>VFSW01001791.1_pt1 | contig 32655 bp, 23 predicted proteins | sample 5358111 | NCBI WGS metagenome assembly VFSW01 (sample SAMN11554181, study PRJNA540505) | mine drainage metagenome | isolation source: sediment from site ElyBrook_90M | place: USA: Ely Copper Mine, Vershire, VT | collected 2017
TCGCGGATTTTCGCATCTCGCGCACCTTCAAGGCGCGCAATGGAGAAAGCGGCAGCGGCAATGGCTGCACCGGCCACGGCGGCGACGACCTTTATGTCGAAGTGCCGGTCGGAACGGTCGTCACCGCGACGGACACGGGCGAGACGCTCGGTGACCTGATCGCACTCGACCAGACCTTGTTGGTCGCGAAAGGCGGCAAAGGCGGCTGGGGAAACACGCGTTTCAAATCGAGCACCAATCGCGCACCGCGCAGGGCGGGCATCGGCCTGCCGGGCGAGAAGCGCGAACTGATGCTCGAGTTGAAGCTGATCGCCGATGTCGGCCTTCTCGGTCTGCCGAACGCTGGCAAGTCGACGCTGATCCGCGCCATCTCGGCCGCGCGCCCGAAGGTCGCCGACTATCCGTTCACCACGCTGACGCCAAATCTCGGGGTGGTGAGCGCAGGCCCCGGGCGCAGTTTCGTGATGGCGGATATTCCTGGGTTGATCGAGGGTGCGGCGGAGGGCAGCGGTCTCGGCATCCGCTTCCTGAAGCACCTGCAGCGCACACGCGTGCTGCTGCATCTCATCGACATCGCGCCGCTCGATCCGGCGGCCGATCCGGTGCGCGATGCGCGCACCATCGTCAATGAATTGAAGAAATTCTCCGCAGACCTCGTCGCCAAGGAGCGCTGGTTGGTGCTCAACAAGATCGATCTGGTGCCGCCTGAGGAAGCTCAACGCCGCGTCAAGGACATCGTCCGGCGTCTGCGCTTCAAGGGCAAGGTGCTCGCGATATCCGGCGCGACCGGCTCAGGCACGGAGCAGTTGATCGGGGGGGTGATGCGCTACCTCGAGGAACACCCGCGGGACGCGAGCGCCGGCACCGACGACACGCAGAGCGCCGTGCGCTGAGCGCACGGCGTCTCGATCACTTCGCGAGTGCGCTCACCTGCTTCGTCAAACGGCTCTTGTGCCGCGCGGCCTTGTTGCGGTGAATGATTCCCTTGTTGACCATGCCGTCGATCACCGGGGTCGCCTCGGCGAGCGCCGCGAGCGCCTCGTCCTGCTTGCCGGACTTGACGGCGAGGGTCGCCTTGCGGATCGCGGTTCGCAGCTGCGAGGTGAGGGCGTCGTTGCGGGCGCGGTGTTTCGTCGACTGGCGGGCCGCTTTTTCCGCAGATTTGGTGTTGGCCAAGCGCAAACTCCTTACAAAGAGCCGCGTATTCTGCGTTTAGGGCGCACCCTTGTCAATCGATACGCCCCGCGTTCGCCGGGTGCTTGCTATAGTGCGCCCTCCGGATGAGCCGCGCCATCTTCAAATCGACGACGACGCTCGGGTTGATAACCCTGTTGTCGCGCATCACGGGGCTCGTCCGCGACGTCGCCCAGGCCCATCTCTTTGGTGGCGGACCGCTCGCCGACGCCTTTCTGGTCGCCTACAAGATCCCGAACTTCCTGCGCCGACTGTTCGCCGAAGGCGCGTTCTCACAGTCCTTCGTGCCGGTGATTTCCGAGTACAAACAGCGCCACAGCGAGCAAGAAGTGCGCGAACTGGTCAGCGGCACGGCGGGCACCCTCGCGGTCGCACTGTTCGCGCTGACGGTGGTCGCCGTGGTCGCGGCGCCATTGATCGTCTGGGCGTTCGCGCCGGGTTTCAAAGCGTCCGGCAACCGGCATGCGATCACCGTCGAGATGCTGCGGATCACATTTCCGTACATCATGTTCGTGTCGCTAACCGCCCTTGCGAGCGGTGTGCTCAACAGTTACGGCCGTTTCGGGCCGCCGGCATTCACGCAGGTGCTCTCAAACCTGGTGATGATCGTCGCCGCGGTGTGGATCGCACCGCATTTCGCCGAGCCCGGATTGGTGCTCGCCGTGGCGGTCTTCGTCGGCGGCCTATTGCAGGTGGCCTATCAAATTCCCTTCGTCCTGCGCCTGCGGATGCTCGGCTGGCCGCGGTGGCGATGGGACCACGCGGGTGTGCGCCGGGTCGCGCGTTTGATGGGGCCGGGCATCCTCGGATCCTCGGTGGCGCAGGTCAGCCTGCTGCTCGACACGCAGATCGCCTCCTTTCTCGCCACCGGCAGCGTCTCCTGGTTGTACTTCGCCTCCCGGCTGATGGAATTCCCGCAGGGCGTGTTCAGCGTCGCGCTCGGCACCGTGATCTTGCCGAGTCTCTCGGCACACCATGCGGCGGCCGCGCCGGAACGGCTGTCGGCGACGCTCGAGTGGGCCCTGAAGCTCGTGCTGGTGATGGTGCTGCCGGCCGCGGTCGCGCTGTTCGTGCTCGCCGGGCCCCTGAACGCGACGATATTCGGCCATGGGCGCTTCGATGCGCACGACGTACGCATGAGTTCCTACGCGCTGATGGCATTTTCCTTCGGTTTGCTCGGCTTCAGCTTCGTCAAGGTGCTGGCACCCGGCTATTTCGCACGGCAGGACACCCGCACCCCGGTTCGTACCAGCGTGATTTCGCTCGGCGTCAATATGGGCGTGAACTTGCTGGTGATCGCACCGCTCGTCTACTTCGGCAAACTGCCGTTTCCCCACGTCTTCCTGGCGATGTCGACCAGCCTGGCCGGTTGCACCAACGCGCTGCTGCTCTACCGCGGTCTGCGCAAGGCCGGCGTGCTCAGGCCCGGTCCGCACTGGCGGGCGTTGATCCCGCGTGTGGCCGGCGCGGGCGCCGCCATGGGGTTATTGCTGCATGCGCTGGCCGGTACCACGGCGCGCTGGCTCGCCATGTCAGCCTGGCTGCGGGTCGGACATCTGGCGGTTTGCGTGGTGGCCGGGGCGGCGGCCTATTTCGCGGCCTTGCTCATCCTCGGTGTGCGTCCGCGACACTTACGGCACTGATCGGGCGCGAATTCCCGCGGCGAACTGCCGTATAATCCGGACTTTTGCCATGGAACTCGTTCGCGGGCTCAAAAATCTCTCGGCACGCCATCGTGGCTGTGTGTTGACCGTCGGCAACTACGACGGGGTGCATCTCGGCCATCAACAGATGCTGCGTACGCTGCAAAGCCGTGCCCGGGAGGCGGATCTGGCGGCGACCGTGCTGGTGTTCGAGCCGAGTTCGAAGGAGTTCATCGATCCGCAGGGCGCGCCGCCACGGCTGACGCGCTGGCGTGAAAAGTATCTGGCGCTCGCGGCTTGTGGTGTGGACCGGCTCGTGACGCTGAAATTCGACGAGCATGTGCGGGCGATGAGTCCCGATGAATTCGTCGACGAACTGATCGTCGCGGCGCTCGGCACACGGCACATGGTCGTCGGCGACGATTTTCGCTATGGTCGCCGCGCCTCGGGCACGATCGAGACCTTGAGCGCGGCCGGTCGCGAGCGAGGATTCACGGTCGAACAGTTGCCGCCCTACCTGTTCGATGAGGTGCGGGTCAGCAGTACCGCCGTGCGCCAGCGCCTCGAGTGCGGCGATTTCGATGGCGCGGCGTGTCTGCTCGGGCGTCCCTACCGGATCCAGGGACGGGTGGTGCACGGCAATCGGCTTGGTCGCGACCTCGGCTTCCCGACCGCGAATCTGCGGCTCGGCCGGCTAAAGGCGCCTGTCCAGGGCGTGCTCGCGGTGCGCACGTACGGTATCGGCGAGGCGCCACTGCCCGGTGTGGCGAGTTTGGGGACGCGACCGACGGTCGGCGGTGTGGAGCCGTTGCTCGAGGTGCATCTGTTCGATTTCAGCGGGGATCTGTACGGACGCACGCTCCAAGTGGAGTTCGTCGCGAAGCTGCGCGACGAGGAGAAGTTCGCGTCGATCGATCAAATGGTCGCGCAGATGCGGCGGGACGCCGCCGCCGCGCGCCGGGCTTTGACCTAGGGTGGATTGTGGCCGACTACAAGCAGACGATTAACTTGCCGAACACCGGCTTTGCGATGAAGGCGGATCTCGCCCATCGGGAGCCGAAGATGCTCGACGAGTGGGAACGGACCGACCTGTACGCTCAGATCCGCGAGGCGAGCCGTGGACGGCCGCGTTTCACGCTCGTGGACGGTCCGCCATACGCCAACGGCGCGATCCACCTCGGCCATGCGGTCAACAAAATCCTCAAGGACATCATCGTCAAGGCCCGCACGCTCGACGGCTACGACGCGGCCTACATTCCCGGATGGGACTGTCACGGCCTGCCGATCGAGATGCAAATCGAGAAGACTCACGGCCGCGTCGGCGCGAAGCTCGACGCGAAGGCGTTCCGGGCGGCCTGCCGCGAATACGCCGCCCTGCAGGTTGCCTCGCAACGCGCCGACTTCAAGCGGCTCGGGGTGCTCGGCGACTGGGAGCGGCCATACTTGACGATGTTGCCGCGCTTTGAGGCCGAGCAATTGCGCGCGTTCGCGCGGATCATCGACAAGGGGCACCTCTACAAAGGCTATAAGCCGGTTCATTGGTGCCTTAATTGCCGCTCGGCCCTCGCCGAGGCCGAGGTCGAGTACGAGGAGACGGTATCGCCGAGCATCTATGTGCGTTTCGCGATCGTCGACCCGCTCGACCTGGCGCAGCGCTTACACCTCGAAACCGGCAGTGGCGCGCTACCCGTATCGGTGGCGATCTGGACGACGACGCCGTGGACCTTGCCGGCGAACCGGGCGGTCGCTCTGCATCCGGAGATCGAGTATGCGCTGATCGAGCGCGGCACCGGTGAGGCCCGCGAGCGTCTGGTGCTCGCCGCACAGCGCCTGGAAGCCGTGATGCCGCTGTTCGGCGCGGAGCCTTGGGAGATCGTCGCGACCGCGCGTGGCGCGGCGCTCGAAGGGGTGCAGTTGCACCATCCGTTCTACGACCGGCAGGTGCCGGTGATCCTCGGCGAGCACGTCACCCTCGATGCGGGCACCGGGGCGGTGCACACGGCCCCGGCTCATGGTCTCGAGGACTACGTCGTTGGACGGCGTTACGACCTGCCCACCGACAACCCGGTCGGCGGCGACGGCCGGTTCCTCGCGGACACGCCGTTGTTCGCCGGCGAAGCGGTGTTCGAGGCGAACGCGCAGGTCATCGAGGTGCTTCGCGAGCACGGCCGCTTGCTCAAGGCCGAACCGTACACCCACGCCTATCCGCATTGCTGGCGGCACAAGACACCCGTGATTTTCCGTGCGACGCCGCAATGGTTCATCAGCATGGACCAGGCCGGATTGCGCCGCGGCGCCCTCGAGGCGATCGCGCACGTCGATTGGATGCCCGAATGGGGCGAGCAGCGCATCGCGAGCATGATCGCCGGCCGTCCGGATTGGTGCGTGTCGCGCCAGCGCACTTGGGGCGTGCCGATTCCGCTGTTCGTGCACAAACAGAGCGGTGAACTGCATCCGCGCACCCAGGAGTTGATCGAGACGATTGCGACGCGGGTCGAGCAGACCGGCATCGATGCCTGGTTCGACCTGGACCCCGCCGAGCTGCTCGGTGCCGAGGCCGCGGATTACGACAAGGCGACCGACGTGATGGACGTCTGGTTCGATTCGGGTGTGGTGCACCATTGCCTCGCGGTGATGCGTCCGCAGGTCGAATCGCCCGCCGATCTGTACCTGGAGGGTTCCGATCAGCATCGCGGCTGGTTTCACAGTTCGCTCCTGACCTCGGTCGCGATGTACGGACGGGCGCCGTATCGCGCGGTTCTGACCCACGGCTTCACGGTCGATGAGAAAGGCCGCAAGATGTCGAAGTCCCTCGGCAACATCCTCGCGCCGCAAAAACTCACCAGCACGCTGGGCGCGGATGTCGTGCGTCTCTGGGTCGCGGCGACCGATTATTCGAACGAGATGAGCGTCTCCGAGGAAATCCTGAAGCGCACCGCCGATTCGTACCGGCGCATCCGCAACACGCTGCGTTTCCTTCTCGGCAATCTGCATGGCTTCGATGCAACCCGCGACGCGCTGCCGTGGAATCGCCTGGTGTCGATCGATCAGTGGGCCGTGTCGCAGGCCTTCGTGCTGCAGAACGGGCTGCTCACCGCGTATCGCAACTACGAGTTCCACGAGATCTACCAGCGGGTGCACAACTTCTGCGTGGTCGAACTCGGCGGCTTCTACCTGGACATCATCAAGGACCGTCTCTACACGAGCCCCGCGGCAGGTGCGCCGCGTCGTTCGGCGCAGACGGCGCTTTACCACCTCGCCCACGCGATGGTGCGCTGGATCGCGCCCATTCTGAGTTTCACCGCCGACGAGGTTTGGGGATTGCTTCCCGGCGCGAGCGGTCCGTCCGTGCTGCTGTCGGCCTGGCATGAATTTCCCTCAGGCGCCGAGCATCCGGCCGCTATCGACTGGCCGGCATACATCGCCCTGAAGGGCGACGTCGGGCGCGAACTCGAGCGTCTGCGCACGGCTGGAGCGATCGGTGCGCCGCTCGAGGCCGAGGTGACGGTGTACGCGTCGGCGGCCCAGGCCGCGCGTCTCGGCACGCTGCGTGATGAACTGCGCTTCCTGCTCATCACGAGCCAGGCGCACGTCATCGCCCGGGACGTGCCGCCGGCGGATGCGGTGCCGACGAGCCAGGACGATGTCTGGATCCAGGTGCATCCCAGTCGGGAGCCGAAGTGCGTGCGCTGCTGGCATCTGCGCGCCGACGTGGGCGCCGATCCGCGTCATCCACAGCTGTGCGCGCGTTGTGTCGTCAATATCGAAGGATCGGGTGAGGAGCGTCAATTCGCATGAATACGATCGAAAAGCGCGCCGGCGGCTGGCGCTGGCTCTTGTTGTCCGCGTTCGTCGTGCTGGTCGATCAACTCAGCAAGGCCTACATTGCGCGCCACTACAGCGAGTTCGAATTCACCCGCGTGCTGCCGGTCCTCGACATCACCCGGATGCAGAACGTCGGCGCCGCCTTCAGTCTGCTCGCATCGGCATCCGGCTGGCAGCGCTGGCTCTTCATCGCCCTCGCGCTCGGCGTGAGCGTCGCGATCACGATCTGGCTCGTGCGGATGCGCAGTGATTCGGGCAGGCTCCTTGCGGCGGGTCTCGCGCTCGTGCTCGGCGGGGCGATCGGCAACGTGATCGATCGGATCCGCCTGGGCTCGGTGATCGACTTCATTCACTTTCACTGGAATCAGGCGTACTTTCCGGCCTTCAACCTGGCCGATTCGGCCATCACGATCGGCGCGGGCCTTCTGCTCCTGGACGCGCTGCTGGACTCGAGGCGAAAACACTGATGCACATCCTTCTGGCCAATCCGCGCGGTTTCTGCGCCGGTGTCGATCGCGCGATCGACATCGTCGAGCGCGCCATCGACGTCTTCGGCGCGCCGATCTACGTGCGCCACGAGATCGTCCACAACCGCTACGTCGTCGACCGCCTGCGCGAGATCGGCGCCGTGTTCGTCGAGGATCTGGACGAGGTGCCGGACGGCAAGACCGTCGTCTTCAGCGCGCACGGTGTCGCCCGCGTGGTCGAGGCCGAGGCGAAGCGGCGCAATTTGACCGTCTTCGACGCGACCTGCCCGCTGGTCGCCAAGGTGCACATCGAGGTCGCGCGCTACGCGCGCGAGGCGCGCGAAGTCCTGTTGATCGGACACCATGGACATCCGGAAGTGGAGGGCACCATGGGCCGCTTCGATGAGTCCCGCGGCGGCAGCATGTATCTGGTCGAGACGGTCGAGGACGTCGAGGCGTTGAGCGTGCGCAATCCGGAGCACATGGCGTTCGTCACGCAGACGACGCTGTCGATGGACGACACCGCGGAGATCGTCGAGGCCCTGCGGCGCAGATTTCCGCTTTTGCACGCGCCGCGCAAGGAAGACATCTGTTATGCGACCCAGAATCGCCAGGACGCCGTCAAGAGGCTGATCGACCGCTGCGAGGTGCTGGTCGTCGTCGGTTCCAAGTCCAGTTCGAACTCCAACCGCCTGCGCGAAATCGCCGACAAGGCCCGCAAGCCCGGCTACCTCGTCGACGGTCCGGAGGATCTGCGGCGTGAGTGGTTCGAAGGTGTCCTGGCGGTCGGCGTGACGGCCGGCGCGTCGGCGCCGGAGGTCCTCGTGCAGGGCGTGATCGGCCGCCTGCGCGAGTGGGGTGGTGAGTTCGTCGAGGAGGTGGCGGGCCGGCCCGAACATGTCGTGTTCGCCCTGCCTAAGACCCTGCGCGATGTTGCGAAGCATCGTGGCAGCCTTTCAACCGCCGATACGACGGGTTAGAATGCCGGGCCCTCACGGGGAGTTCTCGAATAGCCGCAATAGCTCAGCTGGTAGAGCAACGCATTCGTAATGCGTGGGTCAGGGGTTCGATTCCTCTTTGCGGCACCACATTTCAGTGATGGGTCAATGGCGGCGCCGCTGCCGCGGTCGTAACGGGATGGCAGCACGCAGTGGCTGCGTAAGCGGCGGACCCGGATGGGACGCCGGCTTTGGCCAATGTCAGCCACTTATACGATTCGACGTAATTTTTCGGCACGCCCCGCCCCGCGAGGTAGGCGTCCACGCCCGCGGCATGCAAGGATCGCGCGCTTCATCTCCGGTTCTCCCATGCTGCCGGCTCATCGCAGGAAAAATAGCAAAGGATTCTGTTTTGCGCCTCGATTGCGTACCATCCGGCGAATGATCGCCGATCCTCCGAAACGTTAGCGGCGCCCGCGCTCCCATGGTCAAGCTGCTCTCGCGCCTGCCGATGCGGGTCCTCTACTTGCTGTCGAGTTTGCTCTTCTTGATCGCCTATTACGTGATCCGTCATCGGCGGCACGTGATCACCGAACAGATCGCGCGCGTCTTCCCCGAGGCCGACCAAGCCGAGCGCCGGCGCATCCACCGGCAGTTCCTGCGCAATTTCTGCGATGTGGCCTTCGAGGTGCTCAAATCGGCGACGATATCGGCAGACGAGATGAGTGCGCGCGTGCGCATCCTCAATCCCGATGTGGCGCGCGAATACCTCGCCGCCGGGCGTTCGGTGCTGCTCGTGACCTCGCACCTTTGCAACTGGGAATGGCTCCTGCATGGCTTTGCGCTGCAACTCGGCTATCCGCTCGATGCGGCATACAAGCCTTTGCACGATGCCTGGGCCGAGCGCTTGATGCTGCAAATCCGCTCGCGATTCGGCGCGCGCTTGGTGCCGGCGAAGGACTTGCTGCTCGATTACCTGCGTCGTCAAGGCGTGGTGCGGGCCCTGGCCATGAACGCCGACCAGGCGCCGGTGTCGACCGATCGGCGCCATTGGACGCGGTTTCTCGGTCAGGAGACGGCGTTTTACATGGGCGCCGAACAGATCTCGCGCGGCACCCGCCTTCCAGTGATCTACGTGGTGATGCGGCGGGTGCGCCGCGGTTGGTACGAGGTCGAGATGCGCTCGTTGTGGGACGGCCGGGAGTCGATCGAGCCGGGCACCCTCACCGAGCGTTACGCGCGCGCCTGTGAAAAGGACGTGCTCGCGAGTCCCGCCGACTGGCTCTGGTCGTATCGGCGCTGGCGGATCCAAAAAACGCTCTACGGCGGGGCATGAGGCGCTCGGCGGTCGCCCGCGAATCGGGCGAGGGCACGACGCGCATCGGCCCAGAGACTGAAAGGCAGGCGCGGGCGCTGTTGCGGCATGCGCAGCTGCAGGTACCGGCTGGCGGCGATGTCGCGCAAGTCCCGCAAGCTGACGCGGTAGGCGTACGCGACCACATCGCCGTGATTCGGCACGTGCAATAGGCTGCGATACTTCAAGCTGACCGGCAGGTGCCGCCGCGGCTTTAGATCGAATTCGCGGCCGTCGGCGAGAATCCGCAACTCCCCCTGGTCGGGCCCGGGCGGCGCCGACAGGCGCGGGTCCACGGTCGACCAGCGGTATAGCAACAGGTAGTCCCGGTCGGTGCCGGACACATCGATCTCGATGGCGACCAGCGTCGCAAAGTCGTGCGCGAACGCGGCGACGTCGGTGCGCCGGCGCGCGAAGATCAGCGGCTGATCGACGACCGATAGATTGCTGCCGGTGCGTTCATCGAAGAACTGCCGCGCGCCGGGCCGCCGTGCACGGGCCGCATACCGCGAACTCGCGCAGGACGACAGCGCGCAGGCGGCCAAAACGGCCATCATCGCGATCGCCCGCAGACGAGGTGGCCGACCCGCACGCATGTTCAAAACCGCACGCGATAAGCCAAGGAAACGTACAGCGAACGCTGGCTCAACGCACTGCTGACCGGCTGGCCGGTGAGGGATTGCGGCTGCACGAGGGTTTGTTGATTCAACATTTGGTAACCGGCGGTGAACTCGAACACCGATGCCTTGCCGGTCCAGTCGGTCTGCAGCTGTGGAAGATAGATCGTTTGCTTGCCGCCGAGCGTCGGGTCGTTCAATTCCTCGACACTGAGCCTCGGTCCCATGCGCCAGGCGCCGTGCACGATGAACCGGGCGTCCCAGGATACGGTTGCGCTGCGTGCCGTCGGCGAGTCGTCGACACGCACCCCGAGTACGTGGAGGTCGCCGGCCTGCAGCAGGCTCGAGCCGGCCACCTGCATCGAGGCGTTTTTATCGAGCCCGGTCGACTGCGTCGCGACCACGCCGTACGAGGCCCGCGTGCCGGACAGTTCGAGCGCCGACAAGTCCACCATGAACTCCCAACGCTCGCCGAGCGGCCGGTCCGCGGAGATCACGAAGGTGTTGCTGGTGGCGGTGCGATCGAGGGCCATCTGTTGGATTTGCGAGGGTGTGTACTGGGTCGCGAGCGTTTGCAGATCGGTCGTGCTTTGGCCGATCAGAGCGTTGCTCAGCTCGAGCATGGGACTGCGGCGGTTATCGGCGTCGAAGCCGATCACCCACGAGGGTCCGACCCGCGTGTTGCCGATCAGCGTCAGCGAGTTCAGCTGTCGGAAGGCGAAATCGTAGTCGACCAGCATCACCGCGGTACGACCGGCCGCCGCGTAGCGCGTCTGCCAGCCGATCGATCGCCGCTCGGTGCCGATGGCGTTCGTCTGATCGAACAGGTAGGCCTCGAAGGCCCAGGGGCGCCCGGCCGGGCTGTAGTCGGCGGTGACAGTGCCGAATTTCTGGCGGGCGGAAACCGCCGAATAGCTCGTGTAGGCCGGAAGTCCGGCGGCGCCGCTGATCCTCCAGCGCGAATTGATCCGATAGCCGACGTACAGGCCGTCGAACAGGCCGACGACGCCCTGGCTGGCGAGCGACTGCCGGCCGAATCGGGCGGTCAGACCCCAATACCGGTCGATCACCTGCGCGTAGGCCGCCGCCAGTTGGTCCTGGCTGCCCGTGGGCGGCGAGGAGGCGATGTTCTTCGTGTAGCCGCCGTCGACCCGGGCGGACAGGTCGTAACGCCGGCTGCGCTCGCGCATCAGAAAATCACCGTACACCAGCGCCGTATCGACCGAATTCGTCGTCGTCGTCGTCCCGGCGGTAATCGTTTGGTCGCGGCCGAATTCATAGCTGAGCGAGGCGCTGCCGGCGAGCGTCAAGTGCCGCCTCGCGTTCGCACCGGATGCGCCGAATTCGCCGGCCGAAGGCGCCGCCAGCGAGGCTTCGGCGAGCGATTGCAGGCGCATGCGCACCCGCCGCGCGCCGGCGCCGTGCGGATAACGGAGCAGATATTCCTGATATTCGGCCTTGGCCTCGGCGAGCTGGCCCGAACGCTCGCGCGCGAGCCCAAGCAGCTCCTGCGCCGCGGCTCGCTGCGGATACTCCGGTTGGCGCACCAGGCGGGTCAGCAGGTCGATCGCGCGCGGATAGTGATGCCGTTCCAGAGCGCGGCGCGCTTGTTGCATCAACTTCGCACGCACAGCACCGGGCAGCGGCGGATCCGTCGGCGCGCTCTCGGCCGCCGCCCGTACGCCGGCGTGCCCGACCGTGGCGATGCCCACATGCGCGGCGCTCTGCGCGATCCAGGCCCGCGGGTAGCGCGCGAGCGCAATCCGCAGCACTCGCTCGGCCTCGGCATGGGTCGCGAACGGACCGACCCGCAAGCGATACCAGCGCCCGTCGCCGAGCGTCGTCTCGGAGACGTAGGCTTGGGTTTGCAGGGCCGCGGCCGCGGCAACCACGGCGCTGCGGGCGTAGGCGGCGCGCGAGGAATCCAGATTGACCGCATAGCCGGTGGGTGCCTGGGGCGCGGCGAGCAGCACGCCGGCCGCGTGCCGCCGAGCGGTGTTCAGCAGGCGCACGCGCAAGCCCAAGCCCGAGGGTGTGGGCGCCATCACGAAGTCCATTGGCCGCGAGAAGCTCAGCTCGAGCGTGATCTCGCCCGGCATCATCGATTCGACGCGCGCCCCGGTCACCAGTTTGCCGCAGCCGCCGACCAGCGGCAGCTCCGGCAGGATCGTCTGCAGCGGCGGACCGCAATCCGGCCCGAGTAGCAGCCGGATCGAGGTGCGCGCACCGTGGCTGACGGGCCGGTTGCTCAAGTAGCGCATCGAGCAGCTGAACTGGATCGAGATGTCGGCGTGGTTGGTGTAGCGCGTCATGTCGATCAATTGCACGAATGGCCCGGAGAACGGCGCCGTCGGCGCGGCGCGAGCCCCTGTGTCGGCGCCAAAGATCGCGGCGAGCAGCACGATCGCCGCGGACAGCCGCCTTAAGTCGATCACCGCCTGGGACCGTTGTGCGCGCCGCGTCGGGGCAGCAACAGCGGCCGCAGCGGCGCCACCATCTTCGTGATCTTCCAGCTCAAGGTGTCGTGGCAGCTGCCACAGCCCTGGGTCGTGATCACATGCTGGATCTGTTTGCCGGTGGCCGTGACTCCGTTATGGCAGATCTGGCAGGGGATGTTCACGCCAAGATGATCGAAGTTCGCCGGACGCCAGGCGATCGTGCCATGGCAGGCGCCGCAATCTCTCGCGGTTTGCACGTGGATGGGCGGTTTGCCGGGCGCCGACACGCCGTTGTGGCAGACGACACAGTGCGGCACGTTCAGTCCGCGATGATCGAAGGTCGCGGGAATCCAGGCGAGCGTGGTGTGACAGTTCTCGCAGGAATCATTGCTCTGGATGTGGTTTGCCGGCTTGCCGGTCGCGAGCAAGCCGTTGTGGCAACTGGCGCAGTTACCGGTGACACCGGCGTGGGTCGGCGCGGCGAGCCCGGCCGGCGGCGCGACCGCGAGGGTGCGGGCGCGTCCCGGGAATGAGCCGCCGGGGCTGCCGGTGCCCGGACCGCCGACGCGCGGCGTGTTCACGTGGGTGGGCTTCTGCCCCGGCGCCAGCAGACTCGTGGCCCCCGCGGTCGCCGCCCCGCCGATGGCGCCACGAACGGACGTCGGGCGCACGACCATCAAGATCTTGCTGCGGGTTCCGCTATTCGCCGTTGCCGGCTTGCCGGCCGCATCGCCGCCCCAGTCGCTCGTGTTGTGACAGCCGCTGCAATCCTTGCCCACATGGTGATCATTGGGGCGGGTCGTCAAATTGTTCACGCCGTAGAAGACCAGCGGCGGTGTGGTCGACTCGTGGCACGCATCACAGGTGTTGCCGATCACCGCGAACATTGCGGAGTGCTTCGCCGAATTCATCGTCGTGCCGCTGAAGCTCGTGAACATGGTCGGCGAATGGCAGTCCTCGCAGGGCGTGACGCTGGTCGGGATGTGCATCGGCGAGAGCACGGCGCTCTTCGGCGTGAAGTTGTTGTAGAACACCGGCGGCGTCGAGTTCGGCGCGCCGTGACAGGTCATGCAGCCACTGCTGATGCCGGTGTGCAGCGTCGCCTTCGGCGCGAGCGTGGCGGTCGAATAGTCCGTCGGCGCCGAGGTATGGCAGACCGAGCAGCCTTGGTTGGCCGGATTCGGCATGTGACCGGCGGGCAGCACGGTGCTGTCCCAGTTCGCCGTCGTATGACACAGGCTGCAGTCGTTGGGCGCCGCCATCTGGCCGCTGTTGTGATCGGCCGGACGGCCCTGCAGTCCCGGACTCGCCGCACCCATGTAGAACGAGACACCCGCTTCGTGACAGGTCGTGCAGGTCGTCGATACGAAGGCGTGTTTCGCCTGGTTCATGTTCATCGGTCCGAAGCTGCCGGGCGCGTAACTGCCGCCCGTGTGGCAGGAGCCGCAGTCGGTGCCCGCGAGGTAGGGGATGTGCGCGGGTGCGAGCACCGCATCCTTCGGCGTGAAATTGTTGTACCAGGTGAGCGCGCCGCTCGGGCTGCCGTGGCACTGGCCGCAGCCGCCGGCGATGCCGGTGTGCAGAACCGAATTTGGCGCGAGTGTCGTGGTGCTGTAGTCGTTGGGCGCCGTGGTGTGGCAGACCGAGCAGGGCTGACTCGCCGGGTTCGGCATGTGGCCCGAGGGCAGTGCCGTACTGTTCCAGTTCGCGGTCGTATGGCACTCGCTGCAGTCGTTCGGTGCGGCCATCTGTCCGCTGGTGTGATCGGCGGGGCGGCCCTGCAACCCGGGGCTTGCCGCGCCCATGTAGAACGTCAGGCCGGCCTCATGGCAGGTGTCGCAGGTCTTGCCGACTCCGGCGTGAGTCGCCTGGGTCATGTTCATCGGCCCGAAGCCGCCGGTCACGTAGTTCGGCGCATGACAGCTGCCGCAATCGGTGCCGGTGAAAACCGGAATATGCGGCGGCGTGAGCACGGCGGCCTTTGGATTGTCGATGCCGTTGTAGAACGTGAGCTGCGTCGATCCGCCATGGCACTGGGAACAACCGCTCGTGATGCCGGTATGCAGCACCGAGATGCTTGCGAGCACCGTGTAATCGGTCGGCGCGGATGTGTGGCAGACGTTGCAGGTCTGGTTGGCCGGGTTCGGCATGTGGCCGGTCGGCAGCACCGTGCTGCTCCAGTTGGCCGTGTTGTGACAGAGGCTGCAGTCGTTGGGCGCGGCCATTTGGCCGCTGCTGTGATCGGCCGGGCGGCCCTGCAGCGCGGGGCTCGCCGCGCCCATGTAGAACGACAGCCCCGCTTCATGGCAGGTATCGCAGTTCGTCGAAACGAAGGCATGCGTCGCCTGGGTCATGTTCGTCGGTCCGAAGCCGCCGGTCGTGTAGTTGGCCTGGTGGCAGGAACCGCAATCCGTTCCAGCAAGATAGGGAATGTGCGCGGGCGTCAGCACCGCCGATTTCGGATTGTCGTTGTTGTTGTAGAACGTCAGCGCCGCACTCGGGCCGCCGTGGCACGCACCGCAGCCGCCGACGATGCCGGTGTGCATCACCGGGATGCTGGCGAGGATCGCGTAACTTGCGAGCGTGCTGCCGATCGCCGTGTGGCACACGGAGCAGGCTTGATTCGCCGGGTTCGGCATGTGGCCGGCGGGCATCACGCTGCTGTTCCAATTCGCGGTCGTGTGACAGACGCTGCAGTCGGTCGGCGCGGCCATCTGGCCGAGCGTGTGATCGGCCGGGCGGCCCTGCAGCGCGGGGCTCGCCGCGCCCATGTAGAACGACAGCCCGGCCTCATGGCAGGTGTCGCAGGAGGTGGGCACGAACGCATGCGTCGCCTGCGTCATGTTCATCGGCCCGAAGGTGCCGGTGGCGTAGGTGGTCGACGAGTGGCAGGACCCGCAGTCGGTACCGGTCAGGTATGGGATGTGCGAGGGCGTCAGGATCGCGTCCTTCGGCGTGAAGTTGTTGAACCAAGTCAGCGCGGTGGCGGTGCCGCCGTGGCACGCACCGCAATTGCCGCTGATCCCGGTGTGCAGCACCGAGTTCGCCGCGAGCGTTGCCTGCGTGTAGTCATTCGGCGCCGCGGTATGGCATTGCGAACAGGAGAGGTTCGCCGGGTTCGGCATGTGGCCCGTCGGCAGGACCGTGCTGTTCCAGTCAGTGGTCTCGTGGCAGGCCGAACAATCGGCGCTTGCCATGCGCGGGTCGTTGCTGTTGACGTGATCCGCGGGGCGCAGCTGCAGTGCCGTACCGCTGCCCGTGTAGAAGCTCTTGCCGGTGTCGTGGCAGGTGTCACAGGTCGTCGACACGAAGGCGTGTTTCGCTGCGTTCATCGCGGTTGCAGGGCCAAATCCGCCGATCCGGTAGTCCGGGGAGTGGCAGGCGCTGCAGTCGGTGCCCGAGGTCACCGGTATGTGCGGCGGCGACAGCGCTGCCGCCTTGGTCGGCGACACACCGGTGATCGACATCGGCACGTACGGTGCCGGCACACCCGCGAAGGTCTCGCCGCCATGGCACTGGACGCAATCGCCGCTCGCCACCGACTGGTGTAGCTGCTGAATGCTCGCCGCGAGCACCGTCCAGGTCTCTGCCGCCGGATTGTTGCCGTGGCAGACACCGCAGTCGAGCGTCGAGGGCACCGGTGGCACGTGATTGCTCGGCTCGCCGGGGACGACACCCGTCGATATCTTCACGTTGCCGTTGTGACAGGTCTGGCAGGTCGACACCGACATCTGCGTGTGATCGAACAGCGACGGTGTCCAGCTCGGCGTGCGGGTGCCGAGTCCCGTCGTATGGCAGCTCTCGCAGACGGTGCTCGTCGGCATGTGACTGCCGGACATGCCGACCGCCTTCGTGCCGTTGTGGCAGCTGAAGCAGCCGCTGACGATGCCGGTGTGATCGAAGGTCGCGCTCAACCAGTTGTTCGCGAGATGACAATCGCCGCAGTCCAGATTCGTGGCGAGGTGCCCCGGATTCTTGCCGCTCGCCTGCGCGCCGTTGTGGCAGATGACGCAAAAGCCTGCCGCCGCGAGCGGGATCTGCGTGTGGTCGACAATTTTCGGCGGGTTCCAGCTCATCACCGTGTGGCAGGCTTCGCAGGCTTGGCTGGTCGGTGGGTGCGTCGGTCCCTCGCCCTGGGCGACCTTGCCGTTGTGGCAGCTCGCGCACATGCCGAGCACCTCGGCGTGATCGAAGTGCACGGCCGGTCCGAACGAAGTCGTGTCGTGGCAGGCTGAGCAGTGATTCGTCGTCAGGATGTGGCTGCGCGGCTTCGGGGTGCCGTTGAAGCGCGACCCGGAGACGTGGCACACGCCGCAGGCGCGTGGTGTGCCCTTGAACACCGCGTTCAAATGACAGGCCTCACAAGGCAGATCGCGGTGCGCACCGTCGAGAATGAAGCCGGTTGCGCGATGGTCGAAGGGCACGACGATCGACTGCGAGCCGGCTGCCGCGGTGCGGTCGAGCACGCCCGCCGCGAGCAGCATGAGCGCGGTAAGGGCGAATCGAGAGAAGAGTGTGCGTGGGCGCATCGGGATTATTGCATCCTTGCGCCTTTCCACGAATCGACCGTATGGCAGCGATTGCACGACGTGCCGTACTGACCCATGTGCCGGTCGTCTTTTTCGTGGCAGCCAATGCATCGACTCGGCGTCTTCACGGTGCCCGGCGGTTCGTGATGGCACGCGGCGCATGCCAGACGGCGGTGAGCGCCGAGCAACGGGAAGTGCGTTTGCGTGTCGTGGTTGAAGCTCCATATCCGCCAGCCGTCCGGCGAGTGGCAGGCACCGCACTTCTTGCCGAGCCCGCCTTTGTGCGCGTCATCGCGCGCATGGCACTGGTCACACTTCGTCGGTGTCGCCTGAAAGTCGAGGGTCTCGTGGCACTGGGCGCAGGCCACGACCCGGTGCAGGCCGAGGAGCGGGAAATCACTCAGATCGTGGTCGAAGATGAGCCCGGTCCGCCAGGACTTCTCGCCGTGGCACGCACCGCAGTCTTGCGCGTGCTCACCGCCGTGCGGATCTTCGGCACGATGACAGCCGGCGCAGTTCTTGGGTAGTTTTTGCTGCGCCAGCGCGGCAGTGTGACACGCCCCGCAGCCGATCGAGGCATGCGCACCCTCCAAGGCGAAGTGATCGAGCTTGGCGTGATCATAATAGGAGATGTGCCAGTGCTCGTTGTTGTGGCAATCCTCGCACTTCGGGCCGAAGCGCCCCGCGTGCGCGTCGTCATCGGCATGGCAGCCGGCGCAGTGCTTCGGAATCTTCGCCTGGTATTGGCCGTTGCGATGACAGGCATCGCAGGCGATGCGGTCGTGCGCGCCGAGCAATGCGAAGCCGGTTTTGCGCGCATGGTCGAACGTCGCGTTCTTCCAACGCGTCGTCGAGTGACAACTGCCGCAGTCCTTGCCGCGTGCGCCGCGATGCACATCGTCGGTCGCATGGCAGCCGTCGCAGCTGGAGGGCGTGTGCGCGTAGCGGCCGCCGATGTGACAGGCGTCGCATTCGAGGTGTGCGTGCGCGCCGCTCAGGTGGAACGGTGTCGTGTCGTGATCGAACCGGCCGCCGCTCCAGCTCTTGGTCTGGTGACAGGCGCCGCAATCACGCTTGAATTGACCGTGGTGCACATCGTCGCGGCGATGGCAGGAGGCGCAGCGTCTCTTTACCTTGCGCCACGGATCGCCCTTGCGATGGCATGCGCCGCAGGCGAGCATCGCGTGTCGGCCGGTGAGCGGGAAGTCGGTCAGCCGATGGTCGAACTGGGCGCGGCTGAACTGAATAATGTCGGCGTTGCGGCCCTTGTGATCGGTATGACAGGCGCGGCACTCGCCGCGGCCCGCGTTCGGCATGCGGCCGTGATAGCCGCGATGCGCCTCGATGTCGGCGGCAACCCCTTTGTGGCAGCCGAGGCACAGCGCGGATTGCTTGTGGGCGCCGCTCTTGTCGTGGCAAACCGAGCAGTGCTCTTCCCACTTCTTATGCGCACTGATCAGCTTGCCAGGCATCAGCAACGTCTCCATTGAGGCGGCGAAGGCACCGGAGGCGGCGATCAGCAGCGCTGCCGCCGCGATCGCGGTGCCAAAGAGCTTGAGGTGTCGACGAACACACATCCCCTGATTTCGTTGTGGGTGGACGTCAATACAAGTTGACGGCGATCACATGCGCGACTCCGGCGATCAGCAGCATGAAGAACAACGGTATGTGCAGCACATGCCACCAGGAGAACATGCGTGCGTATGCCTTGTATTCAGTGACCCGCCGTCCGGCATCGAGGCGCCGGTAGGCGTAGCTGCGCGCCGCCGCGGTTACGCGGCTCGCGTGTCGTGCGACGGCCGGGGATTCGCGCAGCAGCGCGCGGCGCAAGGCGATCCGCAACTCCCGGCGCACCAGATGGCGCGCCCGGGCCATGCGGACCGCGCCGGTGAACAGGTGCAGCGTCCGCGCCAGGCGTCCGCGCGGCGCCTCGATCAGGCGCTTCTCGATGCCGCTGATCGCATCCAGAAATCCCGGCAGGAACTCCATCGACGCGCTCTGCTCGCGCAGCCGCTCGCCCGCCGCCTTCAGCTGTTCGAGCGAGTCCTCCGTGCCGTCCAATCGCGCGTGCAGGCGGGTGTAAATATAGCGCCCGACGATGCCGCTGCCGGCCACGAGCAGCATGCTGAACAAGGCAACGTTGCTGTTGGTGGCGCCGAGCCGGAAGTTCGCATGGAACAGCACCAGCACCGGTCCGAGGACACCGAGCACCATGTGGAATTCGAACCACGCCGGGATGGACCCCATCCAGCGCAACCAGGCAAAGCGTTTGCGCGCCGAATAGAGCAGCAGCAACACCATCATCGAGCCGCCGGCTATCCCGAGTCCGTAGCCGATGCCCCGCTGCGGCGTGATGTAGCGCCCCAGATGGGCGTGCATGCCCCAGAAGAGGACCGCCGCTACGATCAACGTCCAGATGAGCGGCCAGCGCAACCGTTCGCGCCGTGCCCCGGTTGTCTTGTCTCGCGGGCGCATTCGGGCCATGTCCCTGACCGCGACGTTCACGGCACGATCCGGTCGATCACGATCTTCAGCGGATGCTGTGCTTGCCGCGGCGCGATCACGGCGCTCGCGCCCTCGAGATCACCGGCGGAGGCCAGGGGTTGCCCGCTCGCGGAGATGCGTGCCTCGATTTTTACCCGTCCGGCGTTCGACAGATTGCGCCCGGGGATCATCGACTCGGAGTCGTTCAGTGTGAAGTGCAGCGGCCACGTGCCTACCGTGGTGCGAAAGACGGCGACCGGAGGGCCCGGCGAGTCGACCGATTGCGCGAACACGAACATCGGCTCACCGGGCTTCGCCTTGCCGGCGATCGAGGCGGCCAGATCGATCTCGCCGCTGATCGTCGTACCGGCGGTCGCATTCAGGCTCGGCAGTTGGTGAGCGCGCGCGAGCGCCGCATCGGCGGGACGCCCGATGAAATCGAAGGCCTTGGCGAGCAGTTCCCAGTCGCCGGGGCTGCCACCGCCTTTGGCGAGCTTTGCCTCGAGGCTCGCGATCGCGCTCTGCATCGAGCCGGCCGCCGCCGGCTGTCCCGCGGCAGCGGTCGCGGCGGATGCGTCGGTGGCATGATTGAAGACCTGCATCGCCTGCCCGAACCCGGCGGCCGCGGCGGCTGAGCCCCGGTGCTCATGATCGACCCAGTGCGAGCCGGCGAGTACGCCGATCGCGACCGCCGCCGCGCCGATCGTCACGGCCCAGTGAGGTGCGGGCAGCGAGGCCAGGCGGGGGATTCTCCGCAGCCCGTGCATGGAAATGATCGTACACGCCAAGGTCGTGACGACGCCCGCGAAGAACCAATATGCCGACATTCACGCGCTCCTTTGCGCGACGATATCACGCACGCATCCGTCGGTTGGACTGTCGCCCAATGGCTTCAACGAAGTTGTGCAAATTTGCACAATCTGGCGGTCGCCGGGAAATGTGCGACACTTTGCCTTGGCATCAACAAGTGATGAAACTCGCGGAATTCTCGTCGTGCGACCCCTAGTGTGTATGTGCCGATCGCGGCCGTTGTCCGAGCTGTAACGATGAATTTTCCGTCCCTGCTGGTCTACGTGGTCCCATTCGCCGGGATCACCTCGTATTACGTCTTGCGGCGGCGCAGGATGCATGCGCGCCATCAACAAATCCTCGAGGAAGCGGTCGCCGCGGGCATGACCGAACCGGCCTCCCTGCACCCGGTCATCGATCCGGCCAAATGCCTCGGCTGCGGGACCTGCGTCGCCGCCTGCCCGGAGACCTCGCATCACGACGTCCTCGGGTTGATCGACGGCAAGGCCGCGCTGATCGGCCCGACCGATTGCATCGGTCACGGGGCCTGTAAGAGCGCCTGTCCGTTCGACGCGATCACCCTGGTGTTTGGAACGGAGCGGCGCGGCCTGGACATTCCGCTGTTGAAGCCGAATTTCGAATCGAATGTGCCGGGAGTCTACGTCGCCGGCGAACTCGGCGGCATGGGTTTGATCAAGAACGCATTGACGCAGGGGCGTCAGGCGCTCGAGGCGATTGCCAAGGCGGGCGTCAAGCGGCCCGGGGCGCTCGACGTGCTGATCATCGGTGCCGGTCCGGCGGGGCTTGCCGCGTCGTTGACGGCGCAGCAGCTCGGTCTCGATTACCTCACCGTCGAGCAGGAGGCGCTCGGCGGTGCCGTGTTCCAGTATCCTCGCGGCAAGCTCGTGATGACGGCGCCGGTGGAGTTGCCGATCATCGGCAAGTTCGAATTCCGCAACACCTCCAAGGAAGAGTTGCTCGACTTTTGGAAACACGCCGGCAGCGGCTTGCAGATTGCCTATCAGGAGCGGGTCGAGAGCATCGTCTCCGAGGCCGATGGGTTCAATGTCAAGACCAGCCGGCGACAGATCCGGGCGAGTGCGGTGCTGCTCGGTATCGGCCGGCGCGGCACACCCCGCAAGCTCGGCGTGCCGGGCGAGGAGTTGCCGAAGGTCGTCTACCGGCTGATCGATCCGGAGCAATACCGCGGCCGGCGGGTGCTCGTGGTCGGCGGCGGAGACAGCGCGCTCGAAGCCGCCGCAAGCATTGCCGAACTCGGTGATGCGACGGTCGCGCTTTCCTATCGTGGTCAGGCCTTCCAACGCGCCAAGCAGCGCAACCGACAGCGCGTCGAGGAGGCCGCGGCGCTCGGTCGTCTGCAGGTCATGATGGGCTCCGAGGTCGAGGAGATCCGCCCGGAGGAGGTGATCCTCACTCAAGCCGGCGCGAAGCTGTGCCTGCCGAACGATGCGCTCATCGTCAGCGCCGGCGGCATCCTGCCGAACGACTTCTTGAAGTCGATCGGCATCGAGGTGGAAACCAAGTACGGGACCGCATGATGAGCGGCCGTCCGATCCACTGTCCGATGCGCGCCATGCTCTGGGCCGCGATTTGTATGATCTTCGTCCGTAGCGGGCTTGCCGCCGGATTCCAGCCGCGTCCTGACGCGCTCGAACCGGCCCGCGCCGCGCTGCGCTCGCTGCAGTTCGATCGGGCGATCGCGTTGCTCGACGCCGCCGGCAAGGCGGGTAATGCCGATGCCGAGTACCTACTCGGCATGATGTACTTGAACGGGGTTGGGGCGGCTCCACAGCCTGCGCGCGCGCGCGCGCTGCTCGCCCTGGCCGCCGGGCGCGGCCAGGGCGCCGCGGCTTACGTGCTCGCCTCCCTGCATGCACACGGTGGTCCGGCCTCGGCCGCGGCGGCGAGGCGCTGGCTGCTGCTCGCCGCCAGGTCCGGCTATCGACCGGCGATCTCGGCACTACGTTCCAAGCGTCCGTTGCTCGGGCGCGAAGTCCTCGGCGCATCCGATCCGCGGCTGTTCGCGCCCTGGGTGCTCGACTGTGCGCGCCGCGACGAGGCGGGTGAATTGCGGCGGCTCGGGCCGAAGAGCGCCTCGATCCGCGATCCGTTTGGTCGCACCGCGCTGATGGTGGCCGTCGCGAGCGGCGCACAGGCGGCCGCCAAGGTCTTGCTCTCCTTCGGCGCCCGCGTCGACGCCGTCGACGAGGACGGCGTCACGGCGCTGATGCTCGCGGCGCGACGGCCGCATGCGGGGCTCACTGCGCTTTTGTTGAAGCATGGCGCCAACCCGCGGGCGGCGGATGCCGAGCGGCGCACCGCGCTCATCTATGCTGCGCGCGCGAACAGCACGGCGAACATCAGCGCGCTCGATCGTGCCGGCGCGAATCTCAATGCCCGCGATGCACGCGGCTACAACGCACTCGACGATGCACTTGCCGTTGGCGCCCAGACCGCGGCGGCACAGCTCCGCGGTCTGGGTCTGCATCCTTCGGGGACCGCCGTTTCGGCGCCGCCGGCCGGCAAGTTCCGTCCGCGGCACCCAGGGGCGATCTATCGCGCTTGGCCGCCGCTCGCGCTCGCCGTCGTGCGTGACGACGCCTCGGCGGTGGCGCGCTTGCTCGCGGCCGGCGCCGACGCCAATCTGCGCCTGCCGCAGGGGCAGAGCGTGTTGCAGGCGGCCTGCGATGCGCATGCCTTCGCGAGCATCAAGCTGTTGCTCGCGCACGGCGCCGATGCGAGCGCGCCGGATCGTGCCGGCCACGCCGTGTTGTGGTTGGCTGCGACGCGCGGCGACTCCGCACTGCTCGATGCCTTGCTCGCCGACGGGGTGCGCCCGGACGCGCATGCGGCGACCGAATCGACGGCGCTGCTCGCCGCGGTGCAGGGCGGGCGCCCGGCCCTCGCCGCAAGGCTGCTCGCAGCCGGTGCGAATCCGAATGCGATCGACTCGCGCGGCCGTACGGCCTTGATGATCGCCTGTGCCGGCGGCGATCTGGCCATCGTCCAGGATTTGCTCCATGACCACGTCGCGCTCGACGCCCTCGACCGCGATCGGCGCAGTGCCTTGTGGTACGCGGCCGCCGCCGGTTCGGTCGAGGAGGCGAGGTCGCTGATTGCCGCGGGTGCCAATGTGCGCATCGCGGACCGGCGCGGGCTCACCCCGTTGCATGCCGCGGCCGCCCAGGCGAACGCGGCCGTGGTGCAGGCATTGCTGGCGGCAAGGGCGCCACTCGATGCGCGCGATGAGCGTGGTGATACCCCGCTCATCATTGCCGCGGCGAACGGCCGGCATGCGGTGCTCGAGACTCTGCTCGCGCACCAGCCGGATCTGAATGTGCGCGATCGGGCCGGCGATACGGCGCTGATCGCCGCCAGCCGCGGCGGGCATGCGAAGATCTGCCGGCTGCTGATCGGCGCCGGCGCGAATCGGGCGCTGCGCAACAAAGCCGGCGCATCGGCGCGCGATGTCGCCGCTGAGCGCAGCTTCGGTGTGATCGTGAGTGAACTGGCCGCCGGCTGAGCGCGGCGATGGCGCGCATCAGTAGGCGAAGAACGGCCCGGTGTAAAGTCCTGCGACGCGTTGGTTGATCCCGACGTAGACGTTACGCCCGTAGAAAAAAGGCATGCCCCAGGTGAATCGGCCGGAGCTGCCGCCGCCGCCGAGGTTCGGCAACGCCGAGGCGTTCGGCGCGAAGGTGTTCGGATCGGCGATGGCGAAATCAACGGTGTTCGCAGCGCTGTTCGCGCCGACACCCATGTTGACGGCGTACACGGCGAGCGGCGCAACGGTGGGGCAGTAGTAGCCGACGAAGGCGCCGGCGGCGCAAACCGCGATCGTCGGATCCTCGAACGCGTAGTCTTCCGTGCCCGAATCGATCGAGGCCGGCAGGCTTGCACCGCCGTTGTAGGCGGTCGTGAAGTTGCCTCCCGAGTCCGTGCCGAGCACCGTGAGCCCGGTGGCGGGCATGGCGTTGTCCGTCTGGGTCGCGATGCCGATGATCATCTGGCCCTGCGCGCTCAAATCGCCGTTCGCGTTGATGAGGTTCGGCAGCTCGATGATCACGCCGGTGTTGTCGACCGGGAACGCGGCCACCGGATTCGTCACCTGGGCGTTGAGTGCGACGTTCTCCGCCGCGCAGGTGCCGGCGGCCGAGCAGCCGAAATAGATCGGTTGGGGCGTCGCGGCGTTGACGCAACCGGCCCCGCAGTCGTGCCGGAACACACCGATGCCGAGCAGGCCATTGGCGCCGAAACCGGCGACGCCGTTGATCAAGGTGCCCTGGGCGCCGCAGTTCGCCGGGGGCGGTGCGCCGGTGCCGGTGTCATCGAGTATCTGGACCGGCAACGCGGCGGCGGTTTCGCCGGCCAGCGTGACGTCCGCGCTCGCCACCGGCCCCCAGGTTTGCCCGCCACCGAAGCTCACGCATTCCTCGATCGACTGGCCGGATGCGTCGAGCGCAGTGGGCAGCGTCACACCGGCGGCGGTCAGCACGGAGCGCACCAATCGCAAACCGGAAGATCCGGTGTCGATGAGCACGTGATCGATGTTGGCGCACTGCGACGTGCTGCCCGGCGTGCATACCCGGACCGTCACATAAGCGTGGTTGAACTGGCCGGGTGCGCCGCTCGGCCCCGAATCGATGCTCAGCGAAACGACGTTCAGCGTGGGAGTCGCCGCCACCGTACCGCCGCCGGCGGCCGGGTTGTTGCTGCCGACGCACGCCGTCAGCAGGCTCACCGCCGCGAGGATCAGCGCCCGAGGTGTCGCATGCATCGCGCCGCTCCGCCCAGGAATCCTAGTGCAGCTGCGCCGGCGTCACGCCGGCGGGTACGAGCGACGGCAAATAAGCGCGCCCGGAATAGGCTCGCAGGTGTCCGGCGAGGTCGACGACCAGGGTCGGCAGGACGATCCTCAAGGATCGCTGCAGTCCGGGTCTTTGCAGCGCCGCAACCGCGCGGGTATAGGCGGGGTATTGTGCGCCGAGCAGGCGGCGCAAATCGGGCTCGAACGGTCCCTGCCAGGTCACGGCGAACACCTGGCCGCCGAGCGTCGCGTATTCGCGCAACCGCAGGCCATTGTCTGCCGAGATCGTCATCAGTTCGTAACGCTGCATTGGAGTCGTTGCGACCGTTGTTCCGAGTTCGTTCGCATCCGCCGCGACGCTCACAGCGTCGCCACCGAGTGCGGCGAACGCACGCAGGCCGCACAGCGGCGCTGCAAGCAGTGCGAGCAAGGCCAGTTGGTGTCGTCGACGCACGGTCATCTCGATGAGCACGAATCTATCGCGCGCGCCGCCGCGCGCAAGTTGTCGTCTCCGACCGACACGCCGTGCCTCCCGGCCGTCAGTTCGGTGTCGCCGCCAGCTTGCTCTGCAGGTGTGCGGCCAGTTCGCTGATGGTCGGATGGTCGAACAGCTCGGTCAAGTCGATCATGCCCGGAAAATCCTGCTCGATCGTCTCGTGGATCTCGATTAACTTAAGCGAGCTTGCGCCGATCTCGAACAGATTGTCGTCGACCTCGATGCGTTTTCCTGGCAATGCCGCCTCGCATATCGCCCGCAGCCGCCGCGCGCGTTGGCCTGCCTCCTCGTGGCCGCCCCCGTCCGTGGCGCCACGCCGGGCCGCTTGTGCCGCTAAGCCCGCGTCGAATTCTCAGTCGAGCAGCCCCGCCTCGAGCAGATGGCGTTGGACCTTGCCGCTCGTCGTTTTCGGGATGCGCTTGACCGGGACCACTTCGGCCACTTCCAGCCCGGCATGCTCGTTGATCAGGCGCGCAACCGTGTTCGCGGTCGGCAGGAATTCCTCCAGGGAGGCGCGGTGCAGCACGAACACCACCAGACTTTCGCCGCGCGCGCCGGGGCGGCTCACGCCGGCGGCGACGACCTTGCCGAGCTCGAGGCCGGGGGCGCGCTGCGCGATGTTTTCCAGGTCGTACGGGTAATAGTTCTGGCCGTTGACGAAGATGATTTCCTTGGCCCGTCCGGTGATGTAGAGCGAGCCTTCGTGGAACACCCCGAGATCACCGGTGTCGAGCCAGCCCTCGGAGTCGAGCGCAGCGGCGGTCGATTCCGGATCCGCGAAGTAACCTCGGGTCACGTTCGGTCCGCGGATCAGGATGCGTCCGACATGCTCCTCGGGCAGCGGCGCACGCGCCTCGTCGGCGATTCTCACCTCGGTTTGCGGTATCGGCCGGCCGACGCACATCAATTCGATGGCATCACGGGGCTGCGCGGGGTTCAACGCGATCCGTGCGCCGAGGCCGAGTTGATGGCGGTTGGCCCGGATCCAGCGGTACTCCGTGTCGAGCGGCGGCATGCTCACCGCGAGCGAGGCCTCGGCAAGCCCGTATACCGGATACATGGCCTGCCGGCGCAACCCGGTGTGTGCCAGCCTGTCCATGAATTCATTGCACAGGTCGACCGAGATCGGCTCGGCACCGTTGAAGATCAGTCGGATCGAGGACAGATCGACACCGTCGAGCCGTCGTTCGCCGAGCACCTTCAGGAAATGGCGGTAGCCGAAATTCGGTGAGCAGGTGATCGTCGCCCGCTTGCGGGCGGCCACCTGCAGCCAGAGGAGCGGACGTCGGACGAACAGTTCCGTCTGCATCAGGTTGATGTGCGCGCGATTGGCGAATTGCATCAGGAAGAAACCGATCAGCCCCATGTCGTGAGTCAACGGCATCCAGCTCAAGGTCACGTCCGCATCGCTAAAACGGTCGACGAGCGTCGCGCTGCGGGTATTGGCGATCAGATTGCCGTGCGTCAGCACCACGCCCTTCGGTTCGCTGGTCGAGCCGGAGGAGAACTGGATGAACGCCGGATCCTCGGGCGAGGGCCGATGAATTTTGCCGGGACGCGAGACGTCGGTGATCGACTCGACCAGAAAGCTGCGCGCCTTCAATTCTGCGAACAACGCGGATTCGCCGACTTCGGCGGCGAGCAACTGCAGGCGCTCGAGGCTCTTCACATCGGTGTACAACCAGGGCTTGCCGAGTTTGCGGGCGACGCGCAGCAGCTTCTGGCGGTGCTCGTCGCTGATGCCGACCGCAAGCGGCACCGGCTGGATCCCGCCGCAGACGGCGGCCAGGAAGCCGTCGATGAATTGTTCGTTGTCGCTCAGGAAGAGGATCATCTTGTCGCCGCGCGCCGCGCCGAGCGACTGCAGGTGATGCAGGATGCCGAGCGCGCGCTCGTGCAACTCACCGTAGGTGACGCGGCGCTCCGAGTTCTCGCCGTCGATGTAGCAGACCGAGCGGTCCACGCCGCGGTTCGTCTCGAGAATTTCGACCAGGGTGTCGTTCGTCATCGTTCCTCTACCGTCATCATGAGAGCGGAGCGGGGCCGCAGGTTGATCTGCGCCTCGAATTCCACGGGATCGTCGTTCGCCGGAGCAAGCCGGAAGCGCCGGCTCATGGTGCTGATATGCACGAGCATCTCGAACATCGCGAGGTTTTCGCCGATGCAGTGCCGGGGCCCTACGGAGAACGGCAGGTACGCGAAGCGGTGTCGCTCCGCGGAGTCGTCCGAGGCAAAACGCTCCGGCTTGAATTCCTCCGGCGCATCCCAGAAATCCGGGTGCCGGTGCAGTATATACGGGCTGATGAACAGATCCGTTCGCGGGCCGATCAAGTGCCCGCCGAGACGATCCGCTTCGATGCTGCGGCGCGTGAACAGCCATCCGGGCGGATACAGCCGCAGCGACTCCTGGATCACTTGGCGGGTGAACGCCAGCGCCTCGGCGGCCTCGAGCCCCATCGGGCCGGCGGCGCCCGGGTTCGCGCGTCGCGCACCTTCAGCCTCCGCCTGCAGACGTTCCGCCGTCTGCGGGTGCCGGCCGATCAGGTACCAGGTCCAGGCGAGTGCGGCGGCCGTGGTTTCATGGCCGGCGACGATCAAGGTCATGATCTCGTCGACGAGCACCGCCTCACTCATCGGTGCGCCGTCCTCGCGCGACCGCGCTTGCATGAGCATTGCCAGGAAATCGAAGTGTTCTTCGGTTCCGGCGCGGCGTTGCGCGGCGAGCTCGCCGATCAGTCTTGCGAGCGAGCGGAAGCGGTAGGCGAAACGCAGGTCGCGGGCCGTGTCGGTCGCGAGCACGTCGAATGGATTGGCGCCGAGCCGGTGCTCGAGGCGCTGAAGATCGGTGCCGAATATCGAGCGCAGCACGATCTCGAGCGTCAGCGCGCTCGTCTCGGCGGCGACGTCGATCGCTTCGCCGCGTGCCGCGCGTTGCGCCCAGACTTCGGCATAGCGGTCATTGACCGCGCCGATGAGTACATCGAAGCGCGCCAGCACGCGCCGGTGGAACGCCGGTTGGATCATGCGCCGCTGCGCGCGCCAGAAATCTCCCTCGCTCGTCATGATGCCGTTGCCGAGGAGCAGGCGGACCCGGTCCATGCCTTCGCCCTTGGTGTAGTTGCGATGGTTCGACAACAGCACATGGCGGACGTCGTCGGGATGATTGAGCACGTAGAAATACGCGCCACGGCTCGGCGAGAACACCCGGTAGACGTTGCCATAGGCACCGAACCAGGTGCTCAGGCGGGCCAAGGTTTCATCGGTGCCGCCGAGGTCGAAGCCCTCCGCCGGCCCCGGCGGGGTCGCTTGCCAGTACATCACTGCATTGTAACTTAAGGGTCACGCGATTGAGCCTTGCCGCTATTGCGCGCCGGCCGCAGCTTCCAGACAATGCCGGCCGTGCCAAAGCAACCGGACGACGGCGGTCTTCGCAATTCGATCTATCGGCGGCAGACGCGCTCCGCGCGACGGCTGACGCCGCTGCGCTCGATGTTGTACCGGATCATCGTTCCGGTCGGTCTTGCGCTGGTGCGTCTGGTCTGGTCCTGGTCACGGGTGGTGCGTGTCGACGGGGAGGCGCACATCGCCGAGGCGCTGCACCGCGCGCCCTCGTTCATTCCGGTTTATTGGCATCAACACCAGCTATTTTGCGTCAAGGCCCTGCTCGACCGCGGCGCCGAGGGCATCCGGCCCGGCTTCTTGATCAGCCCTTCGGTCGACGGTGAGATCGGCGCCATGCTCGTCTCGCGACTGCGCGGCGTGGTGATCCGCGGTTCCTCGTCACACACCGGCGCGCGTGCCTTGCGCGACTATTATCATGCACTCATGCATGAGGCGGTCTCGCCGTCGATCACTCCGGACGGCCCGCGCGGTCCGCCGTGGGTGTTCAAACCCGGCGCGATCTTGCTCGCGCAGATCTCCGGGCGCCCGATCGTACCGATCAGCTATGCCGCCTCGCGGGCGTGGATGTTTCATTGGGACCGATTCGTGATCCCCAAGCCCTTCGCACGCATCGTGATTGCGATCGGCGAACCCGTTTGGGTGGACAAGGGGCTGGATACGCAGGCGCTTGACGCGATGCAGCACGAGATGGCGCGACGCCTTCAATCTCTGTACGAGCACGCGCGCTCCCTGCTGGATTGAACGATTCTCGATTGATCGACGCTCGATCGGCCGTCCAAGAAGACACGGTTGCGTCGCCGGATTGCGAAATTGCCACATGTGTGAGAGAAATACACAAATGGCTGATGATCTGCGCTCCGTTCTGCTCGCTTCCGCGCGGCTGTTGCTGCGGCCAATCGTGCGGGTGTTGTTGCGAGGCGGTGTGCCGTTTCGAGAGTTCAGCGAATTGGCGAAGTTCACGTATGTCGAGATTGCGACCAAGGAATTCGGTATCCGCGGGCGCCCGACCAACGTTTCGCGAACCGCGATCTTGACCGGATTGAATCGCCGCGACGTCGCCCGCATCCGCAACGCCGAGCCGCTCGAGATGCTCGAACCGGTGTTCATGAGCCACGGCTCGCGAATCCTCTCCGGCTGGCATCTGGATCCGGCCTACCGAGACGCCCGTGGTGAGCCCTTGCGCCTCGCCCTCGAGGGACCGGCGCCGAGTTTCCAGGCGCTCGTCAGGCAACACGCCCCGGATCTGCCGCATATCGCCCTGTTCAAGGAGCTCTCGGCGGCCGGTGCGCTCGAGTTGCGGGAGGACGGCAGTTTGCAGGTCATGATGCGAAGTTACATTCCGAACGCCTTCGATCCGAACCAAATTCGTCTCTGGGGAAGCATCTTGCACGACATGGCCGCGACACTCGCCCACAACATCACCCGGCCGGCGACGGTGACCTCGCGCTTCGAACGGCGGGCCATCCACCACAATGTGCACCACACGGCGGCGCCGGCGTTCCGTGAATTCGTCGAGACCGAGGGACAGCAATTCCTGGAGCGCGTGGATGCCTGGCTCGCGCGTCACGGAGCGCAGACAGAAGCGGCGCCGGCGGCGACACCGAGCCTGCGGCTCGGAGCGGGCGCGTATTTGATCGAAGACGCTACCATCAAGGGTCCGCGATGATGCATATACGCCGATTCAGTCGATGCGTCTTCGGTGCCGCAGCCATCGGCTTTGCGGCGATGCTCTCGAGTTGTGGCTCGGGTCCGGGGTCGGCGATGGTCGCCGGCATCGAAGGTACCGGTGCCCACGTCGCCGCGGTCTCCGCCGGGCCGATCAGCCGATTCGGCAGCATTTTCGTCAATGGCGTCGAATACGCCACGACCGGCGCCTCGGTGTCGATCGACGGCAACCCGGCCGTGGCGAGTTCCCTGCAGGTCGGTGACGTCGTCCTGGTGCACGGCTCGATCGATGCGAATGGCACGACCGGCACGGCGACCGAGGTCGACTACGACGCGAGCGTGCAGGGCCCGATCAGTGCGGTCAATGCCGCCCAATCGACGCTCACGGTGCTCGGCCAGACCGTGCTCATCGGCCCCCAGACTTCGCTCGGGGCTGATGCCGGCGGCACGCCGCCGCGATCGGCTTTCATGCCTGGCGCGCTCGTCGAGGTCAGCGGTTTCGCAAGCTCGAACGGCGGCATCGCGGCGACCCGCGTCGAGTTGAAGACCCAGGTCTCCTCGTACCTGATCACCGGTGTCGTGACCTCGGTCGATCCGACCGCCCTGCAGTTCGTATTGAACGGCGAGACGGTGGACTTCGGCGGCGCGGCATTCTCCGGCTTCCCGGTCGGCACGACCTTGCAGGCGGGCGATGAGGTGCAGGTCGAGGCCCCTCCGAACGCGGTGAGCAGCACGCTCGTGGCCACGCGGATCACGCTGATTTCGGGCGTCTCCGCTGCGAGCGGCGCCGCCGGCGCGGTCGAGGGCACGATCGGCACCTTTAGCTCGTCGAGCGACTTCGAGGTCGAGGATACGCATGTCACGACGAATGCGCAGACCCAGTACTCGAACGGCACCGCGGCGCAGCTCGCCACGGGTGTCGAGGTGAACATTCAGGGCAGCTTCGATGCCACCGGAACCCTGGTGGCCTCGAGCGTGCAGTTCAACGTGAGCAACCCGATCCTGCTGCAGGCGCCGGTCGACGCGGTCGATCCGACCACCGGCACGCTGAGTGTGCTCGGCGTGCAGATCACCACGGATGCCGAAACCCGCTATGAAGACCAGTCGGCGAATCCCGTGACACCCTTCAATTTGGCCGCGCTGGCGGTCGGCGACTACGTCGAGATTCACGGACACTTAGGCTCCGGCAATACGGTCTATGCGAGCTTGCTCACCCGCGAGGAGGCGAGTGCCGAGGTGCAGGTGCGTGGCACCGCGAGCGCGGTCGCGGCGCCTTCATTGAGCGTACTGGGGGTCGCCGCGATCACCGATTCGGCGACTCAATTCAGCAGCAGCGAAGAGTCTTCGATCGCGAGTTCCCAATTCTTTTCGGCAGCCACCGGCGGCTCGACGGTCGATCTCGTGGGCACGCTGTCCGGCGGGGTGCTGCAGGTGACCAGCGCCTCGCTGCCCGGGGAGGCGGAACTGGGCGACTAAATGGACGATTCCTCATTAATACAGGTGCTTAGCTTGTAATCCTGAGAAGTTATGCGAGAATCGGCATGTAGGCGCCGAATTCGAAGCATTTCAAGAACTGTGTGACGGGTTCGGTATTCGCCTGCGAGGGGATGGCAAACTCTCGTGCCATAAGGGATATCGGACACACTAAGGCACTGCCCGGCGCATGGCGATCGTTCCGAATGAACCGAGGCTTTCCGACTTCACCGCGTCGGATATTCTGTCCCCGCACGTGTGGCCGCGCCGTGGCGCCGCACCGGCCGTGGGCTTGGATGTCGTCTGCATCAAGATCGCGGTGGATTTTCAGTCGATGACGGCGGCGACCGCGCCGGGCCGGCTCGCGGCGAATCTCGACTTGTTGCGCGAGGCGACCCACGCCGACGCCGCATTCCACATCAGCGTCGATCCGCAAACCGGCGTATTCACCGATGTCGCCGCCGCCTGCAGCGTGGTCGCGACCGGCAATCCGGAACAGCTGCGAGGCCAATC
>VFSW01001792.1_pt1 | contig 32624 bp, 42 predicted proteins | sample 5358111 | NCBI WGS metagenome assembly VFSW01 (sample SAMN11554181, study PRJNA540505) | mine drainage metagenome | isolation source: sediment from site ElyBrook_90M | place: USA: Ely Copper Mine, Vershire, VT | collected 2017
TATCATAACAGAAGAGTTTGGTTTTAAAGAGATAAACTTATTTGTGAAGAAGATTGATGTGAAAAGTGAAATAAGTAAAAGGGTAAGGGAGATAAACGATTCAGAGCTAGACGAGCTCATTGCGAAGATCAGAGAAGTTGTTAATGAACATTGAATTGGTGTTTTAATGGATAAAGACATGTTTTCATTTTCACGAAGCAAGAGGGACTTAGAAAGGATTGGGCACATACTTAACATTCTGGTTAAGTTCCAAGTTGGTGGATACGTACATAAGATTCTACATAAAGAGAAACTACCCATTCGCATATCTAGGCTTAGCGCCCCGCCAGAAATCAGCCGCATGAACCCTCCAGAACGCCTCGCATTGATGTTTGAGGAGCTTGGAACAAGCTTCGTAAAATTTGGTCAGTTGCTTGCCACTCGAGATGACCTTATCGGTGCAGACTATGCTGCAGAGCTGTCAAAGTTACATGACAATATGAAATCGTTTCCTGCAGAGGAGGCAAAATTGATAATAAAGGAAGAGCTCGGCAAATCTGTTGGCGAAATTTTCTCTAGATTCGAAGATAAACCTATGGCGTCTGCTTCGATAGCTCAGGTCCACAGAGCAACATTGAAGAACGGAAAGAAGGTGGTCGTCAAGATACAGAGGCCTGGTATAGAGAAGACCATAATAGAAGACATAAGGATAATGCACTACCTTGCGTACCTCGCTGATAAAAATTTCCCAGAATTTCATCGATTCGATCCACAGTATCTTGTTGATGAGTTTGAAAGATCGATACTAAAGGAACTAGATTTCTTAAGAGAGGCGAGGAATTCGGAACGGCTTAGGGAAAATTTCAAAGATGACAAGGGAGTTTATGTACCGCTAGTATACGACAATCTAACTACAAAACGTGTCCTTACGCTGGAGGAGATAAAGGGCACCAAACTTACCGAGATTATCACTTCAAACTCAAAGAAAATCAACAAGAAGTTGATTGCGCAAAGGTGCCTGCAGGCATACTTGCATATGATCCTCATCGATGGATTTTATCATGCGGATCCCCATCCAGGAAACATTATGGTAATAGATCGCGATGTAATCTGCTTTCTTGATGCGGGAAGATGCGCCACTATTGACAAGGAGCTTGCAGAAAGCATATTTCAATTGGTCATGTTTTCGGTCAACAACGATGCCAACGGTTTGATTTCGCATCTGTTGAGGACGAACCTGATTGAAGAGGGCGTGGATACAAAAGATTTGAAGGCTGATTTGGTTGATTTGCTTGATACATACTATAGCCCTGATATTAGAAATATCAAGATCGGGCGAATGCTTTCCGATCTAATGGCGATAATAAGCAAGTATGATTTCAATAGACCGCGGGAGTTGGCCGATCTCACTCGTACCCTTCTCATTTTGGAAGGTGCGGGCACACAACTTTATCCCGAGTTCAACATTGCTGAGGAATTCAAGCCGTACGCCAAGAAGTATTTGGACCAAGGTTTTGACCGTGAGAAGATTGCGGGGGTTATTCAGAGCACTATGCTAGATTTTCAATACATGGCCAAGGATTTCCCTAGCATCTTTCGAAGGTTTATGAAAGCGATATCACAGGGGAAGATAACGCTCCAGCTTGAGCACAAAAACCTCGATATTCTAACGGCAAATATGAAGAATATGACCGATAGAGTATCAGTTGCCTTGATACTGGCCGCGCTAATTGTGGGGTCTTCGGCGATAGGGCAGATAAATAAGCCACTGGGCCTGGCGTTTTTTTTAATAAGCAGCGCTCTTGGCATATGGCTCGTGTTGAAGACTCTGGTCTTCTAAATTATAGTATATTGGTGAAAATATGGTAGATAAATCTGTAAAACAGGGAATTGTTGAATTCGGAATAGGCGTAGTTTCCTACGTGGCGGTAGATGCGATCGCAAACGCGATAAAGAATTTGGAAAAGGAGGGCAAGTTGAACAGAAAAGAAGGGGAAAAAATGATGCGGGATGCTGTCAACAAGTACCAGGCAAAAAGCAGTGAGTACGCGAAGGACATACAATCACGGGTAGACGAGCTAATGAAGGCAGGGATCAAGTCAGCACCATTCGCAACCAAGCAGGATATAGAAAACCTGAACGCAAAAATAGAAAGGCTCAGCAAACTTTCCAAGAAGACAAATGTAAAGCGGGTTGCCAAGAAGGGTTCGAAGAAGAGAAGCAAGTGATTCCTTATAAAGAAAGCTAGGCATTTGGAGCCGTTGCCGGTTTCTTCCAGCAGAGCTAATTACCTTCTCACAGGCTCTCTTAACTCAGGTTTGTGTTTCTACCGTTTGGGATCTAGTTGCTACAGGATTTGGTGAATCTGGCAAACCCCTTATGTAAGCCCTAGTTACATATCGCATATAATCTGGGTATTGCCTAACTATTATTTCGGCCACTGTATCATCTTCTTTGGTACCTGAATATATAATCCATGGGGCTGCTTTCTGCGTTATTCTCAGTGAGGCTATTCTCTTTTCAGTAAGCATGAGAAATGCTGCAGCTTTAACTTTAACTAGGGTTAAAATCTGCACACATGCTTCCTCATCAGTTTCGGGGTTTTCAGTCTTTTCAGCTAAATTGAGCAGGAATGCCTTTTGTGGGGCTTGATCTCTGTTCAAGCTCATAGCAAATAGATTATTGATGTGATCAAGCGTAGCCTTCGGATCGTGAGGCCTTGCTTTAGGAAGCAGTTCGGCCATTTCCTTATTGAATTCTTCTTGGGTATAGCTTTTTGAAGGAAACATTTTTCCACCAAATACCTCTTTTGCAAGCGTTTTTATTAGAAGTCTGGTGAAGAAAGTTACTTGTAGGTAAGAAATCTCTAACCGGCATTTAAAAAGGCGGTACTCTACAAACTAGAGGCGCGGATCAAGATACCGTACATGTTCTTTTCTTTCATTCTGCTTGAGATCCGGATCCCTAATTTCTATTGTTATAAATACCCCATCGTGCTTGTTCTGTTCGCTGTAACTGCGCAATCCTATTTTTCCTATTCGGTAAGGAGAGAGACTAGTCTCTTTAGTCAGACTGAACTTAGTTTCTGGATCGCCTAGAAGCTCCAGAGCGGACTGCGGATCGTAATCTTTTACTACAAAAGAGATATTTTGAAGAGTTGGAACGAATGCGGGAAACTTTTTTAGAATATCTTTTAGAGCGGCTTGCTTAGCTTTTTCTTCTGTAGAGGCATCTTCCTTATGGGTTACATCGATTGCAAATATATGAAGAGAAAAATCGCCTTCGGTGCCTTCGAAATGCAGCCGAATATCTGTTTCTCTTTCGTTCAACTTGCTTGCCGTAAGCTTAAGGTTACCGACGGGGATTCTCTCCTGATTAGCTCCAACGCGATCGGAATGCATTATCATGAGTATATTGTGAAAATCTGCCTATAAATAGGTTGACGTTAAATCTGCTTGTACATGAAAAACGACCTTTTGATTGACAAGACTGCGCTGAATAGGATGATGGTGCTTCTAGCATTGGCCGAGAAAAGGACGCTCGAAAAGACAAGCGAATCGAAGAAGCTGGCGAGGCGTTACGCCTCGCTTGCACGCAGCATAAGTTCTCATTATAAGGTCAGCATGCCAATCGAACTCAGGCGCAGGATCTGCAGGAACTGCGGTAACTTTCTCATACCGGGGGTCAACTGCAGCGTAAAGGTTGTAAGCGTGCATGGCTACCTGGCCTACACCTGCGAGTGTGGCGAAGAACGCCACATCTTCTACAAAAAGAAGAGGGTAAAAGGCTGACTGCTCACTTTGCTAAGAGCTCCACAAATTCCTGAATGTTCTCGGAACCCGAGACGGTGAGCACGTTCCTGTCAAACACGACAGGATCTTCGGTCTTTATGCCCTTATAGAGCGTGACAAGCTTCCCGGTCTCTTCTTCGGTTTTGGCCACCTTTGTCTCCTTTATGACGTTCGCCTTGGCCAACGCCTTTATTCCGTTGCCTATTCCGACGACTACCCTGTTGCTATCGTGGAACGTCTTTATCAGATCGAGAAGGGGCCTGTGCTCGTAGAGCTTGAAAGAGTCCACACCTGGCCCGTCAAGCACGAGCAGCGCATCGTAAGCGCCTGGCTCCAGCTCCCGCGCCTCGGCCTGCGGCTTGACAACCGCGCCGTGGTATCCGGTGCACGGCTTCATCGTGAAGCTCACAAGCTTAGCTTCTATATCCTTCTTTCCGAGGAGGAGCTGCAGGCTAGATAACGTTTCGTCCTTAAAGTCTCTGGGTGCAATTAGCATTGCAACTTTCATAATTGTCGCCGCTATGATTTCTCTCTAAAGAGAAATAAAGCTTGCTATCCCCTAGGTGCATTTTGTCTAGGAGGTCCAGCGGCCCTGTTTTTGCTTTTCTTCAGCCAGTGCTTCCTGTACAGGTATACCAGATAGATAGCTATTGCAGACAACACCGCGAACAACAGCAGGCTGAAAATAGATACGAAGGCTACGTTGGCCTGGTTACCGTTGCTGACTGTTATCTTCTCGGACGAGCCTAAGTATGTCACGGTGACATTTCCGTAGCCGTAGGGCACGTTGGGTATGTTGAGCAGGCCGCTAGGGCCGGTATGGGTTTGCAGGGTTTGCCCATTCTTGTAGACTACATTGACAGAAGCGTTGACAGGCACGCCGAAGATTCCCAATGTTCTTATCGATATGTTGTATATAGGCAGCGGGACGTACAGAGTCTTTTGAGAATTCTGGGTTATGCTTATGCTCGAGTTGACCGGTATGAAAATTCCTTGGTAGTATGCGCCTTGCAGGCTGGAAGTCACGTTTGTGTATAGGTTTGGAGTCGAGTTGAACCGCGCTCCATTTATAACGAAACCAGAAACATTGATCGCTTGCCCGTAGGCGTTCTTTGCGATGAGGCTAACGCCGTACTGCCACACCGCTCCTATGTTGAGCGGGCCATTGACTGTCGCACTGCTGTTAAGCGCAGTGCTACCCGTGCTCCATTTTGCGAAACTGACAATCTGGTTCGCATTTTGCTTGAAAGTGGTGTTTGCAATACCGTACGCTGCGGTGGACCCGTTTGCGTACCATCCTGTTCCTGTTGCTTTGCCGTAAGGCGATGTAACATTTACAAAATATTGGACCTGCCAGTTTGCGGTCTCGGTGAGGTTCGCGGTCATGAGGAGCTGGGTATAGTTCTGCGTGCCGGTGTAGGAACCGGATCCCGTCCCTGTCCAGCCGGTGAATAAGGCTCTTGTATTTTCGCTTAGGTTGATAATCGCGGGCACGGAGATGGACTGCGCCGAGTAAGCGGTATAGCTGTTTTTGCTCGACAGATTCCCGTATCTGGAGCTTATGTTAAGCCTGTAGCCAAGGGCCCACATCTGCGTGCCGTTGTTTGAAAGCTGCAGCCCAGAACCCACGGCGAAATAGTTTATCCTGTTTGCGAGTTCGGCTACTCCGTATGGGTTGGGGAGATTGGTTTTGCTCCCAATCCCATAGCTGACTACGCCAAAAGCATTCTGGATCGGCAGGACCATTTTGAATTTGTATTCTGAGAGGTTGGAGAAGATTACTTTGTTCATGTACATCCTCGCGCTGCTGGTATTTGCCAATTCGCCAATAGCTATAGGGCCGTAGGGCCCCGAATCGGAAGCTCCAAGATTTGCACTTCCTACTGTTTTGTTGTTGAAAAGGAAGTACCAAGTGTTTCCGATAGAATAGAAAGAGTAGGTATTGAATGAAAAGTTTTTGCCGGCAGAGCTATCTGGACCCGTGCTGCCGAGAAATGTGCTATTTGCACCGGGAGTGAAGTATTCGTAGAACCATTGGGCGTGGCCCGCGTTGAGAAATTCGCTGCTCGAACATCCCGATGAGGTGCAGTTTATTGGATACTTGCCGGTTTGGTTTTCTATTACATAGCCTACCTGCAGAAAGGCGCCGTTTGAGAGAGTCTCGCCCACCCAGAAGGCCCACGATCCGGAAGTCAGGTTTGTTTGGGGTATTGTCTGTATCTGTACGCTCGCGCCGTTGTTATGCGTCGATGCGCTGCCTCCCCTTACGCCGGTCTGAAACCAATACCCGGCATTAGCGGTGTAGACCGTCGCTAGAAAGAAGAGCGTGGTCAGCAAAATGAAATGCTCATGCCTTTTCATAGTCCAATCCCATCTCCTCCAGTTTCCTTAGTGTTCTTTCCTTAGAGATAGAATTTAAACTCTTCCAATCTATGACCGCTCTATCGGGTTCCCTATCAGATCTTATGAGGGTCTGCTCGAGTATGCTCAGGTTATCGCTTCCGTCTTCGTTGGTTATCGCGTATTTTGGCATAATGTGCGAAAAAGCATAACCCTTCTCGATTGCAAGCTTGGAGAATTTTTCTGGATAGTGTGTTCCGCCTATTCCAACAACGACCTTTTTAAATTCTGTTTCGCCTTTTACAAAGTTAACAATGGTTTCGTAGGCGGCATCTGCAACCATCGCGGCACAGGATTTGTTCGCGAGCATCTGCTCTGTGCCGCCGAGCTCTACGAATAGAGACGGCGTTTTAAGAAAAGGCCCATGATGCGTTCCCTCGTATGTTTTCTGAATCTCGAATTCAATCTTGTTGATATTCCTAAGGGCCTCTAGCATGAGAACCGGGGATGCGAATGAAAGTTGCTTCGGTAAACCTCCAAAAGGAGCTTCCTGCCTCCAATTCCCAAGCGAATGTGTGGTAAATGCTTCTATGCTGGCCCCGCTTGCATGCCCACTTAGAAAAACAAGATCGCTGCATTTGAACGAGTCTGCGATATCGGCTTTGTATGCAAAAACGTCAACCTCGTAGATCTTCGCAATATCGTTTTGGTACTTCTCGTGCTGCGAGTCCTCGCTCTTTCCGAAATCGTATTTCTTGATTATGTGGGAGGCCATGTTAACCCCTGCTTGATCAAGCTTCGAGTAGACTATTCCTATCATTCAGGTACCTTTACTAAAAAGTTACTAAACAAATCATGAAGAATCTATATAAAGGACGGCACTAATCCGATTAATGATATTGTGGCCGGAAATCTTCACCTAAAGGGCATGACGCCTGAGGATGCGGTTTTGATTGCAATGTATTTAGAGAAAATCCAGCTAGGACGCCCTTTAACATTTACAGTAATAGAACAAAATTTTAGGCTTTCGGAGGAAACGCTTACAGACGCCCTTAGACACTTGGAACAGAAGGGACTTATTCACTCAGAAGCTACGACAAAGGATGGGAAGCGGCACACACTAGCAAAAATGTACACGTTGGATCCGAAGGGAGAGGAAAAGTTGGCCAGCGACGAAAATTATAAGTTAATACATGAAGGCAAAGAAATTTTGGAGCTGGTGGATAGTTCGTTAAGAACATTGAGAAGGTCAAGATCGCGTATTTAAGCACCTTCTTCTAAAGTATGCGATAGCTTATATATTGTTATCGCTAACAATATGTAAAGGGGGCTTTTGTGTTTGAACTAAAGCTAGACAACGCTAGATATTGGCGCGATTGCATAGAAGCAATAGTGAGCCTTGTAGACGAAGGAATTTTCAACATAAGCAAGGAAGGCATCTCGCTCAAGGCGCTCGATCAGAGCGGCATAGGGATGATCTCATTTTTCATACCGAGCAAAGCATTTTCCAAGTACGAGATAGAGAAGAACGCAGACATAGGCCTAAACATAGAGAACCTCAGTAAAATAATGGCAAGGACAAGGGACGACGAGGCGCTTGTCATAAAGGACGTTGAAGGCAGACTTTCTCTTGAGTTCATAGGCGCGAAGAACAGGAGAAGATACAAGCTTCACCTGATAGATGTCAGAAAGAAAGAAGACAAGGAACCAAAAGTCGAATTTGACGCAAACATTGAAGTTGATGGAGAGCATTTGAAGAACGCACTCAAGGACGCGTCGCTTATTTCACCATACATTTCATTCAAGGCCGCAAAGAGCCATTTCTCGATAAGCGCAAAGGGCGATTCCGGAGAGCTGGAAGAGCAGAACGAGATGGACGGTGTTGGAATAAAGAAGCTAGATGCTGGAAAAGAAGCTTCTGCAGTTTTCAACCTTGATTTCCTGGAGAACATGGTAAGGGCAAGCCCGATGGGCAATTCGATAAAACTATCAATAAAATCTGATCAACCTTTGAAGCTGACTTACAACATAGGCGACGCTGCGGTCACTTATTATCTTGCGCCGTACGTAGAAGAGTAGACTATTTCTCTCTTTGAAGCATTTTCACGAGATCGTGAGGTGCAGTTTCAAACATAGCCTTTTCGGAATTGTACTTTCCATCCAGAAGCTCTTGCGCTTGAGTTTCAAGGTGCGGGCTTAGATCGTGAACTTCGCCATAAGGAGATCTGGTTTCGATTAGAGTAGACATGCCAAGACGAAACCATACACTTTCAAAACTTTCAGAGAAAATAGTAGGAATTGTCTCAAAAGTTATTCCTTCTAAAGCCTGAGGATGCCTTTGGGATAATTCGTAGAACGTTTTGTAAATTCCATTCATACTGGAACTGAATTCCGTTATCCCCTCTTTTCTTGCCAAGCCAAATAATATTACAACTTCGTCATCGGGGTATTTTGCATTTTTAATATCGGCCATTAGTATGCCGGCTTCATCCTTAGTAGGCACTCTATTTTGGCTGGTCCACGTAGTATGTCAGCTTCTTGTTCGGTAAGCGCTCTGCCTCTTGTTGACATTTTCACACCAGTATTCTTTGTCTGTTTGAATTAGATTTACGTAAATGAGCTCCATATTCATATTGGGGATAGTTGTAGTATACGTAGAATGCAAGATCCATCAAAGGCATGCGGGCATATTGATTTACAACGCTTTCGAGATGCCTCAATATTTTAGGATTTGATTCATCTATTGCATCTATCAACATGCTTGCTCTCCTTTCCCCTTCTTGAGAAAGACCAAATCGTTCTACAGGATTTCCAGCTTCACCATTCACCATTAGTTTGGTTATTAGGCTGCCTGTATTTTCATTAAGATCATTGTTGAGAGTTGCGCTATATGGGCTCGGATGATTTTCTATATGCGCCCAATCGTTATAGAAGTTCGCCCGCTTTAATTCCGGAACCATTTCATGCAATAAGAAAGTCAGTTTTTGGAGTTTGATAGCGCCTTCAATGTAGCCACCTGAAAGTTTGATAGTCGCTAATAGCCAGTCGATTTTTTCTACTTGCTTTTCTTCCATTTTTCATTCCCCCAGCATACCTAGAATCGGTGCTTTATATTTATTCGCTTATATTTACACCATGCAAGAATCAAAGCTAGATTTCGCTTACAAGTACCCTTCTTCTAAGGAGGCGAAGGAAGTCGTAGCGAAGCTTAAGATTAGCACGATTGAGCCGCGATATCTGCAAGAGGGAATTTCGCAGCTGAAGAGTGCATTGAAAGAAGGCAGAATCTATAGGGATAAGGTAAGGGGCATAAGCGAGGTCAAGTACAAGTACATCATGGGATACGTTTACGCGCGCATGCTGGTGAGCGCGATAGGGGACAGATATTCTATCTCTAGATTTGCTGCTGCTGAAGCTAGCGCAGCCTCAGACTTCCTTGCAATGAACATCGATGACTTGATTAGCATGGCAGACGAGATAGGACTCGGTGCCAAGAGAGAGCTGGACGGCTTTGCGATGAGCTTCGAGAAATTCGTTTCCATACCTAAGAAAGACGATAGGATGAAGTTGATAAACCAACGTTTGGTGAAAGGAACCGTTTACGTTAATGTGCAACAACTGCTTGCTCTGGTGCAGGACGCGATAGAGAAGCAGATACGCACTAGCCTGCCGATCGACAAAAGGAATCTCCCAAGGCAGGTGATGGAAGCCGCAAGGGAAATCAAGCCGCAGGAACAAAAGATAGCAATGGGGACAAGCAAGGGAACCTATGCTTGGATAGAGAAACTGCTTGCGAACCCTATAGCTGATGTCAGGCACAGGTCAGTAAACCTAATTCTTGCTCCATATCTTGTAAATGTCAAGAGGTTAGAGCCTGAAAGCGCGACAAAGGTAATTGTCGCTTACATAGAAAAGTGTAGGGCAATCAATCCAAACACAAAAATAAACGAAACATACATAAGATATCAGTGCAACTATGCCAAGAGAAAGGGACTCAAGCCTATGTCTCTAAGCAGGGCACGGGAACTGTTGAAAGAAGTGGTTGAGTTTGAGTGATATTATGAAACAAATCAAAGGAATGTGCCATATCTGCGGCCGACTTGCAAAAAATACCTGCGGGATGTGCGGCAAGCCTGTCTGTGACAATGATTTCGACTCAAAGATGGGCATTTGTAATGCGTGCAAGCGCGGCAGAATGGTGAAAAAAGACTAATTGCCAGTCAGACAAAGACGGTATGCGTGAAATAGAAACGAATCAATACGAAATAGTTATAAGTCACAAAAGCAAGAGGATTATGATTAGATGCAAGTTGGACAGATGTTTAGAAATCTGTTTCAGAACCCATTAGAAACTGCTTTTAGGGTGTCAGAGACCAATCCCGATTTCGCCAATATGACACAGGTACAAAGAGGAGAGATGCGAAAAGAACTTATATCGATCAGACGCGATAGCTATGTGGTTGCTGGAGGAATGATCGCAATCGGCGCGATCTCTACGGGGGGTATGCTTTATGCGGCCGAAATCGGTACTGCAATAGAAAGGGCATTTGGGATTGCGGCGGCGATAGGTATGGATCTTGGATTCGCTAAAATTATAATAGATAACGTTCTTGACACAAACAAGAAGATCTTATTTGAGGCGAAGAAGTTAATAACGAAATTCCGCATAGGGAGACTCTACCAGATGGAGAACTGAATTTAAAGACATTGAAAAATTCCATATCGACAAGATGCAGCTTTTATCCGGGCTGGTCTTTTTTGAAATCTGCTGCAGAAGTACCCTTGGGGAATGCTCTGCCGTTCGGCGCCTCCACAGGAAGCCCCGACTCCTCTGCAATCTTGACCAGTTCGGTCATTTCTATCTGCCTCTCTGTGAACAATTCGTTGTACTCCATGTTGCCCAGCTTAACAATTTTCGTCCTGAAAGTTAGCTGCTGGTAGATTCCGCTTCTCCTAACGCGCAGCTTTATGCTGCCGAGCCTCAGGATTTCACGGGCTTTCTCAGAAAGTGGCATTTATACACACGTTAGATGGGAAGGTCACATTATTAATAAGATTTAACGTGATTGATAGCCGATGCCGGACACGTATATAGAGCTGATTATCTTCGCTGCGATAGCCGCATTCATACCTCTTTCGATGTTGATTTTTTCTAGTCTTGTAAGACCGCGAAGCGACAACAACGACGTTGAAACGCTGCCTTATGAAAGCGCAGAGGAAAGCTTTGGTGGGAAAGTCGAGATAATGCACGAGTATCTTCACTATTTCGTCGCGTTCCTGGCCTTCGAGATTATAGCCATTATAGTAATAATATGGTCGACCTTCACGCGATCTGCGCAGATTACAAATGGCACCTACGTTATAGCGCTTTTGATCATGGGATTCGTGTTTGAAATCTTTCTGCTTGGTATAAGTAAACGCAAGGGTGAGTAGATGGAAGTTTTAAAATGTGGATGCAAGATTGAGAAAGGGAAGTTTATAGTGGGTGAGAATTGCGCGTACTGTAAGGAGTGCAATGCAGTTGCTGAGATGCACCCATTTGGAAACAAGAGGCTGTCTGAATTTGTGCAGTGAATACATGGAAGCGCCATACGACCAATCTAAATTCATGAATGCGGAGAAGGAGATGAGCGAGCTCGTACTAGCCTCGATGAAAAAGTACGAAGTGAAACCCAACGTCATGTTCGCAAAGCTCTCCGACGCCACCAAGGCTATTTCAAAAGGACTGGTTGGGTGGTCGCGCGTTAAATCTTTGTGGCCGATGCAATTCGGCCTCTCGTGCTGTGCCATAGAACTCATGAACTTCGGCTCGGCAAGGATCGATGCCGAAAGAAAGGGCTACCTGTTCTTCCGCGGAACCCCCAGGCAGACTGATGTTATGGTAACTGCTGGGTGGGTCACCAAGTCTATGGTCCCTGAGATAAAAAGGCTTTATGAGCAGATGCTCAAGCCGAGATACGTGATAGCTTTTGGAGAATGCGCTACATGCGGCGGTCCCTGGTGGGAGAGCTACAACATAGTGAAGGGCATAGACCAGGTTTTGCCAGTAGACGTGTACGTGGCAGGATGTCCTCCAAAACCAGAAAACCTGTTTGCTGCTTTTATCAAGCTTCAGAAAAAAATAAGTGGTGAAATTGAAGATTGAAAGAAACGAGCTTGTAGAAAAGATCAGGGATCTGAAAACTCAGGGTTATTCCTATCTCGTAAAGATAACTGCGGTCGACTACGAGAAGTATCTCAACGTCTTGTATATAGTGAGAGACATGAAGAAAAACAAGGATGAGGTGATAGAGGTGGAAATAGATCCAGCTGATGCTTGGGTTCCTAGTGTGATAAACGTTTACAAGGCCGCAGACTGGTACGAACGTGAGATGTTTGAGATGTTTGGCATACAGATAACCGGAAGAGTCGTAGAGCGCCTGCTTCTCGAGAAATGGAACGGCAAGGCCGCACCTCTGAGAAAGAACTTCACATGGAACGCACCGTACGAAACGAGTGATTAGATCGTTACAAGAATCAACATAGGCCCCATTCATCCGAGCACCCACGGGGTGCTAAGACTAGTCGTAGACATAGATGGCGATACGCTGGTGAACGTTGAACCCCACATAGGTTTTCTCCATAGAGGGGTAGAGAAACTCGTTGAGACCAGAATGTACATGCAGAATCCGCCATACATGGAGAAGCTCGACTATGTCGCCCCAATGTCCTACGATGAACTCTATGTTGCCACTGTAGAAAAGGCAATGGGCATCGAAGTTAAGGAGCGGGCCGCTTACTTGAGAACAATATTGTTGGAGCTCCAGAGGATAGCGAGCCACCTGCTCTGGCTCGGAACCATGGCGAACGACACAGGCCAATTATTCACTGTTTTCATGTGGGCCTTCAAAGATAGGGACAAGGTCCTGCAGCTGCTCGAAGAAGCCTCTGGAGCAAGAATGTTCTACGTGAACATAAGGCTTGGTGGCCTGATAAGAGACCTTCCCCCAGGCTTCGGCGATAGGGCAACGGAGGTTCTCGAATACCTTGAGAAACGCATGCCGGTTTACGAGAAGTACCTTGAGAAGAATCCGATCTTCATCGAGAGGATGAAGGGCATCGGCATCATGAGCAAGGATCTAGCCATAGAACTCGGGGTTACGGGACCGGTACTTAGAGGTTCTGGCGTAGACTACGATGTCAGGAAGGACAACCCGTACTACGTTTATGAGAAGCTTCATTTCCAATCGCAGGTCAGGAACGAGGGCGACTGTTTTGCACGGTACAAAGTGCGCATGCTCGAAATCAGAGAGAGTATAAGGCTCGTGCTCGCGGCTCTGGATCAAATTCCGGAAGGCGATGCGATAGGAATGCAGGTAAGGCTGATACTCCCAAATGCTAAGAACAGGGAAGTCGCTGTCAGCAGAGAAATGCCCAGAGGAGAATGCATGATGTACATGATTGCTGATCCGCAGCGTCCGTACAGACTGGCAATACGCGCACCTGTTTTCATAAACCTAGCGGCCCTGGGAGAAATATCAAAGGGTTACAGGACAGCAGACTTATTTGCGATACTAGGAAGCCTCGATGTGGTGATGGGAGATGTCGACAGGTAAAGTGCTAGGAGTTAGTCCGTTCGTTTCGAACCTCTTGCGATTTAGCATTATGATACTGGTGATTTTTGCAATGGTGCCTTTTGCATTTTCGCAAAACACCACCGTAAACTCTACGGCCAGCAGTACGACTGTGGCAACGACCAGCTCAATCACTACAACGCTAAATTCCACATCTTCGAGCACGACAACTTCGCTCAATACCACGGTAGCAGCGATTAACTCAACCGCAACTCCCCCAAGTACATTAGATTTTATTAAATTTTTAGGGTATGCAATTGCCATTTCTATACTGATAATGGTCTTTGACTACATTTTTGGATGGGTAGAGAGAAAGACCATAGCCAAGATACAAAAAAGGCACGGGCCAACATATGTGGGCAAGTATGGAATACTCCAGAACTTTGCTGATTTTGTGAAGCTGCTCGCAAAGGAGCACGTCACGCCAAAGAGGGCGGACGCAATCGTATTTCTGGCCACTATACCGCTTATGCTGTCGCTCTCGATATTTCTGATCTTTCTGATACCATTCTCTCCGGGCCTCGCACCGACTAACATCGGGCTGGGAATGCTTGTTGTATTTGTCATACTTTCATTCATGCCGCTGATAATATTCGCGAATGGGTTTGCAAGTGGCAACAAGTTCTCTGCGATAAGCGCCCAGAGGTCCGTCATCATGCTGCTGAGCTACGAACTGCCGCTCATAATCGTGCTTGCCACGATAGGCGCGGTAGCGAATGGTTACAACATCGTGGGCATCATAAACGCGCAGACGCCATTGTGGTTCGTAATCGTGATGCCGATAGGATTCATAATCTTCTTCATAGCGATGCTTGCAGAACTGGAAAGGCCGCCGTTCGACATGCGGGAAGCCGACAGCGAGCTGATCGCCGGCTGGCTGACCGATGTAAGCGCACCCTACTATACCCTGGCTCTGTTTCTTGATTACACCAGGATGTTTCTAGGAAGCCTGCTCATCGCGATACTCTTCTTTGGAGGCTGGCAGGGTCCCGTACTGCCTCCGGCATTTTGGCTTGTACTGAAGGCTTTCATCATATCGTTCTTCATAGTAATCGTAAGGGCTACAACTGTGAGGATGAGAATAGACAGGCTTCTCAGGTTCGGCTGGGTCGTGCTCCTGCCGCTAGCACTGCTCAATTTAATAATTACTTATTTGATAGTTATCGGGTGATCCCACGACCTCAAATCCCATTCTTGAAAGTATAAAAAGCCTCGGAGAAGAGCGCTTTACAGTAGAGTTCCCAGAAAACAGGGAATCGCTTGACGATAGGGAGCGGTACATGCTCAGGCTCGACATGGACACATGCATAAGCTGCTCGGCCTGTGAGAGGATATGCCCGAACAAGACAATAGATATGGTAGAGGTCATAACGGATCGCGGTACTAAGATAATGCCCCAAATCGGAATCGAGAGGTGCCTGTTCTGCGGTCTCTGCGAAGAGGTCTGCCCCCCTAAGTGCCTTACGCTTACAAAGGGCTACGAACTCGAGGCTTATGACAAGAAGAGTTTCATCAAGAGGCCCGAGGAACTCCAGGGATAATGATGATCTCTGATTGGCTGCCAATCTTGCTTGTTTTTGCTACGGCAGCAACTGGCATTGCGGTTTTCCTTCCAAAAAAACTGCTTCATTCTGTAATCTTTCTTGCGCTAACCGCGGGCGCCAGTTCTTTGATATTCCTTTATCTAGATCAGGTTTTGCTAGCGCTGCTTCAGCTGCTTGTCTTCGTTGGTGGACTTTCTACTTATCTGCTCGTTGCGATAGCTACCGAGGAAAAAGAGGCCGGGATGAGAAGGTCTGGGGCTTTTGTTTTTGTGATTATAGTGATTCTTTTAGATTTTTCTTTGTTCGTTTACAATCAGCCTGTTGCCCGGGCAAGCGGCAATAGTTTTTCAGCAACAGCACAGATAGCATTTTCCAGCTATTTTGCTTTCTTGCTGATATCGATATTTCTTCTGTTCGCGGTCGCGATAAGCAGCGTACTCGTGATAAAGAAAATCTCAAAACTGGTCGTTTGATGATAAACTACCTACTAATAGCGGCAATTTCGCTGATTGCAGTAGCGCTTGCAGGCCTTATCTACGATAGGCACTTCGTTGTGGTGCTCCTTGCAATCGAGCTTTTTTTTATTTCTAGCACGATTCTACTAGCATACTTCTTCACCTACGCTCAGAATCCGGACCCATCGGTTGTGCCGATGTTCATCGCCATCTGGACTGTCGCTGCGGTAGAGGTTATCACGCTTATAACATTTTACGTGTATATGAAAGCTCGAGGCTTCGATTTCGATATAACGAAGCTTGCAAAATTGAAGTGGTAGGTTGACCCCGTTTGTGCTCCTTCTCCCATTGCTGGTAGCGATATTTGCAATCGCGACCAAAAGAGACTTCGCTAATGCAAAGTACATCGCGTTTGCAGGCTCTATCCTAAGCCTTTTGCTATTCCCAGCGATCGACAGCGGCGTAAACAGCACGAACTGGTTTACGATCAATGGGACAACAATCACGATAACCACATCGGTAACGCCCTTGAGTTCGCTGTTGCTTTTGCTTGTATTGCTCATAGGGCCTCTGATATTTGTCTATTCGTTCGGCTTTATGACACTGCCAAGCGAGCAGAGAAGGTACTACATGGAGATGCTCGCCTTCGAGGCTGCTATGCTCTCCTTTGCAATGGCCGGTGATTTCATACTGCTTTTCATAGCCTGGGAATTCCTTAGTCTGACAAGCTATCTGCTTATCGGCTTTTGGCACGGAAGAGAGAGGGCACTGGCTGCGGCAAGAAAGACAATAACTATAATACTCATAGGAGACATCGCGCTGCTCGCTGCGATAGTCATATTCCAAAATGCATTTGGAACATTGGTGTTTAACAGCATAATAAGCAACATCGCAAGTGTTGGCATTTCAAAAATCGCAGTAGTATTTCTTCTTATAGCGATAATTTCCAAGTCTGCGCAGTTTCCGTTGCAAGAGTGGCTTCCGGACGCGATGGAAGGCCCGACACCCGTTTCTGCGTTCCTGCACAGCACTACGATGGTAAAAGCAGGAGTTTTCTTAGCGCTTGTATTATTTCCATTGCTTTATGCGGCGAATATGCTCCTTCCGCTTCTTGCGATAGGTGCCGTAACTATTGCGGTAAGCGTTTATGGGGCTCTCCGCGAAACGCACATCAAGCGCGTACTTGCTTATTCCACAGTCCAAGAGCTTGGGCTGATGCTCGTCGCAATTGCGAGCAACGCCCTTCTTGCCGCGATTTATTTCTTCCTGGCTCAGAGCTTTTACAAGGCGCTCTTATTTTTCAGTTCGGGAGCTGCGATGAAAGCAAACGATAGCGAAAATCTTAATGAGATAAGCGGAATAAAGAGGAACAAGATTGTTTACTTCACCACGCTCTTCGGAATTCTATCGCTTGCAGGATTTATACCTTTTGACGGATTCTTTGCAAACCTGGGCATCGGCTCGGCATTTTCAACAAACCTGATCGCCTATGTATTGATCTCTTTCATGGGCCTTGCAACAAGTTTCTACATATTCAGGTGGTTTTTTATGCAGGACAAGAAAACTACAAACAAAAAAGTATCGCTGACCTACGACTCGATCCCAAACAGCATGACCTACCCGATGGTTGTGCTTGCAGTAGCTTGCCTTGCAGTTAGTGTAATCTTTTTCTCTTTGACAAACATGTTTGCCAATTCTATTGCAACAGGGTTGCCGCTTGGCATCAATACACTAGAGATTGGTGTGGAAAGCATCGCGGCTGTAATCGGCGCAGCTGTCGGATATTACATGTACAAAAGCAGAAAGAAGAAGCTTCTAGCGAGTGTTAAAATTGGGCCACTGACAAACAAGGTTTACAGCGCGGTATTCCTAAACGCCACATATAACCATGTAGCCGAGTTTGTTGGAGTCTTGGGTACTGGTTTTGCCTATTTTGACCTAAAGCTCAATGAGCTGTATGATTTTACCGGTCACGTTGTTATCAGGTTCTCTGGAGTTACAAGCAGACTTGCAACGGGCAGTATTAATCTGTACATAGCATTGTTTGCTGCGGGAGTGCTCGTGCTCCTGCTCGCTGTTGCGGCGATTTGATGTTTGAAATCTATATCTTTGGTGGACTTGCCGGCGTGCTTGTCTTGGGCAACATTATTTTTAGGATCTTCGGAAAAAGCTCGTTCCAATTTCCGTTCAACGCGATAATTCTGTTGGTTTTGACCCTGCGTATTTTCCTTCTGCCAAGCACGCCTTCGGTCTATCTTAACTCTATTTCAATCAATGCCTTTTCGATATTTTTCTTTGCAATCTTGACGTTCGGAATGTTTCTCGTTAATCTTTTGGCCTACGCTAGCTCGAAGGATTACGCTGACTTCGCCCTGCTTAGCTCGTTCTCGCTTGTGGGGATGTACCTGGTTGTGGCATCGACTTCACTGATAGGCATATTCCTTGGGCTGGAACTCATGAGCATACCTACCTCGTTCATCATATTGCTTTCAAGAAGGGACAGCCTAGAGGCTTCTGCCAAATTTTTCATAATGGCCTCTGTTGCGATCGCCATGCTCGCATTTGCAATAGTAATAGTCTACGGTTCTGCGAATACGCTAGCGCTGCAGACACAACAGCAACAAGGCAACCTGATAAGCTTCGCTTTAGTTCTGTTCATCGCTTCTCTGGGTTTTGAAGCCTCAATATTTCCATTCAACGTGCTGCTGCCCGATGTTTACCAAGGTTCCAGCGCCTACGCCACGGCGATGCTCGGCGGCATAAACAAGAAAGTAGGTTTTGCGGCGCTTCTCCAGGTTCTGATACTTTTGTTCATAACTACCAAAGTTGCTTTTATGATAGTTGCCGCGCTTTGTGTGCTGACGATGTTCTATGGCAACCTTGTAGCGCTAAGCCAGAACAACCTCAAACGCCTGCTCGCCTATTCTTCTATCTCACAATCCGGATATATACTCATGGGCATAGCGGTCGCAGACGGAGCGGGCATAGGAGCAAGCCTCTTCCAGATATTTGCGCATGTATTCTTGTTCATAGGCGCGATGAGCATAGTCGCCTGGCTCGAGAGCAAGAACAGAAACGAGACAAACGACATCATAGGGCTCTACAAGGAGAATAGTTTCGGCGCTATCTCACTGACGATATTCCTGCTGGCTCTTATAGGCATCCCATTCACCACAGGTTTCGTTGGAAAGTTTCTGATTTTCCTGAGCGCGGTAAATTCTGGGCTCGTCTGGCTGGCGCTTCTGGGAATCTTGAACAGCATTATTTCCGTATTCTACTATGCAAAAGTGATAACGGCGATTTACACGGACAAGTTTGGCGGTTATCACATAAAGCTTGATGGGCCTACTTTTGCCGTAGTGTTAGTGTGCGTAGCGATAACGCTAGTTTTTGGCCTGTATCCGGGTCCCGCGATACAGTTTGCTGGCAATGCTGCAGGTTACCTCTTCTCGGCGCATGTATAGTCAGCGCCTCCCGTATTTGGTGAAGAAGGGCACGTATCTGCCGAGCACGATGTTTGGCGCAGAAGGTCGTGTTTTCTGTAAAATAGTGGTCAGATCGAGCATGCTGATCTGCATTTCTTTCCCTGCGGTGAGGCTTGCCTCAAGCGCATTAAGCTTGCATTGTCTGCATACGTTTGCGATATCCGCTCCGGTGAAACCTTCAGCTATTTCAGCAAGTCGATTGAAGTTTACATCGCTAGCTATCGGCGCCTTCTCCAGATTCATTTCAAATATTTTGGCCTTGCTCTCGTTGTTCGGCGGCGGAGTGAAAACAAGTTTGTCGAATCTGCCGGCTCTGAGCAGGGCGGGGTCGAGCGCATCGGGCCTGTTTGTAGCGCCAACGACGACTACGCCTGTTGTTTGTTTTATCTTGTCGAACTCCTGAAGGAATTCGCCTGCGACTTGCATTCCAATCTCGCTTGCTTGATCTCTAGATGGTACAAGCGCGTCTACCTCATCGACAAAAACTATTGCAGGCGCATTTTCCTTCGCTCTGTCGAATATCTCTTTCATCGCCGCGCTCGCCCTTTCCGGACCGTACTTCACAAGGTCGTAACCAGAGATTGTCAAAACGTGCACTTCTCCGAGGTCGTTTGCCACAGCCTGCAAAAGCATGCTCTTGCCAGTACCTGGAGGACCAAAGAGCAGAATACCTTTGATATTTCCTATATCGTATTTTTTGATGAGCTCCGGGTGCAGAAGTGGCATCTCTACAGCGTCGCGCAGCGCCTTCTTCGCATCTTCTAAATCCACAACATCATCTAGCGTCACCCTGTCTTCGTTCGCGACCTGTTTCTCCGGATGCGCTCTTCGCTCGTAGTCTATCCTGAAAGTGTTGTACTCTTCAAGCTGCGATATCGTAGTTGACGGCTTTGTTCCTTTTATGACCCTGATTATGTCGACCATTCTTATTACAAGAACCTCACGCTTGGTTATCGCCTTATCACCCACCTCTCTGCTAACCTCTTCACAAAGGTTCTTAATGTCGGCAGCGGAGTACCTTGAGGTGAGACTTGAAAGTTTATCGTAGTCTATCTCTTTTCCTATCGGCAGTCCGGAAAGGTAGTACTTGAATATCTCGGCCCTGCCCGACTGGTCGGGCAGGGGCATGAAGATTATCTTGTCAAATCTTCCTGGTCTGAGTATGCTCGGATCGAGAAGCTGGGGCACGTTGGTGGCACCTACGATCACAACATCCGTGATCTTTTTGAAGCCATCCATCTCCGTAAGCAAAGTAGTTATCAACTCCATCCCGCTCTGGCTTTCCTGCATCTGCCTTCTGCCTGCTATGCTGTCTATCTCGTCAAAAAACAGCACGCACGGCGTATGCTTTTTTGCGGTAGCGAATATCTTTGAGAGGGCCTGGGAGCTTTCCCCCGGAAATGGCGAGAGAAGGGAAGGCCCATTCACATAGAAAAATGCCGCCCTTATCTCGTTTGCAAGAGCCCTCATGATAAGAGTCTTGCCGGTTCCCGGAGGGCCAAACAGCAGTATGCCCTTTGCCGGGCTGACCTTGTAAGCTCCGGATATCTCCCTGTGTTCGATCGGGCCCAGTATAGTCTCTTTCAGCTCCTGCTTGGTTTCGGCGTAGTTTGCGACGTCATCAAGGGTCTCGGAGGAGCCCTTTGTAAGGTCTTCGAATGCGACGCCGAACTTGCCAAGAATGTCCTGCTTCATCACATCAAGGGCCTGAACGACATCTATGTTTGAAGCCTCAAGAGTAAAGACGATTGCCGGGGTGATTAAGAAACTTATAATGAGTAACGGGCTGAAACTAGTTCCTGTGAAGTTGGAGAAAATGAAAGAAGATATAGGAAGCAGGATCGCAAAGAGGCTCGCCCAGGAGCCCTTGAAGCTGGACCTGCTCTTGATCGCATAGCTGCTTGCACTGAATGCTATGAAAAACCACACAAGGATCTGTGCCAGCGTGAATTGGATTTGATTGGATAACGCCGCGCCAGCATCGACGAAAACATCGAAGACGTGGGTCGTGACTGCGGAGCTCAGAAGGGTCGAGAACGATGCAGATAGCAACCCAAGAAAATTACCAAGAGTTGCAGGAGCTTTATCTGCTGTTAGGTATTGGACGTATGAAAGTTTTTGGAAAAGAAAGGAATAGCCCTGGGCCGAGTTGTAGGCCAGAGGTCCGTATACCTGCAGGTTTGCAAGGGTCGACACCATCACAACCATCAAAATTACAACGGCTCCTATGATTGCGCTCCGTTTGAAGCCGAGGACGAGTATCGCGATCATCAAGCCGGGAATTTCAAGCAGGTAACCCAGATATGAGAGGGAAAGTGCAATAAGAGCGTAGGCGTAGGTTATCGACCTGTAGTGCTTGTAGCCGAGAAAGAAAGAGGCGCTTATCGCCACCATGAAGAACCATGCCAGTAGCGGGGCCTGGTAGATCAACATCGGGAGCGTAAGGAGCAGCAGCGCCAGCAGACCCATCAGCGGCTGCATGAACGTGAGTATGAAGATTATAGCGAGAAGCAGGGCAAATATCGGCAAAGGGAAAAATGGGAACGCTATGCCAAGGCTGATGTACGCAAAGGCCGTCGCAAGCGAATCGTGGAAATTGTGATTGCTTAAGATGTCTTTGATCAGGTCCTTTAGCCAGTAGACTGAAAAGGGTATTATCTTGCTCTGCAGCCTATCCATCGTTGTCTCTTCTTTCACCACTCCAATATCACCCGAAGCGCAAAGCGCCGCCTATTATGGAATTGCTTCTCGGCATGCTTTAATCTAATAAACGTATATTAATATTGGCTAACTCCTATAATTATGTTTCCCGCTGTAGCTCAACGGCAGAGCGACCGGCTGTAGTTTTGATAGTTCCTTGAAGGAGATACCGGTAGGTTGCTGGTTCAAATCCGGCCAGCGGGATTGTTGTGATCATTTGCTTACAATAGAACTGCTCGGTTATGCCGCGGGCACGCTTACTACTATAGCGATCATACCAGAGATAATAGACGTTCACAAAACCAAGGACGTAAAGGACATATCCCTGCTTTGGCTGGTTATTGTTCTGGTCGGGCTTGCCTTGTGGCTCGTATACGGCTATTTCATTGCCTCCTGGCCGCTCATAATTGCTAATGCCGTCTCTCTCGCGCTATACCTGCTGATGATGGGGCTGACGCTGAAGTACAAATGAGGTGCATTAGAGAATTCCATACCGCATTACTTTAATTCCTTGTCTGACAAATAATACTGTGCCTTGGTAGTGTAGTGGTCTAGCATACGAGCCTGTCAACGCTTTTGCGGCAGTTCGCTTGTGACCCGGGTTCGAATCCCGGCCAAGGCGTACTTATAAAGTGAGTAATTTGAAAAAACTCGGATTGTCAAAAATTGCGATTGTATCCATAGCTGTAGGTTTCATATTTACACTAGCTAGTGGTGTGATAACACCTGCGTGGATGGCGTGGGGGGATTTTAGTGCTTGCCAGGGGTCGGGTACCTCGTGCGTTCCAGCATGGACAAATTTTAGTCTTTGTCAGGCAGGGCTCGTCCCGTATGGAGCATGGACATTTTTAGGACTACCGCTTAATTGGGTAAATGTTACACCAGGATGTGTAATACCCGCTGACACTCCTCAAAACAATTCTGGCCAATTGCTTGTGCCTCTTGAGACAGTCAAATTTGGATTTGTCCCATCTGCATTCCTAATTGATTTTGTTTTCTGGTCCGTAATCTGCTGGGCCATATTAAAAGTAACATTTGGAAAATTCGATAAGAAGCCGGCACGCAAGACATAGAAAGTAGTTAGGTAATTGCGGCCATTTATGGGTCTGGAATAGTATAGGTCAGTATATTAAAAGGATGTGAAGAAAATCTGCGAATCGCAGCCAAGGCATCTTCTAATTATGGCGCAGTTTTTTTCGACTCGATGGAGCAGGAATCAAATTAGCAGATAAGTTATTATAGGCGGCCAAATTAAGTAGGCATATGCCTGAAAAAGTAACTTCTAACACAGCGCACCCTGCTAAAAAATCCATCGCCCCCTCGGTTGCAATAATACTGACGATAGTCTTTGGAATAGTCGCGGTGGGCATAGTTACAGCGATAAGCACATTGACAGTTTCGAATGTCCCTAGAATAACTCACAACACTCCACTCACGCACATAATTATCATAGATCAAGAAAATCACGCATTTGACAACTATTTTGGCACATTTCCAAACGCAACGGGACCCCCTTCGGGAACCTGCATTCCTTATAATTTGACCAACTTAAGCAAGGGTTGCCAAGGCCCATTTGTAACCAATGATCCTTCGGTGCCTGGCATGGCGCATGGTTGGGTCTCTTCACACACATCGTACAACAATGGGAGCATGAACGGCTTTTTCCAAGCAGAAACGAATCAGAGCAAGCCCTTAAAGTGGGTTATGTCTGAGTATAACAACCAGACAATTCCCTATTATTGGGATTATGCGGAGCACTACACTTTACTAAACAATTTATATTCAAGTGTACTTAGTTACAGCCTCCCAAACCACTGGGACACAATTGCTGGCACCGCACCTAAATTGTCCTACTTTTATGGCACTGGAGATGTTGGACCCGGACCAAACAGCTCGAATGGAACTTTTTACAAAAAAGGGCACGTCACTCCTCGTGGATATAAATACCTGAACCAATCCCAGCCAATTAAGACCCTGGCTGATGTGTTTAAAGCCGGTGGCATAAGCTGGAGATACTATAGTGCAGGTGGAATAGGAGGCACATACAAACAAAATGAAAAAAACGGAGCAGTGTTCTCATACTGGAATCCGCTACTATCGCAAAATAGGAGTTACAACGCAAATGTTGCATCCAATATAAAACCGACGGGCGCGATATTTACAGATATACAAAACGGCAAACTTGCAAATGTTTCTTGGGTATCACCTACTCTTGATTTGAGCGAACATCCTCCTGCAAATATAATTTACGGAATGTGGTATGTGACCGATATCGTAGATAGCGTGATGCAGAGCAAGTATTGGAATAGCACCGCGATAATTTTCATGGAGGACGATTACGGTGGTTACTATGATAATGCACCGCCTCCCCAGCTCGACAGTTATGGGCTAAGCTTCAGGGTTCCGGGGATTGTTATAAGCCCATACGCGAAGGAGAATTATATCGATCGTACAAACTACAGTTTCGAAAGCACAATGAAACTGATAGAGTACGTGTATGGGCTGTCAAATCTGACCGCAAGAGACGGGTCTGGCAGGATAGGCAACCTGCTGAATTCATTTAATTTCAGCCAAAAACCACAAAAGCCATACATTATACCACTAAACCAAACGCAACTTGACATAGTGAATAGGTACCTTTCAGAAAACACCGTAATCGGTGCAAATGACGAAGGCAACATCACAGTAAATGGATATACTCTACCAGCAAACGACTTCGACACATAGGGGTATTGAAACTCAGATTAGTAGTGGGCCGAAGCGATGCGTTTCGTTAATCTACGTCAAGCTACGATTTTCTCGTAATTTATTACTCACATATCAATTCAATTATGAAAGTAAACCTTACGATTGGGAAGGCTTTAAAAGTGTTTAAGCAGAATACCCTTTAGGTGGGAAAATGAAAGAAATTTACATGCGACCTGTGACTATGAGCGAGAGCAGATCTCTGACGGTAAACGAGATAATGAGCTATCCTGTGATAACGGCAAATGAAAAGACTAGCATCAAAGACATTGCGAAGAAAATGAGTAAACATGGCGTTGATGCAGTAGTTATAACAAACAAGCAAAACGAACCTGTAGGAATCGTGACGGAAGGCGACATAGTCAGGAGGCTTGTGTCTGCCAGAAGAAACCTGTGGTTTGTAAAAGCGAAGCACGTTATGAGCAAACCTGTCATAGCAGTAAGCAGGAATGTTGCATTAGAAGATGTTGCTAAACAAATGGCTGAGAGCAAAATAAAGAAAATGTGCGTGGTAGACGAAGACAACAAACTGGCAGGGATCATAACCTCGGCCGACATAACCAAAAACGCTAGCTACTTGATTGACGTGCTTAAGGAGGTAATACAGACAGGTTACGTCATGGACGTGCTCTAGCCTAGATCGCGAAGGGAAACAGAAGCAGCGAGGGCAGCAGGCCTAGGAATATTGTAGATGCAGCGAGAAAAATGGCCGATGCGGTAATGCCGGCTCCCGGACTTGAGAAGGGCTCCACTGCTTTTGAAGTGTTGAAGAAGACTCTTTCTACTATCAGGAAAAGGAAAGCGCCGATTATGAGAACGGCTCCGAGCGGCAGTATCCCCGCAATGCCGTAAGCGTGGAATGCTGCTATGAACACCAGCAGATCCGCTATGAAGCCGCTGGATAAGGGTATGCCTATTAGAGCAAAAACCCCGAACAGGAAGGCATAGGAGATGAAAGGAAGGTTCTTCGCAACGCCCTTCAGCTTCGCAATTAGCATCGTGCCATAAGACTCGTCGAGCGTTCCAGCAATAAGGAAAAGCAGGGAGATGACTATGCCGTGGCTGAGCATCGCGTAGAGACCACCAGCAATTCCTAGAATTCCAACAGAAGCTATGCCCAAGGAGGCTATCCCCATGTCCACCACGCTAGTGTAGGCGATAAACCTTTTGAGATGCGTCTGCTTGATTGCAACCATCGCGCCATAGATGGCCGACAAACCGAGAAGGACCGCAAGGTAAGGCGCATAGGTTGAAGCTACTTGAAGTATCAGGAACATGAGCAGCAGACCGTACCCACCGAACTTCAAGAGGATTCCGGCAAGAACCATGCTTCCGGTAGTGGGAGCTTCAGTGTGTGCATCGGGCAGCCAGCCGTGGAAAGGAAATACGGGTATTTTTATCAGGAAGGCGACGAGAAGCAGGGCCATTATAAGCAACTGTGAGTTCTGGGGTATTGAGGCCGATTGCAAAATTATAGATGTTATGCTAAAGGTTGGGGATGAGAGACTTGAGTACAACACCATTATGCCAAGAAGGAGAAACAAACTTGCAACTATTGAAAAAATTATGAATTTTATCGCAGCGTATCTCCTGTCGTAGCCTCCAAAGACGTAGATTATGAGGAACATCGCGATTTCGCTTACCTCCCAGAAGAGATAGAAGAGGAAAAAGTTACCGGAGAGGAACAGGCCCAGCGTAGAGCCAGCGGTAAGAAGAAAGAGCACGTTGTATATTCGCTGCGATTCTTTGATGAAGTATTTCGCTACGATTGCTGCAGAAAGTAGAACTATTACAGACATTATCATGAATATGTTGCTGTACTGCGTCAGCTCCAGGTCGAGATTAATCCCAAGATTTTGAATGTAACCAACCTGAAATGAGAGCGTGCCAAATTGCTGCGTGAGCCCGACATATGATGCTGAAGCTGCAAGAACAAATAATATCAACGAGGATACAAGCGATATTTTGAATGCGTGCCTCTCCGGAAACAGAAACAATGGTATTATGAAAATGAACGGCAGGAAAACAATTAGAGGCAAAATCGGCAGCATATGACCACAGATGTTTTACATCTATAGCCAAATGCAATTCAGATTTATATATCGATTTGTGGTTTGGCAACAGAAGTTTGTTTAAGGATTAGCTCAGGTTCTTTGCTCTGTCTTGCGGGACATCGATAAAGGCATATTATTTCCAGAGCTAGCTTTGAATGCGGTTGCCTTTATCGCTTTCTCTAAAGTTCTACTTTCAAGAGATTTCTCTACGTTAGTAGTTGACAGAGATTGCACCAAAATGAAATCGCTTTCGGAGCATATTAAAATTGGCTTTGAAAGTAAGGATGCAGAATCAGTAAGGCATTGCCACTTTTGGTTTAGTATAGCTAACAATGCCCCAGCAGAAAAGGGCAAGGCCGGTCACGGCTCCCAACAATTCGAGCCAAAAATATATAGAGACGCCTAGAGCGCTCAGGGTGCCGAAAATCAATATAGACAGGAGCATCACGATGATGCCTGCTGCCATAACACCAATTCCCACTATTACAATTAGGACTAAAGATTCTTAACTTGTATGTAATTCATCAAAACTGGGAACCTTGGGGAAGCACACGCTAGTATAGGTCTATGTTGCTCTCAGGGAAGCCAAGAAGCACCAGTTCCTTCTTCGCGTCCTTGATGTGATCGCCCTGGAGCTCTATGACTCCGTGCTTGTGGGTTCCTCCGCAGGCGAGCTTGTTCTTCAGTTCTACGGTCGTCCTATCGAGTTCGTCTCCGCTAAGACCCTCTATCACGGTGACAAACTTCCTGAACTTGGCCTTTGCCTTGTAGACCTTGATTCGCTTCGTAGCCTCTCTGTCAAGTATGTCGCAAACGCAGATCTCTTTTGGCAGACCGCACCTTGGGCACATCTCAGGCATTAGTTAAGAACACCTTTTACAGTCACGCCTTTCTCTTTCAGCAATGTTAGAATTTGTGCTTTGGTCCTCCTCATCTCTCTAACTTTCACTTTTTTGCTCTGGACCCCTGTAGCGGCGATCTTCCTCTTCTCTATGGATAAATCTAGGGTAAGCTGTTGTAGTTTGCCTGTAAGCGCATCTGCGCTCATGGCTCTTAATTCTTTTATTCGCATTATAACACTAAATATGCAATTTCTGATATTTATTACTTTGCTGCCTCTAGCGCCTTCGGCATCTCTATCTTCTTTATCTCACGGTCTGGAAACACTGTGCCCGGCTGCACTATCATTACCTTCAGGCCTATTGCTCCGTACTTTGGATACGAGGTGACGTGGGCCTTGTCTACGAGCTTCACCGTGTCGCCTGCCTTTGGTATGTAGCCGAACCTTACCTTTATCTGCCTGGCCTTTGCTCCCTTTGCCGCTAGCTTGCCAGTGGCGATTATCTCCGCGCCGAGCGCACCGTTCTCTATCACTGTTTTAAGCGTTGAGTGGAGCAGGCTCCTTGCGTTCGCGCCTCTTTCCAGCGCGTTTGCGATGTGCCTGGCTACTAGTCTTGGCTCCAGCATCTCATTCTTCACCTCTGCGACGCTGATCTGCGGGTTGTCGATGCCAAACTTGGTCTTTATCTCCTGCGTTATTGAGTCGATTGTCGAACCTCCGCGGCCGATAACCCTGCCGGGGTTTGTAACATAAGCGGTTATCCTGGTAATGACAGGTGTCTTCTGTATCTCGACCCTGGAGAAGCCTGCCCTGCTGAGCGTTTTCTCCAGGTACTTGGAGATCTCGTGCTTGACCATCGCATCTTCTATAAATTTCCTTTCCACTACCATTTCTTCACTTTTCACTGGCTGCCATCACAGGTTTCACAGTCGCACCTGACTTCTGTGCGGGTTTGGCCGTGCTTACCTGAGTATTTGCTACTTTAGGTTTCACAGTGCTGCTCGCTTTCTGTTTGACAGCACGAATTGGATTCCTTGCAAGTATGAAGCGCTTCATGTTGAGCGTCAACGATTCTGAATCAGAACCAGAAACTCCGATCTCGATCTTTGCGTACTCAAGGTCGCTGTGCGTCCTCGCTGACATGCCGTACCTGCCCCTGCCCCACGAAAGCGAGCCTTTTGAGGGTTGCCTCCTTTCTATTCTCGTTTTATTTGCAGAAGCATGAACTACGTAGAGAAAGTCTTCGTCCATTCCCTTGTTTCTTGAATTCGCGATTGCATTTATGAGTATGGTCTTTACCTCCTTTGCAGCTTTTTTAGGATATGCCCCTTTCCTGCCTGCAAGTTCGTGCCTGGATCCCATATGTGTGTTAAATTTGGTGAAGAGTATCGGCCTCTTTATGCTTATCACGCCGTCGAGGACCTCTATCGCCCTGTCGGTCTTCAGATACCTTATCGCATCGCAGACCGCGGTAAGGTCCTTGTAGCTTACGTCTATGTCATTGCCATAGGCTAACGCGATCGTATCTGTCTTTACATTGATAGAGTAGCGCATAATATCACTTCACCGCGAGGAACTTGCTTCCTCTCGTGGCTCTTATTCCAGGAGCAGAATGCTGCACTCGCTTTGTGCTGTAGGAAAACTCACCGAGCCTGTGGCCCAGCATCTCCGGCGCTATGAGCACCTCCTTGAACTCCTTGCCATCGTAAACTCCGAACTTCATTCCGACCCAGGTCGGCAGTATGACCGCTTCTCTAATATGCGTCTTTATTGTCTTGCCGGCGCCGGTCTTCCTTGCCTTCGCGACCTTTGCTAGCAGGTGCTTGTAATCCATGCCCATCCTTTTCAGAGCCCTTCTCTGCCTTGAAGTAATCATCTTAGAGAAATCTTCTATGCTCATCTTCTGCAATTCTTCTACGCTTTTCCCTCTAAAACTGAAAATTCTTGCCATAATCAGTTCCTCTTCTTCCTACCAACTCTGCTTGCCGCTATGTGCCCGACCTTAGCTCCAGGTGGCGCGTTGCGCGAGACCATGCTCGAAGCACCTTTGTGGTGCTGCTTCCCACCGAATGGGTGATCGACAGCATTGGACTTTACTCCTCTGAATCCGGGCCAGAACGCATTCTTAGCATGATGCATGTAGTGGCTTTTGCCAGCCTTCATTATCGGCTGTGAGTCCGCTCCTCCGCCTGCGACCACTCCAATCTGCGCCCTTGAAAGAGAATTTATCTCGACGACTTTCTTTGAAGGCATCAGCACGCTGACGCTCGACTGTGAATGCGAAACAATTGTTGCATAATTCCCTGCGGATCTTGCCATTTTGCCGCCATCTCCTGGCAGAACCTCTATGTTGTAAATAGGTGTTCCGTCGGGTATCTTCTCAAGCGGCAGTATGCTGCCCAAAGTTATCTCTGCTTGCGATCCTTCTTGAATTCTCTCACCAACACGTATGCCCTCCGGGGCGATGAACGTTGCCTGAGTGTTATCTTCGTAGATTATTTTCATCAACGGTGCACTGTGCCCTGGATCGTCTATGAACTCGACAACCTCGCCGCTCACTTTGGTTGCAACCTTTCTGCTAAGGAAGACCACATCTGCCTTGAAATAGTTAGGAGGCTTTCTGAAGGCATTCGTTCCTCTACCACGTCTCTGCTGTCGTAGATTCTTTCCCATACATTACACCTTCATACAAGTTTGAGCTTGAGCGCGATATCGCTTGCCTTGAATTGGCTCTTGAGTTTTATGTAAGCCCTCTTCCTGTTTCGCGGCTCTATCGCAGTGTTGACCCTGTCAACCTTCACCTTGAACATGTCCTCGAACTCCTTCTTTATTTGATCTTTCTTGCACCTTATATCGACAACGTAGGTGATAACATTATTCCTCTCGATCATATTTATTGCTTTCTCAGTGGCTATCGGATACATTAGTGCATTCATCTGATCACCTTCTTGTAATTTAGCGTTGATTTCGCTATCCCCTCTACGAGCGATGATATCGCTGCTTCGGACCATATTGTGAGCCTCGGCCTTCCGCCCGGAGCAAGTTTCTCTATTCTCATCCATTCGACTCCTATGACGTCAACGCCTGGTATATTTCTTCCGGCCTTCTCGATTGCGACCTTGTCCTTTGCAACTATCAGCACGCTGTTCCTGAAGTACCTCTTCTGGACCATTCGTCTTCGCCCTTCTTTTGTTTTAGGAGTGTGTGATTTCTCTACGTCATTAGTTATGTTAAGCGCCTCTAGCACCTTAATCAGATCTTTTGTCTTTGAGATTTTCTCTATATCAGAAGAGACTATGATAGGCAAGCTTTCCTTATCATAAACATGGTTTTGCTTTATCAAAGTGGCGTTGCCTGTTGCCGCGATGGCACACTGCAATGCTTTTATGTATTCTTTCCTGTTGATTCTCTCGACGATTATCTTTTCGACATTTTGCGGATGAGCTCGCCTTCCTTTAACGCTGGATGGTATTTTTCTAACTTGACCAGATCCTCCCTTTGCAAGCCTCTGTCTTGGTCTTGGAGCTCGCCCGGTGTGCCTTTGAGTTCGGTAGGTTCCGTATCTGCCAGTATAAGAAGCGGAAGTATCCATTCCTGCAAGCAAATATCGCCCTTGAGGCTGATAACCAGAGCTTTGCTCTGCGAGCAGTGCTCTCTTAACTATGTCTTCGTTGTACTGTCCGTTGAAAACCTCGGGCAGAGCTATCTTTTTCTCTAGTTTGCCATCGGTGTGATAAACGTTTGCTTCCATGCTTACGCGCCTTGCTTCGAGGTTAGGGAGATGAAGGAGACCTTTGGCGCAACGACCTTCTTGCTTGGCCTCATAGCCTTCCTAATCCTCATTAGTCTTTTTGCTGCTCCAGGAATTGAGCCGTCAAGGAGCAGATAGTCGCCTTTTATGACTCCGTACTTCAAAAATCCGCCCTTCGGCGTTACTGATTCAGCATCTTGGACCGTACCTGTCTTTAGAATTCTCTTGTTAACTTCGGTACGATAATTGAAACCCATGTGCCCGGCCTGCGGTACTGTAAACAAGGTCTTTGGTGGGTGCCATGCCCCAAGGCTTCCGACGTGCCTTTGCTTGCCGGTAGACTTGTGATACAGTTTTGCAACTCCGAACCTTCTTACTGGACCTTCCCAGCCTTTACCTTTTGAAACACTAATTATATCGATGAAGTCTCCGATGTTGAATATTTCATTTGGTTTTACCTCTTTCCCAAGAAGTTTCTCTATGAATGCAAGTTTGTCGGCTACATTTTTGCCTCCGACAGGAGTCTCGAACCTGAGCATCTTCTTGATTCCTATTCCAAGGCCTTCTGTGTCAGCGAAAGCCAAAGCAGTAACATCATCATACTCGGCTAGCTTTTTCTTGGCCTCTTCGATATCAGTGCTCTTTGCATTTTTCATGCCAAGCTTCTGGGCCAGCATCGTGTCGTAGACCACGCCAGCGCTTTGTCTGTAGAGGTAACCTTTTTTGTAGAACCTTGCGCCGTAGATGAATAGTTTTGGAAACACAACGATTGTTGCGGCCCTGATTATCTCTTGACCCTTTGAAGGTGATAGTGAATCGTCGGTTATCCCGACGTGCGTCATTCCAGCTTTGAAAGCAAGAACGGAAAGCATAGCGGGCTCGTTTGTTTGCGGCCAGTTTCTTATCCTTGGAAGTAGCTTGTGTGCCCTTCTATGTGGCCAATATTCGAGCGAGCCTCTTCTCATGTTATGCACTTTCTAAAAAGAGCGCAAACAAGGGTATTTACCCCTGAAATAACGGAACTATTATGCAATTTAGGTTTATAATGATATCGGAATTTGTAGCTTTGTTGAATAAATCATACTATTTCAACAGTTCCACTATTATTTCAACACTATAATCTGACTTTATTTGTAGGAAGTGGTGCTGGTCTGTGAAAAGACAACACGCTTATGATCATGAATGACCTTCTGTGAATGGCTTGATTTCCCACAAGAAAGTAAATATCTGAATTGCTTTTGACTATTTTCGCATTTTCCCAAACTTGTTCTCTCTTATCAGGGAATTTTCTCATCCACTCATAAAATCCCCATTCTATTACTTGTT
>VFSW01001793.1_pt1 | contig 32609 bp, 32 predicted proteins | sample 5358111 | NCBI WGS metagenome assembly VFSW01 (sample SAMN11554181, study PRJNA540505) | mine drainage metagenome | isolation source: sediment from site ElyBrook_90M | place: USA: Ely Copper Mine, Vershire, VT | collected 2017
GGTTTGTGCGGCTGGGGCCTCTGGTCGCCGGGCCGCTGCGGGCCGCGGCTGTTTCGGCGCACGCGGCTTGGGGGGGCGACGACCGAGACGCCGGCTTCGCGCAGCTTCACAATGACCGCTTCGAGCTGATCGACCGGAACATTTCGAATCGAAACATCCCCGCCCGTGATTGCCGCCGCGACCATCAGCGAGCCCGCCTCGATACGATCGGGAATCACCTCGTGATCGGCGCCATGCATTTTCGTGACGCCTTCGATCTCGATGACATGGGTGCCCGCACCGCGCACATTCGCGCCCATCGCAACCAGGAACTTCGCGAGGTACTGCACCTCGGGCTCGCGTGCGGCGTTCTCGATAGTGGTTTTGCCGGTGGCCAGCACCGCCGCCATCATGATGTTTTCGGTCGCGCCCACCGAAGGATTGTCGAGCCAGATGCGCGCACCTTCGAGGCGGTCGGCATGCGCCTCGACGTAGCCGTTGCGCAACTGCACGCGAGCGCCGAGCGCGCGAATTCCCAGGATGTGCAGATTGACGGGGCGCGCGCCGATCGCGCATCCACCGGGAGTGGAGACCTTGGCGCGTTTCGCGCGCGCCAGCAGCGGGCCGAGCACGAAAAACGACGCGCGCATAGTTTTGACGAGATCGTAGGGCGCCTCGTGCGAGGTGACATTCTCAGCCTGCAACACCAGGTTGTGATCCCCGGTCCATGCGCATTGGACGCCGAGGCGGCGCAGCAGCGCGAGCGCGGTTTCGACGTCGCGGAGATGCGGCACGTTGCGAATGCGGACCGGTTCCCTGGTCAGCAGCGACGCCATCAGGATCGGCAGGGTGGCGTTCTTGCTGCCACTGACGTTGACGGCGCCTCGGAGAGGAGCGCCGCCGTGGATGATCATTTTGTCCATTGCTGTGGTTACGCGATCACTTCGAAACTAGCGCGCAAATGACGCGCTCGATGCGCGCGAGATCCCGTACCGCATCAATGTTGCTGAAACCGGCGCGGCGGAAAAGAGCTTCGACCTCGGAAGCCTGCCCGGCCCCGATTTCCACCATCACCGCGCCGTCGGGACTGAGCCGCGATCGGCTCTCGGCGGCGATGCGGCGATAGAATGCGAGGCCATCGGCACCATCGGTGAGAGCTAGACGAGGTTCATGGAGGCGAATCTCAGGCTGAAGCGTTTCGAGGTCAGCCTCGGCGACGTATGGAGGATTCGAAACGATCAGATCGAAGCGTGAGGCATTCACGGGAAAGAGGTCGGCAACGATGAAATCCACGCGATCGGCGCATCGATGGCGAATCGCATTGCGCCGCGCAACTTCAAGTGCTTCTTGAGATATATCGGTGGCTTTGATTTGCACTCTTTGGGCATTCGCGGCGATCGCAATCGCAATAGCTCCCGAGCCGGTGCCAATATCGAGGACGTGGGAGTTAGGACGTGTCGTGAGAAATTTGAGCGCGACCTCCACCAACATTTCCGTCTCGGGTCGGGGAATGAGAACGGCGGGGGTCACCTCGAATTCGCGGGAAAAGAATTCCTTGGATCCGATGATATAGGCGATGGGTTCCCGTGCGACGCGGCGGACGATCATTTGACGAAACTTGTCGGCGGCATCCGAAGGAACGTCCATGCCGGTTATGAGCGAGGCGCGCGAAACGCCGCATGCGTACGCGAGGAGGACTTCGACATCGAGACGGGCGGTGTCAACGCCCGCATTTGCGAGCATCTGACTAGCTTTTTCCGTCATCGAGACTGATGAGCAAGTGGCTTTGTTTTCGCACATCGTTGCTGCGAGAACGACGCTATGCGCTGAGCGCCTCGGCCTGTTCCTGTGTCGTCAGCGCGTCGATGAGGGTGTCGATGTCACCATCGAGAACCTGGTCGAGTTGATGGAGCGTCAGATTGACGCGATGGTCGGTGACGCGCGACTGCGGGAAGTTGTAGGTGCGGATGCGCTCGGAGCGGTCGCCGGTTCCCACCATCGATTTGCGCTGCGCGGCTATCTTGGCATCCTGCTCGGCGTTGGCCTTATCGAGGAGCCTCGCGCGAAGTATCTTGAGCGCGCGCGCCTTGTTCTTATGCTGCGACTTTTCATCGCGGCAGATGATCACCATCCCGCTGGGGATATGCGTGATGCGCACCGCTGAGTCTGTCGTGTTGACGCTTTGGCCGCCGGGTCCCGAGGCGCGCATCACATCGATGCGGAGATCTTTTTCCTCATTGATGTTGATCTCGACCTCGTCAGCTTCGGGCATTACCACGACGGTGACCGCCGAGGTGTGGATGCGTCCCGATGCCTCGGTTGCCGGAACGCGCTGCACACGATGGACTCCGCCCTCGTGCTTCAGACGTGAGTACGCGCCTTTGCCGTTGATGCTTGCGACGACTTCCTTGATGCCGCCGAGGCCGGTATCCGACATGCTAAGCGTCTCGACCTTCCATCGATGGCGTTCCGCATAGCGGGTATAGAGCCGAAACAGTTCGGCCGCGAACAACGATGCCTCGGCGCCGCCGGTACCGGCACGGATCTCCAGAATGACGTTCTTGTCGTCATTGGGATCGCGTGGTGTCAGCAGCACACGAATCTTCTCTTCGAGTGCCGCAAGACGGCGCTGAAGCTCCGGGAGCTCTCCCTTGGCGAGTTCGCGCATGTCGGCATCGTCGCCATCCATGTAGGACTTGTACTCCTCGATTTCGTTGGAGACTTTGCGATAGTCGCGCACCGCGCCCGCGACTTCGGCCATTTGCGAACGTTCCTTGGCGAGCGCGGTATACTCGCGCTGATGGGCGATTACCGCGGGGTCGCTGAGGCGGCCTTCGAGTTCATCGAAGCGTTGTTCGATGCCTTTGATTTTATCGTCGAGCATTGGAGTTACGGCGCTTCATTGGACGTAGAAACAAAAAGGGAGATGGCGCGCGGCGGCGTTCCATTCTCCCAGCGAAGTTTCATCCCCCGCGCACCCGAGCGCATGGCGCCCGAAGTGGCGGGAGTTCCAATGCTACTTTTCCGCAGCGGCGGCTTCAGGTGCCTTCTTGATGCCGTACTTGCGATTGAAGCGCTCGACACGTCCCGCCGTATCGACCAGCCGTTGCTGGCCGGTGTAGAACGGATGACAGTTGGAGCACACCTCGACGTGAAGCTCACTGGCCGTCGAACGAGTTTCGAAGGTATTTCCGCATGCGCAGGTCACTACGCACCGATGGTATTCGGGATGGATGGCAGATTTCATCTAAGTTGTCCTTGGTATCGGCAAACAGGATACCATCCCCAAGATAACCACACAATTCGACTGGTCAATGTGCCCCGAATCCGAGCAATCGCGATAATCCTGGCGCTCCTGTCATTTGGTCAGCCCTTAATGGCGGCGGACGAGGAAAAAGCTCGAAGCCTCGCCACCCCTTCCGTCCCAACCGGATTCGCGCCACCGACGCATTCCATCCTCGCGCCGATTCTGGAGCTCGTGCCAGCGGGACCTCATCGAGCCGAACGTGCGATAGAGGTCCTCGATCGGCAACTCATCTTTCAGCGTCAGGTGCTGCACCCGGAGTACAGCCCTGCCCTCAAGCATCTGTTTGATAAGGTTCCGCCTCGTAATTCGACGCTGATTCGGGCGGCATCGATTTACTCACGCACCGATGTTCCCTGGCTCGAAATTAACGGAACACATCAACTTTGTGCCGAGGGATATCCGAGCGGCCAAACGTTCTACGTTACGACTTCGTCATCATGCAAGGACCCGGAGCAACCGTTTCGTATGGAGGCCTACTTCGCGCTTAAGCCGCCGCCGGGCGTAGCCGACACCTCAGCATCGCTGCGGTCGGTGATCGGAACCTTCGGCGGTGAAATGAAAACCGATACTTTCGGTTTTGGCGCGATCATCGATTCGCTCGCGCAAATGCTGGCTGAGGTCTATGGCGACCTCGCGCCGCCGTGGGACACCGCGCCCGGCATATACAACGATCATGATGTCGCATCGCGAGCGCGCTTCCGCCGTGATCTGCCGACCCTCGATGACAAATTCCACGAATACTTGAAGTACGAGAACATCCTGGACGAGTTCGATGGTGTCAGCGGTCCCTATGTGCTGTTTAACTTCGCCGGTGAAGTCCAAGCTGATGCGATGCGAAAATTTCCCGATCTACACAGATTCTACCAAGACGTCGCACCCATACTGACGGCGCAAGTCGACATTCTGGACGAAAAAGGCGACTACTGGATGCGAAGCGGTTTCGATCGCGGCAAGGTCTGGATGACGTTCATGGTGCGCGCGGGCGAGCTTTCAGCGTTCGACGACGCCAACCATCCCGTCGGGCAGCCTATCGCACTGGACTCTTTGCATAGCGGAATGAACCGGTCGCGTACCTCGATTCGTATTCATCGTCTGGGGACGGACTTCGGGCTCGACAATCTTAGCTTTATCAATCGCTTCACTCGCGACGATTCGACCGTCGCTTTTGAAGCCCGCATGGATGCGGTGCCGCTGGTCGTCGCACCGCCGGGAATTCAGCAGGGGGCCGAGTTCATCGCCGGAGAGTTCATGCGGACCGTCGCGCAAGGCTCGGGCGGGATGCATAGCGAGGTGTCGTCGCACGCGCTCGCGGACGGGGCTATAAGCTATACCTCCGCGGTCAGCGGCGAATTCATGTATTCGCCGGCGCTGGAATTTTTCGCCAATCTGGCCGACTCGATCGCCGACAAAGACGACGCCAAGGTCCGCGAGCAGGGGCGCGCGCTGGTGGAAGAGTTTCTCGATGCGTTCGCTAAGGATTACAATATCGCGCGACCGAAAATTCTGGCGTTGGATCGGAATTCGGCATTGACCAAATGAAGCGAGCGGCCTGGCTATCATCGTTGTGCGCCCTGTCCTTGGCGCTGTTAACCATCCTCCAGGGTTGTGGCTCCAATTCGTCGCAAGCGCAGGCGATCCCTGCGGCTCCTCCTCCTGACGCGCCCCATCCCGTGACCGACCTTTCGCAACTTGGTTCCGGGAGCGCGCTCAGTCCGTTCGGTAAACGCGATCAGGCGATAGCCAGAAAGGTCGCCGCGGAAGATGTCAGCGAAAACGATGTTCAAAACGTTAGCGGCCTGAGTCACGTCCGCCACGTCGGTGACGATAAGAATCCCGGCGAAGAGCGTTCACTCAACAAGAAAGCCGCGCAGTTTCAGATGTTGTCAATGCGGCTGATGGATCAAATATTCGAGGAGCTTTTTCGGCTTGAACGTGAGGATAACATCGCGCGTTTGAAGCTACCGACTGACCTCAAATGGGTGATTATTACCGCGACGCTCAATAGCCACGGGGTACTGAAGGAACTGGTTCTCGACCAGCACTCCGGAGCCGCCGCAGTCGACAAAATGATGATCGCCGCGTGCAAAAAGGGCCTCTACATCCACAATCCACCTCCCGAAGCTGCGGACAGCAGTGGTAACTTCACCCTGCGCATCGAGGCGCGCTTCGAAAACTTCGCCTCGTTGGATGATGAGCATTGGTCGTTCAAGTCCTACCTCGGGCTGGGAATCCTGTAGAGTGAGAGCCGCTTGATGCCTTCGGAAAACCACGATCCACTTGCCTTCTACGTCCCTCATCCGGGGCTGTCGATTCCCCTCGTTACAGTGCTCGATGCCGGCGGAAACATCCTCGAAGACGAGCAGCGCGCAGTAGTCAGATTTTGCATCCAGGATGGGCGTGGCGCGGACATTTTGTTCGCGGTCGGCACCAACGGCGAATGGGATCGCATCGACAATGCGCATCGTCAGGAAGCCGCGCGCATCATCGTCGATGAATGTCGGCGCGCATCGCCGACAGACCGCCGCGTCGAGGCATGGGTGGGTATCACCGCGCATACACGTGCCGAGACAATCGAGAATCTCGAATACTCGCTTACCCTCGATGCCGACGCCATCGTGATTTCGCCGCTGTCTATCAGAGATGTGGATGATCCGGTCGAACTCGTCACCCGCGACGTCGGCGAAACCTTCGAGCGCGTGGGCAAACCGCTTCCGGTGTTCCTCTACGACAATGCCGATATCGCCGCACCCGGGAAGCCATTGCATCTTCATACGCGAGATGTGAAGCAGATGAGTCAGCTTCCGTATGTGCGCGGAATAAAGGTGACCGCGAGTAAGAGCGAACTCGGCAACTACACGCGCGCAGCCTCGCACTTCAGGCTCGCGCACGAGTTCGTCATCTATGCGGGCAACGCCCATCTCATCTTCGATTTGTTCGCGCCGCCCGATAGCGTCGTCGCGACCGCGAAGCACTACTGGAATCACTACCTGACCCGCCATTCGCTTCCTTATGGAGTCGTAGCGGGCCCGGCGAACCCGATGCCGCGCGAATGGCAACGTGCGTGGCAATGGTGCCGCAAGCGGGATCCCGAGCAAATGCATCGCTACGCGGGTGCGCTCGCGGAATTCCGCGACGCCTGTTCCTTCGCCCGCTCGGGCGCGGCCTACGTTCCGATGATTGCATGTCTGAAGGCCTCGCTGGGCGAATTAGGCGTGATTTCGAGCGAGACTATCGCGCCTGGCACGCCGCCTTTAAGCGCCGAGGAGCGTGGGGAGTTTGCCTCGCGCTTCCATCGCTTGCGAGAGAAATGGGCTCGTGTTCTGGAGCCGGAATGGGTGAGCGCATATGATGCTGCAAATCGGGGGACGCGGCTCAGCTAATGGTTGATTCGAAGCTCGACGTGGTCGGTTGCGGCAGCATGGTGGTGGACCTGTTCTATCGCACTCCACGCATCATCAAGGCCGACGAAAAAGTCATTCTCGATGCGAACGGCGCCGGCGTCGCAATCGAACAGGCTTCCGTCGGCGGCGTGGTCCTCAACCATCTCGGTTGGGCCCGCGTGCTCGGCCTCGAAACCGGCATCTTCGGCAAGATGGGCGATGACCGCAACGGCGAGTTCCTGCGCGACGGGATGGAGAGCCTCGGCATCCGTCACCATCTGACGCTCGATGGGTCCGCCAGTTCGTACGCCACTGTTTTCGTCGATCCAGCCGGCAATCGCGCCATCTACATGATGCGCGGGGCAACTGCGGAACTAAAACCCAGTGACATTCGTGGGCGCCACGGCGCATTCATCAAGAACGCACGGATGGTTTCGACCGAGATCTCGCAGCTTCCGCTCAAAACCGTAATCGCGATTCTGAAATTCGCGCGAGAGAATTCGATTCCGACGGTACTCGACCTCGACGTCCCGCCGTCCGATGCGATCAGCACTCTTGGCATCCGCGCCGAACTCGATCAGGCGCTCAAGCTCGCGACCTATCTCAAACCCGCGAAGGGCGCGGCACGCGAGCTCGCAGAGGGGAATGATCCGCTGAAAATGGCGGAACAAATCCGCGCGCGTTATGGAAACGAAGCCGTGATCATGACCGCCGGCGCCAGCGGATGCGCCATCTCGGCCAACGATACGAGCGTGCGCGTGCCGGCCTTCAAAGTGAAAGTGGTCGACACCACCGGCGCCGGCGACGCGTTCCTGGGAGGCGTGCTCGCCGGGTTGTTGTGGAAGTTGAAGTGGCCGGAGATTGGCAGGCTTGCCAACGCGGCGGCTGCAATCGGAATCGGAAGGCTCGGGGCGTTTCCGTCCGGTTTCGAGTTGCGCGGCCAGATTTTGAATTTGTATGGACGTCCGCTCCCGGTCGCGCATCGCCCCAAGATGAGGGCGGCGGTGCCGCAGCCATCCGGCGCATTCGATCCGCAAATAGAGATTCAGCGATTCTTCGACACCGCGCTCGAGGAACTCGCATCGTTGCGCCGCGAGGTGAACCTCGGCGCGATCGATAAAGCAGTCGAGATGATTCGCACGGCGCTGACCAAGAGCGGGCGCGTTCACGTCACCGGCGTCGGCAAACCGGAACATGTTGCCCGCTACGGCGCGAGCTTGCTGTGCTCGGTGGGCACGCCGGCGACTTTTCTCCACGCCACCGAAACGCTGCACGGAAGCCTGGGCCAGGTGCATCCGCGCGACGTTGTAATTGCGATTTCCAACAGCGGCAACACGAGCGAGTTATGCCAGGCCGCGATGGCGATTCGCGATCATGGCGCGCAGCTGATCGCGGTTACCGGCGACGAACAATCCGAACTCGCGCAAATTGCGGATCTCGTGCTGCATGCCCCGGTCAAACGCGAAGGCGGAATCCTCGGCCTCGCACCGAGGATCAGTGTCCTTGCGCAAGTGTTCGTGCTGGCAGGTCTTTCAGTTGCACTCGAAGCGGCACGCGGCCTGACCATCGAGGAATACAGTCGATGGCATCGCGCGGGCGCGCTCGGCGAGGCGGCTCGGCGCCTCGCGCATCGCGGCAAACTCAAAGCGCTCTAGAACACTCTGCTCATGATCTGTCCCTTCTCTCGCTTTTTTCTGCGCGAGAAGCTGAATGGCGCGCTGGTCGCTCTGTGCTTCGCGACCGGCGTGACAGACGGATGAGAGCGCTCGCGACCGGTGATGGAGCACCACCTACCTTCCTTGAAATTTCGCCGGGCGCTTTTGCTGGAACGCGCCGATGCCTTCCTTGTAATCCGCAGTCCGGCCGGCCGCGCCTTGCGCGCGCGCCTCGTAATTTAGGACTTCTGACAGCCCAGCCGCTTCCTCATCGATCATCCTGATGATGCGCTTCGATTCCATGAATGCGGCAGTCGGTCCTTTGGAAACCGTCGCGGCGAGCTCTCGCACCTTCTGGACCAGATCCTGTTTGGGCACGCACTGATTGACGAGGCCCCAGGCGGCAGCCTCGGTGCCGGAGAGCAAGCGGCTGGTATAAATCAACTCGAGCGCGCGATGCGGGCCGATGCGCTGCACGAAAAATTTATGACCGCCGGAGTCGAGCACCGCGCCGATGCGCGCGAACGGCGAGCCAATCTTCGCATCCTCGGAAACGTAAACTACATCGCTTGCGAGCGCGAGGCCGAGCCCGACGCCGAGGCAAGCGCCATGGACGGCGGCAAAAGTCGGCGCAGGAAAATCCGCCAGGCGCCGAATCACCGGATTGAAAACCGCCTGAAGAATCGCCTCCGCATCCTCGTTGCCTGGATCCGCATCGGCGAGGTCACGCCCGGCGCAGAAGCCTGGCCCTTCGCCGCGAATGATAAGCGCGCGCACCTGCGCCTTCTCAGCGGCATCAAACGCCTCGCTCAACTCGCCCATCATGGCGTTGTTGAGCGCGTTCATTTTGTCCGGGCGATTCAGCACGATCTCGCCGATCGCGTTTTGCACGAGGATGTCGATAGCCATCGTCAACGTCTACTAGAAATGGCGACGGACTAGAATACGGCTCGGCTGAGAGTCCGGCTAAAAGACCGGAATGATATCGGCGGCGCTGATGTCACCCACGTCGACGCCGGCGATGTCGAGCTCGGGGATCGCCGGGAACTCGATGCGCCATTTCTCGACCAGCTTTCGCACGCGCGCGATCGCGAGGCGCCAGTTGTCAGCCTGCTCATCGACGCTGAGAATGCCCAGTCCGGCCTTACGCGCGATGTTGAGCAGCGCGCGATGGTTGGGCAGAAAATAATCGGGCAGGTCCCAGAACTGGTTCGGCGGCTCCCACAGAATCATCGAGAGAAAAACGAATCCGGCGCGAAGCTGCTTGGTCACAAACGAGCGGTACTCATCCGACAGTCCCGGCCAATCCTTCTCGAGCAGCGTGATGCAAATCTGCAGGTGCCGCGATTCATCAAGGCCGATCTTCTTGAACATGTCCTGGTAGAGCGGATGCGTTGACGCCTTCGACATGCCATGGAACAGCGTCGAGGAGGCCACTTCCCCCATCATAAACGAGGTGAACAGAATCGCTAGCGGATATTTGCCCAGCGAATTGGAATAGCCGCTCCAGTACCGCCCGCCATTATGGTAGAGCCACTTGATGTTGTTGAACGCCACGCGTTCCAGCTCGGTGCGCGGCACCCAATCGACCGGACCTCCTGGAACCAATTTTGAGATGGCGCGACCGCAAGTCTCTTCGTGATTCATTTCGTCGCGCGTGATCGAAAAGAAACATTTGCGAATGGGATCCTCTTCATGCATTTCGAACGCATGAATCGTGGCCTTGGCAAAAACCGCCGGACCGGAAGCATCGAAGTTAGACAGCAGCGCGAACCAGTACATCATCGCGACGCGCTGGTCCTGCGTGTAGGCGTTCGCATCGAAACTTTCCCAAGGCAGCGACGAGGGATTGTAGCCCTCGCGTTTCGCGCGCTCATAAATTTCCGCGAGCTTTGGCATCTCGACGTGCCACTCCATCGGAAAAATGTTGGGCTGCGGAACTTCCGGGGCAGGAATCAGGCCACTTTTTGGAATGACAAATTCGCTCATAGATCGGCGTCCATCCTTGATTTTTAGAATACCAACCATTTGGTCGATAATTCAAGCGCGGCGATCATCAGCGATTCGCGAGGTTTGCGGAGCTCGATCGATTCACCGCGAAGTCGCGGATAGTCTTCGCGAGCGCCTCCGGGTTCGTAGCCGGAGTCGCGCATGCTGTTCCAGCACACACGAATGCGAGCGGCGCGTCGCGATCGGCCGCGGCCTCGTACATCGCCCTCATCGCATCCGGGATCTGTGCCTTATTGTCGCCCGATGCCAGCCGAACCACTACCTTGCCAGGACGGTACGTCGCGAGCGCGGCGCGCCACAGACTCGTTGTGCGCGAGTCGTTACGGGCTCCCGCGATCGCAACCACCGCTTCTCCGTTGGCATCTTTTTCAAGCGCGAGGCCGAGTGCGCCGTTGTTGGGTCCGGCAAATGATCCGACTCGGGTGAGCGCGGGAGCAAGCAACTGTTCTGCTTTCGCCGCATAGCTCGGATCGGACGTCAACGATGCCAACGCCTGGAATGCTTCAGCGGCGGCGGCTTGAATCGCGGGCGTTGGATCATCGTAGAAGACCTGGGCCATCGGCGCGGCCTGCGTGAGGACGGTTCCTTGCGTGGCCAGCGCCCGGCTCTTCAGCATACCGGTTGCGGGATCGCGGAAGCCTTCGAACACCAACGCACCCAGCGATGACGCGCGATCGAGATATTTTCGATCGCCGCTGGTTTGATATGCGTCGAGCAGCGCGCTCATCATATAAACTTGATCCGCTGCGAGGCCCGGGACGCTCGGCTTTCCGCGATCGAGCACGTGATAGAAACTGCCGTCGGCCGCGCGAGCATTCGCATAGAGGTAGTCAAGATTGTCGAGGGCGATCCGCTTCAATTGTTCGTCGTTCAAAGCTGCTGCTGCAGTGATGTACGCCGAAGCCATCAGCGCGTTGCGATCGATTAGCACCGTCGTATCGACTTGCGGAGCGCGACGTTTTTCTCTCGTCGCCAACATCTCTTTCGATGCGCGGTTGATGGACGCACCGGCCTCGGTCGCCGAGACTTTAAACTGATGGGCGATATCGTCAGCGGACATTGCGTCGCGGAGCACGATTCGGCCGTCAGGCGCGCGACCGGGATCGTTTGTAAAGCCGAAGTGCATCAGCGCAATCTGAAGATCACGCCCTTTCAACAGATGCCTAACCTCATCCTCGGTCCAGGTGTAGTAGCTGCCATCGTCGCCCGCGAATGAATCGGCATCCTGATGCGAATAGAAGGTGTGCGACGTCGTATCCAGCATCGTGCCATTGACGTACCCGACGATGGACCTTGCGATGTGCGCAAACCCCTCGTCATGGATCGCCTCGTATGCTTCCGCATAGGTCTTCAACGCCATCGCCTGGTCGTACGCCATCTTTTCGAAGTGCGGGACCCGCCACTTAGGGTCAACAGAGTAGCGATGGAACCCGCCGCCGAGCTGATCGTAAACACCACCTGCGGCGATGGTCCTCAACCTCGCGACCGCGGTCGAAGTAAAGTCCGGATGCCCGAAGAATCCGTGCGCAAGGATCGCCTGGGTGGCCGGAAAATCGTAGAAACTCGCACCTTCGCCCTGCCCTTGCGCCTCCGCCTCAAATGCGAGCCGCGTACCGTTCAAAATGCCGCTCCGGAGCTCGGCGAATGAACTCGGTTTCGCGCCGCTCGCCATTTCCGGCGAGGCGACTTTCGCCGCGATCTCGTGCGCCAGCTTGTCGAACTTCGGATCCTTCTTGTAGGCCTCACTCACGGCGCCGAGGACCCACAGCATCCCGCGATGCTCTTTGCCATTTGGCGGCAGGTAGCCGGCGATCAGGAGCGGCGCACCATCGGGCGTTGCGAAACAGGTCAGCGGCCATCCGCCGGCGCTGAAATTCTGCGCCGCGACCTGGTAGTAACCGTCTATGTCGGGGCGCTCGTCGGTGTCTACTTTTATCGGCACGAAGTGATCGTTAACCATCGCCGCAACCTTCGGATCGGCGTAGGTCGTCTGGTCCATGACGTGGCACCAATGGCACCAGACCGCGCCAATATCGATCAGCAAGGGACGCTTGAGCTTGCGCGCGAGTGCGAAGGTCGCCTCGTTCCACGGCTGCCATCTGATTGGTCCGCCCGCCGCCTCGCGAAGATAAAGGCTGGCGGAATTCTTCAACGCATCAGGAGGCAACGCATCCGCCGGCTGGGTTCGTTCTGCGGCAAATGCGGTAACTCCGCTCACGCAAAAAACCATGACTGCGAAGGCGAATAGCGCAACCGCGAGCTTTCGCGTTGACATATCGAAGGTGGCGCGATAGCTCAGAATCGTCGCGGGAAGCATGCGGATGCGACCCGCTGTTTGTAATTGTGATGGCGATCCGATTTCCACTGAAGATAGAAACCCACTTCGTTTGTAACGGGTTCCCCGCATGAAGACATCCTCCGCCACCGGCCGTGGCGCCGCCAGACGACCGCGCGGCCCCGCTAAGATCATTCCGATGCGCACACCGAAGGTGGTTAAGCGCCGCCGCGCGGTACAGGCCGGCATCGGAGTCGTGATCACCGCGTTGCTGGCAGCGATCGCGATGCGCGTCTATCTGACGCGAAACTCGCCGCCGTCGCCCGAGGAAATGGCGGGCGTGAGCGAACCCGAAGCCGATATCATCAAAGAGGTTAATGCCGAGCGAACGCGGCGCGGACTGAAAGCACTGAAATTCTCACCACGGCTTGCAGTGGTCGCGCGCGGCCACAGCTACGATATGGCGATCCGGCATTATCGCGACCACAACAGCCCCGAGGGCAGTACGCCCGCCGATCGGGTTCGCGGGGTTGGAGTGGAATTCACGGCAATTGCTGAAAATATCTATGTCGATGATTACCACAAGCTCGAATCGCTCGGTGAGCGCGCGCTCAAGGGATGGCTCGACAGCCCCGAGCATCGCGCCATCATGCTCTCGCCGGATTTCATCGAGACGGGAATCGGGATTGCGCGGTCCAACGACGGCCTGACCTACGTCACGCAGGATTTTGTCCGCTAGGAATCCACCCACTCGCGAAATGGGCTTCGGCGACATTGCCGCGATGGCAGGAGGTCATGCCGAGGCCCGCACGATTCAGGTTGCGCTGAAGCTCGGCCTGTTCGAGACGTTATCGCGAGGCTCGCTCGATGAGACATCACTCGCGCGCGCTATCGGGACTGATACTCGCGCGACCGGCCTCCTCGCTAATGCCCTCGTGGCGTTGGGCTTGCTCGAAAAAAACGGGGAACGCTACATCCTCATGGATTCTTCGCGGCGTTATCTCCTGCGCGGTTCGAGCGAGTATCTCGGCGGAATGATTATCTTCGATAGCGCGCTATGGGATGTGTGGGGTCGATTGGAAGATTCGATCCGTACCGGTAATCCCGCGCGCACTCCCGATATGTTTCAAAGCGCGCCGGAAGATACCGGACGCTTTATCCGCGCGATGGATAGCCTGGTCCGCGCGCGAGGCGACGCACTATGGGTCGCGGAGAATCTCGATTTGCACAAGGTTGGCAAAGTTGCCGATTTAGGCGGTGGGCCGGGAACCTACGTCGCGGCAATGTTGAAGCGATGGCCGCATCTTCGAGCCTCGATCTGGGATCTCCCTGCAACTCTCGCAGTTGCACGTCAAGTGCTTGCAGAGCGCGAGCCGACCGTTCACGATCGCATCGAACTAGTGCGAGTGGATTATCTAAGAGACCAATTGCCGCAAGGCATCGATGCGATCTTCATGTCGAACATCATCCATAGCGAGGCAGAGGAAACCAATGTCGCGCTGATGAAGAAGTGCTTCGACGCGCTGGCGCCGGGCGGGATGTTGATCGTCAAGGATCACATCATGAATCGCGCGCTCACCCATCCCGCGGCTGGAGCGGTTTTCGCGCTGTATCTTCTGCTGACCACGCATGGGCGCGACTTCAGCTTTGATGAGGTATCATCGTGGATGCGCCAGGCCGGCTTCCAGGACATCGAAGAGCGGGCGCTTCCGAGTCCTCAATTCACTTCGTCGATGGTGATTGCGCACAAAGTATGATGCGAGCGAAACTCTCCGACACATCGTTCACCTCGCGGGCTATCAGCGCCATCGCGATCGCTTTGTTTCTGGTCTCATTGCCGGGATGCGGGTTGACGGGTAACTCATCGTCGCCGTCGCACGATACCGAAACGTTGCCGGCATCACCCGAAGCTGTCGCGGTGGAGAACTCGCAGGCGCAGCAGCCGAGCACCGACAAAGACGAAGACAAGGTTCTGAAATGCGAGCAGCTGGTGCGCAATCCCCCGGGTATCGAGGAGATTCGCCGCACTCCGCAGCTCGGGATCGAATCGCGCGAGATACGAGTCGAGCGCACCGCCGACAGCTATCGATGGGTGGTGTATCGATCGAGAGGAAGCGCGCCCGACGGATGGCGTTCGCAAAATGGTCTCGACAAGCTTCATTTCAACCCGGCGCTACAATTCCTGCTACCCGACAAGGACCCACAGTTTCTCGCATACGCGCCCAGCGTCGCGGAGACGCCGCAGGACAGCGAGCAGATGATGAGTATCGCGGACAATTTCGGGCCGAAGGTCGGCACCTTCGAATGGAACGGGAAACATTACACCTACACGGCCTCAAAACATCTGCCCTGTTTTCCGGAACCGGAGGAATAGGCTTGTTCAATGCGACATCAGCTTCGCGCGATCGCCGTGTTGATGGCTCTGGCCGCGGGAATTGCTATTTTCGCGACTGCGCGCGCCGATAAACCGATGGCTCCAACCATGAAACCAGATCCCGCCGCATGGCCGAACGACCGCATTACCGTATCGAACCTCGGCCACGCCTGCTTACTGATGAACTACCTCGGCGTTCGAGTGATCACCGATCCTTCGCTCTTCGACAGGGTGGGGCTCGCGGTCGATTCGATTTTCACCATCGGTCCCAAACGCATCAGCGCGCCGCCGCTCACCCCGGTCGAGTTGCAGGATGTGCGACTCATCCTGATCACGCATGCGCACATGGATCACCTCGATGTGCCGTCGCTCAAAGCATTGCCGAAGAGCGCCACCGTGGTCGCATGCGACAAGTGCTCGCGGATCATCAAACCGCTAGGCTTTGCCGATGTGCGCGAACTGAAGTGGGGGGAGAGCACGGAGTTTTCCGGAATGAAGATCACCGCGATGGGCGCGCGCCATTGGGGCAGGCGATGGCCACCGCTTGGTGCTGATTATGGCTTCGACAGCTTCGTGCTGGAGAAAGACGGACGTCGGATGCTGATCGCCTGCGACAGCGCATACACAGATTTGTTCGCACCGCTGGCGAGCGACCCGCCCGAGGTCGCGGTTTTTTCGAACGGCGCGTACGACCCATGGATCTGGAATCATGCGAATCCGGAACAGGTATGGTCGATGTTCAAGCAGACCGGCGCCACTTACCTGCTGCCGATCCATTGGGGGACTTTCAGGCTGGGCAAGGAGCCGATGGACGAGCCGATGACGCGGCTCATCGCCGCGGCAGGCCCGGAATCGGATCGCGTCGTATTGCGCGAGATCGGCGGCACCTGGACGGTGCCTGAGGCGGCAAAGTCGAAGCTTACTGCCTCGGGTCGCTAGCCGCGCTTTTTCTTTTTCGCGAGATAATCGACCAGCATGTATTCACCGAGATGATCGGGACGCGTGTAGAGCGCGCGGCCACGATTGATCTGCGTCATCTTTTCGACGAAGGCGCGCAGGCTCGGCGAATCATCGAGCATGAAGGTGTTGATGGTGATGCCCTTGCGCGTCACTCGCTCGACTTCCTTCAGCGTCTCCTGCGCGGCCCGCATGCTGATACCGCCGAATGACAACGGCCATTCGCAATAAAGGCGCTTGTTCAGGAAATACGCGGTGGGCTGACCATCGGTTATCACGATGATCTGCTGATTGCGCGACGGATGACGATTCAGCATATCCGAAGCGAGGCGCAAACCATCCTGAAGATTGGTAAAAGGATCGCCCATGTTCCAGGACGCCTCGGGGAGATCCTTCAACTTGAGCTCGACGGCGCGGGTGAAAAATCCGACGATCGAGAAAAAATCGCGCGGAAACTTCGAGCGGATCAGCGTTTCCATCGCCATCGCGACTTTCTTCGCCGCGGCGAAGCGCCCTTCCCAGCTCATCGACCACGACATATCGAGGCATAGCACCGTCGAGGATGAGCTGCCGTAATCGTTTTCGTAGATCTCGAAATCTTCGGGATTGAGCTGCAGCGGCACGCCCGGTTTGCGCGCGAGCGCCTTCTTCAAAGTGCCGACCAGGTTGAGGTTCAGCGGATCGCCGAAAGCGTAGGTCTTGGTTTCGTCTGGACGAATCTCGGTCACGCCTCGATGGTCGGTGGTATGACTTCCGGCACGATCCTTCAGTAGACTCTGGAAGATGTCGCGCAGCGCGAGTTGCCCGATTCGTCGCACACCCTTGGGCGATAACTGCGAGTGCTCACCCTTCGGCATCAGATAGCCGGAGTTATTGAGCAGCACCATCACCTGCTTGAGGTTCTTGAAATCCTGCATCGCCTGCTGCCCAAGCATCTGCTGCAAGTCTTCCATCGAGATCGTGTCGAAGTTCCCCGACATCAGATCCTGCTCGAGCTGGCGCATGCGTTCCATTTCTTTCATCAGGTCGAGCGCTTGCTGATAGTTGAGGTTCTTTGCGCCGTGGAAAAGATGCTGATTGCGATCCTTAAAATTCTCCAGATCCCTTATGTTTTCGTACTCCTCCAGCAGCTCGTCGAATGCCTCTTTTGCTTCCGCATCTTCAAAATCGTAGCTTTCCAGCTTGCGGATGGCTTCCGAAAGCTTGCGCGGCATTTTACTTAACTCGCGATGCTTATCCTCTACGCCCGGTTTCTTGCCTTTTAGCCCGTCTAGAGTCTTTTTCTCCTGATTTAGGATGTCTTCGAGCTTCTCCTCCATTTCCGACAGCGCGTTCTTGAGGTTCACCTCGCGATAGCGCTCCCGCATTTCCTGGCGTAGCTGCTCGAGGAACTCATCGAGGCCCATCACCCGCATCCCGTCGAAATCCATCCCCTGGCGCATCATCCAGTCCATCGCCTGGCGGACGTCGTCGGTGTACGAGAGGTACTCTGCGAGCTTCTCGAAGACCTTGTCGGCGTCCAGCTTGAGTTGCTGAGTGCCGTCCCATTGGGTGTAGCGAAGGATGGTGCCCATCGCGCTTTCCTGTTTCCTAGGCGTGGTACGAGAACCGTCCGCCTTCGCGATCCTTGTTCAGCTTTTGATGCAGATGGAGGCCCTCAAAAATCAGCTCGCTCGCCGCCGCCATCAGGCCCGGCGTCTCGAACGGTCCGAGCGAGAGAATCGATTCGCGCAACCCCTCGACCTCGCGAATGGGCTCGGTGTAATCCGACGACGGCGAGCGGTCGGAAACTTCGACGCCCCATCCACCTTCGAAATAGTTGGCGACCTTCTTGAGCTGCGGGTCGTCCATCTTGAAGTAGCGATCGAAGGTCTTCAGCACCGCGCGATTGATCAGGCGCTCGATGAGGTCGCCCTCCTTCTTGTCCTCGCCGACGTATTCGAGCTCGATCTTTCCGGCCGTCGAGGCATACAGCGAATGGAGGTCCGAGACCCGCGGCACGATTTCGTTCTCGTTGTTGACGACCGCGCGTTTCTCGGCATTGGAAAGTATCGATTCGAAATTGTTGATCGATACGCGCACCGACACGCCCGAGCTCTGATTGATCTCGTTGGAGCCGCGCGCCTCGAAAGTGATCTGCGCCACGATCTCCTTGATGAACTGCGGAACGCGCAGCGCCATACCCGATTCGGGCGGCAACGTCGCCTCCTGCTCCATGACCGCAATTTCCTGCTCCAGGGTCTTCGGATAATGGGTGCGAATCTGGATGTCGAAGCGATCCTTCAGCGGCGTGATGATGCGCCCGCGCGAGGTGTAGTCCTCGGGATTCGCGCTCGCGCAAAAGACCACATCGATGGGCAGGCGAATCTTGTAGCCCTTGATCTGGACATCCTTCTCTTCCATCAAGTTGAACAGGCCGACCTGCACCTTCTCGGTGAGATCAGGCAGCTCGTTGATGGCGAAGATGCCGCGATTGATGCGCGGGATGAGTCCATAGTGAATCGTCTCTTCATCCGCAAGGTAGCGGCCCTCGGCGACTTTGATCGGATCGATTTCGCCAATGAGATCCGCGACCGAAACATCGGGCGTCGCAAGCTTTTCGGCATAGCGATGGTCGCGGCCGATCCACGCAATCTCGAGCTGGTCGCCCTGCTCCGTCTTGAGGCGCCGGCAGCGCTGACAAATCGGCGCCGAGGGATCATCGTTGATCTCGCATCCTTTGATGGCAGGCACGAACTCATCGAGGAACAGCGCCAGCGACCTGATGATGCGGGACTTCGCCTGGCCGCGCTCACCGAGGAACACCATGTGATGGCCGGCGAGGACGCCGTTCTCGATTTCCGGCAGCACGGTTTCATCGTAACCGATGATGCCGGGCATGATGCGCTCCTTGTTACGCAGGCGCACCAGGAGGTTGTCGCGCATCTCGATACGGACCGGCTTGATTTTGTAACCGGCGCTTTTGAGTTCGCCGAAGGTATGCAGATTGAGCAGATTTTGATCCATTTATATTCCGGCTGACGCCTAGGTTATATTCCGGCTGACGCCTATGGTTATATTCCGGCTGACGCCTATGCGGTATTCCGGCAGATGCCTGCGTTTAGATTAGTTGAGCATCGATCGCTTTGAAAAGCGGCGCCATCATAACCGCACTCAGCGCTGAACCTAACACACCGCACGGATCGGAGACGACAGTCAAACCCCCGCGAGCCGGATCGTTTCAAACGAAGTCGATTCCACGGACGGGAATACGGTGGTTTTTTGCCTGATGGATCAGCACCCACTCCGGGCATTTGAATTCGTTTGCAATTGCAGCGATGTCGTCTGGGGTAAGTCCATGGTGGCCCGCTCGCTGACGCAAAAAATCAGCTGGTGCCAATAGCTCCGCGGCGAACGCACGACTTGATTGCTGTCCTCGGGTTTTAGCAAGCGTAATCGCAGCTTCTTGGCCCACCTTGCAATGCCACGCCAAATACGCCGCGCGGCAAGCATGAAAGCGACGCTGTCCCGGAGACCTTTTTTGACCCCAATTTGCATATGATCGCTCACCCTCCGAGTTAACGCTTCAATCGCGGAAGGCCCGGCAGGCAAAACACATTGATCGTCATCTAGCGCGCCGTGCAACAAAATTTCGACCGTGCGTGGCGGTTTTTCGCGAGTAAGACCAAGGATTTTTCGCAACTCAGCAGCAGCTTTGTAGCCCTCTTCCCAAGGTTTCACACTGATATCGATTCTTGGCGGAGATCCGTAATTCTTGATGGGAACTTTCGGAACTTTCCGAAGTCTCTTTTCGTTCTCTCTAGTCCATCGGCTAATGTCTGATAGTTCATCAATGCGAGCCGCTTCGCAGACGTCTCCGAAGAGGTCTGGGGAAATTCCCTTCGAAAAAGGCGTGAGAGCGGGACCATCTGGATCATAAGGATCGAGGCCGAGCCGACCAGACTGTAATGCAGTAGGCCCGTTCATCGGCATCGGCGATTGACTCGAGTACGCGGGACCAATCTCTGCGTAGTGCCTCATGGCCGATGGAGCGCGCGTCAAGTCTCGCCAGAGTGCGTTGCAACAAATCTATGAAATTGTGCTCAACGTCGGTTCGGGACAACATGACTGGCGATTCCAAAGGAGGGGGCCATAACTCCACCGAGCTTAAAGACAACCGTGCGGCGTCAAAGGGCGTTTCAACCATTAAGGCTTCGTCGCCGGAGGACCAGATTGAAATTGGGGGAAACACAAATCCGCGCACGTACACGTCAAGGCGGTGTCGCAAATCGAAAGCAAGATCCTCGTCGGATTTGCGAGGCTCATAGAGCAATGTCCACCAATTCGTCGCGATTCCAGCGGCCAACGGGTAGAGAGGAATTTGTATCGCGTCTCTTTGTCCACCCGACCTTGAATCATAGACGCGGGTCAAATGACGATCCTCAATCACGATGCTGAGAGCAGCGAATGTTGCATCGTCTAGTTGGTCGTCCAGGTGGCCGGCGAGCCACTCGGTTTTCAAGACCAGGCTCTTCATGGAAGATCGAGCGGCAATGCTTCGGCTTGTATTTTCGTTAGCGGATAAGCCTTGTAGCCGTTTGTTGAAAGTCGTCGAGCTTCGTAGACGAGATTACTATCCTCCGGATCACGGGCCCATGCACGGTTCGGCAAATTGTTTTGATCTACGTCTTCGCTCACATGCCCTGAACGTATCGCCTCCTGAAGCAGCTTGGTCGCATCGGCCTGCCGGCCAACCCATCTTCGCGGGCGTAGTGTGCAATCGGGGTTGTCTATCTTTCGCGCGTTCGCGCCTACGATCGAAGTGGCCCCCTTTCGCGGGGCAGGAGTGATTCCGAACATAGGAATGCCTTTGTGATGGGGGCTCCCAACATACTGGGCCTGTTTCGCAAGTTCCTGGAGCACCGCTTGGCTCAGCCGTTCGAGGGCCGGCCGAACTTTTTTTGGTCTTGGTTTAGGTCTGTGTACTTCCTGCGGTCGGTTCCAATGAAATCCAACTATTGTGCTACGTAACGAAGAGCCGCCGATATCTGCTCGCGCGTCAAACTGTACTCGGCCGTAAGCTCATCCGTGGAGGCTCCCGAGGCAAGCCCGGAGAGCACGGTCGCGACATCGACCCGGGTCCCCGCGATGCAGGGCTTCCCGACGCGGATATTCGGATCCATCGAAATGCCCGGGAGTACTTCCATCTGTTTGCCTCTCGTAGCGAGAGATTAGCATAGCGGGGTGGTTCTGTCGTCGCGGTAGGGAACGTGGCGTTTCCATCCTGACAGCGCCGCGGTAGAGGCCGGGTCCCGTTTACGATGATCGCGCCAATCACGGCTTGGACCAAAAGGTAAGACGTGTAAGACTTTAATCATGAGCACCGCAACATTGTCGACCAAGGGTCAATTGGTGATTCCGGCATCGATACGTAAGGCCCTGAATCTGAGACCAGGTGACAAAATAGACTTGAAGCTGGAAGGTCGCCGAGTCGTCCTGCAGCGCAAGGCGGGGCGAATTGCGAAGCTTAAACGAGGGCCATTCGGTCGGATGGTTCTCACCACATCACCGCGTGTGCCGGTGACCACCGAGGATGTCATAGCGCTGCTCGAAGAGCTTTCATGAGCCATTTGCTCGATGTGAATTTCCTGTTCGCTTGCGGATGGGACATACACGCGGAGTATACTCGCGCGAACCGTTGGCTGGCCGAGGTTGAATCGTTCGCCACCTGCCCGCTCACCGAGGTTGGCTTCGTGCGCGTAAGCCTCAGCCCGGCATTCGGCGCCGGCTTAAGCGATGCGTTGGAGTCACTCGCCGCCATTCTCGGAATGCGCAACCACCGATTCTTGTCGGATTCGACCCGCGCGCACCAGTTACCGCGGGTGCGAGGCACGAAAGAAGTCTCAGATGCGCACCTCGTGCTGCTCGCCCGCAGCCATCACCTGCGTCTGGCAACCTTCGATGTGGGATTATGCAGGAAAGAATGGGCGCGCGGCATCGCCGAAGATCCCACGCGATAAGCGTCACTCGACTCGTTTCAGCAGATCCTGCTCGGGCCGATTGTTCGCTGTGAACAGCGGAGCGATCATCTCAAAACTCGATTCGAGGTCCTGCGATAACACCCGCGTCGATGCCAGCACCGGCATGAAGTTGGTGTCGCCGTCCCATCGCGGCACGATGTGGCAATGCATATGGTCCGCGATTCCCGCGCCCGCGCTGCGGCCGAGATTCGCGCCGACGTTGAGGCCCGAGGGATTGAGCGCCTTGCGCAACTGCACACAACATTCGGAAACCAGTTCCACGATGACGGCGCGCTCTTCGCGCGTCAGCAGTTCCGGCGAGGCGACATGACGGCGCGGCGCGACCATCAGATGCCCGTTGTTGTAGGGATAACGGTTGAGCATCACCACCGCATCATCGCCGTCATAAACAACGAGGCGGCGCTTGCGCTCGTCGGCATCGAGCTTACCGAAGCAGAAAATACAGGAATCGGATTTCGCGCCGGCGGTGCGGATGTATTGATAGCGCCACGGCGCCCATAGCCGCGCGCCATTGGCGGGAGTGCCGCGGTCGATTGGTAGCTTGGCGCGCGATGGTTTCGCGCGCGGCGACTTAGCGCGCGGCGCGCGCGAGCGAGGTGGGCTTTTCGGCGCCATTCACTTCCAGCTTGAGTTCTTTACCCGCGCGGAAAAATGGAATGCGCTTGGCTTCGACTTTGACCGCGACCCCGGTCTTCGGATTGCGTCCCTCGCGGGCGCGGCGCTTTTTGACGCCGAAGCTTCCGAAGCCGCGAATCTCGATCCGTGCGCCGCGCGCGAGCGCCTTTGCCATCTCGTCGAACATTGCATTGACGATGGTTTCGGACTCGCGATGGGTGAAGTTTTGATGCCGGGTCAGCAGCTCCTCGATGATTCCGCGCTTGGTCATAGGATCTTCGCGATCTTGGCGCAAACGGCCGCTGCAAACCCGGCGTCAATAATTAGTTGTTGCGTCCTTTGCCGGCGCGCCGACGCTCGCCGTCATCGCGATCCAGGCGAAGCTCTTCGTTGAGGATATCGCCCATCGAGAAACGCGCGGCCTCGTGCTCTTTCTTGACGTAGGCCTGCATCTCCTCGCGCTCCTCGTGCTGCTTGAGCGCCTTGACCGAGAGCCCGATGCGTCGCTCCTTCGGCTCGAGTTGCACCACCAGCGCTTCGACCGGATCGTCGACCTTGTACAGCGATGAGGGCTTATCGACGCGCTCGTTGGAGAGCTGCGAGATGTGGATGAGACCCTCGATGCCTTCCTCGATCTCGACGAACACGCCGAAGTCCGCGACCGAGCTCACCTTGCCGTTGATGCGGGTGTTGAGCGGGTAGCGCTCCGAGATGGTATCCCACGGATCCTGCGAGAGCTGCTTGACGCCGAGGCTGACGCGTTCGTTCTCGACATCGATGCCGAGGACCACCGCTTCGATCTCGTCGCCCTTCTTCGCGATCTCCGACGGATGCCGAATCTTCTTGGTCCACGACAGATCGGAAATGTGCACGAGACCATCGATGCCGGGCTCGATTTCGACGAACACGCCGAAGTCGGTGATCGATTTCACTTTGCCCTTGACATGGGTGCCGACCGGATGTTGCTCGGCGAGCGCCTGCCATGGATTCGGTTCAGTCTGCTTGAGTCCGAGCGAGATGCGACGGTTGCCTTCGTCAACGCCGAGCACCTGCACCTCGACGGTGTCGTTCGGATTGACGACCTTCGACGGATGCACCGCGCGCTTGCTCCAGCTCATCTCGGAAACATGGATCAGCCCCTCGACGCCCTTCTCGAGCTCGACGAATGCGCCGTAGTCGGTGACGCTGACAACTTTGCCGCTCACGCGCGTGCCGGGAGGATACGCCTCGGCCACCTTGGTCCATGGATCGGGCATGATCTGCTTCATGCCGAGCGAGACGCGCTCGCGGCCGTGATCATACTTGAGCACCACGACTTTGACTTTGTCGCCGACCTTGAGCACTTCGGACGGATGCTGGATGCGGCCCCATGACATATCGGTGATGTGCAGGAGACCGTCGATGCCGCCGAGGTCGATGAACGCGCCATAGTCGGTGATGTTCTTCACCGTGCCTTCGAGGATGACGCCCTCTTCGAGAACTCGCAGCGTCTCTTCCTTCAGGGTGGCGCGCTCGCGCTCGAGCACGCTGCGGCGCGAGACCACGACGTTGCCGCGCGCGCGATTGAACTTCAGGATTTGAAAACGACCGCGCTGACCGACATAGCGATCGAGATTGCGCGCGGGACGAATATCAACATGCGAACCGGGCAGGAACGCCGGAACGCCGATATCTACTTTCAGGCCGCCCTTGACCTTGCCCAGGACGACGCCTTCGACCGCCAGCTCGGCGGTGAATGCTTTTTCGAGTTCGCGCCAGACTTTGAACTTCTCAGCCTTCGCATGCGAGAGGAGAACGGTGCCGTTCTCGGTTTCGGTGCCTTCGAAGTAGACATCGACCTCGTCGCCTTCCTTGACGGTGACGTTGCCCTCAGCATCAAGGAACTCGGCGAGTGGAACCTGGCCCTCGCACTTGTAGTTGATGTCGATGATGACGCTATCGCGTGTGACGAGCAGAACCCTGCCGACGAGCACATCGCCGTTACGGGGAGCTTTGAGGCTCTCTTCCATCAACGACTCAAAATCATTGTCGCCTCCGCTCAATTGTTGTTCGGCCAAAACTTTCTCCATTTAGTGGAAACCTTCCGGGGGACTTCGGGACAGTAGCGATACTTACAACCGTGACGCACTCGTTTCAAGCTCTATCGGGAACATAAAGCCCTTGAATCCGTTCTTTTAACGCGCATACGACCTGATTGATCGGAATCTTTGACGTATCGATCACGATCGCGTCATCGGCGCGTCGCAGCGGCGCATGCTCACGCGCGCGGTCACGCTGGTCGCGCGCGATGAGATCTCTTAACACCTCGTCACGAGTCGTCGACGCGCCTTTAGCGGCTAACTCCTCGTACCTGCGCTCGGCGCGAATTGCGGGATCGGCATCGAGAAAAAATTTCACCTCGGCATCGGGAAACACCGCAGTCCCGATGTCGCGCCCTTCCATCACCACCCCGCCCTGCTCGCCGATGGCGCGCTGCAGTTCCCGCATCCGCGCGCGCACCGAGGGCAGCGTCGAGTAGGTTGACGCGAGGTCGCTGATATCGGGACGGGTGATTGCCGACGCGACGTCGCGTCCGTTGAGCATCACGCGGTCACCATCGAAGGCGATTTCCAGCGACTTCAGAATCGGTGCGATGCGCTCCTCGAGCTTCGGGACATCAGGCGTGATGCCGGCCGCGCTGACCGCCAGCGCCAGCGCGCGATACATCGCACCGGTGTTCAAGTAGGTAAACCCCAATTCCCTGGCGAGACGTCGTGCGACGGTGGATTTTCCCGCACCGCCGGGGCCGTCGATGGCAACTATCGGACGCGCTCGCTTCACTTCAGGCGCTCCCGCATCGCCCGGCCACGATCGAACAGCGCGGTGAATGCCTGCTCGTCGCCGGCTTCCAGGATTTGCCGAAACTCCGCAAAGGTCGCATCGAAAGTTTTCAGCGCCTCAACGATCGCCTCGCGATTGGTGAAACATATGTCGCGCCACACTTCGGTTGACGAGGCCGCCAGCCGCGTCGTATCGCGCAAACCTCCCGCGCCGTATTCGGCCGCGAGCCTGCCCGCGATGAGTTCATCCTTGAGCGAGGCGCCCAGCGCACTCGCCACGAGCTGCGGCAGATGGCTGGAACGCGCGAGGATGCGATCGTGCGAGTCGGGGTCCATCGTCTCGACCTTCGCGCCGGTCGCGCGCCATAACTGCTCGATCTTGTCGATCGCTTCGGGCGTGCTGCTCTTCGAGGGCGTCACGATCACGCGCCGGTTCACGAACAGCTCGCGATCCGCGGCTTCGGCACCGGTGGTTTCCTTGCCCGCAATCGGATGCACCGCGACCAGCGACATGCCGGGTTTCAGCATCGGCTCGAGCTCGCGCACCACCCATCCCTTGACGCTGCCGACATCGGTGATGACCGCGTGTGGCGGCAGATGAGGAATCATCGCGCCCAAAACTGCGGGCATGGCGCGAATCGGCACCGCGAGCATCACCAGGTCAGCGCCCTTGGCAGCTTCGACGGGGTCCTGCGTCGCGAGGTCGATCATTCCGCGATTGCGCGCAACTTCGAGGTTGGTGAGCGTGCGCCCCAAGCCGACCGCGCGATCGATCAGCTTCTGTTCGCGCGCGATGAGGGCGAGTGAGCCTCCGATGAGGCCGACTCCGCATATGGTGATTTGATGAAAAAGCGTGGCCATTGATTGTAGCAGCTACCTTCGCACAAAGCTTGCGCAAGAATGACGCGAAGGACTGCCGATTACAGAATTTTTTCGAGCGCCTCGATCAAGCGCCGATTCTCTTCCGGCAAGCCAACACTGATTCGCACGTGGCGCGGATACCCGTAGCCATGCATCGGGCGCACGATGACTCCCAGATGCAACAGCTGGTCGAAAACGCCACGCCCATCACCGACTTCCGCGAGAATAAAATTCGCCTGGCTCGGAATGTATCCAATCTTGAGGCGCGCGAATTCGCGCTCCAGATATTCCATCCCCTCGCGATTAACTCGTAACGTCGCATTCACGTGATCGATATCGTCCATTCCCGCGGCCACCGCGACCTGCGCGAGTGTCGTGATGTTAAACGGCTGGCGGACCTTGTTCAGCAAAGTGATGATGTCGGGCCGCGCCACGCCGTATCCGACACGCAGTCCCGCTAACCCAAAGATCTTCGAAAACGTGCGCAGCGTGATGATAAGTCGCGTGCCGTCGTGATCCTCCATCGAGTCGGGATATTCGGAATCGCGCACGAATTCGAAGTAGGCCTCATCGGCGACGATCACGACGCGCTGTGGAACCTTGGCGAGAAAGCGCTTCCATTCGGCGCGGCGATAAATGGTGCCGGTCGGATTGTTGGGATTCCCCAGATAGATGATGCGCGTGTTGTCGTCCACCGCCGCCGCGATCGCGTCGAGGTCGAATTCGAATCCATTGCGCATCGGCACCGCTTTGTAGATCGCACCGGTCGAGGCGGTCGCGAGCGGATAAATCGCGAACGCATGCGCGGATGAAATCGCATTCAGGCCGGGGCGCAAAAACAGAAACGCCAGCAGGTTGATGATTTCGCAGGAGCCCGAGCCCATGAAGACCTGGTCGGGTTTGACCTTATGCCGCGCCGCGATCTTGTTGCATAGCGTGAAGCTGCCGCCGTCGGGATAGCGATTCAGCTCGGAAAGCGCGGCGCGGATCGCCTGCACCGCTTTCGGCGACGGGCCGATCGGATTCTCATTGGAGGCGAGCTTGACCGACTCGGAGATGCCGAGTTCGCGCTCCAGCTCTTCTGTCGGCTTTCCCGGTTCGTACGGCTGAATCGCCGCGACCGCGGGCAGGACCAAATCTTGTGGGTTAACCAATTTGCGGAAACAGCCGCCTTAGCCGGCGGCGGACCTCGCCTCAGGATACGATCCAGCGACCTTCAAAAAAAGGGTCCGCTCTTTAAGCGCCGCCAGCGCGCGCTTCACGCGCGGGTCATCGCTATGGCCTTCCAGGTCCACGAAGAACAGATATTCCCACGACCGGCCGCGCAGCGGCCGCGACTCGATCTTCGAAATGTTGATTTTGTTTTTGGCGAACATGTTCAGCGCCGTGTTCAGCGCACCGACCTTGTCCGGCACCGCGAAGAGAATCGTGGTCTTGTCGCGCCCGCTTTTGGGCACGCCGCGAGTGCCCATCACCAGGAAGCGCGTGGTGTTCTGCGCGAGGTCCTGGATATTTTCGGCCATGACTTTAAGGCCGTACGCTTCCGCCGCCGCCCGCGAGGCGATTGCGCCCAGCGACGCGTCCTGCGCCGCGCGCTGCGCCGCCAGCGCATTCGATGCCACCGCTTCGAGCTCGCGATCGGCGAAGTTACTGCTGATGTAGCCGCGGCATTGTCCCAGCGACTGCTGATGCGACACGATGCGCCGCACCTTCGACGGATCGCCATCAAGCGACATCAGCGCATGGCGTACCGGCTGCAAGATCTCGCTGATAATCGCCAGCGGCGTGTCGATGAGCAGGTCGAGCACTTCCTTAACCTGACCCTCGGTGGAGTTCTCGATCGGGACCACGCCGAAATCCGCGCGCCCATTTTGCACCTCTTGAAAGACACCTGCGAATGAAGCTTGCGGCGCGAACTCGACGCTGCCGCCGAATGCGCCACGCGCGGCCTCATGCGAGTAGGTATGCTCGGGCCCGAGGTACGCCACTCGCGGCACGTGTTCGAGCGCGCGGCACGCCGAAATAATTTCGCCGTAGATGCGCGCGATGTGCTCCGAGGACAGCGGCCCCGGATTCGCCGCGACCATGCCCTCGATCACCTCGCGCTCCCGCGCCGGCAGATATACGGGCGCGCCGCTGTTGTGCTTGATGCGCCCGATCTCGTTGGCATGCGAGGCGCGCTCCGATAGCAGCTTCAGGATTTCGAGGTTGATGCGATCCATCCGCACTCGATGCGATTCGATCGAATCGGGCTTCCACTCCGGCTTGGATTCCTCCTTGAACAGAGGCGTGACATCAACGCGCTCCGGCTTCTTGCGCGAAGCGGCAGTCTTTCGATTGGTTTTCAACGGCATCGCGTGGGAATGGCTAACTGATCGAGGCGCGGTTTTCAACGCGCGCGTCAGATCGACGAAGTCAGAAATGCTGACCCCATCGCGGCAAACTTGCGCTCGCGCGCCTTGCGGATCTCACTCGGGCCCAGCTTCATCAAGGCAGTTAGATGATGCCCGATGGCGTTGCCGACCGCCGCAACCGCTTCGGCGGGATTGGTGTGCGCGCCACCTTCCGGCTCCGCGATGATTTCGTCGACGATGCCGAGGCGGAGCAGGTCGGGGGCGGAGAGCCGCAACGCGTCGGCGGCGCGCGCAACGTTTTCTTCGGTCGCCTCGCGCCATAAAATTGCGGCGCATCCTTCCGGGGTGATCACCGAGTAACAGGCGTTCTCCTGGATCAGAACCACGTTCGCGACGCCGAGCGCGAGCGCGCCGCCGGAACCGCCCTCGCCAATCACGCACGCAATCGATGGAACCGTAAGCCGCGCCATCTGCTCCAGGTCATGCGCGATAGCTTCGGTCTGCCCGCGCTCCTCGGCGCCCACTCCCGGCTCCGCGCCCTGGGTATCGATAAACGTGATGAGCGGGAGGCTGAAACGATCGGCGAGCTCGTAAACCCGGCCGGCTTTGCGATAGCCCTCAGGATGCGGTTTGCCAAAATTTCGCTTGATACGATCGGCCGTCGACCGACCACGCTGTTGGCCAACAATCGCTATCGGCTTTCCATCGAAGTACGCGAGGCCGGCGATGATCGCTCCATCATCCGCGAAGCGGCGGTCGCCATGAACCTCGAAAAATTCCTTGAACAGCCCATCGACGTAGTCCAGCGTTTGCGGCCGCGACGGATGCCGCGCGAGCCGCACGCGCTCGATCGCGGTGCGACCTTGCGGCGCAGGCGCAGCGGAGCTGCCGTTGTGTTTATGGTTTGCCGATCTGGAACGCGAAGCCATGGTGCATCATGAAGACGGTTGCGAAAAGAATTTCTCGAACAGCATCAGAGCTTGCTCCGCCCCCCGATTCACGTCAATCCAAGCCACCTCTTCTTCGTTACGAAACCAGGTCAGTTGACGTTTCGCGAATTGGCGGGTTTTGCGTTTCGCCAGGTCAACCGCCTCGGCCAGCGTCATCTCGCCGCGCACGAATGCGGCGACTTCGCGATAGCCGATGCTGTTCAGCGGCGACTGCTCGGAACCGTAGTCGTTGCCCACGAGATGGCGAACTTCCTCGACCAAGCCCGCCGCGATCATCGCATCGAAACGAGCATTGATAGCGTCATAGAGTTGCTTGCGCGGAACCTCCAGCGCGATCGTGAGCGTATCGAACTCGCGCTCCGCGAATCGATGCCGCTCTTGGTGCTCGGTAATCGTAATTCCGGTGATGCGAAAAACCTCGAGCGCGCGCACGATCCGGTACAAATCGTTGCGCTGAATGCGCGAGCCCGAGGGCGGATCGATTCTCATCAACTCGTCGTGCAAAAATGGAATCCCGCGTTCGGCCGCAACCTGCTCCAGCTCGCTGCGTATCTCAGGCGATGCCGACGGCCCATTGAAAATCCCGCCTCGCAGCGCGCGCAGATAAAAACCGCTCCCGCCCACCACGATTGCCCGCCGCCCCCGGTGCGCGATGTCGAGGATGGCCGCGCGCGCCATCGCGACGAACTCCGCCACGTCCAGCGGCTGGTCGGGCGCGCGCACGTCTATAAGATGATGCGGTACCCGGCGGCGCTCCTCAGGCGACGGTTTCGCCGTGCCGATATCCATCCCGGCGTAGAGCTGGCGCGAATCCGCATTGACGATTTCCGCGCCGAGACGCTCCGCCACGGTCATCGCGATCGCGCTCTTGCCCGAACCAGTCGGTCCGACGATGAAGCCGACTTTGATGCGATTGCTGCGCGGCTCGGTAGAATTTTCTAACCTCGAAGCTGATTGCGCCTGGCTCATCGGCGGAACATCCGCTCGATCTGGCCGCGCGCGAAATTGATATGCACCGGGCGTCCATGCGGGCAGTTGGTCTTAAATTGGGTGCGATCGAGGTCGGCGAGCAGCTCACGAATTTCCCGCTCTTCGAGCGCGCGCCCGACCCGCACCGAGCCGTGACAGGCGAGCTGCTTGAGCCACTCTTCGAGCGCGCCCTCGCCCGACGCGCGAAACCCGTTCTCGCCCATGCTGTCGAGCATGTCCGACAGCAGCTTCGCGCCGCCTTCGGCGCCGAACACCGCCGGCGTTCCTTTGAGCAGCAGCGTCGAGGGACCGAACGGTTCGAGGTCGAAGCCCATCGCGCGCAACTCGGGCAGCGCGGCCTCGATATGCGCGGCGCGCGCGGGATTCATCTCGATGGTCGCCGCGGTCAGCATCGCCTGGGTGCGGATGCCGCCGTTGCGCATCTCGGCGCGCAGTCTTTCGAAGGTCACGCGTTCGTGCGCCGCATGCTGATCGACCAGTAGCAAACCTTCCTCGCCTTCGAGCGCGATATATCCCGCGAAAATCTGCCCGAGGATTTTCAGCGTCGAGTACATCGGAACCGCCGCCTCGCGTATCGGCGCACCCGCGTGATGTGCAGCCTCGGCTGGACGCTGGAAGCCCAGATTGAGCGGACGCTGCTCGGCGCGTGTCATAGTCGAGGAATTATCCGCCACCAGCCGCAGCGGCCGATTCGGTTGCACTATGGGAGCGGGCTGCTCCGGCGACATCATCTGAGAAACCGACGCTCGAATCGCGGGATGTAGCGCATCGATGGCAGTCGGCGCGGCGTCGGGCGCACCGGGATCGGTCTGATTCGCGAGCCGGTCGCGCAGCGCATGATAAACGATTTCGAAAATCGCGCCGGAATTTTTGAAGCGCACCTCGGTCTTCATCGGATGTACATTGACATCGACTTCGTCGTGTTTGAGTTCCAAAAACAGCACCACCGCCGGATGACGCCCGCGCGGCATCAGCGTCTGATATGCCTGCGTGACCGCGCGCGCGAGCAGCTTGTCGCGCACCGCCCGTCCGTTGACGAAGGTGAAAATCATGCGCGACGTCGCAAACGATTCCTGGCTCATGGTGGCGAGGCCGCTAACGCCGAAGCCTTTGCGCGCGAGCGAGAATTGCAACATTTGCGTCGCCAGCTTGCCGCCGAAGATCTGCCGAATGCGCTCCAGCACCGAGTTCGCACGCGGAAAAGAAAACAGTTGGCGCCCGTCGGCCGCGAGACTGAATGCGATCGAATGATTCGCCAGCCCCAGGCGCTGCACCACCTCGGCAATCGCGCCCTGCTCGGTCGCAATGGTCTTCATGAACTTGAGCCGCGCGGGTGTGTTGAAGAACAAATCCCGCACCTCGATGCGCGTGCCGACCGCCATCCCGCATGCGCGCTCCTCCGCGAGGTCGCCGCCGATGACAATCAGCTCCAGGCCATGCGAGTCCGCAGCGTCCGACGCCTGGCGGGTCTGTAGCTTCATTTTCGCGACGCTGGCAATCGACGCGAGCGCCTCGCCGCGGAAGCCGAGGGTGCGAATCGCGATAAGGTCCGCGGCGGAACGAATCTTCGAGGTTGCATGGCGGCGCAGCGAGATGATCGCGTCCTCGCGGCTCATGCCGCATCCGTCGTCGATGACCGAAATCAGTCCCAGCCCGCCACGCTCGATTTCAATCGCGAGGTTGCGCGCGCCGGCATCGATGGAATTTTCGATCAGCTCCTTGACCGCGGAGGCCGGGCGCTCGACGACTTCGCCGGCCGCAATCTGGCTGGCCACCTGCTCGGGCAGGATGTGGATTAGACGCTGCGCCATTCCCCGAACCGCCGCTCCCTCACAAAAACGCTTGGGGTTATCTTACTCAAACGCGGCAAGTTGAACCATCGCAGGCATTCTGAGAAGCTTTGCCGTCATCTTTTTCCGATTCGTTGAAACAGGGTGGGATCTTCACTGATGCTCAAAACCATTGCCGCGCTGATGATGGCGATTTTTTTTTTTTTTATTGATTGTTTGTCCATCGATTTCTAATTAAGTATTTTCGTCGGCAGCGTGGGACCTATCTCGCCC
>VFSW01001794.1_pt1 | contig 32589 bp, 33 predicted proteins | sample 5358111 | NCBI WGS metagenome assembly VFSW01 (sample SAMN11554181, study PRJNA540505) | mine drainage metagenome | isolation source: sediment from site ElyBrook_90M | place: USA: Ely Copper Mine, Vershire, VT | collected 2017
CCACCCACTATGTCCGGCAGTTGTGCAGTGGGTCCGTGATAGGCGCAGTGAAAATTGTCGCTTCGCGCATCAGCAAACCTCCGTCTCCAAAGGTGGAAGGTGTCGGCGGGAGGAAGATAACGCCGCCTCCCTCCCCGGACATCCTGCTGGATGTCGGCCGCCGCAGTCATGATGGTCCGGAAACCGAATCCGGATCACGCCCGCACGTGCCGACTTTCAGTTGAGATAATGTGACGCCTTGGCCGAATACACGGACGTGCATTCGCTCGAAGGCGGTGTGCGTTCCACCGACAGAAGCGATCCATCGCCGAGTGTGTTCTTGATCTCCACCGCAGCCTGATAGATGGAGCTGGTAGTGGGGATATAGCAATAAAAGTAGCGTCCGTCGGCATCCTCGCCGTAGAAATACAGTAATCCGTTCGCATAGCCCCCGGCCCCGATATAGGTCTTGGTTGCGGACGGCGTCGTATTGAAGCGGTTGTTGAAAGTGCCGTACATGTACTCGCTGTTCGGCCCAACGTAGACATAGCCGGGCACATAGTCGCCTTGCGCTGCTGCCAGAATCGGCAGTGCGGCACAGGCCAGCACCAACGCCAGCATAGCAATCTTCATGGGCTTTTTTCTCCAGCAAACCTGGTGATGCGCGGAACCACTTCCTAAAGCGAAGGCAGGGATCCGACGGGTTTCAGCTCCTGGTTATTGATAGCACCAAATATCTTATCGAGCAGCCCCACACGCTGGTTTTCCGACAGTAGCGGCGCAACCCGCAGCAACGCGCTGCTGTCGGAATCGGTCCATACGCCGCTGGCCAGGGCCCGATCTACGATTTCGCTGGATTGCCGCGCCGCCCGTATGTTGGCGGGACCGCCTGGTCGTGGTATGGCGGTTGCCTCGACTTGCGTCTGCTTCAACCGCACCCGCTGTGCCGCGGCAAGCTGCGTCAGGTAAGGAGCCAACTCCTGCTTCAGGACTGAATCAATCGCTTGACGCAGTATCCGGTTTTGCGGAATCTTGGCGGCGAATTTGACGCTATTCGGATCGATTACGGGGACCGTGGAAACGACCCGCGTAGCGTTCGACGTTGCCGCTGGGATCTTCATCCATAGCACCACAAATCCGACAATCTGGACAAGGATGACGCCTGTCAGCAGAAGTTTGTAATGTCCCGAGTCCATCAGTTTCGCTGGTTACCCTGGTGTAATCACAAGGCCCGCCCGTAAGCCGGCCGCGTTGTTCAGTACATGCTTCTACCAACCGATGCCACACCCAGTTAAGAATACTAGAAATACGCATGATTTGTGCAATGAGCGTTCGTCTGCCCACTGGGCATTGCCCGCACAAAATACCCGCCGTTGCAGGTGTCGTCAGCGACCCGGCACGAGTACTTCAGCCGGTTTCCTGAAAAGAAACCGGCCCCAAAACGGGGGCAACAGGGTCGCATTGGCCGCCGAGTCCAACATAATAACGGGCGCTGCCCCAAGACGCGAAGACCTGTGGCACTTGCCACGTCCTAAATGCAGCGAGATCACAGCGCCAGCCGTTCCCAGATCGTGCTTGTCGGGCCTGCCCGATTAAGGGTGTAGAAATGTAGGCCCGGAGCGCCGGCCGCCAGCAGGCGGTCGCAAAGCTCAGTGGTCACATCCAGTCCGAAAGCGCGGATCGCGTCCAGGTCATCTCCGTAGCCCTCGAGCCGCCGGCGGATCCACCGTGGTATCTCCGTGCCGCACGCGTCCGAAAAGCGCGCCAGCTGCTTGAAATTCGTGATTGGCATGATGCCGGGCACGATCGCAATGTCCAGGCCCATGATTTCGCAATCATCGACGAAGCGAAAATACGCGTCTGCATTATAGAAATACTGCGTGATCGCCGAATTCGCGCCGGCCAGGACCTTGCGTCGGAAGTTGAGCCGGTCGGCTTCGGCGCTTGCCGCCTGCGGGTGGGTTTCCGGATAGGCTGCGACTTCGATGAGGAAATGCGGCCCCGTTTCCTCCCTGATAAATTCCACTATCTCGTTGGCATAGCGTAGCTCTCCGGCCGCAACCGTGCCCGACGGCAGATCTCCGCGCAAGGCAACAACATGGTGGACGCCCAGCGCCATATAGCTGCGCAGGATCTGTCGCAACTGATCGCGCGAAGAACCGATGCAAGAGATATGCGGTGCTGCCTCGAGACCGCGACTCTTTATTTCCCTGACGGTTTCAAAAGTACCTTCGCGCGTGCTTCCGCCCGCCCCGAAGGTCACCGACATAAAGCGCGGCTTGAGCTGCGCAAGCTGGGCGGTCGTGTGACGCAGGCTTACCTTGCCCTCCTCGGTCTTGGGAGGGAAAAACTCGAAGCTGAAAGTGCGCTCGCGCTTTTTTTGGGATTCCATTGAATTTCGAGAACAGCTATCAGCACGCCGGCAGGTTCAGGCGGGCCGGATCGCCCGGCCTCGACCTGCCACCTGTTGGCGGTCAGTAGCGGTAATGGTCCGGTTTGTACGGGCCGTCGACCGGGACGTTTATGTACTCCGCCTGTTCAGCGGAAAGTCGCGTTAGGTGTGCGCCGATTTTCTTCAGATGCAGGCGGGCGACCTTCTCGTCAAGCTTCTTTGGCAGCGTGTAGACTTTCTTTTCATAGGCCGAGCCATTGGTGAAAAGCTCGATCTGCGCAATGGTCTGATTGGAAAATGACGCCGACATGACGAAGCTCGGGTGACCGGTCGCGCAGCCGAGGTTCACCAGCCTTCCCTTGGCGAGAACGATGAGTTTCCTGCCATCCGGCAGCAGCACATGATCGACCTGCGGCTTAATCTCTTCCCACGGGTATTGCTCGAGCGAGGCGATGTCGATTTCCGCATCGAAATGCCCGATGTTGCACACAATGGCTTCATGCTTCATGGCCCGCATATGCGCGTGGGTAATGACGCCCACGTTGCCGGTGGCCGTGACGAAGATGTCGCCTTGCGGGGCGGCCTCCTCGATGGTGACGACGCGGTAACCTTCCATTGCTGCCTGCAGGGCGCAGATGGGATCTATCTCCGTAATCCATACCGTGGCCCCCATGCCGCGGAACGCCTGCGCACACCCCTTTCCGACATCGCCGTAGCCAAGCACCACACAGATCTTGCCGGCGATCATCACGTCTGTGGCGCGCTTGATTCCGTCGATCAGAGATTCCCTGCAACCGTAGAGATTGTCGAACTTCGATTTGGTCACTGAGTCATTGACGTTCATCGCCGGAAACATTAGCTCGCCCCGCTGCTGCATCTGGTAGAGACGGTGCACCCCGGTGGTCGTTTCCTCGGTCACTCCGCGAATGTCTTTGGCGATATCTGTCCACTTCCCCGGATTGGCGGTCAAACTCTCTCGCAGCAGTTGCAGAAAGACCTTCCACTCCTCGCTAGCGTTCGGGTCCGTATTCGGTACCCTGCGGTTGCGCTCGAACTCCGCGCCCTTGTGAACGAGCAGTGTGGCATCGCCGCCGTCATCGAGGATCATGTTTGGACCTTTGCCGTCCGGCCAGGTAAGCGCCTGCTGTGTGCACCACCAATACTCATCGAGTGTTTCGCCCTTCCAGGCAAAGACCGGGACTCCCACGGCAGCCATCGCTGCTGCGGCATGGTCCTGTGTCGAAAAAATGTTACAGGAGGCCCAGCGTACCTGGGCACCGAGCGACGTCAGGGACTCGATAAGTACCGCCGTCTGGATCGTCATGTGCAGAGAGCCAGAAATACGCGCCCCCTTGAGCGGTTGCTGCGCGCCGAATTCCTCACGCAGTGCCATCAGGCCGGGCATTTCGGTTTGCGCGATTTCGATCTCCTTGCGTCCCCAGGACGCGAGGTTGATATCGGCGACCTTGTAGTCTTTGAATTTCGAGTTAACGACAGCGCTCATGATGCATGCTCCATGATGAACGAGCGCCGTTCTCTGAGTCGGAGTTCTCTCCAAGCCTGGCCCCGGCAACGCAATTCCGGGGTCGCAACGCTCCTTGGAGAGAACAAGGTCCCGCCGCCATGGCGGCGCCTGTTAAAAGAATTGGCCGAGATCATCAACCGATCGGTGTTGCACACTGACTGCCTGGGCTGTCACGCTGCAGGTCGAAGGCCCGTCGTCGGGTCGAACGCGCCTGCGCTCGGTCATGCCCGGGCGGCGCTGCGCGCGGTGGACTTGATGCCGGCCGCGTCGCGCAACAGCTCCACCTTGTCAGTCCGCTCCCAGCTAAAATCAGCCTCGACGCGCCCGAAGTGACCATACGCTGCGGTCGCGAGATAGATGGGACGCAGCAGGTCGAGCATCTGGATGATGCCCTTGGGTCGCAGGTCAAAGTGTGCCCCGACCAGTTCCGCGATCTTGTCGTCAGGCAGTTTGCCAGTGCCGAAAGTGTCGACATGGACCGAAACCGGGCGGGCGATACCAATGGCATAGGCGATCTGGATTTCGCAGCGGTCCGCAAGCCCCGCAGCCACCACGTTTTTCGCCACATAGCGCCCAGCATAGGCTGCCGAGCGATCCACCTTCGACGGATCCTTGCCGGAAAAGGCGCCACCACCATGCCTGGCCATGCCGCCGTAGGTGTCGACGATGATCTTGCGGCCGGTTAGCCCGGCGTCGCCCACCGGACCGCCGATCTCGAATGCACCGGTCGGGTTGATAAAGTACTTTGTATCCTTGCCGAGCCACTCTTTGGGAAGTACCGGTTTGACGATTTCCTCGATCACTGCTTCTTTGAGTGTCTCGTGCTTGACGCCGGGCGCGTGCTGGGTCGAAAGGACTACGGCGTCGATCCCGGCCGGCCTGCCGTTTGTATACTTGACCGTTACCTGCGACTTGGCGTCCGGGCGTAGCCACGCAAGCTTGCCGCTCTTGCGCACTTCCGACTGGCGCCGCACCAGGCGGTGCGCCAGCGAGATTGGCATCGGCATGAGGACGTCAGTTTCATTGGTGGCGTAGCCAAACATCAAGCCCTGGTCACCGGCGCCCTGCTCCAGGTCAAGACCACGTCCTTCGTCCACACCTTGGGCGATGTGCGGCGACTGCCTGCCGATGGCGGTCAGTACCGTACAGCTGTCGGGGCCGAACCCCATCTCGTCGCTATAGCCGATGGAACGGATTACGTTACGCGCCACCTTGTCGAAGTCGATGTTTGCGCTGGTCGTTATTTCGCCAGCGAGCATGACGAGATTGTTTTTTACCAGGGTTTCGCAGGCGACGCGAGCATTCTTGTGCTCCGCAAGGATCGCATCGAGTACCGCGTCCGAAATCTGGTCGCATACTTTGTCTGGGTGTCCTTCGGACACGGATTCCGATGTAAAAAGATAGCTCTCTGCCATGGCGGCTCCGTAACTGACATCAATTCGTGGAAAGATGCAAAGTGTACCGAACCTCATCCTAAATTGACACGACCTGGCTTTCTGCCGTGGTTGTGGCTGCCCTCCCGCCGAATCAGGATGGTTTTGGACCTGTGCTCAGCACTGTTCCCAGGGCAGGCCATGAAAACGCCAGCCACCAACGGCGCTGCGGTGGTGGTGCTCGTCGAGTTCCCCCTCGAATCCGTCGGCGACGTTATAGACGTTCCTAAAACCGGCCTTGACCAGGCACTGGCCGGCCTCAAGCGAGCGCATGCCACTCCGGCAGATTAGCACCACCGGAACGCTTCCTCCGACCCCGCCAAGAATCGCCCGGCGAACTTCGACGACGAAATCAGGATTCACGGTCCAGTCTGGTTCATCGATCCAGGGTATATGGATGCATCCGACTGGATGTCCGACGAAGAGGTGTTCCATCAGCGAACGTGTGTCGATAAACAGCGCATTCGGGTGTTCCCGAACCAGATTCCAGGCTTCGATCGATTGTACGGTGCTCACCTTGTCCATGTTGCCGCTCCTGGTTGTACCCGAATTCCCGGCCATTCGGAGCGCTTTTAAGGCATAATAAGGCAGCCATGCGCCCGGTTACCGGATTACCCATCGTGCAATGCCCCCCGCGCAGCATTCTGCGCGCTGCTGGCCGTGCGATTGCTGACTACGACATGATCCGGCCCGGAGACCGCTTACTGCTCGGCCTGTCCGGTGGCAAGGACAGCCTGAGCATGTTGCACACGCTCCTGTATCTGCGCGACAAGTCGCCGGTTCCATTTACGCTTGCAGCCGCAACGGTCGACCCAGAAATCGACGGTTTCGACCCATCCGTTATGTGCGATTATGTACCGGCGCTAGGAGTAGCGCATTATTACCGGCGCCAAGCGATTGTCGAGCGCGCGCTCAAGAACATGCGAGGCAATTCGTTTTGCGCTTATTGTGCACGTATGCGCCGCGGAATTCTTTATGCCACGGCGCGCGAACATGGCTGCAATGTGCTGGTCCTGGCCCAGCATCTCGATGACCTGGCGGAATCCTTTTTGATGAGCGCATTCCATGGCGGCAGCCTTCGGACGATGAAAGCCCATTATCTCAACGATAGTGGAGACTTGCGCGTCATTCGGCCATTCGTCTACGTGCGGGAACGGCAGCTGCGTGATTTCGCCGCCGCAGCGCTGATGCCCGTAATCTCGGACAACTGCCCCGCCTGTTTCCATATGCCCAGCCAGCGCCAGCATATGAAGGAGCTGTTGGCACAGGAAGAGGGCTTTCACCCACGGTTGTTTGCGAACCTGTTGTCTGCGATGCAACCGCTGATGAATTCCGGCAGACTGGAATATACTCCCACTAAAATGCCAGAATCTAGGCATTTTAGATTATTTCACCCCTAACATATCGGCAAAATGACGTGTTTTATTGTTTTATATTCCCACCAAGCGCTTATATTCGCAATTATATCGGGGTGTGATCTGCGTGCAGACAACGAAGTGGGACAATAAAGCGTTGCATTCCTATTGTTCCGCGGTTATTAGATAATTAAATGGCATTCATTCCAGAAATAAGGTCATTAAGTGGCATTTTTGTAGCCGTTATAGGAATTGTGCGTAATGTGCCGCCGCAGTCGAAGGGGTCCCAGGAGGAGCATGCTGCCTATCACGCCCCTCACTTTCGTTGGGCGTACTTGATGCCGACCTATTGGGGTCTATGGTTGGGCATGGGTTTGTTGAGGTTGGTGTCCTTCATGCCCTCGCCCGCACGTGCCGCGCTTGGAGCGCTGGCCGGCAATGGCTATCGTCTTTTCAGCGCAAAGCGCCGGCGCATCGCAAACATCAACGTGGCTATGTGTTTTCCTGAGATGCCAGAGTCCGAGCGCGCGCAGCTTGTGCGACGACACTTCCGGGCTTATGGTCGGTGCCTGTTCGACTTTCCGTTGCTCTGGTTTGGAAATCCGGCCAGAATCCGCAGACTTGTCCGCATCACTGGCCTGGAAAACTACCAGATTCCCTTTGCGCAAGGCCGCAAGATTATTCTCCTGACTGCGCATTTCGTAGCGCTTGAATTCGGCGCGGCGGCGATGTCCGCGCGGTTTCCTCTGCTGGGCATGATCAAGCCACTGAAAAACCCCCTGTTTGACTGGTTCATGGCCAACGGACGCAGACGTTTCGATCCGCGCGGCCGCATGCTTCCGCGCGGACAGGGTCTGCGTCCGGTCATCCGTGAAATCATACGTGGCCTGGGATTCTACTATCTGCCGGATGAAGATTTCGGTACAAAGGGTTCGTTTTTCGTTCCGTTCCTCGGAACCGAGGCGGCGCGCCTTACTACGCTCGGCCGCCTTGCCGAGATTTGTGACGCCGTCGTCATCCCCTGTTTCACTTATCGCCTTCCCGGTGCAAAAGGTTATGAGGTACGCCTCGGACCAGAACTGACCGAATTCCCGAGTGGTGATCTCGTGGCCGATACGCGCCGTATGAATGCAGAGCTTGAGCGCCACATTCTGTCGGCGCCGGAACAGTACATGTGGACATTCAAGTACTTCAAGACACGCCCGGATGGCGGCCCTTCGCCCTATGACCGGCGTTGACTCCCCACAGTCGCTGACGCACCCACGTTACTGGCCGTCCTGGGCGGGGGTCGGATTGTTGCGCGCGCTCAGCATTTTGCCGCTGCCGCTTCTGTGGGTGCTCGGTGCCGCGCTCGGCGAAGCGATCTCCTTTTTTCCGAGTCGCGCGCGCCACACTGCAGATGTGAATCTTGCGCTGTGTTTCCCCGAGCGCAGCGAGGCCGAGCGTCGGCGGTTGCGCCGGGCAATGTTCAGGACACTCACGCAGGCAATTCTCAGCATCGGCATTTCCCTGTGGAGCTCACGCTCCAGACTCCAGCGCCTCGTGCGGTTTCGTGGCCGCGAGTACCTTGATTCGGTTTTGGCCACCGGCCAGAATGCCATCCTGCTGGCGCCCCACTTTGTGGTGCTGGAAATCGCCGGGCTGAGGCTCTCGCAGGAACGGCCCATGGTCAGCATGTACAAAAGCCCCAGGAATACGGTTCTTGATCGGGTCATGCGCCACAGCCGATCACGCTTCGGCGGAGTGATGATCGAACGCAGTTCGGAGCTGCTCCCGCTCATCCGGCTGTTGCGCGAAGGCCGACCATTTTATTACCTTCCAGACCAGGAGCCCGGCAGTGCAAGCTTTGTGTTCGCACCCTTTTTCGGCGTCCCGGCGGCAACTCTCACGGCTCCCAGCCGCATCGCGCGTCTGGCACACGCCATGGTCATTCCGTGCTATACACGGCTCTTGCCCTTCGGCCGCGGCTATGAGGTGATCATGAAACCGCCGTTGGCCGAATTTCCTTCCGCCGACCCGGTGGCCGATGCCACGCGCCTGAACTCGGCGATCGAAGAGGCTGTGCGCGAGATGCCGGAACAGTATTTGTGGACCTATAAGCGCTTCAAAACCCGTCCCGGCAATGCGCCCAGCTACTACGACTAAACAGGCGGGCATGTGGTCATTCCTGCATCCGCGCTATTGGCCGAGCTGGCTGGGCTATGCATTTCTGCGAACCGCCGCGCTCCTGCCTCTGCCGGTCATCTGGGCTCTGGGCGGTGCAATCGGAGAACTTTTCTACCTGCTGCACGCAGAACGGCGCCACATCACGCGTGTCAATCTGCGGCTGTGTTTTCCGGAGCTTGGCGAGCGTGCCCGCAACACCATAGCCCGGCGACATTTCCGCGAGTTCATGCGTGCCTCGCTGACTGTGCCCATCGCCTGGTGGGGTTCGGTCAGCCGCCTGAATCGCCTGGTCCGCTGTCGCGACTGCCATTATCTCGACGATGCGCTCAGCGCAGGCCGCCGTATTATCCTGCTGGCTCCGCATTTCGTCGGCATGGAGATCGGTGGCATCTACCTGGCCAGCAGCAGGCATTCGCAGTTCGTCAATTTGTACAAACGGCCCAAGAACCCACTGCTGGATTACCTGATCTCCCAAAGACGCACCCGCTTCGGCGGCGTGTTGGTCGAACGGATGGAGGGCCTGCGGCCCGCGATCCAGGGTATCAAGCGCGGCCTGGTATTCTATTATCTTCCCGACCAGGACCAGGGCAGTAGCGGTGCGGTGTTCGCACCCTTTTTCGGCGTCCAGGCGGCAACCCTGACTTCGCTTGGAAGGCTTGCGGCAATTACCGGCGCCGTGGTGATACCGTGCTTCACACGCCAGCTTGGCTACGGCCGCGGTTATGAGGTTATTTTCAGGCCGCCACTAGACAACTTTCCCAGCGGTGATGAGCGTGCCGATGCCCGGCGCATGAACCACGAGATAGAGATCGGTGTGCGTGAGATGCCGGAACAGTATTTCTGGGTGCACCGGCGGTTCAAGACGCGGCCGCCGGGCTCTCCGTCCCTATACTGATCGCCCCGGCGCGAACCTCTGTTTCATCGGCAAAAGATGAGCGGGATCCGCCGTGCGTGCCGGCGCCTCCACGTTCATGCTCACTTCATCAGTCGCTTGAGAAACACCCGCATCTCCTTCGCGGCCTGGAGATCTCCTTGCGTCTCGGCTTGGTCGATGCCGTCCTGGTAAGCCCTCAGGGCCTCATCACGCCGTCCAGCTGAGGCCAGCGCCTGCCCCAGCAGCTTCCACGCGGCAGAATAGTGGACATCAAATTCCAAAGCGCTATGCAGGTGCGCTGCTGCGCGGTCGTACTGCCCCTGTTTCAGGTACTCCGCGCCCAGGCCAAAGCGTAGCAAGGCACTGTCCTGGCCTCGGGAAAGCATGGCTTCAAGATTATCGATCAACGACATGAAATCCCCTGGCGGTGGTTGCCCCTACTTGTCTTTGTCGCGTCGCAGCTCGATTCCGAGCCCCTTAAGCTTGCGGTACAGATGAGTTCGCTCCAGCGCCGCAATGTGGGCGAGCTCACCTACATTGCCGTCGGTCCGCTCCAGGTGGTAAAGAAGGTAGGCACGCTCGAAGCGGTCGCGTGCTTCCCGCAGGGGCATATTGTAGAAAGACTCCGGCAGCGCATCGGGCGCCAGGCGCCTTTGCCGCTCCAAAGCATCGCGGATCTCCGCCTCGCCGATATCGCCGCGCTTTTTCAGGAAAAGCAGCCGCTGGACCAGTGCCTTGAGTTCGGCGATGTTGCCGGGCCACGCGTAATTACGCAGAACGTTAAGCGCGGCGGTCGAAAACCGGCGATAAGCCAGCCGTTCCGTTTCCACCGTACGCCGCAGATAGTAATCGATCAATTCCGGAACATCCTGGCGGTGTTCTCGCAGTGCTGGTACGTACAGAGGTAACAGGCTCAGACGGCTGAAAAGATCCTCGTCGAAGCGACCGGCCGTAACCTCGGCCTCCAGGTCACGGTCCGTGGTGGCCATGACCCGGCAGTCGAGCGGCACTGGCCTTCCGCCACCGACGCGCCGAAACCAGTTACGCTCCAAGGTGCCGCGAAGCATCTCCTGGGCTACGCCATCCATGGCGGCGACTTCCTCCAGCACAAGGCTTCCGTCGCGCGCCTGCTCGAGGCAGCCCGATACGGCCTGTCCCTCGCGTTCCACGCCGAATAGATGTGCGACCAGACGGGCGCTCGTGGGCGCCGCAATGTTGACGACCACGAATGGCCCGGCACGGCGTGTACTGTGAGCGTGAACAGCGTGTGCCGCAAGAATACGCCCACTGCCGCGTTCGCCGCAGATCAGTACCGGCACGTCGAGAGCGGCCGCATCCTCGACCTCAGCCCGCAAACGCCCCATCGCGGGGCTCCTGCCAATGATGGCCGGCCGCAGCTGCATGCCCCCAACCATGCCATCGCGTCCCTGATGTGCACTGCGCAACGCCTGTTCCACGACGTTCAGCAGCCTGGCCGTCGACAAAGGTTTCTCGATAAAATCGTGGGCTCCGATGCGGATCGCCTCCACCGCAGTTTCTATGGTTCCATGGCCAGAAATCATGACGACAGGCGGCACCGCAGCGCCGCCCTCCATCCATTCTTTTAGCAGCGTGATGCCATCGCAGTCCGGCATCCAGATGTCGAGAAGCACCAGGTCCGGCCGGCGCTTTCTGAATGCAGCGCGCGCCGCTTCGGCGTTTGCTACCGCCACCGCCTGGTAGTCCTCGTCCTCCAGGATCTCCTGAACCAAATGCCGGATCTCAGGTTCGTCGTCAACCACCAGCACGCAACCACGCTTCATGCGGACATATCCTTCCGGCCCTTGACCGACGCCAACGATAGTTCCTGCGCCGGAAGCTGGATCATCAAACAGGTGCCCGGCCCTTCCAGGTTTTCGACGGCGATCATGCCGCCGTGTTCTTCCACAATCTTCTTTACGATAGCGAGCCCCAGCCCGGTACCTTTCCTCTTGGTAGTCACATAAGGTTCGAACAATCGGTCCCTGACGGATCGCGCAAATCCCGGCCCATTGTCCGAAATCCGTATCTCGATGAACGTGCGCCCATCTATGCGGATCCGGCGGGTGCGTAAGCCTATTCTTCCACGCGGCGTCGCCGTCAGCGCCTCGTGCGAGTTCAGCAGCAAATTGTGTAGCACTTGACGTAGGCGGTCAGGGTCGGCGCTTGCCCGAGGCAACGTCGCGTCCAGATCAAGGTCTATGCTAACTGCCCTCGGCTGACCCAAATATAGATCTGTGACGTCGCGCACCAATACATTGAGGTCGGTCGCCTGCGTCGGATTTTGCGTTGGCCGCGCATAATCGGCAAAAGCGTTGACCATGGTCTTCATAGATTCCACCTGCTGCACGATGATGCAGGTGGCGCGGTCGAGCGTATCGCGCGCCGTTGCCGGCAGGCCATCCATGCACTTATGGCGGATACGTTCCGCCGCCAGTTGTATCGGCGTAAGCGGATTCTTGATTTCATGGGCCAGCCTGCGCGCGACCTCTGCCCAGGCGGCATCGCGCTGTGCCTGTATCAGCGTAGTGATGTCATCGAACACCACCACGTGGCCGCCGTGCCTGCTGTCAATGCGTGGAAGCATCGTGCCGCGAATAATCAGGATGCGCTGGCCCGAGTAGCCCGGCAGGGCTACCTGGTCATGCCACTCAGTGTGCCCGCTTGCAGCAGCCCGCTCCACTGTCTGAATGAACGGCTCAAGCTGCGGCTGTCTGCGTGCGAGCCACCGCAGTGTCTTGCCCGCGCCTTCTTTCAGGTCCGCCCCCAGAATCTGGCTGGCGCTGGTGTTGTGAGTGCGCAGCCGCTGCCGCGGGTCGAATGACAGCACGCCTGAAGAAAGATGGGTCAAAACCGTCTCTAGGTAAGTGCGTTCGACCTCGGTCTCGCGCTGGCTGCGCCTGATCTGGTTGCGGGCGTCCCGGATCCTGCGGGTCATGTCGTTGAACGAACTGACCAGGACTCCGAGCTCATCGTTTGTCGTTACCGGCAAGCGCTTGCTGTAGTTGCCTTGAGCGACCGCCCGGGTCCCTTCCGCCAGATCACGCAGCGGAGTCGCCAGCCACCGTGCCGAAAACAAGGCAGCCCAGGTGGCGATCAGCAACGTCAAAAGTGCTACCAGGGTCAACGTGAGAAGCATGCCAAATTTCAGAGGCCCGCGCAGATACGTGAGTTTCTCATACTGAGAAAAAGCCTCCTGCACGCTCGCGCCCAGCCTGCTATAGCGGTACGGAATATGCTGAAGTACTTGGAGTACCCGCACGCCAGCACGCCCGTCGCGCGGGCGAACCGGCACCAGGACCCGCAGTTGCAGCCCGCCGTGCGGCAGCGGATCCAGGTCGGCAAATGCTTTGCCGTGCCGAACCTTCCGGAGCAAGCCAGCCTTGGGTTCCGCCTTGGATTCGGACGCCATTCCTCGTCGTGTCCCACCGGAGGCGATGATTTTTCCGTGTGCGCTGTACAGGCTTATATCGGAAACACCGTCGTGCCTGCGTAGCTCTGCGAGTAGCGGCGCAACCCTCGAGTTCGGCACCGCCGAAAGCGCCAGCGCCATGTCCCGCGACTTGCGTTCCAAGTCGCGCTCACGCATGTCAATCGACGCGCGCCCAAGCGCGAGAGCGTCATCGAGCGCACGTTCAATCTTCACGTGGAACCAGTTGTCGATGCCCCGGCTGAACGCCTCGACCGAAAAAAAATACACCACCGAAACCGGAACAACCGCGAGCACAACGAAAAACCCGAGCAGCCTGAGGGTGAGGCGCGATCCCATCACTCCGGCGCGTATCTGCACAATGAGGCGCCGCAAATTGAGCAGGATTAGCGCAAGCAAAAACACAATTCCAATGACGTTGACGACCAGAAGAAGCGAATATAGGTGACCGAAGATCGCGGAATTCTGCGTGGCTGCGCCCATCATTGTGAGTGCCACCACCAACAGCACCGACAGCACTGCCAGCGGCGCCACACCCGTGGCATAGCGACTTAGGGTTCTACCGGCCATGTGGTCCAGCCACTGTTCAGGTGCCACGCCGGCGAGGCGTACGCCAGGGGCTGCAAGGGAGAGGGCAGCGATCCGATGTCGAGGTAGACGCGCAGCCGCACGCGGTAATCGCCTTCGGCCGGCAACGGCTTGCGCCCCGCAAGTGGCAAACGCAGCACATCGACGTCGCCCAGGAAAGCCAGCGCATCCTGCAGAGACGAAAAGTTCTCATATCCGCCAACGGCAACGCCGCTGACCAAGTACTGGCCGGAAAGGGCATGAAACCGCAGGCTGCGGCGCAAACTCCAGCTGGCCATCGACCGGTCCCAAAGGATGCGTCGGTGCCGAAGCAGATCGATATCGATGACCACATTGAGCGGAATGCCCTTGTTTAATGCATCTTCCGCCTTCTTGCTCAGGGTGAGCTTAAGCCGGGCGCTGAGTGCCAGGGCGCGCGCGGTAAGCTGCGTCTGCACCCCGCGCACATTGAAATCCGCCGCCGCCGCGGCGCCGATGCCTGCAAGCAGCACGAGAACGGCAGCCACGGTCTGTAGTCTGCAGTGATTCATCAATCAGGTCTCGCCCCGGCTTTTCTTCAAGCAGGAGAAATAAAAGCCGTCCATGTTGCATTCGCCGGGGAGAATCTGGCAGCCTGTTTTGTCCGGCTGGCCACAAGGCAGGGCCAGGGAGGCCACGGCTGCGTCGCGCGTGCGCGCCACAAATGCCGCAATTTGATCGCCATTTTCGTCCGGCAGTACTGAGCAGGTGACGTACAACAGCTTACCCCCAGGACGCAGCAAGGGCCACAGTCCATCCAGCAGCCGGGCTTGTAGCCGACACAGGCTGGCTATGTCTTCCTCGGTGCGATGCAACTTGATGTCTGGATGCCTCCGAATAACGCCGGTGCCAGAGCACGGCGCATCGAGGAGAATCCGGTCAAACGCCAACCCGTCCCACCATCCGGTCGGCTCCGCGGCGTCTCCGACCACCACGCGGGCACTGTGGCCAAGGCGCTGGAAGTTCTCGCGCAGGCGGTTAAGTCGCTTATTCTCGATGTCGACCGCGGTGAGGCAAACCGCCGGTGTCCGCTCCAGGATATGAGCGGCCTTTCCGCCGGGAGCTGCGCAGGCGTCCAACACGCGTTCGCTGGCCCGTGCATCGAGAATGATCGCCGCGAACTGTGCTGCTGCATCCTGAACCGATACCTGCCCCTCAGCAAAGCCCGGCAGCAGCGCTACCGGTTGCGTGCGCTCGAGGATAACGCCGCAATCGAGGTGCTCTAGAGCGTGGGCCGCAATCTGGTGTCGGGCAAGGTCGGCGAGATAATCGTGGCGCGTAGTACGCAAGCAATTCACGCGCAGCGCAAGCGGTGGCCGCGCATTGTTGTGTGTGCAGATTTCCCGCCATTGTTGTGGCCACGCCTCCTGCAGACGTCGCAGAAGTTGCGGAGGATGGCTGAGAGCCAGATCCGGATCGCGTTCAAGCCTCCCCCGCAGTGCGTCCTCGGAACGAAGAAACTGCCGCAACACTGCGTTGACGAGACCCCGTGCCCAGGGCTTTTGAAGCTGTACGGTGGCGGCGACCGTTTCCGTCACCGCCGCATGCGGTGGTGTTCGCAGGTGCATGAGTTGATAAAGACCCACCAGCAACAACGCTTCGACGTCCTTGTCCTTACGCTTCAGCGGCCGGTCCACCAGCAGACCCAGGACCTGTGTGAGCTGAATTGCCCAACGTACGCTCCCATAGGCCAGCTCCTGGATCAATGCGTTCCGTTCGCGTCGCGCCGGCGGGAGCCACGCGAGCGCGCGGTCGAGTACCGCGTCAAGTGAATGTCCCTGATATACGACCTCGTGCACAACCGCTGCGGCGGTCGCGCGCGTGGCTCCCGCCGAAGCAGGCACGCCCATGTTGATCCTACCCCCCCAGTACCGCGCCCGCGGCGAGCGGGTGCCCACGCAAAAAGGCGGCGGCCTCGAGTGGTCGTCCACCCTCAATCTGCAATCGCGTGACGTTCAACACCCCGCGCCCTGTCTGCACGTACACACCGTCGGCGCCCGCTGCAACCAGTGTCCCGGGGGGTGCCGAAGTGTCCTTGGGACTGCCTAGGGGTCCTACTTCCCACAGGCGCAGCACCCGATCCCGCCAGGTGGTATGGGCCACCGGCCACGGATTGAACGCGCGGATTTGGCGGTGCAGGATCAGCGCCGGCTGCCGCCAGTCGAGGCGTGCCTCCTCCTTGCTGAGTTTCGCTGCGTAGCTTGCTCCTCCAGGGTCCTGTGGGTGCCGCGTGGCTGCTCCGGCTGCCAGCCGCGTCAGAGTGCCGTCGAGAGTTTCTGCGCCGAGTTCTGCCAGACGATCGTGCAGGATTTCGCAGGTGTCCGTCTCCGCGATCGTCGTCACAGCGGTGTCCAGAATATCACCGGTATCGAGCCCCGTGTCCATTTGCATGATGGTAACGCCGGTCAAGGTATCGCCTGCCTCAATCGCCCGCTGTATTGGCGCCGCTCCGCGCCAGCGCGGCAATAGCGATGCATGCACATTGAGACAGCCATAGCGCGGAATCTCCAACACCGCCGGTGAAAGAATAAGGCCGTAAGCCACTACGATCATTGCGTCAGGTTGCAACGCGCGCAATTCGGCCACAACCATGTCGGACTTGAAATTCGGCGGTTGTACCACCCTGAGGCCATAATGTACCGCCAAGCGCTTGACTGGACTTTCCGCAATCTGGCGCCCGCGTCCGGCGGGACGATCCGGCTGCGTATAGACGGCAAGGATACGATGCCCGGTGTCTTGCAGGGTGCGCAACGAGGGAACGGCAAATTCGGGGGTTCCTGCAAAGACCAGATTCACGAACCGAATTCCCCTTCATGGGAGACCAGGGTGGACGACCGCGGCGTCGGCGTGCCGCGCCCGTCCATGAGGCTACATCGCAAGCTTTTCCTGTTTTTCAAGTTTCTTGCGGATGCGGCTCTGCTTCAACCGGGATAGGTAATCGACGAACACCTTGCCATCTAGGTGATCGATCTCGTGCGCGATGCACACTGCCAGCAGACCCTCGGCTTCACGCTCAAATTCGCGCCCGTCCTGGTCAAGGGCACGCACAAGGATGCGGCGCGCGCGCTCCACCGGCTCGAAAATCCCGGGCACTGACAGACAGCCTTCCTCCATGATCTGGATCCCGCCATGTTCCACGATCCGCGGGTTGATGAACACCTGCAGTTCATCGCGATGCTCGGCGACATCAATCACGATGATGCGCCTTGGTACCTCCACTTGAATGGCGGCCAGGCCGATTCCGGGCGCGTTGTACATAGTTTCGGCCATATTCTCGATCAGCGCACGAACCCCCCCGTCGACTTCCGTGACGGGCTGAGCGATGCGGCGTAACCGCGGATCCGGGTACCGCAAAATATTAAGTATCGCCATAGACTGGACCGGGCTACCGGGGCGTTTTCATTCCTACTACGGTAGTTTATCATCGAATTGAATGATGCTGAATAACAAGCAGAATTTCGCCAAATCGAGTTGGCGCCCATTCCCCTATGGACTACACTCGATCAAAACACCACCAGGAATATCCATCCATGGCTCGCAGAAACCTCTCACTGGCAGCGGTGCTCGGCCTGATACTTTCCCTAAGCGCGCCAGCCGGAGCAGATACAGTTGCGCTGAAGCCCGATCATCCGGGGCGTTATACCGTAGTCCGCGGCGACACCCTCTGGGGCATATCCGCCCGATTCCTCAAGGATCCGTGGCAATGGGCAAAAGTATGGACGGTTAATCCGCAAATCAGGAATCCCAACCTGATTTACCCGGGCGACGTCATCGTTTTCGCCTACGTCAATGGAAAGCCGCAGTTGATGCTGTTGCGCGCAAAAACGATCGTGCCACCGGCGGCTGGTGAAGCCGCGGCACCGGCACCGAAGATGCCGCCCGCCAGCGCATCGGCAACGCAGGCGCGGACCGCACCATCGCAGGCGCCGCTCGCCGTTTATAAGCTCGAGCCACAAGTGCGATCCGAGCCGATCAGCCAAGCTATCCCGACCATAAGTCCGAGCGTTATCGGGCCGTTTTTGACCCGTCCTCTCGTGGTGAGCCGTGAGCAGCTCCGGCATGCCCCCTATATCTTGGAAGGCCTTGACAACCATGTCGTCCTCGGGGATGCGAGCAAGTTCTACGCACGTGGATTGGGTCGGCATCCCGCGCGCCACTACTACATCTACCGGCAAGGTAAGGCGCTCAAGGATCCGGACAGCGGAAAGACTTTGGGCCATCAAGCGGTATATCTCGGAGACGCCAAACTGGTTAGACCGGGGGACCCGGCAAAACTGGTGATCACGCAGGCGCGGCAGGAGATCTTCCCCATGGACCGCCTGCTGGCCGCGCCCAGTCTTCAACCACCATTGCCTTATTACTTCCCACATCCGCCGGGACGTATGGTGCATGGACGCATCATATTGGCCCTGAACAACCTCGCCGATTTCGGTCCGTTGACCGTGGTCGCCATCAACCTCGGACGCAATGATGGCATGAAGGACGGCGATGTCCTGCGGATCCTGCACCACGGCAGCAAACGTATCGATCCCGTGACTCAGCGCAACTACCGGACGCCGAGCGAAGACGAGGGGTTGTTGATGGTCTTCCGGATTTTCGACAAGGTGAGCTATGCCTTGATCATGTCTGCCACTGGCCCCATACATATGTATGATGTAGTGAAGACGCCCTGAAGAGACTCCATGCGCATTAAGGATGGTGCGAATGTTGGAGACGAAGGAAGACCTGCAGGTCTGCTGGCTTGACCTCCATCGTATAATGTCCGGTCGTGCCGGACTGCTGCTAAGCGTGCTGCGCCGATTCGGATCGCCGCAACGGGTATTCTGCGCATCACGTGCGGAACTCGAGGAATGTCTCGGCGTATCGGCCGCCCTGGCGGACGTCGTTGCAGCCGGCCCAGATCGCCGGCGCGTCTCCGAGGAGCTTGCGTGGCTTGCCCAGGACCAGGCGCACCTCATCACGATGGATGATGCTGGCTATCCTGGACTGCTTCGCGAAATTCCCGATCCGCCGCCATTGCTGTATGTGCGTGGTGATCCACGGGTGTTAGTACAACCGCAGATTGCCATCACCGGTAGCCGCAACCCGACGACCGACGGGCGCCACAATGCTGGCGAATTCGCCGCTGCGCTCAGCCGCGCGGGGCTGGTGGTGACGGCCGGGCTTGCGCTGGGCATTGACGCCTCGGCCCATCAGGCTGCGCTCTTGGCCGGTGGCTCTACCATTGCCGTGCTGGGAACAGGGGTAGACCGCGTTTATCCTTCGCGGCACCGGGACCTGGCCCACGAAATCGCCCACAGAGGGGCAATCGTGTCCGAGCTTCCGCTGGGCAGTGCTCCTCGGCGCGAGCACTTTCCACGCCGCAACCGCATCATTAGCGGAATGAGCTTGGGCGTGCTCGTGGTGGAGGCGGGAATGCGCAGTGGTTCACTGATTACAGCGCGGCTGGCAGCGGAGCAGGGTCGCGAAGTATTTGCGATTCCCGGGTCCATCCACTCACCGCTTGCACGAGGTTGCCATGCCCTCATTCGACAGGGCGCCAAGTTGGTCGAAAATACGTCCGATATCCTGGAGGAAATTGCAGCGTATGCACGTGACACGTCCAATTCTGCGGCAGCTGCAGACGCCTCGCGCCTGGTGCCGTGAACGAAGTGTCGCATACAGTGTCTCAACAAAAGTGCAAGGCGGAAGCCGTGATCGTTCAGGCGCGCCTCGGCGGATTGACGCCAAGTGGCAATTCCTACATGCTGTGGGAGAGCAGGCCTCTGCCGGGATACTGAGTTCCCGGCGCGGCGGGAAATGCCGGGGATCTTCTGAAAAAGGCCTTACGATGAAAGAAAACATGCTGGATGTACTCATGTACCTGTTCGAGAATTATATGGACGAGGGCCCGGAATTCAGCCCTGACCAGGAAACATTGCTGGCTGAACTCTATCAGGCCGGATTCCCGCGTGGCGAAATCAAGAAGGCCTTCTCCTGGCTCGAAGGCCTCTCCAGCCTGCGTGAGCAGGGTGTGGGCACGCCCTCCGCGGCCAAGGCCTTGTCGCTGCGCTGTTACTCAGCCGCCGAGCAGAAAAAAATCAGCTTGTCGGCGCGCGGTTTCATCCAGTTTCTGGAGCAAAGCGAGGTGCTGGATTCCTTGACGCGTGAGCTCGTAATCGATCGCGTCATGGCGCTTGAAACCGAGGAGATCGGCTTGGAGCAAGTCAAGTGGGTGATACTGATGGTTCTATTCAATCAGCCTGGCCATGAGCAGGCCTATGCATGGATGGAAGACCTGATCTTCGATGGAACTCAAGAACACCTTCACTGACACGAGCCCTTGATTTTCACCACCTTGCCGCATTCGTCCCGCCTCGCTACTTGACAAGTCGCACTGTCTACCGTCCACAATGCGCGCTGGGAAACGCCCCGGCCGCGCAGCAGCTTGCGGGTGAACTGGTCCGAGAGGACGTGCATATCGATGCCTAAGAATCTGATCATTGTCGAATCGCCGGCGAAAGCCAAGACGATGTCCAAGTATTTGGGCAAAGATTTCACTGCGCTTGCCTCCTATGGGCACGTGCGCGATCTCGTGCCCAAGAAGGGCGCGGTCGACACCGAACACGATTTCGAATTGAAGTATCAGCTGATCGAAAAGAACAGGAAGCACCTGGATGCGATCGTAAAGGCCATGGATAGCGCCGATGCGCTTTACCTCGCGACCGACCCCGACCGCGAGGGCGAGGCGATTTCCTGGCATCTCCATGAAATCCTGAAAGACCGCGGCGTGCTCGATGCCAAGCCGGTGCATCGTGTGGAATTCTACGAGATCACCAAGCAGGCCATACAGCGAGCGATTCAGGAGCCGCGCGAATTGTCGATCAACCTGATCAATGCACAGCAGGCGCGCCGCGCCCTGGACTACCTCGTCGGGTTTAACCTGTCGCCGCTGTTGTGGAAGAAGATCCGCCGCGGCCTTTCCGCCGGAAGGGTGCAGAGTCCGGCACTAAGGCTGATCGTGGAGCGTGAAGAAGAGATCGAGCGCTTCAAGACGCGCGAATACTGGACTATCGAATCGGACCTCACTACCAAGGGACAGAACTTCGTCGCCAAGCTGACCTATTTCCAGGGGACAAAGCTGGACCAGTTCGCTGTGGAGGATGAGAATCGGGCAGCGGAACTGGAGGCCGAGTTGCTGAAGCAGGCGCAGGGCCGCTTCCTCGTCACCGCAGTCGACAAGAAGCAGAAACGGCGCAATCCATCGCCGCCTTTCACCACCTCGACCCTGCAGCAAGAGGCGTCCCGCAAGCTCGGCTTCACCGCCCAACGCACGATGCGTACCGCCCAACAGTTGTACGAGGGCGTCGACATCGGTGGCGAAACCGTCGGCCTCATCACCTATATGCGTACTGACTCGGTGAATCTCGCGGGTGAGGCACTGAGCGAGATACGCGCGCTCATCGCAAAGCGCTACGGCGATGACAATCTGCCGGAGGAACCGCTGCTATACAAGACGAAGTCCAAGAATGCGCAGGAGGCGCATGAAGCGATACGGCCGACATCGGCCGAGCGCGTTCCCGAGCTGGTCAAGAAGCACCTCACGCCGGATCAGCACAAGCTTTACGAGTTGATCTGGAAACGCACGATCTCGTGTCAGATGATACCCGCTGTTCTTGACACGGTGGCCGTGGATCTTGAGGCCGGATCTGGCAACATATCACGGGCGACCGGATCTACGGTCGTCAAGCCGGGGTTCATGGCGGTATACCAGGAGGGAACGGACGAAAAGAAGACCGAGGATGAGGCCTTGCTGCCGGTCATGCTGAAAGGCGAATATGTGGACCTGCGTGGTATCCGCAAGGAGCAGCATTTCACCGAACCGCCGCCGCGCTATACCGAGGCAAGCCTGGTCAAAACGCTCGAAGCCTATGGCATAGGCCGGCCTTCGACCTACGCGACGATCATCTCTACACTCGAGCAGCGCGAGTACGTGACCCTCGACAAACGTCGATTCCAGCCGACCGATGTTGGCCGCGTCGTGAATAAGTTTCTGTCCGAGCACTTCCAGAAATATGTCGACTACGATTTTACTGCGCGACTCGAGGATGACCTCGATGCGGTATCGCGCGGGGAGCGGGCGTGGAAGCCGCTGTTGCAGAATTTCTGGGAGGAGTTCAAGGGCCAGGTAGCGGAAAAGGAGAGCGCCGAACGGCCCGGTGTGGAGCTTCTGGATGAAAAATGCCCGAAATGCGGCAAGCAGCTTTCTAAGCGCCTCGGCCGCAACGGCTATTTCATCGGATGCACCGGTTACCCAGAGTGCGACTATACGCGTAACGTCGATGACGAGGCGGGCGCGGCCAACGAACCGCAAATTGTCGAGGGCCGCAGTTGCCCGAAATGCAATTCACCGCTGGTCGTCAAGCGCGGCCGTTACGGAAAATTCATCGGCTGCAGCAATTATCCGAACTGCAAACACATGGAGCCGCTGGAGAAACCGGCCGACACGGGTGTGCAATGCCCCGAGTGCAAGCAGGGCACGATGCTCAAGCGCAAGTCGCGCTATGGCAAGATCTTCTACTCCTGCGCGCGCTATCCGGAATGCAAATATGCGGTTTGGAACCCGCCGATCGCGGAGGCTTGCCCGAAATGCGGATTTCCGATACTCACCATTAAGACGACCAAGCGGCGCGGAACAGAGAAAGTATGCCCGCAGAAGGAGTGCGGTTACACCGAGCCCTATGAGGGAGAGGTGCCGGGAGCGGAGGAAGACCGGGACGTTAAACAGGCCTGATCCGCCCGCTACGCGTGATCGCCGCGACCGATCAATGATGGTGCCCGCCGGGACTGTGGATGTGCCCATGGCCCATCTCCTCCGGCGTTGCGGCCCGGACCTCGATAACCTCGACGCTGAAATGCAGCATCATGCCTGCAAGCGGGTGGTTGGCGTCGACCGTGATGTTTTCCTTGTCTACGCTGGTGACTGTCACGATACTGACGCCATCCGAGGTGGGAGTCTGGAACTGCATTCCGATCTCAATATCCTGCACTGATTCGAAACGGTCGCGCGGAATAACCTGGGCAAGCGCCTCGTCGCGCAGGCCGTACGCTTCCTGGGGTGGCACCGATACTTCCAGACGATCACCGGTGGATTTTCCCGCCAGCGCTTTCTCCAGGCCGGGGATGATATTGTCTGTACCGTGGATATAGGCAAGTGGCTCACCGCCAGCCGAGCTGTCAATGATGTTGTGTGCATCATCGGTGAGGGTGTAGTTAATGCTTACTACCGTACCTTTTGCGATCTGCATGGCTGGATCTCTCTAGTTTCGGCCGAGCCACGGGAAGCGGTTGCCTCCGGGCAATGTCGGTCGACGCAGGCTGCGGTTGTCGCTGCCGCGCCAGGAAGCATGCCTGCGATGTTCCGACATCGCTTGGCATTGTGCCATGCTGCCCCACGAAAGTCCCCAGGTAGCTCCCCACGATTGGCGCTTCTTCGGCCTGTGCCCGACGGGGGCCTCCTTGGTGGCTGTGCGAGTGGAAAGCCCTGCTGCGAAAGTGCTGGAGCCTTATGCAGGTGCTACCCTGCAGGATAGTGACTTGGGCACGTACATGGTAGAGACTGCGCAGCGTTTGACTGAGTCTGATCATGGGTAACGTCGAGAGCAATACCGAAAGAGTGAGCCGTAGTGTGAAGTGCGCAATCATCATGGTCTGCGCCGCTGCGGTGCTGTCCGCGTGTACATGGCTTGTTCCACGACCCGCCGGAATCGGGCGCCAGGTAGCCTGGTCCTCCCTCCCAGGTTGGGCAGCCGGCGGGCAATCCCAGGCGTGGCCTGCATTTATGCGGGACTGCACAAGACTTTCCGCCCAGGATGCAGCGTGGGCGTCGATCTGTCAGGCGGCGACGGCTCTGCCGGCGGTGCCGGATGATGTCCAGGCGCGGCGATTCTTCGAGCAGCATTTTCGCGCACACGAAATGATCGGGTCTGGCGGTCACCGCCACGGGCTGATCACCGGGTATTACGAACCGATCCTCGACGGCAGCTTCACTCGCACCGCCCGCTTCAGGTACCCGTTGTACCGCCGTCCCGACAACCTCGTCAGGGTCGATCTCGGGGCTCTGTATCCGGAACTTCAGGGCAAACTGGTACGTGGGCGACTCGACGGGGATCGGGTTGTGCCTTACTACAGCCGCGGTCAGATCACCGATCCCGCAGACCCGCTTAGAGGGCAGGAGCTGCTGTGGGTGGATGACGCGGTGGCGCTGTTCATGCTGCAGATCCAGGGTTCCGGCCTGGTGCGCCTGCCAGATGGCAGCATGGTTGCGGTCAGCTATGCGGACCAGAACGGATATCCATACGTTGCCATCGGCCAGCGCCTGGTGCGGATGGGCGCCCTCAAACCCGAAGAGGTCACACTTCGGACCATAAGCCAATGGCTTCACGACCACCCGGACGAGGCGGAATCCGTCCTGAACAGCAACCCGAGCTATGTTTTCTTCCGGCTGCACGACGCGTCGACGAACGGGCCTGTCGGCGCGCTGCAGATTGCGCTCACGCCGCAAGGCAGCATTGCGGTTGACCCGTCCTATATTCCGCTCGGTGTGCCGGTGTGGCTGGATACTACCCTGCCCGACAAAGAGCCCTACCGACGCCTGATGCTGGCGCAGGACACCGGAGGCGCCATCAAAGGTCCGGTCAGGGCCGATGTATTTTTCGGACAGGGCCGGGACGCCGGGCAGCTTGCCGGTCGCATGAAGCAACCCGGGCGTTTGTACGTGTTGTTGCCGAAGACCTGATTCGATGGCAGTCTGAAAAGCCGGGTCACCGTACGAATGTGCGTGGGCAATCGGCAACTCGGTGTATTGGATAAATGCGCAGCCGGCCGCGCGCGACCGTCGAATACCCGACTAGCTGCCCGACGGAAAGTACAGAATTCGGGTCAGGGGGAGAATCGGTAGTTGCTGGCCGGGCCCGCAGCTGCAGCACATCCGCCAGACCGTCGGCGCCACGCATCTGAGCACGCGGTACAATCTGCCTGAGTGCCTGTGTATTGATCCACCAATGTGTTCGGGACAACCTCGCAGCGATCCCAATCAGATAGACCCAGGCGTCATCGGTCGATTCCATGGGTTGCGTGTAGTAAAACGGCGTATGCTTTGCGATCGGTAGCCCGCTGAGCGGCGGTTGCGCAATTGCGATGGTGTGAAGCATCCTCATCTTTGCGTAGCCCTCCACCATCACTCCATGGGGATACCTGCGGGCCAACTGCTGCCATAACTGATACATGGGCTCCCCGGGAGGTATGACAAAGGTCGTGCTCGGGAGTGCTCCCGCAGGAACGTAAGCGAGAAAACTTGTCTGGAAATAGCGATTGTCTACGAGCTGGTAGTAATTGGGTGAAATGCTGTAGGTGGTCCGAAGCCAGACTCGGCCACCGGCAACCACCGCATCTCCCAGACTTGCCCATCCGCCAACAGCCCCGTCCCCGAGTCCGAACAGGATGCGTTGGGCGTCGAGGTAGCGGTTGCTGAGCGCCGCCGGCACGACCCCCTCAGCGCGTGACTGGGCGCTGCCCGCCACACAGGTGGGTGTTTCATGCTTGCGCGCCTTGCTCATGGTGACGAACAACGCCAAACCGACAGCGGCTCCGAGCAGAAGCGCACGCCCCAAGGTTGCGAGTATCGACCGGCTCATCGGACACCTATTACTTCAGCAGTCGTCAAACTCCTGATCAAACAGAGCCGCGCGGGCGTGAAGCAGTATTCAGCGCGCAACGTCGGACTCGGAAGTCTCCAAAGGCGTCCCGCCGGCTGCGCAGCACGGCGCCAGCAGGGCCAGCAAGCTTTCCCCAACCAGCTCTCGGCGCCATCCAGTCAGCAGCGATACGTCCCGGTCGCCCAGCACCAAACGCTGTATCTCACGGCGCGTTCCCAGCAGCATCGGGCTGATCCGCAGTTCGCGGGCAACCTTGTCCACCTCCGCCGCAATGCGCCGGTAAAGCTCGGTTTCGACAGTATTCAACACCTGCCGCGGTGCAAGCAAATCCAGCGCATCGGTGCTTTCTGCTGCGGCAATTGCCGCAAGAATTTCGCTTCCCCACTTGCGGACAGTGCGATCAGTCATGCCGGATATCGCACAAAGATCCTCAATGTTGCGCGGCCGGCTGCGAGCGAAATCAAGCAGCGTGGAATCGCGCATGACCCAGCTTCGCGGAAGATCGCTTGATCGGGCGGCGCGCTCACGCCAGGCAGCCAACTCCCGCAGGATCCGGCGTGCGTGCGGATCGAGCTGCTGTCCATTCTTGACTTTCTGCCACGCCTCGTCCGGGTCGACTTCGTACAGACGTGGATCGCTCAAACGCGCAAAATCCCGTTGCGGCCAGTGGCTGCGACCGGCTGCCTCCAATGCCCTGGTCACGTCGAGATAAATATCGCGAAGGTAGCGCACGTCATCTTCGGCATAGCGCAATTGCTCGGGGCTCAATGGCCGCGCCGACCAGTCGGTGCGTGTGTGTGACTTGTCCAGGACCGTGCCGGTAATCGCCTTTACCAGAGCGGCGTAGCCGATCTGCTCTTCGTAGCCAAGATAGGCCGCCGCAACCTGGGTATCGAACACCGGGCCCGGAACTAGCAAATTGCCGCTCGTCGATTCGCCCGCATCGCTGCAATGGGTTCGCAGAAGGTCGTGAAAGACCTCCATGTCCTGGCGTGCTGAGTGCATCACTTTGAGTACCCGCTGATCACGGATCAGATTCAGCAGCGGCGTCAGATCCTCGATGGCGAGGGGGTCGATGCAGGCGATAACTTCCGGAGTTCCGATCTGAACCAGGCAGAGCTTCGCGTAATATGTGCGCTCACGCAAAAACTCGGTGTCGAGCGCAATCCAGTCCTGCTGGCGCAAATGCTCGCACACATCGACGAGACCCGCGTACGATTCGATGAACCTGGCTGTCATGCACCCAGTTTACCAGATTGGCGCCCGGGACCTTATCTGGACACATGTCGGCCGCCAGGTACCCGATTGCCGCCCTGCGCGTGTTATGATTTAAGTTTAGGCATGTGCTCGAGGGGGTCAAGCCTTGGTCAGGGCAACCACATCCATGATCTGTCTGCTGTTGCTCAGCGGATGCGGCTATTTTCGCAACGCTCCGGAAAGCCATGCGACCCAATTCATTAGGACTCTGGTCGTTGACCCTGGAAATGCCGAGCAGCTGCGCAGTCTCGCCGACGTGGCAGCTGGTCAGGACCCCACTTCGGTTGTTCATGGACTGTCGACTGAAGTTGCGCTCAGCTATTTGCGGACGCGCCAGCGCCAGGGCGAAAAACAAGACTTTACCATCGACTCTGTCCGTCTGCGGGGACGGTCGGACCGGATGGTGACTGTGCGGGTCACACGGCTCGGCGGCAAGATCAACGGCGCTGTCGAGTTCCGAGTCGTACTGAAGAATGTGCGTGGCCGCGGCTGGCTGGTCACAGCCGTAGCTGCGGAATAAACTAATGCGGAACCCATGCCGCGAGCGCTATGTCGGCAATTCGAACTCTGGTTGATATTTGCCTGCTGCGCGGAAAACCGCAGGACCTGCCCGCTGATCGGTCTTTGGTGTGGCAGACAGCGGTGTTTTCGATCGTCAGCAATTTCGCCATCGACAACCTGCATCCTGACGCGGCCACGCGGCTGTTGTTTGCCACGACCCAGGTGGTGTTGCTCGGCGCGGTTGTCTGGGGCGCACTGAGGCTACGCCACTTTCCTCAACGGTGGATGCAAGTCATTGCGCCTCTGTATGCTGCTGGTGCGCTGATAAACCTGCTTGCCTGGCCGCTGTTCAGTCTTGTGATTACCCCGAATGCACCCACTAGCGGTAACTGGGCGCTGCTCCTTGGGGTCGGAATGACCGTGTGGTTCCTGGCAATCATGACCAACGTGATGCACCATGCGCTCGAGCTGCCCGTGGGGCGCAGCGCATTCATAAGTGTTGCCTGCATGATGTTCTCGGGGTTGGTACTACTGCTGCTATTTCCTATGCCGGGTATGCCCTGATGCATATTCATATCGTGGGAGTCGGGGGCAGTTTCATGGGTGGGCTGGCGGTGCTGGCACGGGAACTCGGTCACCGCGTGACTGGCTCGGATACGAAGGTATACCCGCCGATGAGCACACAGCTTGAAGAGCGTGGCATAGAGCTGATCGATGGCTACGGTCCGGAAAACCTGAAAACAAAGCCAGACCTGGTCTTGATCGGCAATGCCATGTCACGCGGTAATCCCGAGGTCGAGGCAGTATTGGACCTCGGCCTGCCGTATGCGTCTGGTGCACAATGGTTGGCCGATCATGTGCTGGCGCGGCGGTGGGTACTGGCCATCGCCGGGACCCACGGCAAAACAACTACGACGAGCATGCTCGCGTGGATATTGGAATGTGCCGGTCTGGCACCGGGATTTCTGGTGGGCGGAATTCCGGAGAACTTCGGGGTTTCCGCGCGCCTCGGGTCGTCGGCGTTTTTTGTTGTCGAAGCAGACGAGTACGATACCGCCTTCTTCGACAAGCGCTCGAAGTTTGTCCATTACCGGCCACGCACCCTGATCCTCAACAACCTGGAATACGACCATGCCGACATTTTTCCCGACGTGGAGGCGATCAAGCTCCAGTTCCACCACCTGATCCGCACAGTGCCGGGCAGCGGCCTGCTCGTGGTCAATGGTGCCGATGCGAACCTGCGTGCCACGCTCGCGCTCGGATGCTGGACGCCAGTGGAGCGTTTCAATGATGCGCGCGGCTGGAATGCCCGGCTGCTTGAAGCCGACGGCAGCCGGTTCCAGGTCCGCCTCGCAGAGACAGATCAGGGCCTCGTGTCGTGGTCTCTGATCGGAGCGCACAATGTGCTTAATGCGCTGGCGGCGATTGCCGCTGCCCGCCACGCGGGCGTGCCTCCTGCCGTCGCGGCAGACGCACTTGCCGGATTCCGCAACGTGAAACGGCGTCTCGAAGTTCGCGGCTCGGTCGGTGGGGTTACCGTCTACGACGATTTCGCACATCACCCGACTGCGATCGCTGCTACGATCGACGCGCTGCGAGCGCACATCGGATCACAGCGCCTGATCGCCGTTCTCGAGGCCCGGTCGAACACCATGCGCCTCGGCGTCCATCGTGACCAGCTTGCCCCTGCCTTGGATGCCGCAGACAAGGTGCTGCTGTATCGGAGCGCCGACTTGAAGTGGGACCTCGGAGCTGTGGCAACCGAGCTGAACCGGAAGCAGCTGCCACGGGATGGCGGAGTGCCGGTGAATGGTGCTCGCGCTCGCGTGTATGACTCGGTTGAGGATATGGTAGCTGCCCTGGCCGCGGAGGCGTCTCCGGACGACCATGTGCTGGTCATGAGCAACGGTAGCTTCGACAACATCCACCAGCGGCTTCTGGAGCGCCTGGGGCAGGTCAAACCATGACCGCTGGCCTCCGGCAATCTGACGCCATAGCACTGGCGATGACCGGCGCCTCAGGAGCGCAGTACGGACTGCGACTGCTGGAATGCTTGATCGCGGCCGGAAAAACCGTATATCTCATGGTATCGGCGCCAGCGCTGGTTGTTATCGCCCAGGAAACCGAGCTGCAGTTGCCAGGACGTCCGGCGGAGATGCAAAGCTATCTGGCCGAGCGCTATCAGGCCGGTGCCGGGCAGCTTAGGGTGCTGGCCCGTGACCAGTGGCTTTCGCCTCCGGCGAGTGGTTCCAGCGCGCCTCAGGCGATGGTGGTATGCCCGTGCACCAGCGGAACCTTGTCGGCCATCGCCAATGGTGCGAGCGACAGCCTCATCGAGCGCGCGGCCGATGTGGCGCTGAAGGAGCAGCGCAGGCTGATTCTGGTGGTACGCGAAATGCCGCTATCTGCGATCCACCTCGAGAACATGCTCAAGCTGGCACGCCTGGGGGTGTTGATACTTCCGGCGAGTCCGGGGTTTTACCACCACCCACGCGGCATTTCGGATCTCGTGGACTTTGTGGTGGCGCGTGTGCTGGATCACCTCGGGATAGAGCAAAATTTGATTCCACCCTGGGCGGTTGATAACGGCCACTAAGCGCGCCCCCAGCGGCTATTTCTTGCCTACGCCGAATATGTATTGCGAGAACGTAGCGATGTCATTGGACAGGTGGCGGAAAAGATGGTCCAGGCTGATGATCGCGTGCTCCAGCAGGTTCACCGCAATGTACGGGTGCTCCACCCGTAGACGCCTGTACATTGCCCGGGTCAAAACCAGAATCTGTGTATCGTCGGTGCGTGCGCGGATTCGGGCAGAACGGGGTTTTCGGTCAAAGAAGGACATTTCCCCCATCAGCTCGCCTTCGCCAACCCGCCCGATCTCATGTTCGGTGCCACGATCTTCGAAGTACAGCGCGGTCTCGCCCTTGATCACGAAAAAAAGCGCTTCACCGACCTCCCCCACGTCGGCGATGATCTGACCGCGCGCGAAATGGGCGAGCTCGGTAAATTCAAGCAAGGTCTCGATCTCGCGAACTGTCAAGGACTCGCACAGGTATTGCTGATTGAGAAACTGCGTCAGATCGATCTTCGATGAGTTAGTCACAGAGATGGTCCTAATGCACCCCGGGGTCACCGGTGCGTTTAAGGATACTGAAATTCACCATGGAAAACAAAAGAGCCGTTGCAAGGTGGACGATTTTTCACTAACCTCCCTGCCGTCTAAGCGGAATCAGGAAAGGAGGAAATTTTCCAATGAAAAGAATCATCCAGCTGCTGTTGCTGTTAGCGGTCGTCACTCCAGGCATCGGGTACGCGAAATACCTGCGGGACATCGACTACAGGGTGATCCCGCAGCAGCCGATGACCACTGGTTCCAAGATCGAGGTGCGGGAATTTTTCTGGTACGGTTGCCCGCACTGTTTCCATATCGAACCGCTGCTGGAGAACTGGCTCAGAAAGCTGCCGCTCGATGCAGAATTCGTGCGTACACCCGCCGTTTTCAATTCTGCCTGGGCTCCGGCAGCGCGCGCCTACTTCACTTTCCAGGCGTTGGGGATAACCGACAAGGTGCATAGCGCATTTTTCCGCGCGATCCATGTCGAGCATAAGGATATGGACGACGTCAACAACGTCGCAGCGTTTGTAGCCAAATACGGCATCAGCAAGCAGCATTTCCTGAACACATACAGTTCCTTCAGTGTCGACGCCGACGTGCGGCGTACGGCAGCGATGGAAGTGCCTTATGGCATCGACTCGGTGCCTACGTTCGTAGTCGACGGCCGCTACGTGACCGACCCCGCCATTGCCGGCGGCCAGCGACGCTGCCTGCGGATTGTTTCCTATCTCATCAGTATGTCGGCCGCCGAGTCCCGTCCAGGTACAGTAAAGTAGGCTAGCGGGGTTTGCGCCCGCCTTAACTCGGGGCGGGCAGCAGCGACTCGCGGTGGCAGAGCTGCCGAAGAGGCGTCCATGGCGCAAACTGGGCCTCGAGCCCGCGAGCGGTGCACGCCGATGGCGGCCAGGCAGCGTTAGCGGATGATCCGTCCCGAGTTTCCTGGTTTCCCCGTCAGCACGGAGCGATCCCGTGTATGGCAGTGCACGATACTGTTGCATTCATGCTGTCGCCGATCTCGCAGTACGGCGAAAGTGGCCGCGCCTGGCGCCCGTGACTGCGGCCAGCCAAGACAATATGCCCTGAATGGCGCGAACCATCGGTATCAGCCGGTTCCTGGACTTGCCCCGGCAACGCCGCCGGTGAAGATGCAACGATCATAGTCCATTTCTCAGATCGTTCGAATGAGTGACACAGCGTTATGCGTGTGTTGCGGTTTGCAATGCTGTGGGCAGGCGGTTCACCCATAACCTGAAGGTCGAGCGTCGAATCCAGGCGGCACAGCATCTCTCGACTCGAGCCGTAACCGGGAATCCCGGAAAGACTAAAGGGGCAGCGGCTTCGAGGTCGGCGTGCCCAAGGTGATGGAACCGGATGCCGGACCGGGTATCTATAAAAATATTACCCTTATAATAAGTATTGACAATCATATTTATGCAGTATAATCATATATATGCATTATAAATTTCAGCATTACATGATTTTAGAAACGACGTTGAATTGTCGCGGCATGTTGCGTTATCCCGTATTATTTAGGAGAAATGGACATGAATAAGTCATCGGTTGATCAGATCTCGACCCACCCTGCCGTTATCACCACCACCATCCCAACTGCACGCATCGTACCGATTAATTTTACTGCTGATAAGCATAGTGTGAGCCCGAATGATGGTGCGGGAGTCTCATTGGGCACTCTCATCGGTTCATACGACGAGCATGGCAGCTGTGTTGACGATCCGCCGTGCGATTGCGGGGTTCGGGGATGATGGTGGCATCCGCCGCCGTGTCCGTGCAGCCTTACGTGTAGCGATCAACTAGGGTTAGTAGCATCAAGAGGAACTGAGATGCTAGTTATTTGGGATGCATGTCTTCGGCGGTGTGTGCCAAGATCGAGTCGTCCCGAATAATTACCTTTTCCTCCACGTCTGTGAGCCGTGAATAAATCAGGAGGGGATGTTGCGCCTCAGCAACTATTTTAATCATGTCGAAATCGGTGGCGGGACTTCCCTTATCTATAACGGCGCTAGCCTATGTATTGATCTGGCCTCCACGAATGATGTTGCGCGCTGGGTAGAGAATAACGATTTTTCCTTCCTCTCGGCCGCAGAAATTCATCACGCTCTTGAAAGAGGCCATATCACCGAGAACTCATTGGACGATGAGTTTCTGTCATTTCGGAGCCAGGTCGCGGGTTTGATAGATCGGAATCAAGCGCCAAGCAATCGCCACAAAAGAGGGACCTTAT
>VFSW01001795.1_pt1 | contig 32589 bp, 25 predicted proteins | sample 5358111 | NCBI WGS metagenome assembly VFSW01 (sample SAMN11554181, study PRJNA540505) | mine drainage metagenome | isolation source: sediment from site ElyBrook_90M | place: USA: Ely Copper Mine, Vershire, VT | collected 2017
TGTACTTTGGCTGACGCCGAGCGGAAACCCCGCTCATGTCCCTATGACCGGCAACCCGTCCATATCGATTTTTTATAGGGGTATAAACGTTTGAAATGGAATTGTTGCCGACGATGCGGCAACAATTCACGACCCCATGAGATTTCAGTTCGCAAAACGCCTGAAGGAAGCCGGATTTCCGCAAGACGCGGTACACGGAACCTTCTTTTTCAATGGAATGGGCAATCTGATTTTCATTGACGAGAATCTGGAAGGCTCGACGTGGGCGACGTATGCTCGCTGTCCTACCCTCAATGAACTCATCCAGGCGTGCGGGAATAGAGAATTAGAGTTTCGGGTGCGGAATGACTACTCTTGCGTGAGAACAAATGCCCTCAGCAACGAGGATGGGGTGCCACGATGGTTTGAAGGAGCCACTCCCGATGAAGCCCTGGGCGAGCTCTGGATCGCACTCGCCCCCTCGACTTTGCGCGGTAACGGTTGCTGACCAAAGCTCAGATTGTTGCCGTAAAACCGGCAACATGGAAGTATCACGGCTACCGGCTACCGGCTACCGGCTACCGGCTACCGGCTACCGGCCACAGGCCACGGGCTCCGCCACCATGACCTTCGTACCGTCTCCCTCTCCGGTTTCTCTTGCATTGCCTTTCCACCTCCATCAATCTGGAAACCAGCAGGAGTCGTGTGCGAAAAGCCCGCCATTGTCGCGGGCTTTTCCGTTTGAGCGCACCTGCCCTGCACTGGGCCCAGGCCGAGTCTCCACTGGCGGCTCTTTGAAAACCCGGCGGCTCGCGAAAAAGAAGCACGGAGAATGACGGCTGTTCTCGAATGTTGTCGAGACTGTCAATCCTCTTCGCGATCTCTCTAAATCACGTGTCTTCAGCAATTTGCCGCAGCCTCTAAGGACACTTCCGGAAGTCCCGTAAATTCAGCTGCTTGCCACATCTCCGAGGAAAAAATAAACACACAGGCACACGCCTCCGAATCCCATTTCAGAACGCTACCCGCCCATCCCTGGGATTGAAGACGCTCCCGCGATAGACTCGGAGCCAATGTCGCAGTTCCTCCTCTTCCACGGTGTCGCCATCGTCCTCCTGATTCTGGCGAACGGCTTCTTTGTGGCTGCGGAGTTCGCCGTGGTCAGCGTCCGCGAAACGCGCATCGAGCAGCTCATCGCTGAACACAAACCTGGCGCCCGCATCGTCCGCCGCCTGCAGGAAAACATGGGAGATTTCCTGCCTGCCGTGCAGCTGGGCGTGACCCTCTGCGGCCTGGCCCTGGGCTGGCTGGGAGAGCCCGCACTCGCCAGTGTCATCGAAGAGCCGCTCAACGGCATTCGTCATGGCCATCTCTACTCGCACGTCGTGGCGGTGCCGCTGGCTTTTGCCCTGATCACTTATTTCGATGTATTGCTCGGCGAGCTGGTCCCCAAAGCCCTGGCGCTGCAGCGCGCCGACCAGATCGCCGTCGCGGTTGCGCCCCCGATGGATGTTTTCATCCGTCTCGCCCGGCCGATCGTTCATCTGATGAACCGCTCCGCCGTGCTGGTCCTGCAGCTCTTTCGTGCGCCGTTCACCAACGAAGGCGCCGTCCACTCCCCGGAAGAACTGAAACTGATGGCGACCGCCGCCCGCCGCATGGGCATGCTCCCGGCCTACCAGGAATCGCTGATCCACCGCGCCGTCGAGATCAATGAAGTCCTCACGCGTGAGATCATGACCCCGCGCCAGCGCATCTTCTCGCTGCCTTCCGACATGCTCGTGGAAGAAGCCAGCGCGCGCATCGTGGAAGAGCAGCACTCCCGCATCCCTGTCTACGATCCCGCGCGCGGCCCCGAAGCCATCGTTGGCGTCGTCTACTCCAAGGACGTCAGCCGCATCATGCACTTCCGCGCCACTGCCTCCACGCGCTTCTCCACTGCGCCCCTCACCGAGCTGCGCCTGAGGCAGGTGATGCGCGAAGTCCTCGTTGTGCCCGAAACCAAGCCGGTGCTCGATCTTTTCCACGAATTCCAGCAGCGCCGCCGCCACATGGCGATCGTCGTCGACGAATTCGGGACCACGGCCGGTCTGGTCACGGTCGAAGACGCCATCGAACAGCTCATTGGCGAAGTGGACGACGAATTCGACGTCGCTCCGCGCGCCATGCTCGCCGCCACCACCGGCGCCATGGTTCTCGACGGGAGCGTCAACCTGCGCGATCTGGAAACGCAGATGAACTGGCACCTGCCACGCGACGGCGGCGTGGAGACTCTCGCTGGATTTCTTCTCACTCGCCTCGGCAGGATTCCCCAAGGTGGAGAATCCATCGACTTCGAGGGCCGCCGCCTCACTGTCGTCGAGATGAGCGGCCGCCGCATCAGCAAAGTGCGGGTCGAACAGCTCGAGCCGGCTGTGGAGAAAGCGGCAGGATGAAGAGACTCCTCCGCTCGCTGCTCACGCGCCTCGGCTTTACCCTTCCGGTCCTGTGGCTCGTCATCTCCCTCGTCTTCCTGCTTATCCACATCGTTCCCGGCGATCCGGTCGAGCAGATGCTCGGCGAAGGCGCACGCCCGGCCGATATCGTTGCCCTGCGTCACGCTTACGGTCTGGACCTGCCTCTCAAAACGCAGTACGTCCGCTACTGGCGCGGCGTCCTCCACGGCGACCTCGGCCGGTCCATCCGCCTCAACGACTCGGTCACCCACCTGGTCCTTACCCGCTACCCCTTTACCGTCGAGCTGACCGCTGCGGCGCTGATCATCGCGCTGCTCCTCGCCGTCCCCGCCGGCATCAGCGCCGCGCTGCACCGCGGGGAGGCGCGCGACCACGTTCTCAGCGTCGTGAGCCTCTTCGGCCTGTCCTTTCCGGCCTTCGCGCTCGGGCCGATCCTGATCCTGCTGGTCTCCATCAAGCTCGGATGGCTTCCCGTCTCCGGCGCCGGCGACCTCTCCCACCTCATCCTTCCGGCGGTGACCATGGGCAGCGCGCTGGCCGCCATCCTCACCCGTATGGTCCGAACGTCGATGCTCGAAGAACTCGGCCAGGACTACATCCGCACCGCACGCGCCAAAGGCCTGCCCGAGCGCACGGTCGTCTACAAGCACGCCCTGCGCAACGCCATGATTCCCGTGATGACCCTCATCGGCCTGCAGTTCGGCGCACTGCTCGCCGGCGCCATCGTCACGGAGACGATCTTCAGCTGGCCCGGCATCGGCCGCCTCACCGTCTCGGCCATCTCCAACCGCGACTATCCGCTGCTCCAGGGATGCATTTTGGCGATCGGGCTCACCTACGTGCTGGTGAACCTTGCAACGGACATCCTCTATACAGTCGTCAATCCTCGAATCAGGGCCTGATTAAAAGCCTGTGCTTGTGAAACGACTCTCAGGTACGATGCACTGCATTGACTGAGGGGGAGATATATCCATGGCCAGGGACATACACAGAAGCAAGAGCAGGGGTACGGGTAGAGGTTTCCGGAAATCGGGTGCGGCACGGATGGCTGCGATGTGGATGGCGGTCACGCTGATGGGCCTCGCCGCAGGTTCAGTGGCGAAGGCACAGGACGTGCCAGGTTCGAAGGATCCGGCAGGAATGAAGCGCTACGAAGGCAGCGAGCTGATCGGATATCGCGCTCCAAGGTTCGATGATTACCTGCTGCCGCTCGGCCCGCCGACGGACATGTACCCTCCCGCCTACGCCAAAAGCAAACCAATTGAAGGACTTGTCAGCTATTACACCTACCTGGCTCCTGACGGGCGCACGCCCACGGAATTGTTTCGAAACTACAAGCTGGAGTTTCAGCGGCTGGGAATCGTGACGCTGTATCTGAAAGACGCTGGTCAGCGCGGTTGGTTTGGCCCGACCTTCAACAAGATTGCGGAAGACAGCGGCGTCGCACAAATACTCGCTTACAACGAGGCGGAAGAACGCATGCTGGTAGGAAAAAGCAAGGACGCCGATCCCACCTATTATGTGGCGTTTGTGACGATCTATAAGGATGGCGTCCTTCCCGACCGCCTGCAGGGCAAGGTGAAGAAGGGCCAGTCTGCTGTGGCGCAGCTGGTGGTGGTGACGCCCCAGCAGATGGAAAAGAAGATGACGTTCGTGAACGCGGACGACATGAAGCAGGCGCTGCAGGATTCCGGCAAGGTGGCGCTGTACGGCTTGTATTTCGACAGCGACAAAGATGTGGTGAAAGCGGAGTCGCAGCCTACGCTGGACGAAATTGCCAAGCTGCTGAAGAGCAATCCATCGATGCGGCTCCATGTTGTTGGGCACACGGATAACCAGGGCAAAGCGGACTACAACCTGGATTTGAGCCGGAGACGCGCGGCCAGCGTGGTGCGCGAACTGACCGGCAGGATGGGCATCGCGGCGAGTCGGCTGGATGCTTTTGGATGCGGGCTGTACTCGCCGGTTGAGACCAACAGCAGCGAAGACGGACGCGCGAAAAATCGCCGCGTCGAATTAGTGGAGTGGTAACTGCACAGAGCGATCGCCGGGTTACGAGAGGTTCAGGCAAATGTTGCGCGTTAAAAACTCCTTCTCGTCCACGCCGGCGTGCAACCGCTGAATGGCGGCGGACAGCCGTTTCGATCTGCCTCGCCGCCGCGCTCCTCTTCTCCTCCTCGACTCCCGCCGCCGCGCAGAACAACTACATCGGCTTCGACAAGAACAGCTACCCCGGCGACGACCTTCTCCTCGCGCTCCACCAGACCTTCGCTTACACCGGCTACTGGCTCAACAATCCGCCCGGCATGAACAGCAATCCGTGGGCAGGGAAGAGAAGTGTCGCTCGCGCCGTCGGCTTCGGCTTCCTCATCCTCTTCAACGGCCGCCTCGACGCTCAACTCAAAGACCGAAACGCAGCTGAACTCGGCCGTCAGGATGCTGCCACTGCTGTCGCCGCTGCAAGGCGGGAAGGCTTTCCGGCCGGAGCCATCCTCTTTCTCGATCAGGAAGAAGGCGGCAGCCTGCTCCCGGAACAAGCCGCCTATATGGGGGCCTGGATCTCCGCAATCAGCCGTTCAGCCTACAAAGCCGGCGTGTACTGTTCCGGAATCCCGGCCCCCTCGGGCCCGAAGATGATCTCCACGGCGCAGGACATCGTCACCCGTTTTCCAACGACGAAGCTCTGGATCTGGGAAGACCGGTGCCCACCCTCGCCGGGCTGTGTCGTCCCCCCATCTCTCGACCCCGCAAAGTCAGGCTTCCCCCAGGTCCTGGTATGGCAATACGCGCAGTCTCCGCGCCGGCCCGAAAACACCGCGGCCTGCGCACAAACCTACGCCGCCGACAACCGCTGCTACGCGCCCGGCCTCCCGCATTCCGACCCGCCCTTCATCGACCTGAATACCAGCCGCTCGCCGGACCCCTCGCACGGCCGCTAATGGTTCGGTGTCGAAGCTATCCGGAAATAGCTCTCCGGTGGCCCCAGATAGCTTTCCGGAATCATCGACGCACTGTCGCCGAAGAACCGCCGGAAGCGTTCCGCCTCAGGATCCGCGAAGCCCACCACCAGCTTCTCGACTACGACGCCCGGATCGATCATCCGGAATTTCAGCGTGTGATAGCCCGGATGATCCACCGTCAGCGTCGTCGTGACCTTGCGCACGCCGTCGCTCACCGCTTCCGCCCACGCTTTCTCCGAATTATCGGCCAGCGCATCGACGACCACCGGCGGCTGATCGTCGAACGAAACCGCATAGCGCAGCCCGCGCCCTGGGACGAAATTCATCGTCGGCGCGAGGATCGCCTGCACCTCGCACTTGCCGCTGTCGAACAGATACATCCGGTACTCGATGGTCGGCGCCGGCTGCGGTGGTTCCAGACTCGGCGTGGTCACTGGAAACACGGTCATGGCGCTCAGCGTCTCGCCGTAATCCGGCAGCTTCTCCCACTGGACTTTGTTTGAAGGACTTGGGCCAGCGGCCGTCTTTGCCGTGTAGTGCTCCGCGTTGATCGACACCAGATGGTTCGTCTCGACAAACCCCTCCAGCCGATCGCGTGTTGGGGTCGCAGGTTTCTGCGCCTGCACACGCACTGTGACCGCGGGCCCATCCTTCTGCTGGATCACCACTGCCCCGGACTGATCCCCCTGCGGAACGGACGCCCAGTCGATGCCGACCTGCAGCCGCTGATCCTTCGCGACTTCGCCCGAAGCCGGGTTCACGTGAATCCATGGCTGATCGGCTGTCGTCGTGTATTGGAATGGCTGGCTGCCTCGGTTGAAGATGTCGATCCAGCGTGTCTGCCGGTTGAAATCGTCGAACGCAGCCAGCGTGAGCGGTGGAAAAGGCCCCGTAGCAGCGAACCGCGCGCCTTCGACGGTCACCGCCATATGCGCCCCGGCCAGCGGCTGTACCTCGGTCACCGCCGGCATCGCATTCACCGGCGGATCGTTCCAGGCCGTGTAGCCGATGTGGGTCTGGTCCATCAAGTGGTCCCACTTGTCGTCGAGCAGCTTGTGGTTGTATTCGTCGCTCAGCTGCGCGTCTTCGGCAAAGAGAGCCCGTGCCTGGTTCGCCACATCGTTCGTGCTCGCCCGGCCCTCCGTCGCGTACAGGCGATTCCGTCCCGCTGTAATGTACAGTTCGTTCACGATCGCCGAAGCCTGCAGCGGATACAGCACCAGCTCGAAGTAGGCCGGGCGATACTTCGGAGCCAGCTCATCGTTCACCTTCTCCGCCTCGTCGGTCAGCGACTTCCACGCGTCGAAGACGCGATCCGCCTCGTCAAAGTGCTGGAAGCTGAAGGTGTCCGGTTCCAGCAGTTCTGGTTTCCGTCGCGCGTTGTATTTTGTGTACGCGGTCAGCATGGCGGCGATTTCCTTCGCATGTTCCGGCCCAAACTGCTGCGCGGCCCAATCCTGCGCGTACTGCTGCAGGTCATCGTGGTTGAACTGCGCTGGATTCCTCGCCATATCCAGGAAGAACGAGATGGGATACTCCATCGGCTTCAGATCGCCGACGTTCACCACCCAGATCCGCGTCGCCCCGTATTGCAGCGCCAGGTTCATTTGCTCGTGGATCTTCGGCAGGTAGTTCGTGTTCAGCCATTTGTACGAACGCGGGCCACCCACATAGTCAAAGTGGTAGTAGATACCGGCTCCGCCGCTGCGCTTGCGCTCCTCGGCCGTCGGCAGTCGCCGCAGGTCGCCCCAGTTGTCGTCGCTCCACAGGAGCGTGACGTCGTCGGGGACGCGCATGCCGCGCTCGTAGTAGCCCTGCACTTCCTTATAAAGCGCCCACACCTGCGGCACCTTGCTCAGGTCCGAATTCACGGTCTCCTTCAGAATCTCCCGCTGATTCGCGACAATCTTCTCCAGCAGCTGCGTATTGCCGGCCTCTGACATAGGCGTATCGTTCTCGCCGCGCATGCCCAGCGTCACGACTTGTTCGTAGTTCTTATCGCGCTCCATGCAGCCGCGCCAGTGCTCGTCGATTCTTTTCGCATTGGTCACGTAATTCCATGGGCCGTCGCTGCGCTTCCATTCTTTCTCGGCGCACATCATCGGCTCCTCGTGCGAGGTGCTCATCACGATGCCGTATTCGTCCGCAAGCTTCGCGTTCAGCGGATCGTCGGCGGCAAACGAGCTGTTCCACATCGCCGGCCACAGAAAGTTCGCCCGCAGCCGCAGTAGCAGCTCGAACACCTTCGTGTAGAACTTGTGGTTGTAGCCGCCGAATTTCTCGTTCACCCAGCCGGTCAGCGCCGGTGCCTCGTCATTCAGAAAGATCCCGCGATACTTTACCGCCGGCTCGCCCTCGATCCACCGTCCCGCGTTCACGTAGAGCGCGTCCTTGTGGTCCACCGGAACATCCGCCCACCAGTACCACGGCGAAACCCCGATCTGTTCCGAGAGGCCGTAGATTCCGTAGATGGTCCCGCGCTTGTCGCTTCCCGCGATCACCAGCGCCTGCTTGACCCCGGGCAGCGGCCGCGCCACCACCTGGGTCAGCGTCGACTCCCACTTTCCGCGAATCTCGCTGGCGTCGATTTTGTGCTCGCGGATCAGCCGATCGATGACGGCACTCCTGCCGATCGTCCCAATCAGTACCACGTCGCCTGCGGGCATTTTGGCCGAATTACTGAAGGCTGCCTCAACGCCGGTAACCCTTTGGATATCGATCTGCAAATCGCGGGCGGCCCGGATCACGCCCGGCCAGTAGCCCGCATCCACCCACAGCTTTGCCGTCGTCCCGTCGTGTGCCAGGGTAAAACTCCCCGGAGCGGGGCTCGTCGTCACATGCTGGGGTTCTCCCAGTCCAAAGCAGCGCGACGGTGCCACCATCCTGATCGCCAATACCAGCCCACAGGCGATGATCGTCTTCTTGCGGCCAAAAAACGGCTCGCGCGAACCGTGCCCGCCAATCTCGGAAAAGAGCATCGAGGCACCATCCATTTCAAATTCGGGTCCCGAACAATATAGCTCACCCATGAGACCTCAGTCCGCTTTCAGGGATGCACTCAGGAATTCGCGATCAACCGGCCCGATAGAATGACCTGAGAATGCCGTCCCCACGAGCCTCTGCTTCCGATTCCATCGACGCACTGATCACCCAGGGCGAACTGGCGTCGTCTCCGCGCTCACCCGTCAGTCGTCAACGACAGCGCGATCCGGAGCCCGGCCACAAAGAAATCCAGCCCCAGCCCGCGCGCCGCATCGCCAAATCGCGGGTCGAAATCGTTCGCGCCCCGTCCTGGGAAGCCTGGCCCTGGCTTATCCACGGGTTCAGCACGCGCACCGGCGGCGTCACGACGGCCTACCGTCCCGCCCAGCGCAGCGGCGAACTGAACCTCGGTTTCACTGAGTCCGACGCTCGCGACAACATCCTCGAGAACCGCCGCCACTTCCTGAAGGCTCTCGGCGCACCCGCGGACATGAAGCTGGTCATGCTGAAGCAGATTCATTCATCCAGCGTCCTCACGGTCGGTGAGCATGACCTGTCGGGGGGAGATCCCTGTCAGGGGGACGGGCTCATGACGAATCAGCCGGGAATCCTGCTCGCCATTCAGACCGCCGACTGCATTCCCGTCCTGGTCGCCGATGTGAAGAAGAAAGCCATCGCCGCCTTCCACGCCGGTTGGCGCGGCACCGTCAAACGCATTGTCGAAAGCGGTATAGGGAAGATGCGCGTTGCCTTCCGCAGCCGGCCCGAAGACCTCATCGCCGCAATCGGCCCTGGCATCGCCCCCTGCTGTTACGCGGTCGGCGAAGAAGTGCGCACCGAATTTAATTCACAGTTCGGCTACGCCGCCAACCTCTTCCACGAGGTCTCGGATTCCGACCCCATTCGCGAGAAGTACCCCATGCTGTTCCTGACCGCGCGCGCTCCGGGCCACGGCAACATCGGTCCCTCGCTGCATCTGGACCTGATGGAGGCCAACCGCCGCCAGCTCCTCGACGCGGGCCTGCGCACCGACGCCATCACGGTCATTGGAGACTGCACCCGCTGCCAGAACAACCGCTATTTCTCGTACCGCGCCGAACAGGGGTTCACCGGACGGATGCTCTCCGTCATCGGCATCCGCACCTGAAAACGAAACGGAAAGCCGCCCCTTTGTGCAGCGGCGCCAGGCCCAGTCGCCAGTCGCGCCTTACGCGCCCGTCCCCGGTGCACGCCGGATGCTGAGCACCGGCACCTTTGCCTGGGCGATGATGTTGTACACCGTGTCATCGCCGCGAATCGGCCAGAACGACACATCCGCGTTCACGCCCAGCACAATCAGGTCCGCACTCGTCTCGGCCGCAACGTTCAGTACCTCTTCCACGACGTCGCCAATCTCCACCTGAACGGTGACGTGTGTCCACAGCGCTGCCTCGTCGGGGATACTCCGCTGCATCTCCGACCTGGTCCACTCCACGACGCGATCGACGTCCGGCTGGTTCTGCACGCTGCGCGACAGCACATGCAGCAGCGTGATGTCCGCCCGGTAAAACTGCGCCATCTCGATCGCCATTCGCGCGCTGCCCTCGTATCCGGCGCACAGCGACACCGGGTGCAGGATCTTCCGCGGCGCCCCGAAGGGCGATGCCTCGTGCGCGTGCGGCCCGATCGTGCAGACGGGCACTTCGGCCGAGCGAAGAATCTCGTGTGCGACGGAACCCAGGAGGAGCTTCTTCAGGTGGCGCCGGCCATGCGTCCCCGCGATGATGCGCCCTGCGTTCATTTCCCGCGCCAGAGCAGCAATTCGTTCGCGTGGATTGCCCTCCGTCACAATCACGTCGCAGGGAATCCCGCTGGCCTGAGCCTGTGCGGCGACCTGTTGCAGCGTTCGTTCCGCTTCCTGTTTCATTTCAGCGACATCCAGATACGGAATCGCGCTCGCGTCCAGAGGAACCGCCTGTCCTGGCGGGATCACGTGCACCAGAGTCAGGGTGCTGCCGCAGGCCCGCGCCTGGCCCGCGGCATGAGGAATCAGATACTCCGCATCGTCCAGATCCGTCGCGACGAGAATCTTTTCCGGCACCACAAAGAGGCGCTTGCTGGAAACAGCTTCTTCGAGGGTTTTCATATTGAAAAACCTCCCTGCCCGAAAGTCTCCCGCCACCCCCTCCCTGTTGCTGTGACTGCTGCTACAGCCCCGTGTGACGTGGGTCACGCAAGAATCCTTAACCCCTGTTGCTTAATGTCTGAAGCCGACGTGTAACCCCTGGAAAAGCGCTCGGTGATGGGAATCACATACAAGCGTTTTTCCCCAGAGATACGGTCTGTCTGCAATTCTCCAGGGTTCGGAAAAAGCAGACGGGAGGGCCGGATGGCCACAGAAGAATCGGTTCTGGAAACATGTCGAAAGCGCGGGATCTCGCGCAGACGTTTCATGGAGTTCTGCGGAACCATGGCCGCCACGTTGGCGTTGCCAAAGAGTTACGCGCAGACCATCGCCAGTGCACTGAGCCAGAAGCGCAAACCCGTCATGGTGTGGCTGGAGTTTCAGGACTGCGCGGGTAACACAGAATCCATGCTGCGCTCGCCCCATCCCACGATCGAGGACATCGTCCTCGAGACCCTTTCGCTCGAGTACCACGAGACCATCATGGCCGGCTACGGCAAGCATGCTGAAGCGGCACTGAAACGCGTTGTCGACGAGGAAAAGGGCAAATACCTGGTCGTGGTCGAAGGCGCCATTCCAACCGCGGACGATGGGATCTACTGCACCATCGCCGGCCGGACCGCCCTCGACATCGCCCGCGAAGTCTGCGGCGGCGCCGCGGCCACCATCGCTGTGGGAGCCTGCGCGTGGGATGGCGGCCTGGTGCGGTCGAATCCCAATCCCAGCGGCGCGGTCGGCCTGCACGAAGCCGTGCCCGGAATCAAAGTGGTCAATCTGCCCGGCTGCCCGCACAATTCGGGGAACACGGCCGCGGTCCTGGTCCACTACCTAACGTTCAATGAGCTGCCCGCGCTCGATCCTGAAGGCCGGCCGCTCTTCGCCTATGGCCAGATCATCCACGACCAGTGCGAGCGCCGCGCCCACTACGACGCCGGCCGCTACGTGCAGGCCTGGGGCGACGAAGGCCATCGCAAAGGCTGGTGCCTCTTCAAGATGGGCTGCAAGGGCCCCGAGGCTAACTACAACTGCCCAACCGTCCGCTGGAATAACGCCACCAGCTGGCCGGTTAAGTCCGGCCACGGCTGCATTGCCTGTGCCTCATCCCGCTTTTGGGATACAAAGTCGCCCTTCTATGAGAGGCTGCCGCATCCGGCAGGCTTCGGCGTGGATGTCACTGCCAGCGAGATCGGCTGGACAGTCGTCGGTGCAGTGGCCGTGGCCACTGCGGCTCACGCCGTGGGAAACGTGGTGCGCGAGCATTTCCATCCGCACCACGGTGACGGCGCGGCACCGGAAGAAAAGCCGACCGAAAAGCAGACGACCAGGCCCAATACGGAGGTGCATTGAGATGGCGCGCGTTGTCATTGATCCCGTAACCCGCATCGAAGGTCATCTCCGCATCGAGACCGAGGTCAACGGAGGCCGCGTTACCGACGCCTGGAGCTCCGGCACCATGTTCCGTGGTATCGAACTCATCCTCCGGGGCCGCGATCCCCGCGAAGCCTGGATATGGGCCCAGCGCATTTGTGGAGTCTGCACCACCGTCCACGCGCTTGCCTCGGTTCGCGCCGTCGAGAACGCTCTCGGCATTGAGGTCCCGGACAACGCCCGCCTGGTGCGCAATATCATCGCAGGCGCGCAGAACGTCCAGGACCACGTCGTCCACTTCTACCACCTTCACGCGCTCGACTGGGTCGATGTGACCTCAGCCTTGAAGGCCGATCCGGCGAAGACTTCGCAGCTTGCGCAGTCCATCTCGGAATGGCCGAAGTCGAGCACGACCTACTTTAAGGGAGTCCAGGACCGCGTCAAGGCGCTGGTCGCCAGCCGGCAGTTGAGCCTCTTTAGCAGCGGTGACTGGGGACACCCTGCTTACCAACTGCCGCCGGAAGCGAACCTGCTTGCGGTCGCGCATTACATCGAAGCGCTCGACATGCAGCGGGACTTTATTCGCATCCACGCGGTCCTGGGCGGTAAGAATCCTCACCTGCAGACGTACCTCGTGGGTGGGATGTCTACCGCAATCGATGGCAACGAGCCGGAAGCGGTCATTAATCCGGAACGCATCACGCTCTTTAATGAGCTTGCGGCTCGTGCCAAAACCTTCGTCCAGCAGGTTTATGTCCCCGACGTCCTCGCCGTTGCCGGCTTCTATAAGGAGTGGTTCGGCTATGGCGAAGGCCTCGGCAACTTCATGGCCTACGGCGACTTTCCTTCCGGCAGCATTAACGACCCCGCGAGCTTCTTCTTCCCGCGCGGTGTCCTGCTCGGGCGCGATCTTGCCAATCTGCATCCGGTCGATCCGGGCAAAGTCGCCGAGTACGTCACGCACTCCTGGTACGAATACTCTGAGGGCGATCAGGTCAGCCATCACCCCGCGCAGGGCGAGACCAACCCGAAGTACTCCGGTCCCAGGCCGCCCTACCTGAACCTCGATACCAATGCCAAGTACTCCTGGCTGAAGTCGCCGCGGTACGACGACAAGCCGATGGAGGTGGGACCGCTGGCCCGCACGCTCATCGCCTATGCCTCCGGCGACGCCCAGGTGAAGAAAATCGTCGACAGCGTTCTGGCGAAGTTCAACGCTCCGCCGACGGTGCTCTTCTCCACCCTCGGCCGCATCGCTGCTCGCGCCATCGAAGCCGATATCGTCGTGCAGAAGCTACCCGAGTGGATCGCCCAGCTCGACGACAACATGGCTCATGGCGACGTCCGTATCCACAACGGCGACAAGTGGGATCCCGAAACCTGGCCAAAGTCCTGCGCCGGTTTCGGACTCGAAGAAGCCCCGCGCGGCTCCCTCGGCCACTGGGTCGAAATCGAGAACAGGAAAATCGTCAACTACCAGGCTGTTGTGCCTTCCACCTGGAACGCCGGGCCGCGCGATGCGCATGGTCAGCGCGGCGCCTATGAAGCCGCCCTGCTCAACACGCCCATTGCCGATCCGGAGCGCCCACTGGAAGTGCTTCGCACTGTTCATTCCTTTGATCCCTGCCTGGCCTGTGCCGTGCACGTGGTCGACGGAAGGGGCCGCAGCTACGGCCGTGAAGTCGTTGCTGTACCGGTACCGGAGGAATCCACATCGCTTCCTCCTGTTCCAGCGGCTCAGTGTCTGACGGGAGGCATGTGATGGCCACTCTCGTTCGTCCCGCTCCGAAGCAGCATGTGGCGGCGGGCGAGGAGCACCTCGTCCCTGTATACGTGTGGGAACTGCCCGTCCGTCTCAGCCACTGGGGCATCGTCGCGGCCATCACCGTGCTCACCTGGACCGGCCTCTACATGAACCATCCCTTCCTCATCTTCAACGGTCCCCGCGAGTGGACGATGGGGACGGTGCGCTTCATCCACGAACTCGCAGGCTTCGAGTTAATCGGCGCCCTTCTCGTTCGGTTTTACTGGTTCTTCGCCGGCAACCACTGGGCGCGGTGGCGGCAGTTCCTGCCGCTCACGCAGCGCCAGTGGCGCAGCCTGAAGGCTATGGTGCGCTACTACTCTTTCCGGCAGCGGAAGCCCTTCGAGCAGATCGGCCATAATACGTTGGCCGGCCTCACCTACATTGTGGTGTATTTTCTCATTGCGTGCGAGTGCGTCACCGGCCTGGTGCTCTTCGCAACAGTAGAAGGTTCGCCCACCCTGCGCTTCTTCGTCGGCTGGATCCCGCGCATCATCGACATCCAGTGGATTCGCTTTATCCACTTCCTCTTTCTCTTCCTTCTCATGGGCTTCTTCATCCACCACGTCTACAGCGCCGTGCTGGTCGCCATCACCGAACGCAACGCCGAGATGGAAAGTATCTTCAGCGGTTACAAATTCGTGGATGACGAAACGATCGACGAAGAGATGGAAATTGCAAGGCTGGAGCCAGGCCACCTCTTCAGCAAGCGCAAAATCCATCGCAACCGGGAATGGGATCGATGATCTCGCCACGCATCGCCGTCCTCGGTCTCGGCAACCTGATGCGCACCGATGACGCCGTCGGCATGCTGGCTCTCTGGCGCCTGCGTGCCGACGCCCGCTTCCCGCAATCGATTCCGCTGATCGAGGGTGGCACCCTAGGCCTCGACCTCCTCTATCCGCTGGATGGCTTCACGCACGTGCTGGCGCTGGACGCCATTGACGCCGGCGCCCGGCCCGGCACCGTGCTCCGCTATGAAGGCGATGCGATTGCCGATCTGCCCGTCTCGAAAAGCGTCCACCTCCTCGGTTTCTCCGACCTCATCGGTTCCATGCGCCTCATCGGCAACGCGCCCGCGGAACTCGTCGTACTCGGAATCCAGCCCCACACGATCGACTGGGGCACGGAACTGACTTGGCCCGTCCAGGCCTCGCTGGAGTTGTTACTCGAGCAAACCATCGCCCAGGTCGAGCAATGGTCGGAGACCGCCGCCGAAGAGCCCCTGCCGCCGCGGCGCCCCGAAGCTCCCCCGCTGCAGTTGGCGGCCGCTGAAGAAAGCTGGTATTGGTAGGAGACATCCGCACCACCGGCCGCGTCCCACCCCAGAGGGATCAATGATTCGTTGTCAGCACATTGCCGGTCGGCGCCGGGGCATCCCCCATGCATGAAGTGGGCATCGCCAGCGCCATCCTCGAGGCTGGCCACAAAGAGACGGACCGCCGTCCCGGATCGAAGCTGGTCCGCATCGGCGTGCGCATCGGTGTGCTCTCCGGGGTCGACGTAGACGCCCTCCGTTTTGCTTTCGAATGCATTACGGCCGAGACTGAAGACGAGAAAGTCGTGCTCACTACCGAACCATGTCCGCGTGTGAATCGCTGCGAGGACTGCGGCCACGAATTCTCTTCATCGGAGTCCTCGCCGTTCAGTGATGCTCCCTGTCCGCGTTGTCAGGCGGTCCGCACCAAATTCGTCAGCGGCGATCAACTCGATATCGCCTTCATCGAAGTGGAGGAACCATGACCGTCGTTCGGGTTGAACAGAAAGTTCTCAATGAAAATCAACGCATCGCCCTCGACCTCCGCCGCCGTTTCCAGGAACACGACATCCTCTGCCTGAACTTCATCAGTTCTCCCGGATCGGGCAAAACCACCCTCCTCGAAAACACCCTGGCCTCGTTTGGCTCCGGCGAGAAGGTCGCCGTCCTCACCGGCGATCTGCAAACCGAAAACGACGCGAAACGACTCGCGCGCTATGGCTTCCCCGTCCAGCAGATTGTCACCGCTGGCGTCTGCCATCTCGACGGCAAAATGATCGAGCGTCATCTCGAAGCATGGTCGCTCGAAGACATCGACGTCCTCTTCATTGAGAACGTCGGCAATCTCGTTTGCCCCTCCAGCTACGACCTCGGCGAAGAGGCGAAAATCGTCCTGCTCAGCGTCACCGAAGGCGAAGATAAGCCGCTCAAGTACCCCTCCATCTTTCACAAATCCACGCTGTGCATCCTTACCAAGGTCGATCTTCTTCCTTACGTGCCGTTCAATATCGAAGCCGCCAAAGCGAACGCGCGCCAGATCAACCCCGAGATTGAGATTCTCGAAGTCTCCTGTTCGACCGGCAAGGGGATGGACGAATGGCGTGCCTGGCTCGATCGACGTCGCTCGGCGCGTCACGCGACTGCAATCGCCGCCCAGGTGGCAAAGTAACCCCAACCCCTATACACGGCCATTTCAAATCTTTTGCGGAAATCGCCAGGTGCTCGGAACCATGGTAATAGCACCAGAGGGGACGATCCTCGTCATTACTCGCCGTGAGCGCAGCGTCGATCCACGCATTCTACGGCACTTAAGCGGCTCCCGGGCCGCTTTCCGCTCGCTCCGGCGCGCCCCACCCTGCGTGCCGCTAAGTGATACAAATCACAGCGCCAAAAGTAACCCCAAGCTGTGATTTGCATCACTGTGGGGCGGTTCCGCACCCCATTATTCTCAACGAGTACATGAAGCTGTAATTTCAGCAAGCCAGGGGTCCCAGGTTGTCCGAAGCCCCCTTTGCTGTGCGAGGTGAATACGCATGCGCCGTTTCCTACTCAGCATCGCGTGTCTTCTGCTACTGACCGGGTTCCCAGGAACCAGGCTGGCACTCGCTGCCGGCGGTGGCCAGCAGCAAGCGTCAACTTCCGAACCCAAGGCGGCAGTGGATTCGACGGATTTCGTCGGTCAGGAGACCTGCGCCACTTGTCACGAGGATGTGGTGAAGAAGTTCGGTACCAACCCCCACTCCCGTCTCGCCCTCGAACATGCCGGCAAGGGCGTCACCTGCGAGAGTTGCCACGGTCCCGGCAAGGCCCACGTGGAAGGCGGCGGCGACGTCACTAAGATCAAGCGCTTCGACAAGCTGAGCACCAAACAGGTGGATGAGACCTGCCTGGGCTGCCACGCTGGAACCCACCCGAACTTCGATCGCTCCCCGCACGCGAAGGCGGGTGTCGGTTGCACCAGCTGCCACAGCGTCCATCAGCCCGAGACGCCGGAGCATCTGCTGAAAGCCGAACAGCCCAAGCTCTGCTTCCAGTGCCACAGCGATCAGAAGTCCTCGTTCAACATGCCGTTCCATCATCCGGTGAACGAGGGGGTGGTGAGCTGTAACGATTGCCATGACGTGCATGGCACCTTCCAGCCCAACAACCTGAAGGCCACGGCCGACCAGAATGCGATCTGCACCCGGTGCCACGCGGAGACGCGCGGACCGTTCGTCTACGAACACGCCGCGGTCAGGGCAGAAGGTTGTCTCGGTTGCCACTCGCCCCACGGCTCGCAGAACGCCCGGATGTTGAATATGCCATCGATCAACACGCTCTGCAATCAGTGCCACAGTCCGGTTGCGAACAGCACGGTCCACGGTATGGGCGCCGGCTCGGCATCGTATCAGCCCTGCACCAGCTGCCATACCTACATTCACGGATCGAACATCAATTGGGCATTCCTCCGATAACCGATATCCGGACTGCTTCCTTCGGCCACACGGAAGGGGCAGTCGGGTGCGGATGGGGAGTGCGGTGTGGGAGAAGGTTTTTATCCCAGGTGAGGCTTCATATGAAAAGGATTCATTGGATGACCTGGCTGTTCGAACGGCAGCCCCTTCACGCAGCGGTTCGGCGGATAGCCGGAGGAGTCGGAATTGCCCTTCTGGCAATGGCTACAGGCATGGCCGCCCAGGATGCAACGCCCGCGACCGATGCGCAACAACCCGTTGCTCCCGCCGGTTACACGCTCCACGAGTCCATCGACATGGGGGGGCGCATGGTGAACCTTGCCGGCAGCGGAGCCATGTACGACACCATCGTCAACATGGCGTCAGGCCCGCGCGTGCTCGGCGAAACCTTCGAACTGCATGCGATGCCCGGTACTAAACACATGCTGGTGGATGGTCTCAGCGCCTTCAGCAGCGGGTGGGGCGGGGACCCGAATAATTTCGCCCGCATGAATTTCTACAAGGGCAACCTGTACGAGTTCTCCGGAACGTTTCGGCGGGATCGCCAGTACTTCGACTACGATCTGCTGGGTAACCCGAACGTTCCTGGAGGATTGACGATTCCTGTGGGAGTGGGAGGAGCGTCGGGCACCTATGTCTGGCCGCAGGTGATGCAGTCGCCCTTCCTGTTTAACACCGTCCGGCGCATGACGGATACGGATCTGACTCTCTTTCCAGTGTCGAAAGTCTCGTTCCGCGTGGGTTACTCCAACGATATCTTTCAGGGGCCCAGCCTGACCCCCAGCGGCTATCAGTATGCCGGCTCCTCCTCTGTGATCCTTGAAGAGATGCAGCGCAACGGTACCGACCGCTTCTTTGGCGCCGTCGACTGGAAGCCGATCCGGGATACGAAGCTCACGTTTGAGGAGCAGATCGACCACTATAAGGCAGATTCCTGGTTCACGATGAATCCGTCCAGCTTCATCTTCCAGGAGCCGGATGGAACCCCGGTCGCTCCTCTGGTTGCCTACTACAGCACCACGGCGCCGACGGCCGCTTCGCTGTGTAACGCCAACAGCACCGGCACGACCCCGTTCCTTTCAGCTCCGAACACGCCTGGCGGTCTGCCGATTATTAACCCGGCCTGCGCGGTGACCACCAGCTATCAGCGCTACCAACCGACACGTTTTCTGTATCCGACCGAGGTTTTTCGCTTCCAGAGTTCCAGTATCCGGAATGTCGCCATGAACGGGGATGTTCGCTATACGGATGCGAATATGAACCTTCCCAACTACTACGAGAACTTCCAGGGGCTAACCAAGGCTTCCGGAACGGCAGGGGCAGTTCGCTCTCAGTTCTATACCGCCAATGCGAGCGCCAAACGCAAGGTAACGGCGATTGACTACGGCATCAACTGGCAAGCCACATCAAAGCTCGGCTTCTCCGATGCCTTCACGTACTCCAGTGCTCAACAACCTGGATCAAGCACGATGACCAGCCGGACGCAGCTGGCGACGCCGGCGACTGCGAATAATGAGACGATCAATTACCCAACTCTGACACAAAGCGCTCTAGCCACCGGGGGCAGCACTTTCGGCGGCAGCAGCAATATCGGTCAGCCACTTCCCGCTTTCTTTGGCGAGCGGTATATCACCAACGATGTCACTGCCACCTGGAATGGGTGGTCAAAGGCCACGATCTCGCTCACGTATCGGCATCAGAATCACCTCATCGGAGAAGCATCGGGAGGAAACCCGCATACGGGCCCGGTCACCGAGTGTCCTGCTACCAGCCCGGCAGGCTACACAGGGAATGCCGATGGCTATTGCGGCACAGTTACCATTAGTCAGAACGGCGGGATCCTGAATCTCTCCGTTCGTCCGACCAATCAGTGGAACGTCGACGGCTCGGTCGAAGTATTGTATGCAGACAACGTCTTCACTCCGGTGGCGCCGCGTGAGCAGCAGCACTATCGGTTGCATGCCCTTTACAAGCCGAAGTCCTGGGCAACCTTGTCCGGTGTCTTCAACGACATGGAACTGCATAACAGCACAAATAACTCTCAGGCTGATATTGCAGATGGCAGTGTCATCTACTATGGTCCCATCAACCATGTTGCTGAGAGCCGTATTGGCAGCGTGAGCGCGGATCTGACTCCGAACGAACATTACGGATTGGATCTCAGCTATACGTACAGCGACATCTATACGGCAACCAATATCTGCTACACGAGCGGTGCTGCGGGCGCTGCTTATCCCGGTGCTGCTACAACTCCGGGGACTCCAATCCCCCCGAATGTCTACGCGAATGGCGTTTGCCAGGGAATATTCGGCCGTGGAACCACGAACCCCGTCGATTGGTATGGGAGAGACTTCGAAGACGCTCCTACCCAGGCCGGATCGGCGGCGATCATGCTGTCGCCGACCAGCAAGCTGCACTCGGACATCGGCTATCGCATTAACTCGGTGAACGGCACCCGATTCTACCAGGATGCGCGGGATGTCGCCGGATCGCTGGTTTCCACCTACCAGTCGCCTTTTGCGAATGTAGCCTGGACACTCCGTCCGGGCTTCATCTGGAAGGCAGAATATGACTTCTTCGGCTACGGCGAGGGTGGCCCTTCCGGGGCAGCCTACTGCAGCACTTCAACTGCAGCTACTGCGGCCGTCGTTCCGTGCAACTCTTCCTCCATCACCGGCCCCACCGGTCTGACCGAGCCGTCTTCCGGTCTCACCGCACCGCGTAATTTCCATGCCAACAATGTCACGCTCGGATTCCATTACGAGTTCTGAGCAGCATCAGGAGGGCCGGGAGTCCTCCCCCGGCCCTCTGTGGAAGGAGCAGAAAGTGAACTTCCGTATCGCTGTCCTGGGTTTGATAAGCATCTCTCTCGCTGTTCCGGTGATTGCTCAGCAAGCTGGCGAAGCCACCTACAAAGCCAAATGCGCCATGTGCCACGGCGCCGACGGAACCGGCAACACCCCCGTTGGCAAAACCATGAAGGTACGCTCGCTGAAGTCCGATGAAGACGTGAAGATGACAGACGCCGAGCTGACAAAAGCAACCAAAGCTGGGGTAGGCAAAATGCAGGGATACGCGGGCAAGCTCACGGACGCTCAGATCAGCGACGTCGTTGTTTACATTCGCACCCTGCAGAAGTAATCCGAAACAGCATCAGTAACCAGAGCGGCGGCCGGCAGAGTGTCTTTCTTTGCCGGACCGTGCCAGAGTTTGACCGAACCGGAACGCAGGCGCGTTTGGGTTCGGAGATTCCACCGGGAGATCCCAGCCACTCCCGATCGGAATCGGGAAAGCCGAAGCATGGGGACCAACGCGAAGGACCTGCCTGCGGAATCTCGCTGGGAAGGCAGCCGACTTACTCATCGTTATCTGTTCTATGGTGTCTCTCTCCTCTTCCTCCTGACAATCGCCCTTCTCGCGCCGTGCGCGCGTGCGCAGCAGGCGTCCGACTGCCTTCAGTGTCACGGCGCCTCCACGGGACTGAAGAGCTCCCGGGGCAAAGACATCACCATTAGTCCCTCCACCCACATGAAGGAACCGCACACCAGCCTCGCCTGCCTCGATTGCCACGCCGGCGCCTCGGCACAAACGCATAACGCAAAGACCGCCTCCGCCTCCTGCGTCACCTGCCACGCTGACGCGGCGAAAGCGATGACCACCGGGGCTCACGCCGCCCTGGGCAATCCCAACGACGCGCAGACCTGCATCACCTGCCACGGCACGACCAACGTGACGAAAGCGGTCGCCAGTCCCCAGTTTTGCGCCACCTGTCACGCCAGCGAAGTCGAGCAATATCGCGCCAGCGTCCACGGGCGCGCCCACGACCACGGCAACAGCGATGTCCCCACCTGTCAGAGCTGCCACGGTTCCACACACTCTGCCTTGCCTTCCACCGACCCGCAATCACCGGTCAGCAAGCAGCATCTCCCCGATACCTGCGGCTCCTGCCACTCCAACCCGCAGCTTGCCGCGAAATACATGTTCACGGAAGTGCGACCCGTCGAAGCATGGCGGCAGAGCGTTCACGGCCGCGCTCTCGCGCATGGCAACACCAATGCCGCCTCCTGCGGCGACTGCCACGGCACCCACGATATCCTTCCCGCCTCCGATCCCCACTCGAAAATCTGGAAGCAGAACGTCGCCTCCACCTGCGGCCACTGCCACACCGGCGTCTTCAATACCTACGCTCAGAGCATCCATGGACAGGCCGTCTCCAAGGGCGTGCTCCAGGCCGCCACCTGCACCGATTGCCACAGTGAACACCGCATTCTTGCCCCCGGCGATCCCGGCTCCCCGGTCTTCATGGGGAACGTCTCGCAGGAAGCCTGCTCCCGTTGCCACGCCGACACGCAGCTTATGGCCGGTTTCGCTATGCCCCAGGACCGGGTTCCCACCTACGAGGACAGCTACCATGGACTCGCCGCCCATGAAGGCCGCCAGACTGTCGCCAACTGCGCCAGTTGCCACGGCGTCCACAATATCTACCCCTCCAGCGACCCGCGTTCCACCGTCAATCGCGCAAATATCAGTAAGACCTGCGGCCAGTGCCATACCGATGCCGGCAGCCGCTTCGCTATCGGCCCAGTGCACACGCTTTCCAGAACCACGGCCGGGGGCCGCATCCTCGACTTCGTCCGGATCTTCTACCTCATCGTCATTCCCATCACCATCGGGCTCATGCTGCTGCACAACTTTATCGACCTGCGGCGCAAAGCCCGCGCCGTCCTGGCGCGTTATCGCCAGCTCCCAGGCCAGGTCCGGCTCACCCTCAGCGAACGCTGGCAACACGTACTGCTCCTCGTCAGCTTCATCGTTCTGGTCATCACCGGCTTCGCGCTGAAATACCCTCACGCCTTCTGGGTTACCCCCATCGTTCGCTGGGAGCACCACCTGCCCATCCGTGGCTGGATCCATCGCGTCGCGGGCGTCATCCTCATCGGCGCCTCGGTGTATCACATGGTTTATCTCTCCGCAAAGAAATCGGGACGCCGCTGGTTCAAAGACATGCTTCCCGACCTGCGCGACGCCAAAGAGGCCGTCCAGACCGTCGAATACAACCTCGGCCGCCGCGAACGGCTCCCCCGCTACCGCCGCTTCAATTACGCCGAGAAGGCAGAGTACTGGGCGTTGGTCTGGGGCACCATTGTCATGGCCATCACCGGGGTCCTCCTGTGGCTCAATGACTGGATACTTGCCCATCTCCCGCATTCGGGGACCATCCTCGCCGTCAGCACAGCAATCCACTTCTACGAGGCGATCCTCGCCACCCTGGCGATCGTCGTCTGGCACTTCTACGCTGTAATCTTCGATCCTGAAATCTACCCCATCAAGTGGACGTTCCTGACCGGCCGCGCTCCCGAACACGAAGTGCGCGAAACCGCCGCAGAGGATCCTGCCGGTCCGCCCACAGCCGCGGCGCCGGGCTCCGAATCCCACCCGGAGGGTGACGGCTGACTCGCGTAACCCAGCGTCGACGCGCTGGGGTTAAGATTGACCCCGCTCGGTCTGTGGCAAATATCACAGACCAGGCAATTCCCCGTGCGGTATCAACGGGAAGGACTTGGGACCCAAGTACCGCTGAAGGAGCTGAAGAATGAATTGCATCAGAACCGCGGCAATGATCCTGCTTGCCGCCTCCATTGCGGCGCCTGCTTTCGCGCAGAGCGCCGGAGCCGCCACCTACAAAGCCAAGTGCGCCATGTGCCATGGCCCGGATGGCACCGCTGCAACCCCGATGGCGAAGGCGATGAAGGTCGTCTCGTTCAAGGACCCCGCCATGGTGAAGGCGCCCGATTCGCAGTTCGAAACAGCCATCAAGGACGGCAAAGGCAAGATGAAGGGTTTCGCCGGTACGCTGAGCGCTGCCCAGATTAAGGAAGTCGTCTCCTACATCCGCACCCTGCAGAAATAGCGGAGCAGAGGCACTCAGCCGTTCGCGATGCGGTGAGAAACAGGGAAGAGGCGGCCGTGCAATCTGCCTCTCCCATTCGCCGCAGCCCGGCCGGCAATGCACCACGGGAGCAGCAATGAGGACCCTTTCGTCTTTCGGCCTGACACTTTTTGCATCGGCGCTTCTTCTGGTCGTGCCCACACGGCCTCTGCACGCGGATGTCGATTGTCTTTCCTGCCACAGCGACATCACCATGCAGGATTCCAACGGCAAAAACGTCGGCGTCGATGCCAATAAATTTCACGCCGGAGTGCACGGTATCCTCAAGTGCAGCGACTGCCACAAAGACATCCATAACTACCCGCACCCCGATCACCCCGCAAAGGTCGACTGCGAATCGTGCCACGCCGATGAGGCCTCGGCTCTCGCCGCCAGCGTCCACTCCAACAAGAGTGAACATCCCTGCACCAGCTGCCACGGCAACGCCCACGAAATTGTCACAAAGACGGATCCAAATTCCGCCGTCTACCCGCTGAATATTCCTAAAACCTGCGGGTCCTGCCACGGCGACCCGGCCATGGCGAAGAAATACCACCTCCCCAACGTATACGCGCTCTACATCGACTCGATCCACGGCTTCGCCCTCGGCAAAGAAGGCCTCCTGGTCGCCGCCAACTGCACCAGCTGCCACGGCTCGCACAAGATCCTCAGCCACACCGATCCGCGAAGCTCCACCTACCGCACCAACATCCCCGGCACCTGCGGTAGTTGCCACGTCGGCATCAACGAGCAGTATCAGAAAGGCATCCATGGCAAGGCCGTCGCGGCCGGCAACACCAGCGCGCCGGTCTGCACGGATTGCCACACCGCGCACGGCATCGTCGAGCCCACTTCCGCGGACTTCCGCATGCAGTCCACTCCCATCTGCGGGTCCTGCCATCGCGACAAGGTCACCACCTATCGTGACACCTTCCACTCCCAGCTCGGCCTCCTCGGCGGCTACGTGGAGACGGCCCGCTGCTGGGACTGCCACGGCGCGCACGACATCCTGCCCGCCTCCGATCCCCGCTCTCCCATCGCCAAACAGAATCTGGTCAAGACCTGCGGTCGCTGCCATGCTGGCGCCAACGCCAGCTTCGTCCAGTACCAGCCGCACGCCAACGCGCGGAATCGCAAGCTGAACCCGGCTCTCTACTACATCCGGCTCTTCATGAACCTGCTGCTCGCCAGCGTACTCACGTTCTTTGCTCTGCACACCGTGTTGTGGCTCTTCCGTTCGCGCCTTCAGCAGGCCAAAAGCAAATCGCCGGGAGGAAAAAATGCCTGAGCCAACCGTAGCCCCTGTTCCCACTCCGGTGCCGGCTATCGAAACCGAAACGCAGTCAGCCGCTCCCGAAAAGCCGCGCTACTTCCTGCGCTTTACGCTGGCCCAGCGCTATCTTCACGGCGTCCTGTTCACGACGTTTCTGGTGCTGGCGGCTACCGGCCTCATGATGCGCTTCAGCGGATCACCCTGGGCCATCCGCTTTGCGAAGCTAGTCGACGGCTTCGGCACCATCCTCTTCTTCCATAAGTTCTGTGCGCTCATCCTGACCCTCGCCTTCGTCATTCACGTGCGCGAAATCGTCGCCCGCGGAGTCTTCCATCGTGAAAAGGGCATCTTCTGGGGTGCCACTTCCATGGTTGCCAACTGGAAGGACGTCAAAGACCTCTTCGGCCACATGCGATGGTTTCTCGGCCTCGGTCCCAAGCCAAAGTTCGAGCGCTACGCCTACTGGGAGAAATTCGACTATTGGGCCGTCTTCTGGGGCATGGTCGTCATCGGCTTCTCCGGGTACGCCATGTGGTTCGCACCCTTCTTCGCCCGCTTCCTGCCCGGCTGGGCGCTCAATGCCGCTCTGGTCATCCACAGCGAAGAAGGCCTGCTCGCCATCCTCTTCATTTTTTCCATCCACTTCGTCAACACCCACCTGCGCCCCGACAGCTTCCCCATGGACATGGTCATCTTCACCGGCCGCGAGAGCGAAGAGGAATTCAAAAATCGCCGTCCTGACGAATACCAGCGCATGATGGCCGAGGGTAAGTCTGCGACAAGGATCACAGACGCTCCTCCCCACTGGTTGATAAATTTCAGCAGGGTGGTCGGGTTCACCGCTATATTGATTGGCCTGACTCTTCTCGTGCTGACGCTGAGCGCGTATATCGCTGAATAAGAGGTCCCCGCAATGTCCCAGTGGCGCAGATTAAAGGAAAACTGGCTCCAGCCTTTTTTCTTTTATGGCAACAACCCTCTCAGCCTGATCGGCGGAGCCCTTACCACCGCCTCAGCCTTCGTCCTCATCGGCTTCTGGATCGTCTCTGTCTTCGGTCACTTCGGTTCTGCGAATCCCTACATCGGCCTTGTTCTTGACCTCTTTCTGCCCGGCCTCTTTATACTCGGGCTCGCGCTCATTCCTCTTGGCATCTGGCTGCACCGCAGGCGCCTTATCGCAGCCGGCCAGGTGCCCGCCCCCTATCCGACCATCGCTCTGCGCAATCCCGCTTTCCGGCTTGGGATCGAAGTCGTCGTCATCGCCCCCTTCCTCACCTTCGTCATGGTCGGCACGGCAACCTATCGCGGCGTCTCCTATATGGATTCCCCCAACTTCTGCGGCCAGTCCTGCCACGTGATGGCGCCTCAGTGGGCTGCCTACCAGGAATCCCCCCACTCGCACGTCGACTGCGTTCAGTGCCACGTCGGCTCCGGCATGAAGCCCTACATCCACGCCAAAGTGAACGGCACCAAACAGCTCCTGGAAGTCACATTTCACGACTGGCCCACCCCCATCCGCGCCAGTCTCAACACCCTCAGGCCGGCGCGCGAGACCTGCGAAGAGTGCCACTCCCCCACCCGCTTCGTCGGCGAGAAGCTTCTCGTCAAAACCACCTTCGGCGACGACCTGAAGAACTCCATGACCCGCACCGTGCTCGTCCTCCATCTCGGCGGCGTCGACTCGGTCTCGCAGCGCAGCGGTATCCACGGCCACCATCTCAACGATTTTGAGTACGTCGCCAGCGACCACACGCTCCAGACCATTATTGCCGTCACCGCCACCAATCCCGACGGCTCCAAAACCGCGTACGTCAGCTCCGACGCCAAAGGCCCCATTCAGGGCGTCCCCCGGACCATGGACTGCATTGACTGCCACAACCAGGCCACCCACGTTTTCCAGACCGCCGAAGACGCTATCGACGAAGCCATGCTCGACGGCACTCCCGATCCCAGCCTTCCCTTTGTCCATAAGGAAGGCCTCCAGCTGATCCAGGCGACCTACTCCTCCCAGGCCGAAGCGGGCCAGAAAATCGTCGCCGGACTCGAAGACTTCTACCGGACGCAGTATCCAGACGTCTGGAACACGCAGCGCGCCGGAATCGATGCCTCCGCCCAACGCCTCGTGGCCATGTACGACCGCAACGTCTTCCCGTCGATGAAAGTCACCTGGGGCACCTACCCCAACAACATCGGTCACATGGCTTACCCCGGCTGCTTCCGCTGCCACGACGGCAGCCATACGTCAAAGGACGGCAAGACCCTCTCGAACGATTGCAGTCTCTGCCACAACCTGCTCGCTGTCGACGAAACCAAGCCGGGCATCCTCAACGACCTCCAACTGCAGAACGAGCTCCACCTGCAATAGTCAGCCCAACCTCCGGGGTGAGCGACCCAACTCACCCCGCACCGGCTTGCGGCGTCTCCGTGTGACATCAATCACACTCCACACGGGCCGAACCTCGTTACCATGTTGACGGTATGGACGCCTTGGTTCTCGATCGCATTCACTTCGCCTTTACGGTGACCTTCCACTACCTGTTTCCTCAGCTCACCATGGGCCTGGCGCTGCTGATGGTGGTCATGAAGTTCATCGCCTTCCGCTCCGGTGACGAGCGCTGGAACCAGGCCGCCCGCTTCTGGGCAAAAATCTTCGCCATCAACTTCCTCCTCGGTGTCGTCACTGGCATTCCCATGGAATTCCAGTTCGGCACCAACTGGTCCGAGTTCGCCCGCCGTACCGGCGGCGTCATCGGCCAGCCCCTCGCCATGGAGGGCGTCTTCGCCTTCTTCCTCGAGTCCACTTTCCTCGGCCTCTTCCTCTTCGGCGAGAAGCGCCTCTCTAGGCTCCAGCACTTCGGCGCCGCCTTCATGGTCTGGCTCGGCTCCTGGATCTCCGGCTTCTTCATCATCGTCACCGACGCCTGGATGCAGCATCCCGTCGGCCAGCAGGCCCTCGCCAATGGCACCTATCAGGTCGCCAGCTTCTGGCAGTTCATGCTCAATCCCTGGGCCTGGATTCAGTACTCCCACAACATGTGCGGCGCGGTCGTCACCGCTTCCTTCGTCGTTGCCGCCACCGGCGCGTTCTACCTGCTCGAAAAATCCCATGAGGAATTCGGCCGCCTCTTTCTGAAGATCGGAGTCGTTGCCGGCCTCATCTCCTGCATTGTCCAGATCTTTCCCACCGGCGATCTCCATGGCCGCGAGGTCGCGAAGTATCAGCCCGCCGCCATCGCCGGCATGGAAGGCCTCTTCCGCACGCAGAAAGGCGCGCCCGTCGTCCTCCTCGGCCAGCCCAACGAGACAACGCAGACCATCGACAATCCGCTCGCCGTCAACGATGTCCTTAGCTTCCTCATCTACGGCACCACCAAAGCCGAAGTCAAAGGCCTCAACGAATTCCCGCCCGAAGATCGCCCTGCCCCTTTGCCGTTGCTCTACTACAGCTACCACATCATGGCCGGCCTCGGGACCTGGTTCCTCCTGCTGATGGCGGTCGCCGCCTTCATGCTGTGGCGCGGCAAACTGTACTCCGCGCGCTGGATACTCTGGCCCCTCCTGCTCAGCTTTCCCCTGCCCTACATCGCCAATACTGCCGGCTGGATGACCGCCGAAATCGGTCGACAGCCCTGGCTCGTCTACGGCCTTATACGCACATCCCAGGGCTATTCGACCCACGTCTCCGCTGGCAACGCTCTTTTCACTCTGCTCGGCTTCCTCGGCATGTACTCGGTGCTCTCCATCCTCTGGATTGTCCTCGTCTACCGCTTCATCCGCACCGGCCCGTCCTCCGCTCACGAGCCTGAACCCACAACGCTGACGACGGTTTAGGAGAGAGGAGAAAACACCATGGGATTCATCTGGTTCTGGATTGTCGCTGTCATGATCGCCGCCTACGTTGTCCTCGACGGCTTTGACCTCGGTGTTGGCATTCTTTCCGCCTGTCTCGGTCGCAGCGAAGACGACCGCCGCACCCTCTTCCGCTCCATCGGTCCGGTGTGGGACGGCAACGAGGTGTGGCTCCTCGCCGGCGGCGGCACTCTCTATTTCGCCTTCCCCCTTCTCTACGCTTCGTCGTTCAGCGGCTTCTATCTCCCGCTCATGATCGTTCTCTGGCTGCTGATCATGCGCGGCGCCTCCATCGAACTCCGCATGCACATTGATCACAGCGTCTGGCGCAGCTTCTTCGATGGCCTCTTCTTCATCGCGAGCGCGCTGCTCGCCATATTCTTCGGCGCGGCGCTGGCTAACGTCATCCGCGGCGTGCCGATCGGTACCGACAGCTACTTCTTCCTGCCGCTGTGGACCAACTGGCGCGTCGGCCCCAATCCCGGCATCCTCGACTGGTATACGGTCATCGGCGGCCTCGTTGCTCTCATTGCGCTTGCTGTCCACGGCGCGCTCTGGATCGTCCTCAAAGCTCCAGGCGAACTCGAAGCCCGTGCCCGCCGCGCCGTCACACCCCTCTGGATCGCCCTGCTCGTCGTCACGCTCATCAGCCTGCCCGCGACCGTCGCTGTTCGCCCTTCCGCGCTCGACAACTACAAGGCGTACCCGATCCTGTTCGTCATTCCTGCGCTCGTAGTCGCCACCCTCATCGGTATCCTGAGTTTCACAAAGCAGAAGAAGCCGCTTGCCGCGTTCCTGTCCTCCTGCCTCTATCTTGTCTTCATGCTGGTCGGCGCTGCGGCCGGACTGTACCCAACCCTTCTGCCGTCTTCCAGCGACGCATCGCGCAACATCACCATCGCCAATGCTCTTGCCGGACCCCACTCTCTCCAGGTCGGTCTCGTCTGGTGGTCCATTGGCATCATTCTCGCCCTGGTGTACTTCATCACGTCCTACTGGCTCTTCCGCGGTAAAGTCTCCGCAGAAGCTGGTTATGGACACTGAACGAGATTCGAAGGAGATACTCCCGCATGGCCTCCGCAACCGCCGCCCCCGAAACGCCGCTCATCATCGATCCGGCCCATGACCTCGTCAGCATCCAGCGCAGTCCGCTGGCCTCGATCTTCACGCCAGGTTCGGTAGCCCTCATCGGCGCCAGCGAGCGCCCCGGCTCCGTCGGTCGTACCGTGATGGAGAATCTCATCGGCACAGCCTTCGGCGGACCCGTCTGGCCTGTGAATCCCAAAAGCCCGAGCATCCTCGGCGTGCCCGCCTACAAATCCGTCCGCGACCTTCCTGGCGTTCCCGACCTCATCGTGGTCACTACGCCAGCCGCCACCGTCCCCGCCATCATTCAGGAAGCCGTCGACTGCGGCGTCCCTTCCGCAATCGTGATCTCCGCGGGCTTCAAGGAAGTCGGCGAATCCGGCAAAGCTCTGGAGCGCCAGATCGCGCAGATCATCCGCGGCAAAATGCGCCTCGTTGGTCCCAACTGCCTCGGCGTGATGAACCCCGTCGGTGGTCTCAACGCTACGTTTGCCAAAGCTATGGTCCCCGCCGGCCGTCTCGCCTTCATCAGCCAGAGCGGCGCTCTGCTCACCGCCATTCTCGACTGGTGCATCCGCGAGCACGTTGGCCTCAGCGGCTGCGTCTCCGCCGGCTCCATGCTCGACATCACCTTCGGCGAACTCATCGACCACTTCGGGCAGGATCCCAATACAGACTCCATCGTTCTCTACATGGAATCCATCGGTGATGCCCGCAGCTTCCTCTCCGCCGCGCGTGCAGTTGCCCTCAACAAACCGATCCTGGTCATCAAGGCGGGCCGCACCGCTGCCGCCGCCCAAGCTGCGGCCTCCCACACCGGTTCACTCACCGGCAGCGACGATGTCCTCGACGCCGCCTTCCAGCGCGCCGGCGTGCTGCGCGTCCAATCCATCAGCGAGATCTTCAACATCTCCGAAGTCCTCGCTAAACAGCCGCGCCCCAAAGGCCCTCGGCTCACCATCCTCACCAATGCGGGGGGGCCGGGCGTTCTTGCTACCGATGCGCTGATCACTGCTGGCGGCGAGTTGACCGAAATCTCCGCTGAAACCGTCGCAACCTACGATAAGTTCCTGCCCTCCGCGTGGAGCCACAACAACCCTGTCGACATCCTCGGCGACGCGGAGCCCGAGCGTTACGGCAAGGCTTTGGAAATCGCATCCAAAGACAAAAATACCGACGGCATGCTGGTGATCCTCACGCCCCAGGGCATGACCAATCCCACTGAGGTCGCCGAGCATCTCGTCCCCTACGCGCATTCCACCGGCAAGCCCATCATCGCCAGCTGGATGGGGGGCGATTTCGTCGCTGCCGGCAACGACGTCCTTACCAAAGCCGGTATCCACGTCTTTCCATATCCCGACGCGGCCGCCGAAGCCTTCGTCGCGACGTGGAAGCATACCGGCAATCTGCGCGATCTCTATGAGACGCCTACTGCTCGTTCCGGTTCTGTCCTCGACGCCAACCGCGATCTTGCCGGTCGCATTGTCGATCGGGTTCGCGCCAGCCGCCGCACCATTCTTACCGAGTACGAATCCAAGCAGATGCTCGCCGCCTACGGCATTCCCACCGTCCGTACGGAACTGGCAAATACGCCGGAAGAAGCTGCGCAGAAAGCTCTCGAGATCGGCTACCCCGTCGTCCTCAAGCTGCACTCCGAGACCATCACCCACAATACTGATGTCGGCGGGGTTAAGCTCAACCTGCGCTCCGCCGGCGATGTCGTCGCCGCTTTCAGCGACATTCAGGAGTCCGTAACCGAAAAGGTCGGCGCAGAGCACTTCCTCGGCGTCACCGTCCAGCCCTTCGCCAAACTCGAAGGATACGAGATCATCCTTGGCTCCAGCATCGATCCGCAACTTGGCCCCGTGCTTCTCTTTGGCACCGGCGGTCAGCTCGTCGAAGTCTACAAAGACCGCGCCCTCGCCCTCCCCCCGCTCACCGCCACCCTCGCTCGCCACCAGATGGAGCAAACCAAAATCTTCAAGGCTTTAAAAGGCGTCCGCGGCCGCAAGCCCGTCGACCTCGATGCCCTTGACGCTCTCGTCGTCCGCTTCAGTGAACTGGTCATCGAGCAGCGCTGGATCAAAGAGATCGACATCAACCCATTGCTCGCCTCCCCCGAAGGCCTCATCGCCCTTGATGCGCGCGTCGTTCTACATGAGCCCGGCACCACCGAAGATCAGCTGCCTCGCCCTGCGATTCGTCCTTATCCCATGCAGTATGCCGGGTCCTGGAAATCCCGCTCCGGCGCAGAAATGCTGGTCCGTCCTATCCGTCCCGAAGACGAGCCGCTGATTGTCGCCTTCCACGATCGCCTCTCGGAGCGCACCGTCGTTCAGCGTTACTTCACCTCGCTCGACCTCAGCGCTCGCACTGCGCACGAGCGCCTCACCCGTATCTGCTTTATCGATTACGATCGTGAACTCGCCCTCGTCGCAGAAGTGAACGATCCAGCCAAAGGCAGGCTCATCGCCGGTGTCAGCCGCATGATCCGTCAGGATCACGGTCAGGCCGCAACCCTCGCCGTCGTCATCGCGGACGACTTCCAGGGCCAGGGACTAGGCGAAGAACTGATGCGCCGCACCCTCGCCGCTGCCCGCAGCGAAGGCGTCGTTCAGGTCCTCATTTATTTCCTTCCGGAAAACACTCGCATGGATAAGCTCTCCCGCAAGCTCGGCTTCGCACTCACGGAAGAGAAGGGCCTGATCCGCGGAGAATTTGCAGTTTAATCCGCAACAGCAGAAAGGGGAGACCACTTTGGGTCTCCCCTTCTTTTTGACCAGTCATCTCGACGGGTGCGCCTTGGCGACCGCAGCGGAAGGACCTGTTTTTTGCTCAATGTCCCTCGCCTATCGCCCCTGGCTAAATGCTGTTCGCTCCGTCTCTAACTCACCACCGTCAACTCCCGGACGCCGCCCGCTGAACCCACCAGTGGCAGCTTAACCGTTACACACGTACCCTCGCCCAGCCGACTGGTCACCACGATCTCCCCCGCGCAGCACGCCGTCGCGACGGCGCGGGTGGCCGA
>VFSW01001796.1_pt1 | contig 32584 bp, 26 predicted proteins | sample 5358111 | NCBI WGS metagenome assembly VFSW01 (sample SAMN11554181, study PRJNA540505) | mine drainage metagenome | isolation source: sediment from site ElyBrook_90M | place: USA: Ely Copper Mine, Vershire, VT | collected 2017
GTTGGACATTGCATCGAGGCTGGGTGGGTTGGGCATTGCATCGAAAGAGTTTTGAGCAGCATCGAAGACTGTAGTCTTACAATCGAGAGAACACAGGGATGACGATGACGGATGAAGTTGCGAAGAAGGCGGATTTTTCCGCTGAGATGGCGGAGTGGGTCGAGGCGTTCGACCAGGTTGTTGCCGCAGAGAACGAGCATGGCGCGGAGCTTCTGAGGGCGTTGCGGCAGCGGGGGCGCGAGACCGGTGTGGTGGTGGCGAATGAGCTGGCGACGCCCTTCCGCAACACGATTCCGAAGGCGGACGAGCTTGCCTACCCTGGGGACATGGATGTGGAGCGGCGGATCAAGTCTCTGATCCGGTGGAACGCTATGGCCATGGTGCATGGGCAGAACAAGAAGGACGCGGGGATTGGGGGGCATATCTCGACCTACGCGTCGCTGGCGACCCTGCTGGAGGTGGGGTACAACCACTTTTTCCATGCGTCGTACGCGGGCGCGGATGGGCGCGAGCTGCCGGGCGACCTGATCTACTTTCAGGGACATGCCTCGCCGGGAGTGTATGCGCGGGCGTATCTGGAAGGGCGACTGAGCGATGAGCAGTTGAAGAACTATCGCCATGAGCTGCGCGAGACCCCTGGGCTGGCGAGCTATCCGCATCCGTGGCTGATGCCGGATTTCTGGAACTTTCCCACGGTGTCGATGGGGATTGGGCCGCTGAATGCGATCTATCAGGCGCGGTTCATGCGCTATCTGGAGAACCGGGGGCTGATCGAACGGACGCCGCGCAAGATCTGGGCGTTTGTGGGCGACGGCGAGACGGACGAGGTGGACACGCTGGGCGCGATCTCTCTGGGTGCGCGGGAGAAGCTGGACAACCTGATCCTGGTGGTGAACTGCAACCTGCAACGGCTGGATGGGCCGGTACGGGGCAACAAGCGGATCATCGACGAGCTGGAGGGCGTGTTTCTGGGCGCGGGATGGAACGTCATCAAGGTGATCTGGGGCGGCGACTGGGACAAGCTGTTTGCGCGCGACGGGAATGGGCTGCTGCTGCGTCGGATGGAGGAGTGCGTGGATGGCGACTTCCAGACCTACAAGGCGAAGGGCGGCGCGTATCTGCGGCAGCACTTCTTCGGCAAGTATCCCGAGTTGCTGGAGATGGTGAAGGACTATACGGACGACGAGCTGATCCAACTGCACCGGGGCGGGCACGATCCGGTGAAGGTGTACAACGCGTACCGGCGCGCGATAGAGCACACGGGCGGGCCGACGGTGATTCTGGCGATGACGGTGAAGGGGTTTGGCATGGCGTCGGCGGAGTCTCGCAATGCGACCCACTCGGAGAAGAAGCTGACGGACGAGGGGTTGGCGGCGTTTGTGAAGCGCTTCAAGATCCCGATTCCCGAGGAGTCGGCGATGCAGGCGACGCCGTACCGTCCGCCGCAGGACTCCGCGGAGATGGTGTACATGCAGGAGCGGCGACAGAATCTGGGGGGATATATGCCGACGCGGTCGGTGCCGGCGACCGACTTCAAGGCGCCGGATCTGGCGTACTTCGGCGAGTGGACGGCGGGGTCGAATGGGCGCGCGGTGTCGACGACGATGGGGTTTGTGTCGATGCTGCGACATCTGCTGAAGAACCCGGAGATTGGCAGGCAGGTGGTGCCGATCGTGCCGGACGAGGGACGGACGTTCGGGCTGGAGTCGGTGATCCGGCAGGTGGGCATCTACGCGCCGGAGGGGCAGCGATACACTCCGCACGACAAGGACATGCTGCTGTTCTACCGCGAGGCGCAGGACGGACAGATTCTGGAAGAAGGGATCACGGAGGCGGGGGCGATGGCGTCGTTCACGGCGGCGGGACAGGCGTATTCGACGTACAAGGTTCCGATGATCCCGTTCTACATGTACTACTCGATGTTCGGGTTCCAGCGCATCGGGGACATGGCGTGGGCGTTCGCGGACGCTCGCGGCAAGGGATTTCTGATGGGTGGGACGGCTGGACGGACGACCATGCTGGGCGAAGGACTGCAGCACCAGGACGGGCACAGTCACCTGCTGGCGAGTACGATCCCGACGTGCGTGAGCTACGATCCGGCGTTTGTGTATGAGCTGGCGGTGGTGTTGCAGGACGGCATCCGGCGGATGTACGAGCAGGGCGACGCCTGCTTCTACTACATCACGATGTACAACGAGGACTACGCGATGCCTGCGATGCCGGAGGGCGCGACGGAGGGGATTCTGAAGGGGATCTACAAGTTCCGCGCGGCCTCCTCTGCGGGAGCGAACGGGGAGGCAACAGTGCAGTTGTTCGGATCGGGGCCGATCCTGAATGAGGTGTTGCGCGCGCAGGAGATTCTGGCGGAGAAGTACCAGGTCGCAGCGGACGTGTGGAGCGTGACCAGCTACACCGAACTGCGGCGGGAGGCGATTGCGACCGAGCGGTGGAACCGGCTGCATCCGGCGGAGGCAGAGCGGAAGACGTATATCGAGACGGCACTGGCGGGAGCGAAAGGGCCGATCGTTGCGGCGAGCGATTATATGAAGTCACTGCCCGACGTGCTGGCTCCTTGGTTGCAGAGCGAGGGGCGGTGCAGGCTGGTGACGCTGGGGACGGACGGATTCGGACGCAGCGACAACCGCGAGCACCTGCGACGACACTTCGAGGTGAACGCCGCGTCGATTGTGGGCGCGACACTGTCTCGACTGGCGCGCGAGGGCAAGATCAAGGGCAAGAAGGCGCAGGCAGCACTGATCGAACTGGGGATCGACACCGAGGCCGGGGACCCGGCACGGGCATGAGGGCGAAGCAAGCGGAGACAGCAGCCGCGTGGGAGAACCCGCTGATCCCGAACGCGCGGCTGCGACAGATCTATCTGGCGATGGCGCAGGCTCGGATGCTGGCGCGAGCGCTGCCAGCCTCTCGGCGTGGACAGACGGTGGGGCTGGAGGCGGCGTTGGTGAGTACGGCGGTCGATCTGAGGCCCTGCGATCTGGCGAGCGATGCACTGACGGGTGGAGTGGTCGAGTGGCTGCGCGGCGCGACGCTGAAGGATGTGCTGCGGGCGGGGAAGGCTACGGCCCCACGCAGGCGCATACAGAGTATGCTCGACGGGAAGAGGTGCGCGGCGGTCGCGCAGTTGCCCGCTGCGGGCGGCGTTGCGGAGCGGATCTGGATGGCGCTGGGCGCAGCCGCGGTGTTGAAGGCAGCGGCGGCACGGGCCAGGGCCGACGCAAAGACTGCTGAGGAAGCGGAGGGTGCGACGACGCAACCGGCTGGCCTGGTCGTGGTGTACACGCTGCCGGGTGAGCTTCCGACCGCGCTGTGGAAGAAGGCGCTGTCGTCCGCGGCAGAGCAGGAGCTTCCGATCCTTTTCGTGGCGCTACCGGCGGCGCGGGTGGGGAACGGCAAGGCGCGCGCGATGAGGTCAGGGGGAGTGAGCGCGCTGGCGCTGGGCTGCGGCGTTCCCGGGATTGCGGTGGACGCGGACGACGCGGTGGCGATCTATCGCGTGGCACAGGAGTCGATCGGACACGCGCGCATCGGCGGCGGAGCGGCGCTGATCGAGTGCGTGCCGTTTGTGCTGGAAGGCGCGGCGGGCAAGCGCAGCGCTGAGAACGATGCGCTTGCGGGGCTGGAGCGGTACATGGTGCAGCGCGGCGTTGCGACAAAGGCGTGGATGGAGCGCGAGGCGAAGGCGTTTGCAAGACGGCTGGCGAGGTAGGAGAGGGTTTGGGTCGACGGGATTGCAGGTATTTCTGAGGACTCTTCTGTCCCGTACAGACCATGACCTCAGCGGCTGATGCCGGATTGCAAATGCGGTTTTCACGGCACGGGGAGCCTGTGCTCGCAAGCAGGACAAATACGGGGATTCTTCCACTGCGCTTCGCTCCGGTCGGGATGACGGCAATCGAGGTGTTGCGCTCAGGATGAGAAGCGTTCTTTGTGGGTCGGAAGGACAGGCGTTTTTGCAGGACAGAGAACAGTTCTTACACTAGAGTAGTAGTGAGCGAGCGATACGTTCCGAGGTGCATGTGCGGCGAGTTATTTTGGGGATGCTTGCGGGCTTGGGTCTGGGGATTGCAGCGGCCGCGCAGGCGGCAAGCCCGCAGACGACAGTTCCCGCGCCCACCGCAGAGGGGCAGGACAAGGTTGAGAGTTACCCCGTCCCGCAGAAGGCGCCCGCTCCGGTGGTGACGCCCGCGGAACCGACGGCGCAGGTTCCCTACACGGCGATGCCAGCGTACGGCGATGTCGACCACAGCGACCCGCTGGGCAGTGCGTATATTCCGGTGGACAGTTGGGTGTATCCGGCGATGCTGCGGCTGTATTCGCTGGGCTATGTGGACACGGCGTACCTCTCGATGCGTCCGTATACGCGACGCAGCGCGCTGCACATCCTACGGGCTTCGGAGGATGCGATTCTAGCTGGGGACGATGAGCAGGCGCAGGAGATATTGGCAGCGCTGTTGACGTATCTGGACGACGAAGGGGTAACGGACAAGGACGAGCGCGGCACGGTGTACGGGGTGGAGTCGGTTTACACGCGGATGATGGGGGTTTCCGGGCCGATCCTGACGGACAGCTACCATCTGGGGCAGACGTTCTTCAACGACTACGGACGTCCGCATGAGACGGGGTTCAACAACATCACTGGATTTTCCACTCTGAACGAGCAGGGGCCGTTCTCGCTGTATGTGCGGGGGGAGTACCAACATGCTCCGGGGGCGGCGGGCTACTCGCAGGCGCTGTCGCAGACGCTCTCCGGGTACGATGAGGTCCCGTTTATCGACCCCACCACGAACCTGCCGTACCAGCAGGCGACCATCCCGATGGGGCCGATTGCGGCACAGAACCCATTTCGGATTGTGGAGGCGACGCTGTCGGCCCACCTCCTGGGACACGAGATCTCGTTTGGCAAGTCGGACGCGTGGGAGGGGCCGGGGATGGGCGGTGCGATGCCGTGGTCGAACAACGCGGAGAACATCTACTCGTTCCGCATCAACCGGGTGGAGCCGCTGTACGTCAAGTACCTTTCGCATTTTCTGGGGCCTGTGCGCTACGACTTTTTCTATGGCAGCCTGAAGGGACACACCGATCCCAACGACGACTGGGTCCACTCGGACATGTTCAGCTTCCAGCCGACGGCGAACTTCCAGCTCGGCTTCCAGCGGACGATCATCTTCGGCGGGCAGGGCCACGAGCCGGTAACGCTGCGAACGTTCTTCAAGGGGTTCTTCGACACCAACGACACGAATGCCGCGGAGAAGCTCTCGCGGGACGATCCTGGCGCGCGCTTCTCGTCGTTCCACTTCAGCTACCGGCTGCCGTTCGTGCGCAAGTATGTGACGCTCTATACGGACTCGGAGGTGCATGACGACCTGACGCCGGTGTCCGCGCCGCGGCGGGCGGCATACCGTCCCGGGATCTATCTGTCGCAGTTTCCGGGGGCGAGGCGGCTGGACCTGCGGGTGGAGGGCGTGTCCACCGACTGCTCGACGCTGGTCTGCCAGAACGGGAGCAACGAGTACATCGAGGAAGCCGTGCAGAAGCAGGGATACACCAACAAGGGCACCATCCTGGGCGACTGGATCGGGCGCGAGGCCAAGGGCGGACAGGCGTGGCTGACCTGGCATCTATCGGGCGATGAGTGGGTGGATGTGCAGTATCTGTACAAGAAGACGGCGAAGGACTTTATTGCGGGTGGGACGACGCAGGGCCAGTTTCGCGTAGACGCGATGAAGCGGATTGGGCCGGATGTCGAGGTGTATTGCTGGTTCCAGCACGAGCGCTGGGTGGCACCGATCTATATGCCGGGAGTACAGGGTGACAATACGGTGACGGTGCAGGTGACGTTCTATCCGAAGCTGCGGACGAAGGGGCCGTAACATTCAATCCTTGTGGGAACAGGCCTCGCTGTCACAACGGCACTTCAAATCCGGCGATGGAGCCGATTCCTGGGACCGACAACTGCTTGAGGGCCGCGTCGTTGGTGATAAAGAAGTCTGTTCCAGCAGATGCGGCTCATTCGGGGGTCGTTCCAGCCTCTTCACCGTCGATTTCGCGGAGAACTGACTGCACACCGCCACAACGCTCATAGAGATCGTGGAAGGACCCGTACATGCTCAGGAGCAAGTCGAAACCAGCCTCTCTATCCAGCGGCGGAGACGCAGGATAGTTGGGACTGACGGACTGAACCGAGCTGGCCACGGGGATCCCTCGTTGGTTCAGTTTACTCCGCCTGTCAGGCAACCGAGCAAGAATTATTGTGACGCAGCGACCGCACCCATTGGGAGAACCGGCTTGGATTGGGCGGCGAGGCAGGACTGGAAGTAGGGGAGGGATTTTTCGAGGCCCTCGCGGAGGGAGATTTTTGGCTCCCAGTTGAGCAGGGCGCGGGCTTTGGAGATGTCTGGACGGCGGCGGGTGGGGTCGTCCTGGGGGAGTGGCTCGAAGACAATTTGCGACTTTGAGCCGGTGACGGCGAGGACTTCCTGCGCGCACTCGATCATGGTGAACTCGGTGGGATTGCCGAGGTTGACGGGGGTGTGCTCGGATGAGGCGGCGAGGCGGAGGATGCCGTCGATGAGGTCGGAGACGAAGCAGAAGCTGCGCGTCTGGCGGCCGTCGCCGTAGATGGTGAGCGGCAGGCCAGCGAGGGCCTGCATCATGAAGTTGGAGATGACGCGTCCGTCGTTGGCTGCGAGGCGCGGGCCGTAGGTGTTGAAGATGCGGACCATGTGGGTGTCCACGCCGTAGTAGCGGTGCCATGCGGCGACGGCGGCCTCGGAGAAGCGCTTGGCCTCGTCGTAGACCGAGCGCGGGCCGATGGGGTTGACGCGTCCCCAGTAGGTTTCGACCTGGGGATGGATCTCGGGGTCTCCGTAACACTCGGAGGTGGAGGCATGGAGGAAGCCGGCGTTGTATTTGCGCGCGAGGTTGAGGATGTTGACGGTCCCCGCGGAGCCGACGAGGAGCGTCTCCGGGCCGAGGCGGGCGTAGTCGACTGGGCTGGCGGGCGAGGCGAAGTTGAAGAGGAAGTCGATGGGGCCAGGGTCGAAGGGGAGCGTGATGTCCTGACTGAGAAAAGCGAAGGCTGGGTTTCCGGTGAGATGGGCAAGGTTGGCGAGGCTGCCGGTGGCGAGGTTGTCTACGCCGAGGACGGAGTGGCCCTGGGCGAGGAGCGCGTCGGTGAGGTGAGAGCCGAGGAAGCCCGCGGCTCCGGTGACGAGGATTTTTTTCATTGGACCAATTATTCCCGAGGAACTGAGAGCAAGGCCGCACGGGGCGGGAGTTAGACGGCTGCGGAGACGGGGAGGTCGAGATCGCGTGCGGAGTAGACGGCGGGGCGACCGATGCTGATGTATGTGAACCCGTATTGCTGCATGGATTTTGGGTCGAAGAGGTTGCGTCCATCGACGACGATGGGGTAGCGCATGGCGGTATGGAGACGTTTGAAGTCGAGCGCGGCGAACTCTCGCCAGTCGGTGAGGACGAGCAGGGCGTCGGCGTTGTTGGCCGCGGCGTAGGCGTCTGGGACGTAGGTGAGGTGCGGGTTGGCGGGGAGTTCGGCCTGGGCGCGCTGCATGGCGGCTGGGTCGTAAGCGGCGATGGAGCATCCTTCGGCGAGGAGCATCTCTACCAGGTCGATGGCGGGCGACTCTCGGATGTCGTCGGTCTCCCCCTTGAAGGCGAGGCCGAGGACGGCGATGCGTTTTCCGCGCAGCGTCCAGAGGGCGGTGCGTACCTTGGCGAGGAAGCGCTTCTTCTGCTCGGTGTTTATTTTTTCCACTTCGGAGAGGAGATTGAAGTTGATGCCGAGCTGATCCGCGACGGAGCGGAAGGCGGCGACATCCTTGGGGAAGCAGGAGCCTCCGTAGCCGATGCCGGGACTGAGGAAGCGGGGGCCGATGCGGCTGTCGAGACCCATGCCGCGGGCGACCTGCTCGATGTTAGCGTCGGTGGCCTCGCAGAGGTTGGCGACGGCGTTGATGAAGGAGATTTTGAGGGCGAGGAAGGCGTTGGAGGCGTGCTTGACGATCTCGGCCGACTTGGCGGAGGTGAGGAGCAGTGGGGGTGGTTGGGTTGCGGAGCAAGGCCCAGGGATGGCGTCGGGGCGGGCGTAATAGTCGCCGGAGGTGAGTGGCGCATAGAGGGCGGCGAGCAGAGAGGCGGCGGGTTCGGAGTCCGCACCGACGACGATGCGGTCGGGGTGGAGGAAGTCGACGACGGCGGTCCCCTCGCGCAGGAACTCGGGGTTGGAGGCAACCTCGAAGAGGCTGCGCGCGACGCCGTTGCGCTCGATGGTACGGCGAATCCACTCGTTGGTGTAGACCGGGACGGTGGATTTTTCGACGATGACCTTGTAGCTGGCGAGGGAGCGGGCGATCTCGCAGGCGACGGCCTCGACGTAGGAGAGGTCGGCGTCACCGTTCTCTGACTGTGGGGTACCGACGGCGATGAAGATGACGTCGCAGGAGCGGGTGGCCTCGCCGAGGTCCGCGGTGAAGCGGATTTTGGAGTTGCGATAGCGTTCGAGCAGTTCTGGGAGGTGTTTTTCGTGGATAAGGGTGTCGCCGGACTGGAGCGCCGCGACCTTGCGCTCGTCGTTATCGACACAGACGACGTCGTGGCCGATCTCGGCGAAGCAGACGGCTGCGACAAGGCCAACGTAGCCGGAACCAACGACTGCAATCTGAATGGTTTTCTTCATGGTCTCCGGCAGGCGCATAGTTTTGCAATGCAATGGTTAGCAGTCTAGTGGATTTTCAGCAGAAGCGGAAATTCTTTGCAGACGGGACAGAGAACGCGAGCCAGCCGAGGCTCTGCGGGGGCGCGATTTTCTTTCTTGGAGTGGCCCCTGTCGGGTAGACTAGCTGGCATGGGTCCCCAGAAGACGCAACTCCCCCCGGCGGTGGGCGCGGTCGATCCGCAGCAGCCTGGCATGGGGTCCGAGGTAAACGACACGTCGCTATCGGAGGCGGTGGCGACTCTGCGCAAGCGGCGTTGGGTGCTGATACTCGCGCTGGTTCTGGGGGTGGGGTACGGGTCGTACAAGGTGTATACGCAACCGAAGATCTATGAGGCGGACGGCGTCATACAGGTGCGCAATGGGGCGTCGAACGAGTTCAAGGTGGACACGGCCGGCGATTACAGCGACGACTCGGAGACCCGGATGAACACGGAAGTGGCCATTCTACAGAGCGACTCCCTTCTGACGACCGTGGCGCGCGAGATGAATCTGGCGAACAACCCGAATTTTACTGGGGCTACGGGACCGACGCCGCACCGTTCCGTGGACGACCCGAACGTTCATGCGGACGTGGTGGGTACGCTGCAAGCGGGACTGGGTGTGAGTCTGGTCCATCAGACCGAGCTGATTCACATCAGCTATTCGAGCCTGAATGCGAAGTTGTCGGCGGACATTGTCAACAAGGTGATCTTCGACTATATCCAGCGGAGTTACCAGACTCCGGTGGAATCCACCCGGCGGGTTTCGCAGTGGCTGTCGGGGCAGTTGGAGCAACTGAAGTCGGAGGTTGAGCAGTCTCAGGAACAGATGATGGAGTTGCAGCGGAAGCTGGGCATGATGGGGTACGACACGACGCACAACCAGTTGCAGACATCGCTGGAAGACCTGCTGACGGCGGAAGAGGCGGCAAAGGTTGCGCGCATCACGGCAGAGTCGCGTTACGTGATGATCAAGGGGATGGACCCGAACACGATCGAAGGGTCGATCGAGACAACGCCAGGCACAGCGCCCGGAGAGCTGAACCTACTCCGCGAGCAACTGGCTGCGGCGAAGGCGAACTACTCGCAGTTGATGTCGACCTTGGGGGCGAACAACCCACAGCCGAAGGCCTTGCAGGCGCAGATCGGCGAGCTGACAAAGGAGATCGACGCAGAGCAGAACCGGCTGGAACTCCAGGCGAAGACGACCTATGAAGCGACCAAGGCGTCGGAAGACAAGATCGAGCAGGAGCTCAACGCAAAAAAAGCGGAGGCGTACAGCCAGGGCGGGGATCTGGTGCAGTACGCGATACTGCAGCGCGAGTTCGAGCAGAACCGCGGGCTGTATGACGGACTGGAGCAACGCCTGCGCACGGCCGAGGTGCAGGCGGGGCTGGAAGCAGCGGAAGTGGACGTGATCGACCAGGCGCTGCCGCCGGTAAGCCCCACGATGCAGTCTGCGTCGTCGATTATCGTAACGACGACCATATTTTTCATGCTTGGCGGCATCGTGATTGCGTTCCTGCTGGAGAGCCTGGACAACGGGCTGCACAATATCCAGGAGATCGAGGCGATCATGAATATGCCATCGCTGGCGATCATTCCTCAGTCGAAGCGTTCGAGCGTGGAGCAGACGGCGGGGATGTCCACGGCACAACGCAACGTCCATGTACTGATGCAGCCGAAGTCGCAGTTTTCCGAGGCGTTCCGAGCGCTGCGGACGTCCCTTCTACTGGCCACGTCGGGGCAACCTCCTAAGGTCATTCTGTTTACCAGCGCGATGCCATCAGAGGGCAAGACGACAGCGGCGACCAATCTGGCCTGTGTCCTGTCGCAGGGCGATGCGCGGGTCCTGCTGCTGGACGCCGACCTGCGCAGGGCGAACATCCACCACCGGTTTGGACTGACTGGGAAGCTGGGACTGACGACCGTTCTGGCGGGCACATCGACATTCGATGAAGCCGTGCAACACGTTCCAGAGGCCCCCAACCTGGACATCCTTCCCAGCGGTCCGGTACCGCCGTTCCCGACCGAGATGCTGAGTTCGGAGACAATGCTGGCGCTGATAGCGCGACTGAGGAACCTGTATACCTATATCGTGATCGATTCCCCGCCCGTGCTTTCCGTGACCGACGCCGTAGTGTTGGGTCATATCGTAGACACGGTTGTGCTGGTGGTGCGCCACGGCAAGTCGAGCAAGAATGTGATGCGGCGGACGCGCGACCTTCTGATCCGCTCTGGCGCACCGATGGCTGGTCTGGCGCTGAACGCGGTGGATGTGAACTCGCCCGACTATTACGGGTATTACGGATATTTGGGGTACTCGTACGGGAGCGTCGATGCCGATAGCTGGGAGGTCCGTCCCACACCGCCAGGCGGGCCGAACGGGGAAGGGCAGGCAAAGCGATGACCAGAGACTTTGCAGCCGGAGACACGGTCTTTGGAGTGGATGCGAGGGCGGCTGTCTGTGCCGCTGCCGAGCCAGCGCGGGCGGGCGGGCGAAGCGCCATGCGAGGGCTGTGGCGATCGTTCTTCGTATGTGTCCTTGCAGTCGCCTTCTGGTGCGGAGCTGCGGGACGCGCCTTGGGACAGTTCGGGACGCTGCTGGGGTCGAAGTCTGCATCGCCAGCGGGCACGTCGTCTGCCGCATCGCCGACGGACGCGACGCCGATGCAGGCATCTGGCTCGTCGGGGATGCCGTCCGCCAACCAGTCGATGCTGTATCCGGGTGAGGATTTCAAACTGGGTCCTGGGGACCTGATTGCGGTGCGGGTTTTCATGCAGCCGGACTATGCCGCGACCGTGCGTGTGGGCCTGGACGGCACGGTGGAGCTGCCCTTCATCGGCAGCGTACCTCTTGAGGGACTGACCGTACGGGCGGCGGAGACGCTGATTGAAGACCGGCTGCGGGCGGGACTGTTTTATAAGAACCCCGACGTGATGATTCAAGTACTGGACACGGTGAACAGCTCGGTCCTGGTCACCGGGGAGGTCCACGCGGTGGTACCGGTCTCGACGGAGCGAAGCCTGCGGGACGTTCTGTTGACCGCGGGCGGACTGCCGTCGACGGCGAGTCATACGGTGAAGATCGTTCGGCCTGGGTTGGCCTCGCCGATCGTGGTGGATCTGGGGACGGACCTGGCTGCCAGCACCACGGCGGACATTCCCGTCCACCCGCACGACATCATCCAGATCACGCGAGCCAGCGTGGTCTATGTGCTGGGCGCGTTCGCGCGCCAGGGCGCGGTGCCGCTGGACCAGGCCACACCGTTGACGCTGTTGCAGTTGGCCGCGCTGAGCGGAGGCATCAACTATGAGGGAAGCTACGACGATCTGCGACTGATCCGCACCGTGGGGACAGAGCGCAAGGTGGTCAAGGTCAACATCAAGAGGATTCGCGACGGCAAGGACCCCGATCCGGTGCTACAGCCCAACGACATCGTCTTCCTGCCATCCGACTCGATGAAGGCAGTCCTCAAAAATCTGGGTGCGGGCGGCGTTCTGGGAATCGTCACGGTTCTGTTTGCCGCACATGGTTTCTAGGTCTCCGACCGTGTAGATTTGTACGATCCCGCACTTGTGGCAAGAGCAAGTACGCCGTAAGGATGGGGCACCCACTTTAGCTACAACGGGACACCCATTTTGGTACAACAATAGGCGGTCAGAACCCAGGACCGGGGCCATCGCACGAACTTCACGGAATGCAAACAACGGGAAATTGGAGAGATGCATGACGAGCGAGCCTGAACGTCCGAATCCAGGCGCGAAGCGGCGCGTTCGACTGGCCTACCTGGTGAGCCATCCGATCCAGTACCAGGCACCTCTGCTGCGGCGGATCGCCGAGGAGCCGGAGATCGATCTTACGGTCCTGTTCGGCTCGGACTTCTCGGTGCGTGGATACCGCGACTCGGGCTTCGGCGTGGGGGTGAAGTGGGACGTTCCGTTGCTGGACGGATACAAGCATGAGTTCCTGCCCAAATTGCGCGACCGGGGGAACGTGAGCTTTGCCAGCCCATTGAACCATGGCATCGCCCGCCGACTGCGCGGAGGCGGAGGGGACGCGGCCTTCGACGCGCTGTGGGTGCATGGCTACGCGACGGCGAACGCGCTGCACGGAATCGTTGCGGCAAAGCTGCTGGGGATACCCGTTCTGCTGCGCGCGGAGTCCTGGCTGCGCGACCGCGGACGCAGCCGAGTCAGGCTGGCAATGAAGCAGATGTTTTTCGCGGGGCTGAAGCGCATGGTTGACGGCGTGCTTCCGATCGGGACGCTGAACGCGGAGTACTGGCGGCACTACTTTGGCGCGGACGTGCCGCAGTTTTCGATGCCGTACGCGGTGGACAACCGCTACTTTGCGGAACGCGCGCGCGAGGCCGAGGCCAGCCGCGCAAGCCTACAGGCGGAGCTGGGACTGGATGCCGCGCAACCGGTGATCCTGTTTGCGGGAAAGCTACAGACGCGCAAGCATTGCGACCACCTGATCGAGGCGTATGCGCGACTTTTTCCGGTGTCGGGCGAGAAGCTCCCCGCGGCCCTGGTGATCGTGGGCGACGGCGAGGAGCGCGCGGCGCTGGAGCGGCAGGCGGCAGCGACTGGACTGGGCGGCATCCGCTTCTGCGGGTTTCGCAACCAGTCCGAGTTGCCGCGCTTCTTCAACCTGGCGACGGTCTTCGTGCTGCCCTCTCGGCACGAGCCGTGGGGACTGATTGTGAACGAGGCGATGAATGCGGCGCGTCCGGTGATCGTCTCCGACGACGTGGGCTGCGCGCCGGATCTGGTTGCCGACGGAGAGAACGGATGCATCTATCCGGTGGGCGATGTGGGCAGGCTAACGGACGCATTGCGCCGCGTGCTGGAGCCGGGCGTGGCCGAGGCAATGGGGCAGCGCGCCATCGAACACATCCAGAGCTTCAGCTTCGAGGAAGACATTCTGGGCCTGCGGCAGGCGCTGGCGCAGGTTGTTCCGGGCTTTATGGTGTAGCCAACGTTGCTGTACCCGATGAGGGAAACAAGCAAAAAAATCAAACTCGTGCACTCATCGGCATCTTAACATCCGGCGATCCATCACACTTTACGCAGGCCCAGACTGGTTCGGAAGAGGCCAACGCGTTGTGAGAAGATGAGGTGGAAGAAAGATTTGAAAGATCACACAGACAGGGTGAGCGCATGTGTGGAGCGGGAGGATTTGCGGTGGCGATGACGCAGTGGCTAGCCGCAGCCACCGAGGGGCGCGAGTGGGGTCGCACAGCCCTGCCGACAGACCGCGGAACCCCCAAGATGGGGCGCAGGGCCAAGATGGCGCTGGACGATGGATTCAGTCGATGAGAATACTGCACTTCATCCCGTCGATCAATTCGGCCACCGGAGGACCTGTCGAGGGCCTACGGCAGCACTGCGCAATCTATCTGACGAGCGGGCATGAGGTGGAGGTGGCTTCGCTGGACTCGCCTGAGTTTGTGCAGGGGTGCGGGTTTCCGTGCGCGGTGGTTGGACTGGGACCGGGATGGGGGACGTATGCCTACTCGCGACCTGCGGTTGCGTGGCTGAAGGCCAATCTCTCGCGCTTCGACGTGGTCTTCGTCGACGGCGTGTGGAACTACAACACGCTGGCCGCCTGGCGCGCACTGGCTGGGACGGGCATTCCCTGGGCCGTGTTTACACATGGGATGCTCGACCCGTACTTCAAGAAACGGTTTCCGCTGAAGCACCTCAAGAAGTCGCTCTATTGGAACCTCATCCTGCGCAGAGTGCTGCGCGATGCGACCGCAGTTCTGTTTACCTGCGAAGAGGAGAGGGTTCTGGCGCGGCAGTCCTTTGCGCGATACAGCGTGCGCGAGGTGGTTGTTCCGTTCGGCACCTTCGGCCCGAACTGCGATACGGGGGCGGCTGGCGAGGAGTTTCTGACGCGCTGGCCGGAGCTGCGCGGCAAGCGGCTGGCGATCAGTCTGGGACGAATCCATCCCAAGAAGGGGACGGACATTCTGATCGAGGCGTTTGCCCGGACGCTGGGCAAAGATGCGGCGTGGCAGTTGGTGATCGCCGGGCCTGACCAGATCGGCTGGCAGAAGACGCTGGAGGCACAGGCAGAGAGGCTGGGCATCGCGCATCGGACCACATGGACCGGAAGCCTGGAGGGGACGCTGAAGTGGGGGGCGCTGTCGGCCTCGGAGGTCTTTGTACTGCCTTCGCACCAGGAGAACTTCGGGATCGTCGTGGCGGAGGCCCTGGCGTGCAGCCTGCCAGTGATCGTCTCGGAGAAGGTGAACATCTGGCGCGAGGTGGTGGGCCGCGGGGCAGGATTCGTGGGAGAGGATACGATCGAGGGAAGCGAGGTTTCGCTGCGTCGTTGGTCGGGGTTAAGCGCAGAGGAGATTGCAGCAATGCGCCTCTGCGCGCGCAGGTGTTTTGAGGAGGAGTTCGACTTCAACCAGACCTCCAAACGGGTGATGGAGAATGTTGAGCAGTTGGCGAGGAAGAGCAGTGGTTAGTGTCTAGGCAGGAGCGACGATGGCGAAGGATGCGCACTACAACGCGGCGGAGCACATCTCGGCGGAGACAGCGGCAGACCCTTACCAGCGACCGGCGTTTGCGGCGAGCGACCGGGCGCGGCGTCTGGCGTGGAATGTGTGCCGCGCACTTCTGTACCGTCCGTCGCCGAGGCCGATGCACGCGTGGCGCGCGTTTCTTCTGCGGTGTTTTGGGGCGACGCTAGGGCCGGGTTGCCACTTCTATCCGGGGTCGAAGGTGTGGGCGCCGTGGAATCTGGTCTGCGCGGACGCAGTGGCTGCGGCAGACGGCGCGGAGATCTACAATCCTGCGCCAATGCGCCTCGGCTCGCACGCGATCCTGTCGCAAGACGCGTACCTGTGCGGAGCGACTCACGACATCGACGATATGAATTTTCCGCTGCTGGCGTATGCAATGGATGTCGGTGCGTATGCGTGGGTGTGTGCGCGAGCCTCGGTCGGCCCCGGCGTACATGTGGGCGAGGGCGCAGTGCTGGCGCTGGGCGCGGTGGCGACGCGGGACCTGGAGCCGTGGGGAGTTTATGCCGGGGTCCCGGCGGCGAAGGTGAAGGAGCGCAAGCGGCGATGAGCACAGCGCAGGCCACCCTCGACCGACCGATCAACACGCCTCAACAGGTGCTCTTCGCCAGCCTCATCGGCACGACCATCGAGTTCTTCGACTTTTATATCTACGCGACGGCGGCCGTGCTGGTGTTTCCGGGGCTGTTCTTCCCCGCATCCGATCCAGCGACTGCACGGCTTGCCTCGCTGGCCACCTTCGGCATCGCGTTTCTGGCACGGCCGATCGGATCGGCGCTCTTTGGCCACTTTGGCGACCGCATCGGGCGCAAGACGACGCTGGTGATCGCGCTCTCGACCATGGGGGTGTCTACGGTCGCCATCGGCGCTCTGCCCACCTATCGCGCCATCGGCCTGGCCGCTCCGCTTCTGCTGGCTCTCTGCCGCTTCGGCCAGGGGATCGGCCTCGGAGGAGAGTGGGGCGGGGCCATTCTGCTGGCGATAGAAAATGCTCCGCCCAACAAGCGCGCATGGTATGGCATGTTCCCGCAACTGGGCGCGCCCATCGGGTTCTTCCTTTCCGGCGGCGTTTTTCTGCTGCTCTCACACTGGCTCACCGACCGGCAGTTCTTTGCCTTCGGCTGGCGACTTCCCTTTCTGGCGAGCGCGATCCTGGTCTTTCTGGGCCTGTATGTCCGCCTGAGCCTGACGGAGACGCCTGTCTTCCGAGACTCGTTGCGTCGCGGCGAGCAACTGAAGATGCCGATCCTCAGCGTGCTGCGCAATTACTGGCGCGCGCTGGTCTCGGGCATCTCGATCTGTCTTGCGACCTTCGTACTCTTCTATCTGATGACGGTCTTCGCCCTCTCGTGGGGCACGAGCGCACTGGGCTACAGTCGCAGCAAGTTTCTTCTGATGCAACTGTTCTGCGTCTGCCTGTTCGCCATCACCATTCCCATCTCGGCGCTGGTTGCGGAAGAGGGACGCCGTCGCGTGATGCTGTGGGTCACGGCGTTCATTGCAGTCTTCGGCGTCTTTCTGGGGCCGATGTTCGTTGCGGGAACCACTGGCGCAGTGGTGATGATGGCGGTGGGGCTGTCGCTGATGGGAGTTACCTACGCTCCGCTGGGCACGTTGATCTCCGAACTTTTTCCAACGCCGGTGCGCTATACCGGCAGTTCGCTTGCGTTCAGCCTTGCGGGGATTCTCGGCGCATCGCTTGCGCCTTCGATCGCCACCTGGTTGGCGCGGCACTACGGCATCAACTTCGTCGGATACTATCTCTCCCTCGCCGCCGTGCTCACACTGCTTGGACTGCTCTCGATCCGCGAGACGAAATGCGAGGATCTGGCCAAGGCTGCGGACCGAAGATAGCCCCAACGGCGAACAGGCTCCCCGTAGCCGAACAGGCTCCGCGCAACAAAGATTCAGTGCGCTATAGTGAATGCGAAACTTGCAGCCACTTTGCCTCGTCTTGCATTTGTCCGTCCAGTTGTCCAACAAGGAGCCTTCCCCCGTGCAATCGCTCTTCGATCGCCGATCCTTTCTTCGCCTAGCCTCGGCAGGCGCTGCCTTTCTCGCACAAAAAACGGCGCGCGCGCAGGCGACCTCCCCTGTGCGACCGCCCACGCGCGTCGGGCGCACCGCGACAAGGAACCGGAAGAACTTTGTCGGCATTCAGGTACGAGCGTACGCATGGCAGGACGAGGGCATCGAGCAGGTGCTGGACAACATTCAGGAGAAGGGCGACGTCAACACGGTCTGGGCGTACACCTTCGGCTACGGCGAGCAGCGCCTGCGCAAGGGAATCAATCTGCCCGATCACGGCGTCGCGCTTGCCCCCGACGACAATGAGATCGTTGCGGGCGCGTTCTACGACTACGACCCGAAGTACTTTCAGAACACGATCATCCAGAACTTCCGCGCCAGTGGCTACGGCAAGTTCAACGTGATCGAGCAGGTGGCACCGAAGGTGAAGGCGCGGGGCATGGACTTCTTCGCGTGGGACCTGAACAATACCAGTCCCACGTTGAACCGCACCGCGCCGAACTACGCCGAGGTTGCCGAGGTTGACCTGTGGGGACGGCGCAGCACCAACCCATGCTTCAACCATCCCGACTACCGCGCGTTTCTGAGCGGCAAGGTGGAGAGCCTGCTGGCGGGCTATGCCAGCGAGGTGGACGGCGTCTCCTGGGGCTGCGAGCGGATGGGCCCGCTGGACAATATGATTGGCGGCTCGTCCGACGCGACCTGCTTCTGCAACTTCTGTCAGGCGAAGGCGCGCGAACAGGGGATCTCCGTGGCACGAGCGCAGGCGGGATACAAGGAACTGAGCCAGCTCTTCCACGCCTCCAGCCGGGAGACAGCGCCCACCGACGGCTATTTCGTCACGTTCTGGCGGGTGCTGCTGAAGTATCCCGAGATTCTGAGCTGGGAGTCGCTTTGGACGGACAGCTTTCAGGGGATGCAGGCGGAGCTGTACGGACTGGGGAAGGCCATCGCGCCGCAGAAGCCGTTCGGATTCCACATCATGCAGAGCATGACCTTCAGCCCTTTCTATCGCGCCGAGGAGGACTACACGAAGCGCAAGAACTGCGCCGACTTTCTGAAGCTGGCGACCTACAACAACGCGGGCGGCCCGCGCATGACGGCGTACCTGAACAACCTGAGCCATACCATCTTCCACGATGCGACGCCGCAGGACTTCCTGGCGCTGTACTACAAGATGATGAACTACCAGGAGGCCCCATTCGACCAACTCGCCTCGACCGGCCTGTCGCCCGACTACGTTGCGAAGGAGACCAAGCGGGCGCTGACCGATGTCGCCGGAGAGGTGCAGATCTACCCCGGGATCGACATCAATGTGCCGGTGCTGGGCGCGGGGCCTAGCCCGACCGACAAGCGTACGGGGCCGGAAGACGTACGGCTGGCGGTGCGGGCTGCGTTCGGCGCAGGGGCCGACGGGGTTGTGCTGTCGCGCGAGTACGTCGAGATGTGGCAGGCCAACCTTACCGCCGCCGGAGATACGCTGCGCGAGATCTTCGCTCAGTCGGCGAAGAAGTCGTAGCGACGGAGGCGGTGCCGAACGGCCAACCGCACTGCGTGGGCGCGACGACACTGCACAAAGTCTGAGTTCGGGGTTCGGCGCGCAGGATTGGGTGCTCCTTCAGCCGCGGAGTTTGGCGAGGAGGTCGGTGGGGTGGACGGGCTTGGCGAGGATCTCGAACTCGTGGCCCTCGTGGCGCGCCTTCTCCAGCAGATCGGCGGTAGCGGCCTGACCGCTGAAGAGCAGGATCTTGCAGTGGGGCATCTTCTGGCGGGTGGCGATGGCGGCCTCGATGCCGGTCATGCCGGTCATGATGACGTCCGTGATGAGCATGTCGGGCTGGAAGGTATCGAGCGCCGCGATGGCGTCCTCGCCGCTATAGACGGCGCGTGCCTCAAAGCCAGCCTGATTGAGGATGATGGCGAGCGTGTTGGCGATGACCTGTTCGTCGTCGGCGACGAGGACCTTGCGTCTGGACGTTGCTGCGGCGGGCGCTTCAGTCATACGGAGTGTCCCCCAGATCAATCGTGCGGGAGTAGGCTGCGAGCGAACCCTGCTCGCTGCCCGCGACCCGTTCTTCGCGTACCCAGCAATGATACCCCTGCGCAGCGCAGGGTGTCATGCGGCGGCAACCGCTGGTAATAGCGAGGTGCTGCTTTGTCTGCGCGCGGCCTTCGCGGTACAGGGGACTGACCAACCCAGCGGGTACGCTCGGCATCCTACGCAGAGGCGTGCGAAGCGTCTGCCCCAGGCTACATCGCCTGCCCCAGGCTACATCGCACCGATCGGTTCACAAATAAATGGGGGACGAACGATGGCAGTGATGATGCAGGCCTTCTACTGGGACGCGCCAAGGCAGGAAAAGAAGGAGCACGAGTGGTGGAACTTCGTCGCCGAGAAGGTGGAGGACCTGGGACATGCGGGCTTCAACGCGTTATGGCTGCCGCCGGTCAACAAGGCATCGAGCAATACTTCAATGGGATACGACCCGTACGACTACTTCGATCTCGGCGACTTCGACCAGAAAGGCGGAAAAAAGACCTGGTATGGCAATCGCGCCGAGTTGGAGGCGCTGATCGCAACGGCGCACAAGCACGGCGTCGGGCTGTATGCGGACATGGTCATCAACCACAACGGCGGAGCGGACGCGGAAGAGGTGAACCCGCTGGACGGTCAGAAGCGTTGGACGAAGTTCAATCCGAAGAGTGGCATCTTTCCTCGCGACTACAACCACTTTCATCCCAGCCGTTACGAGCAGGTGATCGTCGAAGGAGAGAACTACGCGGGCTATCCGCATCTGTGCCATCGCAATCCGGAGGTCTATGCGGCGATGTACCGCTACGCGCGGATGCTGATCGAGGAGCTGGGTTTCGACGGCTTCCGCTTCGACTACGCCAAGGGGTTCGGCGCGTGGATGATCGGGCTGCTGGCAAAGTATCTGTACAAAAAGGATGGCAAGGACTTTGTGCCGTACGTGGTGGGTGAGTTCTGGTCCGGCACTGAGGACATCGAGGGCTGGCTCAGCCGCGTCGAGGAGTTTACCGACAATCAGGTAGCCGCGTTCGACTTCCCCCTGCGCTACAAGCTGAAAGACGTCTGCGACACGCCAAACTACGACCTGCGCAACCTGACCGACGGCGGCTCGGTTGCGATGAAGCGGCCGCGCCATGCGGCGACCTTCGTCGACAACCACGACATGGGCAACAACGCCATCGTCAACGACAAGCTGATGGCCTACTCGTTCATCATGGTGCATGAGGGCTACCCGTGCGTCTTCTGGTACGACTACTACAACAACGGGTTGGCGCGGACGGGAACGCCGAACGGCATCGACGCGCTGATCGAGGCACACCACAAGCACGCGGGCGGCGACACGCAGATCCTGCACGCCGACCCCGACCTGTACATCATGCAGCGGGTGGGCTGGAAGGACGAGAGCACCGACCAGCCGGGGCTGGTGTATGTGCTGAACAACCTGGGCGACAAGTGGTCTGGCACGTCGGTGAAGACCAAGTGGGCGAACCAGAAGTTTGTGCCGGTCGCGTGGGACGGGCACGACGAGGCCTGGCCGGACGCGCGCACCACGGACGGAGAGGGCAACGCCGAGTTCCCTGCCCCGCCGCGCGGTTACGCCGTCTATGTGCCGGTTTAGGATGGGCAAAGTGCGGGGTTGGGATGCTACTCTAGACCTATGAAGTTTGGCGTTCTGGTCTTTCCCGGTTCCAACTGCGATCACGACACGCACCACGCAATCGGCGAGGTGGCGGGCGTTCCAGTGACGTATCTGTGGCATGAGTCGCACGATCTGGAAGGCTGCGACGCAGTGCTGGTGCCGGGAGGATTCGCGTACGGCGACTATCTGCGCACCGGGGCCATCGCGCGTTTCGCGCCGATCATGCAGAGCGTTCGGGCCTTTGCGGAGAAGGGCGGGCTGGTGATGGGCATCTGCAACGGCTTCCAGATCCTGTGCGAGGCGGGGCTGCTGCCCGGCGCGCTGATGCGCAACGCGGGCCAGCGGTACATCTGTCGCCAGGTGAATCTGCGGGTGGAGACGACGGCCTCGGCGTTCACCGACGGCCTGACGCGGGGGCAGGTGCTGCGGATGCCCATCGGACACATGGAGGGCAACTACTTCTGCGACGCGGAGACGCTGTCGACATTGAAGAGGGATGACCGCATTGCCTTCCGCTATGCGGCCGCGGGCGGGGAGATCGTTGCCGAGGCCAATCCCAACGGCTCGCTGGAGAACATCGCGGGCATCCTGAGCGAGGGACGCAATGTGCTGGGCATGATGCCACACCCGGACCGGTCCAGCGAGGCGTTGCTCGGCTCGGCGGACGGGCTGCTGCTCTTCCAGTCGATGGCGCGCAGTCTGGCTACGGCGTAGGCGGCGCACGCGGCACGCGCGCGGTGGTGGTACTCTTGCGGGTGCAATGGTAGACATCCATCAACATCTACTTCCCGGGTTGGACGATGGGGCCGACTGCATGGAGACCTCGGTCGAGATGGCGCGGCGAGCGGTGGCCGATGGCATCACGCATGTGGTCTGCACGCCGCACGCGAATGGCTACTATTCCTTCGACCCGCAGAGGATCGCGGCGAAGGTTGCCGAGCTGCGCACGCGGCTGGCCGAGGAGAAGATTGAGCTGACGCTGGGTCTGGGATGCGACTTTCACGTCTCCCTGGACAACGTGAAGCTGGCCCTGGCGGACCCGTCGCGTTACAGCATCAACGGGCTGGGCTACCTGCTGGTGGAGGTGCCGGACTACGGGCTTCCGCCGGGACTGACCGAGACTTTTTACCAGCTACAGCTCGTCGGGCTGCGACCGATCCTCACCCATCCGGAGCGCAACCCCACGCTACAGAACGACCCTTCGCGGCTGAAGGACTGGCTGCGCGGTGGCGTGCTGCTCCAGGTGACGGCAGACGCATTGACCGGACAGAAGGGCAGACGAGCGCGGCAGATGGCGCACGATCTGCTGGGAAAGCGCTGGGTCCACTTCCTGGCCACGGACGCGCACAACACCTCCACGCGCCCACCGCAGATGCGCGAGGTCTGCAAACTGGTCGCTGGCAAGTACGGCGCGAGCTACGCGCAGAGCCTGTGCGTCACCAACCCGCTCGCCGTCTTTGAAGGCAAGGACATCCAGTTGGAAGAGGAGCCGCGCGGACTGTTTGAGGCGGTGAAAGAGCCAAACTGGTGGCAGCGAATGGCCATCCTGCTGAAGCGCCGCTAGCGCGATGAAGGCATTTCCTGTTGCACCCAGTTATCCCGATACACGACCGGAGTGGGGGGGAAGTCTTACGGGGTTGAAGAGGCAAGTGTGACAGCCGTCACAGCGGATTGTGTTCCCTGAACATAGCATCTGGATTGCAGACCAACGACGGTCATCTCTTCCTCGCCAGTCTGCTGAGGTCTATGCATCAATACATTTGGACAAGACTTGAGGATTAAACCCCTTAGCGTGACCCCCGGATCATGAATCTTGCTTTTTTTTCGATAGACGAAGCACAATTGGGGGAATGCGAAGAGGCATATTGTGGACAACAGGATGGATACCGTATGAATCGAAAGGTGGAACCATTGAGACGTAACTTCTCACTTTGTTTGGTTGCAGTATTAACTGCATTCTGGGGACTGGCTCCCCGTGCGATGGCGCTTCCCAGTTATGCGCGCCAGACCGGGCTGCCGTGCAGCGGCTGCCACACCACTCCGCCGGAGCTGAATGCCGCCGGACGGCAGTTTAAACTGATGGGGTACATCGACCGGGCGCAGAGCACGGCGGTCACATCTGAACCAAGCTCCCGCAACGCGGGCCTCAATATTCTGGGTTCGCTGCCACTGGGTGTCATGCTGGAGACGTCGATGTCGGGCACCAAAGCTCCTCAGCCCGGCACGCAGAATCCCGTCACAAACCCCGGCACGCAGAACTGGAACTACGAGTTTCCTCAGGACGTATCGCTGTTCCTCGCCGGGGCCTGGGCCGACCATCTGGGCAGCTTTCTCCAGATCACCTATAGCGCGCAGAACGACCATTTCGGCATGGACAACACCGACATCCGCTATGCCAACAAGCGACAGCTTGATGGGAAAGAGCTGGTCTACGGTCTGACCCTGAACAACAACCCGACCATAGAAGACCTGTGGAACAGCACGCCGGGATGGGGCTATCCGTTCATCGCCAGCGACTCGGCCCCGACCCCCACCGCCAAGCCGATTATCGACGGCGCTCTTGGGCAGGATGTGGCGGGAATCGGCGGCTATACGATGTGGAACCAGCATCTGTATGCGGTTGCATCGATCTATCGTACCGACCACATCGGCAGCTCACAGCCCACGGACGGTTCGGGCGCCTCCTACAACATCCGCGGCGTGGCCCCCTACTGGCGGGTTGCGTGGCAGCAGAACGGGGCAAAGGACAGCCTTGAGATCGGGGCCTACGGCATCCATATGAAGTCGACGCCTGGGACAATCACCGGGCCGGAGGATGGCTATACGGACTTTGGTCCGGACGTTCAGTATGACCGGACGATCCACCGGAAAGATGTTCTTTCCCTGCGCGGCAGCTTCGTCCGGGAGAACTCATCACTGGTGGCAAGTGCGGCAAACGGAGCAGCGAATCCGGGTGCGCATCATCTGAACTCGGGGAATGCCAACGTCGAGTATCACCTGGGCAATCGTTACTCTGGAGCGTTTGGATGGTTCATGACCACAGGGACGTCCGATACCACCTTTTACTCCCAAAGTCCGCTTTCAGGCAGCGCCAATGGCAGCCCGAGAAGCGCCGGATACTCTGCAAACCTTTCCTACTGGCCGCTGCAAAATGTAGACTTGGCCTTGCAATACACTGGTTACACCCGGTTCAATGGTGCGGGCAACAACTACGACGGAGCTGGGCGCAACGCAAGCGACAACGACACCGTTTATCTACTCGCGCGATTCCTTTTCTGATGTGGGCTGAAACGCCCACTCGCGCATCCTTCGCAACTTACGTTTTTCAGGAGAAGATATGAAACGAACCACACTGGTACTACTCGCTGCAATGACCGCATTCGGCACGACAGCCTTTGCCGGCACGCTTCACGGCAAGGTCTCCGGGGTCAAGGGAGTCTCCGTCGTCTATGTGAATGCCATTGCGGGCAAGACCTTTCCCGCACCCACGCAGCACGTCACCATCGACCAGAAGGGCCTGATGTTCATGCCGCACATCGTAGCGGTGCAGCAGGGCACGACGGTCGAGTTCCTCAACAGCGACAGCGTCGCGCACAACGTCTTCTGGCCCTCCATCAGCGGAAACAAGAAGCTGGGCCATAACATGGGCACCTGGCCACAGGGGCAGCATCAGTCCTTCAAATTCGACAATCCGGGAGTTATCCCATTGCTGTGCAATGTACATCCGGATATGGCGGGATACCTGATCGTCTCTCCGACTCCGTACTTCGCCGTGACGGACAAGACGGGCGCATACAAGATCGAGAATGTTCCCGATGGAGCCTATACCGTCACCGCGTGGAACGAAGGCGCCAAGAGCAAGTCCGACCCGGTAAAGGTAGCCGGAGACACAACCGAAAACTACACCCTCTCGAAGTAAGTAGAACGCAGTGCGGCGGCGACCGATTGCGGTTGCCGCCGCACAACTGACAGATAGCCAAGGACGGCCTCTCATGCTGCATCGTTTTCTCGAGAAAAAAGTGGACAGGGACTGGTTGAACACCAACTTCCCGTGCATGATGGCCTGCCCCGCGCATACCAATGCCGGACGTTATGTCGAGCTGATTGCTGAAGGAAATTTTGAAGACGCGTACCGTTCTGCGCGCGGGCCGAACCCGTTGGCAAGCATCTGCGGACGCGTCTGCGCGCACCCATGCGAGACCGCGTGCCGCCGCGGCGCGATCGACAAGCCGATCGCCATCCGCGCGCTCAAGCGCTTCCTTACCGAGCGCCACGGTCCGGAATCGAAGCACCCCATCGATGTAAACGAAGGCCGGGTCCAGCCCGCGCTGCCCTTCCGTATTGCGATTGTGGGAGCAGGCCCAGTCGGACTCTCCGCTGCGCACGATCTTGCGTTGATGGGATACTCCGTCACCTTGTATGAGGCCTCGCAGGTGGCCGGGGGAATGCTTTATCTCGGCCTGCCCGAGTACCGTCTCTCGCGCGATGTCGTCGAGGCCCAGGTGCGAGAGATTCTTGCCACCGGAGACATCGAGCTGAAGTTGAACTGCGCCGCGGGCCGCGACTTCAGCATTGCAGACCTGCGCCGGGACTACGACGCGGTGCTGATCGCAGTGGGCGCGCATCGCAGTCGCGACCTGGCCATTCCAGGCGTCGATCTGGACGGCGTGTACAAGGGCATCGACTTTCTGCTCAATGTGAATCTCGGCTATCGCTTCACGATTGGAAAGAAGGTGCTGGTCATCGGCGGTGGAAATGTGGCGATGGATGTGGCGCGCTCCGCCGCCCGCGAGGTGCTTCGTCAGCACGCTGGCGGCGTGGAAAATATCGAGCCTTCGCAGGAGAATGTAGACGCCGTTGCGGCGCGCGAGATGATGGACGTCTCCCTCTCCGCGCTGCGGCTTGGCGCGCAGGAGGTTCATCTGGTCTGCCTGGAGAACCGCGCGGAGATGCCAGCGTCCCTGGAAGAGATTGAAGAGGCGGAAGAAGAAGGAATCCACATTCACGCAGGACTGGGGCCGAAGCGGATCGTCGGCAAGGACGGCCACGTTGTGGCATTGGAGGCGTTGAAGACCAAGTCCGTCTTCGATGCGAACCGCCGCTTCAGTCCCACCTTTTACGAGAACAGCGAGACGCAGATCGAGTGCGACACCATCATCATGGCGATCGGGCAGGCGGCCAAGCTGGACTTCCTACAGCCGGACGATGGCGTGGAGATCTCGCCGCGTGGACTGATTGCCGTCAATCCACAGACTCTGATGACCACTGCGGCTGGCGTCTTTGCCGGCGGCGACTGCGTCTTCGGGCCGCGTCTCATCATCGACAGTGTGGCGGATGGCAAGCGCGCCGCGGTGGGGATCGACGAGTTTCTGCGCGGCGGCAAGCATCCCGAGCCGATTGTGGAAGTGGAAGTGATGGACCGCTACCGGATGCCGCTGGACCTGCTCGACCTGGTGCGGCAGCCGATCCCCATGCTTCCGCTGAACCGACGGACGGGAGTGACTGAGGTGGAGATCGGTTACGACGAAGCCTCCGCCATGGCCGAGGCGCAGCGCTGTCTGCACTGCTGGGTCAACACGGTCTTCGAGGGGACACCGCAGGATGGGACCATGTGCATTCTGTGCGGCGGTTGCGTCGATGTCTGCCCGGAGAACTGCCTACAGCTCGTCTCGCTCGACCGCATCGGGTTCAGCGATGAGACGACGGCGAAAATCTCCGACGTCCGCGAACTGATGGGCTTCGAGCTGGACGACATCAAGGCCGATGAACTTGGAGTGATCGCAGGCTCCGCCATGCTCAAGGACGAGACGCGGTGCATCCGCTGCGGACTGTGTGCGGCGCGCTGCCCCGCCGGTACCATCACCATGGAATCCTTCAACCTGCTATCTGGAGAGGCGACCGGACTGATCTCGATCGATGCGATCGACCGAGCATTCCGGCCAGCACCGCCAGTTGCAACCCCAAGCATGAGGTAAAAGATGTCCGACGAAAAACAACACGAACCGCATCCGCCGACGGGGAACCTGAACCGGCGCGCCTTCTTCACCAAGATCGGCCTCGGCTCACTGGGCATCGCCGCAGCCGGTACCGCTGGCTTTGCCTATCAGTTCCTGTCTCCCAATGTTCTGTACGAGCCTTCGCCGATCGTCAACATGGGCAAGCCGGAGGCCTTCGCGATGGACTCGGTGACGATGGACTCGGATGCAGCCATCTACGTTGTGCATACGGCCGAGGGGTTCTTTGCACTGAGCGAAATCTGCACCCATCTGGGATGCATGACCGTGTGGAACCAGGAGCTTGGGCTCATCAAATGCCCCTGCCACGGCAGTCAGTTCACGCGCGACGGAGTGGTGGTTGCAGGCCCGGCACCGAAGCCTCTGCCGTGGCTGAAGACCTGGGTCAGCGATGAAGGCGACCTGATGATCGATCGCTCCACCAATATCCAGCCGATGCAGTTTTTGAGGGTATGAGCATGTCCGGAAAAACCGACGAAATTCTGGAGCGGGTGGAGCGCAGCCGAGTGTGGCGTTCGATCTTCCGCAGCGGTCGTGGGAGCAGCCCCCTGCACCGGGCGCTTGCGATCCAACAGAACGTCTTCCTCCACCTCTTCTCCACCAAGGTGCGCAAGCGGATGCTCGGCTTCAACGCGACGTGGTATCTTGGCGCGCTGACACTGGGGACATTTCTCATCCTGATCGTTACCGGTGTGCTCCTGATGCTGTATTACCACCCCTCCGTGCCGCAGGCCTACGCGGACATGAAGGACCTGCAGTTCGTGGTTTCTTCCGGGCTGTTCCTTCGCAATCTGCATCGCTGGTCTGCGCAGGTGATGGTTTTTCTGGTCTTCGCGCACATGTTCCGGGTGTTCTATCGCGGGGCCTATCGTCCACCGCGCGAGTTCAACTGGGTCGTCGGCATTGTGCTTCTGCTGATTACGCTGCTGCTGAGCTATACCGGCTATCTGCTGCCCTGGGACCAACTGGCCTACTGGGCCATCACGGTTGGCTCGAACCTCTCGAAGGCAGTGCCGTTGGTGGGCGACAAGGTGCATTTTCTGCTGCTTGGCGGCAACGAGGTCAATGCCAACGCCCTGCTCCGCTTCTATGTGCTGCACTGCCTTATCTTGCCGCTTGCGGCGCTGCTTTTCATCGCAGTCCACTTCTGGCGCATTCGCAAGGATGGCGGCCTTTATGTCCACCAGAGCGACCCTAAGACACTGGCATCGGCGAAAGAAACAGCGCCAGAAAAGGAGACTAAATGAGCGCCCCGAAGGAGTTCTCCGCCAGCCTCGACTCCGACCAACGACGGTCCCCCACGCGCGTCGTCTTCGTCACCCGGCGCACCTCCGCACAGGTGAAGGTCAACTACGAGGAGCAGGTACAGACGTATCCTGAAGTGCTCTTCCGCGTGGTCCTGGCCATTGAGCTGTTGGCGATCGTGCTGGTGGTCCTGTCGCTGCTGTTCAATGCCCCGCTGGAAGGCATCGCAGACGCAACCCACACGCCCAACCCCGCGAAGGCACCGTGGTACTTCCTCGGTCTACAGGAGCTGCTGCATTATTTTCCTCCTGTCGTCGCGGGCGTGCTGGCACCCACCCTGCTGATCGTGTCGCTGGTTATCATCCCCTACTTCAACATCAACATCGAAGCGGATGGACTGTTTCTGAACGACCGCCAGAGGCGCTTGCAGATCTTCTACCTCATTGCCATCGGTCTGCTCGTCTTTCTGGTTGCGTTCCATGTGTATGTGGCCGCGGTGCCGACCTTGCTGGTTGCGATTGCGATGGTGATTGCGGCTTACAGCTCGCCGCAGTCTGCCGTGTCCTGGCGACGGTATCTGGCGAACAAGCCGCTTGCCTGGTGGGTGATGACCTGGTTTCTTTTTGAACTTATCGTGCTGACTGCGGTCGGCACCTTTTTCCGCGGCCCCGGATGGTCGTGGGTACTGCCCTGGGGGAGTTAAGTGAAGGCCGTCAAGAAATACCTCTCTGCTCTATGGCTCGCTCTCTTTGGAGACACTCTGCGCGCCTTCGGCGTTGTCAGCGTGGTTCTGCTGATCGTCCTTGCCATTGCTCCGGCAAAGGACCATTTCAGCGAGTGGCACGGCTATCAAAACAGCTATCTCTCGCTGATCCACAACCGCAGTGACGCGGTCAGCCTGCGTCGCCGTTTCACTCCGGGCATCCAGCAGATATGGCTGCCGGAGTTGGGCGTGGTGGACCGCTGCGCGACCTGCCATCTTGGGTTGAGGGAGGCCAGCCTCGCCGATGTTCCCACCCAGCCGTTTCGCAAGCATCCAGTGATTCCCCACCCGCTCGACCGCTTTGGGTGCGTCATCTGCCATCGTGGACAAGGCCCCGCGACCACGGTTGTGGAGGCCCACTCCAGTGAGCGCGCGGGGGAAGATCCCATCCTTCCCGACCGCTACATCGGATCGGGCTGCGGCCAGTGCCATCAGGACGAACTTGTGGGAACGCCGCAGCTCAACCTGGGACGGAAGATGCTGGCGCAGTACGGTTGCGTCAACTGTCACACCATCAAAACGCCCGATGGCAGGATTATGAAGGGCACCGACGATCCGCCGTCGCTCGAACACATCGCCGACAAGACCACGCGCGAATGGATCTTCTCCTGGCTCAAGGACCCGCAGGCCTATGCGGTCTCCGCCACCATGCCGAACTACAAACTGAGCGATGCGGATGCAAGCGACATCTCTGCGTTCCTGATGAGCAGCAGCACACCGCACGCGGGCGATAGCGATGCAGTGGTTATCCCCGTAGCGAAGAACGCCGACCCATCGGCTGGCGCCAGTCTGTACGGAGAGTCCTTCTGCGCCACCTGCCACGCCGTGCAGAACGGCGCGGGGAACCTGGTGGGAGGCGATGTAGGCCCAGAGCTGACGCGCATCGGAAACAAGGCGAAGCCGGGATGGTTGCAGGCCTGGATCGAGAACCCACACAGCTATAACGCGAATACGCTGATGCCGCACTACCGTTTCACGCCACAGCAGATAGCCACGCTCACAAGCTATCTGATGGACAAGTCGGACTCCGACTACGGCGCGGACGTTCATCTGAATGCCGCAACCGCAGCGCAGATCGCGCATGGCAGAAAGCTGGTCGCCGAACTTGGATGCGCGTCCTGTCATAAGATCAACGGGGTCGGCAAACCGGAGAACTTCGCGCCGGACCTGAGCCGTATCGGCAGCAAGCCGCTCGCGCAGCTCATCTTTCTGCCAGGCATGGAGCACAGCCTGCCCAGCTACATCGCAGGCAAGATCAAACAGCCCCAGGCGTTCGGCCCTGGCCTGAAGATGCCGCAGTTCACCCTGACCGACAGACAGCGGGATGCGCTGACAACCGCACTGCTCTCACTCGACGACCGCAGCCAGACGATGCCCGACAAACTGCGTATCGCCAGCGTCCAGCAAACGGCGTATGAACCCGCAGGCCAAGCTGGCAAGCTGATGGCCGATCTGGCCTGCTTCAGTTGCCACCGCATCGACGGACGCGGCAGCGACCTTGCGCCCGATCTCTCCTTCGAGGGCAGCGCGGTGCAACGCCAATGGCTGGACAGCTTCCTGAAGAACCCCAACACCCTGCGACCGGCGCTCACTCGCCGCATGCCGCGCTTCAATCTGTCGGACGCGGACCGCAAGATGCTCACCGACTACATCATGGTCGTCTATCAGTCGCCCAAGATCGACGCCGACACAGCGCCGCCAGCGGTCAATCCGCCCGCACTGGTAGAGCATGGGCGGCAGTTGTTCTACTCCAAGTACGCCTGCCAATCCTGCCACATCGCCGACACCAAGACCGATAAAGGATACATCGGGCCTACGTTGACCCAGGTGGGGACGCGACTGAATCCAGCGTGGATCTACGCATGGTTGAAGGACCCACAGGCGCTGCGACCGGGCACACTGGAGCCGAACCAGAACATCGGCGATGACGATGCTCGCGCCCTGACGGCCTTCCTTATGACGTTGAAGAACTCTGGCGGACAGGAGACAAAGCGATGACAAGGCGATCCGTTGCATGCGCAGTGCTGTTGCTGATGGGTGCGGTTGCAGGATGCAAGCGCACACCCGCGTCCACCTCCGCGTTGAAGCCAACCGCCGTTGGCGCGGCGATCGTCGAATCGAGCGGGAACAAGCAGGTCGGGCCTACCGGAACTGAGCTTAACGATCCTCTGGTCGTGCAGGTGAACGATGATCAGGGCAACGCGCTCACAGGCGCTCTGGTGGAGTTCCACGGCCCTGCGGGCGTTCGATTCAACCCAGCTGCCGTCCTCACCGATTCCAACGGTGATGCCACCACCACTGTCACCCTTGGTGCCATCACCGGTCACTACCAGCTCACCGCCACTACACCCGGCAAGTCGCAGACCTTCACCCTTCCGATTGTCGAGACGGCCCTCGGCTACCAGCAGGAACTGGGTTTTATCGTTGCGGACAAGTACTGCAACCGCTGCCACGATTCAGAGTCGTCTGCCGAGCGGGTCTCGAACTACGACAATCTGGAGGTGAAGCCACATTCCTTCAACGACGGCGTCACGCTGAACAAAATGAGCGATGCGGACTTGACCGCGATCATCCAGCACGGCGGTCCCGCGTTGAACCGGTCCGCGCTGATGCCGCCGTATGGCAATACCTTGAGCGCGTCCGATGTGGCAGCCATCGTCGCATATATCCGCGCAGTGGCTGAACCTGCCTATCAGTCGGCAGGCACGGTCTATGGACAGAAGTAGCGGGGGGAAAGAGAAGAAGTAGATGGATCTTCGACGAACCGCACCGTTCGTCGAAGACTTTGCCTCTACGCAGAAGGCGAGGAACTGAAGAGGTAGAGGGGTGGGGTGGAGAAGCGACTTCAACCGCTTGGACGCTGGCTTCGGCCACCGCTGGCGGCGACCGGATTCACAGGCGCGAAACCGCTTCCCTTGCGAACCTGACTTCTTCCGCGAGCAACTTCAATACCTCAAAGGACATTGCTGGCTCCATCTCCAGCAGATTGACGAAGTCCTTGCACGTCACCAGACTGATTTCAGCGCCCTCTAGGGCTTTCGCAGTCAGCGAGTACGGTTTAGTCCCAATGGCCGCAGGCACGCCAATCAACGAGCCGGGACCCGCCTGGACGCTCAGGATTTCTTCCCCGTTGAATCGGCTGGTCAGCAAGATCGTCCCTTTTTTGAGGATGTAGACACCGGAGGGCGCACCGCCCTGACGGAAGAGAATGCGATTCGCAGCGATCGCTAACGGGGTCGCTCGCTTCTCCAGTTTCTGGACCAATTCAGGGTCGGCAACAAATGCGGAGGATATTTCTGTCACTACAATCTCCTTCAATTGCATTCGGCTGTAGCCAGCCAAGCACGTCTCGGACACAAGGTCACGAGCATGAATTATTTCATCGTGCGGGTCTGGCGGATGTGATGGGCGTCACATCAGGAGTTGGTGTCGCGATCCTTCGACTTCGCCTTCCACAATGAGACCCTGGAAGGTCCCGCTCAGGCGGCCTGATGCATTTTCAACCGGCTGCCGCGTCCATCTGCGCTGGATGTCTAGTGTCCTGAGTCATTAATTCACTAAACTATTTATGGCAAAAAGCGTCTA
>VFSW01001797.1_pt1 | contig 32572 bp, 39 predicted proteins | sample 5358111 | NCBI WGS metagenome assembly VFSW01 (sample SAMN11554181, study PRJNA540505) | mine drainage metagenome | isolation source: sediment from site ElyBrook_90M | place: USA: Ely Copper Mine, Vershire, VT | collected 2017
CCGAAGCCGACCGACACCGTGAACACGGCGAGCATGAGCGCGGCCATGGTGGCACCGGGCACCCCGACTACATCAAATCGGGCACGTTTCCGTTCCGCGCTAATCAGTTTCACGCGCTTTCGCTCCCTGGCGTCATCGGCACAAGTCAACGGCACCAGCCATCTTCGGATTATTGCCTGCGAACCTTACCGCCGCGCAAAGCGACTTTGGAAATAGTTGTACAAAGGCACGAACACCAGGCTGAAGTAGATGCCGTAGATGAACGTTTCGACCAAACCGAGCAGGAAGCTTTGCCAGCTGAGCCAGGTGAATCCCGGCAGCAGTTTCAGCCAGGTTTCGTACATGCGTTGGCCGAACGCAAGGTCGTAGGCCACGCAAAACACATACGATACGACCAGGAACGAGCCGGCCGCCAAACCGACCACACGCCAGTCGAGCTTATAACCCATAACGATGCCCTCCGTGCTGCTGTCCGGCCTGCGTTGACGAGCCGGTATAGTGCGCCGGCGTCTGCTCGAATTTGTCGTGGCACGAGGCGGAGCAGAAATAATAAGTAGTGCCGCCATGCTCCGCAGTGGCAGCAGCGTTCTTCGGGTCGACCGCCATGCCGCAAACGGGGTCCTTGACGTAGCCACCCGGCGCTGCATCGCCGTGCCCGCCGTGCTTGTGGCCACCCATCATGTGGGCACCGCAACCGTAGCGCATCATGAAGTAGAAAAAACCGCCCCAAACGATAAGCCAGGTGAGGCTTTTCAGGCTTTCCGCATCCATCGCTTATCTCCTTTTCGTTCCGGTGTCTCGCGTCCCTCAACGGCGTACGCGTACCTAGTCCCGGCGTCAAGCCTTCAGGCTGGCGCAGACCCGCTGCAGGAGCGCCCGCACGTCCTTGCCAATGGCAGTCACTTCCGCCTTGTCGACCAACTGCAACACCGCCTCTGGGTCCATGAACGCAACCGTTATGCTTCCATCGGCGTCTTCGCGCACGACCACGTTGCACGGCAGCAGCAAACCGATGTCCGGATCAGCTTCGATAGCGCGGTGGGCGAGCGGGGGATTGCAGGCGCCGAGGATGCGATACGGCCGATGCTCGATATTGAGCTTGGCTTTCAGTGTCGCCTTGACATCGATATCGCTGAGCACGCCGAAACCCTCCTTTTTCAGGGCCTCGGTGACTTTCGCGACGGCGGCATCGAACGGTAGTTTTAGCTTAGTGCTGAACCCATACATGAATCGACTCCTTTCAATGTTGGCAATTATTTGGCAAGCATCGATTGCATTGCCTGATCCTGCTGCATCATCTGCTCCATCATCATCTGCATCATATCCATGCGTTTTTCCATCATTTCCTGGCGCTGCGTTATATTGCCGCGCGCCGTATGCTTATAGCCACCCTTTGCGCTGCGGAGCTGACCGCTGCCCATCATCATCGGGCCGCCCATGACGCGCATCGCCTGCATGTTTTCCTGCATGGTCTGCATGTGCGCCTGCATCAGCTTCTGCCGTTCCTGCGGGTCGGTCGTGGCCTGGAGCTTTTCCATCTGCAGCTGCATGGTTTTCATGTTTTCCTGCATCTGGGACATTTGTTTGTCCATGTCCATGCGCATCGCCTGCCTGGCGGGGACCGTTCTTTTCTGCGCTGACACGGCAGGCGAGGACAGGGATTTGTCCTGCGCTGATGCGAAAGGCGCTGCCAGCGCGCCGGCCATGATGGCCGCGACGAGTAATGAAGTTTTCATAGTGGTCTTTCCTTTAGGGTTGAGTAAATTCATGTTTCCGTTACTGGCGACCACTGGTAGCCAGGGCTTGCAGTGAGACGTCCACGACGGCGCCCCCTGGCTCCTGTCGGTCCGGCCGCGTGCCCTATTTCTTTGCGGGGATGTTTGAGAAAAGCACGACGCCGAGCACGACGACAAACAAGGTAGGAAGCCACAACCAGATCATTCCGCCTGCGCCTTCGCTCCCCATACTCCCGCCACTGATCATTGTCCCGGTCGCCATTCCGCTGCCGAAGAGCAGCGACAGCGAAGCTACGGCGACAAACGCGATGACAATGGCCATCCTGCTTGTAGCGTCCATGACATGAGGCTCCTTCGAGAGAGTAAATGTGAAGCTCGATTCCCCGTGGAATGGCGGCCGCAATAGCGGCGAGTTGCAACGCCGTTCTCCGGTTACGCCGCTGGCCACGGTGCTCACCGACGCAGTCCGCGAAACCAATTGCGTGGATGCCACTTATAGATGCAAACGGTTTTGTCGTCCGTGCGGCGTCGCACACAAGGCTTTTATGCCCTGTTGTTGCGCCAGGCTCACAACCTGGCGCGAGCGGGTCCTCGGAGTCGCAGACTGCACAGTTCGGGCTCGCCTGGCCCGCGCCCGTTTTTCGGCGGAGGTTTACTTCCCGTCGCGGGGATGGAAGTGCTTGCTCATGTCCCTGGCTGGGTTTGGTTTGTCCGGCATGGCTTCGGGAGTTCTCTGCGGAAACCCGGTTTTTACCTCTGCGTGCGAGTGAGGTCCCATTTTCGTCCGGTGAACCGCTCTTTCCACCTTGACGTCGGTGGTGGAGCCCGATGCGGTCTTGGCACCGGCCGGGGTATCCGATACGGCGCTGGCGTTGAGCGAGAACGCCGCGATGACGGCGAACAGGCTGGCGGCGAGGGTAAGGTTCAATTTCATGATTATCTCCTTCGATAGCTTGGTAAGAATTTCTGGTACTTCGGTGAATCGTTGTCCGTACTAATCCTGCAAACCCAGTCTGCGCCGTCGCGCCGGTCGTCGACATGACGGCGCGATTACATTGATGTCAGATTGAGCCATCGGCACTCGGGGGATCGGCTGATTCGGGCTGAAATCCAAACCCGTAGAGCCACCCGCTTGGATCTGCTGCTTACGGCCGCCGTCCTGCTTTCAGACACCCGACAAATAGCTGACAGCGCCATTACAAGTTTGTAATCTTCGGAAATCGTGGCTGGTTGCGTGCACAATTGGCGTGCATGACCGCTGCCACAAGGAAGGGCGATGAAGATCCTGATCGTCGAAGACGAGCACAAGACCGGCGACTATCTGAAGCAGGGCCTGTCCGAGGCCGGCTTCGTCGCGGACCTCGCGCGCGACGGCGTCGACGGGCTGCACCTGGCCCTTACCGGCGACTACGATCTCGCGGTGCTCGATGTCATGCTGCCCAAACTCGACGGATGGCAGGTGCTGCGCGAGATCCGGCGCAAGGGCAAGCAGCTGCCGGTGCTGTTCCTGACCGCGCGCGATCAGGTCGAGGACCGGGTCAAGGGACTGGAATTCGGCGCAGATGATTACCTGGTCAAGCCGTTCGCGTTCTCGGAATTGCTGGCGCGGGTGCGTGCGCTGTTGCGCCGCGGCCGGACCAGCGAGCCTGAGCTGCTGCAGATCGCCGACCTGGAACTCGACCTGCTGCGCCGCCGCGTGACGCGCGCCGGAAAGCGCATCGATCTCACTGCCAAGGAATTCGCGCTGCTCGAGCTGCTGCTGCGGCGCCAGGGCGAGGTGCTGCCGCGCTCGCTGATCGCCTCCCAGGTGTGGGACATGAATTTCGACAGCGACACCAACGTGATCGAGGTCGCGGTTCGCCGTTTGCGCGCGAAGATAGACGACGACTTCGAACCCAAACTCATCCGCACCGTCAGGGGCATGGGCTACGTGCTCGAAATTCCGGCACAAGCATGATGCGGCCCAAGTCGATCACCTTCCGCCTCACCTTGTTCTTTTCCACGGCTTCGACGGCCGTGCTTATCGTGATCGGCTACCTCATCGGCGCCTTGGTCGAGGCGCATTTCGAGCAACTCGACCTGATGGAACTCGATGGCAAGCTCGAACTCGTGCGCCACACCCTGGGCGAGGTGCGCACCCCGGCCGGCATGGCTGTTGTGCCTGGGAAGCTTTCCGATGCACTGGTGGGACATGAAGGCCTATCTGTCGCCGTCGTAGCGCCGGGGCGCAAGCTGCTGTTCAAATCGCCGGGCGCGGTTTTTCCGGCCGCCCTGCTTGAGGGACGGCCAGCGGAGGATTCATCCGGGCGCGCGAAACCGGTGGTATGGAAACAGGACGGACAGGGGTATCGGGGTATCGCCGGGACAGCCCTCACCGGAATCGCGGGACAGCCGCCCGTAACCGTGGCGGTCGCGGTGAACACCGAGCATCATCGCGTGTTCATGCAGGTATTTCACCAGCGTCTGTGGCTGGCCATCGCCGCGAGCATTGTGCTTACCGCGCTGCTCGGATGGATCGCCGCGCGCCGTGGACTCGCGCCGGTGCGCGCAATGGCGCGTCTGACCCGCCGCATTTCCGTCAGCCGCCTGGGCGAGCGCCTGCCGCCGCAATCGGTGCCGCCCGAACTGATCGATCTGGCGATTGGGTTCAACGACATGCTCGCCCGCCTGGAAGGCTCGTTCCGGCGCCTGTCGGACTTCTCCTCGGATCTGGCGCACGAGCTGCGCACTCCTGTCAGCAACCTGATGACCCAGACGCAAGTGGCGCTTTCCCAAGCGCGATCGGCGGACCAGTACCGTGAAGTGCTGTATTCGAATCTGGAGGAGTTCGAACGGCTGGCGCGCATGATCGCCGACATGCTGTTCCTGGCGAAGGCGGACAACGGGCTGATCGTGCCGAGCAGCGAGACCGTGGATCTGGCCGCAGAGGTGCGCGATCTGTTCGGTTTTTACGAAGCGTTCGCGGAGGAGCAGGGTGTCCGCCTGGCGCTCGCTGGAGCAGGCAGCATCTTGGGGGACCGGTTGATGATGCGCCGCGCGTTAAGCAATCTGCTGTCAAACGCGATACGGCACACGCCGCGCGGCGGGTCGGTTCGGGTGCGGATCGACCAGCGCAAGTCCGGAGAAATCCGGCTGAGCGTCGAAAACCCGGGCGAAGACATAGAGCCGCAGCATCTGCCCCGGCTGTTCGACCGGTTCTATCGGGTCGACCCTTCCCGCCACAAGGCGCGCAGCGACGGCGCCGGACTCGGACTGGCGATCACAAAATCGATCGTCGAAGCGCACCATGGAATTATTTCTGCTGAGTCGTCGAACGGGTCGACTTGCTTCGCAATTAGGTTTCCTGCCGCCGGTTCCGGAGTGTAACTTTGTCCATTTGCGCTTTGTTGTTGTTACCTGAATTTTTTGTACGCCCGGCCGGCCATACTGATCATTTTGGCCGCACACCGGCGGCGACGGCGCCGATTTGTAGCGTAACGTAACACTGCCCGCCTGCGCTACAGCAGCGTACAAAACAACAACCGGCCACTTACATTCGCGTGATGAAATGGGTTCCGGCGCGACTGATTGACCCGAAGCAGGCTCTCAGATCTCGCAGACTTCCCAAGTTCATCAAATGGAGAATGGATCATGAAACGAGCAACGAAAATTTTAATCGCGGCCGGTACCGCTTTGTCCCTCGGACTGGCGGCGGCCGCAGTCAGCGCGCAACCCTACGGCCCCGGCTGGGGTGGCGGGCAAATGGGTGGCTACGGCCCGGGACCTGGTTACGGCATGGGCCCCGGCTACGGCGTGGGGTCCGGGATGATGCGCGGCTACGGTCCGGGCTACGGCATGGGACGCGGAATGATGGGCGGCTACGGTCCGGGCTACGGCATGGGGCCGCAGGCCATGTTCGGCGGCTACTACGGCAACGTCGATGACAACCTCGCAGCGCTGAAGGCGCAGTTGGGAATCACGGCCAAACAGGATGCGGCGTGGCAGGCATTCAGCAAGAACGCCAAGCAGCAGAATGAAAACCGGCAGGCCTGGTTCGCCAAGATGCAGCAGGCGCGCAGCGCCGGCTCGGCACCGGAACTGCTCGCGCAGCAAACGGAAATCCTGAAGCAGCGCCAGACCGAACTCGAAGCCAACGCGGCGGCGCTGAAAAACCTGTACGCTGTGCTCACGCCGGAACAGAAGACGATCGCGGATCAGCGCTTCGGCGGGTTCGGGCCGGCCAACTGCGCCCCGGCCTACGGCGGCCCGGGCGGACGTTTTCGCTGAGGAACAATCGCATGGGGCGGCAATACGGTCGCCCCACGCTTACTGGAGACAAACATGATGTGGGGATACAACGGATATGGACTCTGGGGCGGCGGCATGGGCATCGGCATGCTCTTGTTCTGGGGCTTGATCATTGCCGCCATCGTGGTGCTGGTGCGGAGTTTCGGCACACGGCACGGGGGCAGCGAACCCCGGCTGCGCGACAGGACAGCGTTGGATATCCTTCGCGAGCGCTACGCGAAAGGCGAGATCGACAAAACGGAGTACGAGCAAAAGCGCAGCGACCTCGGGGCCGGTTAGCAGGCAATACGTCGTGGCGAAGGGGTGAAACAGACTTTGGACGCCGGAGGCAACTGACTTAGAATGGCGTTTTCGACTCCGGTTGCCGCGCATGCCGACCAACGTCCATAGCCAGTTCGTCGCCTGGTTCCGCTCCGCGGCGCCTTATTTCAACGCCTTCCGCGGCAAGACTTTCGTCATCGCCTTCGGCGGCGAAGTCGTGGCCGACGGCAAATTCGGCGTGCTCACGCAGGACATCAACCTGCTGCGCAGCACCGGCATCCGCCTGGTGCTGGTGCACGGCTCGCGCCCGCAGATCGAGACGCAGCTGAAGCTGCGCCGCGCGCGTTCGCGCTATCACGCCGGGATGCGCATCACCGACGCCGTCGCGCTCGAGTGCGTGAAAGAGGCCGCGGGCCTGCTGCGCGTCGAGCTCGACGCGCTGCTGTCGCAGGGCCTGCCCAATTCGCCCATGGCGGGCGCGGCGATCAACACCGTGTCGGGCAATTTCATCACCGCCCAGCCGATGGGCGTGCTCGACGGCGTCGATCTGCAGTACACCGGCACGGTGCGCAAGGTCGATGCCGCGGCGATCGAGTCCTGCCTCGCGGCGGACAATCTGGTGATCATCTCCAGTGTCGGCAATTCACCCACCGGCGAAGTGTTCAACCTGTCGATGGAGGACGTGGCCGTCGCCACGGCCAAGGCGCTGCGCGCGGCGAAGCTGGTGTTTCTCAGCGACGCCCCGGTGGAGGACGCACGCGGCCGGCTGATGCCGGAGCTGTCGGCGCAGGAGGCCGAACAGCTGCTCGGACGCGGCAAGAATCTCACCCCGGACACGCGCCTGTACCTGACCCACGCGGTGGAAGCGGTGCGCGCCGGCGTCGCCCGGGCACACGTGGTGTCGCACAAGGTGGACGGCGCGCTGCTGCTGGAACTGTTTACCCATGGCGGCTCGGGCAGCATGATCACCGCCGACAAGCTGGAGCGCCTGCGCCCGGCCAGCATCGACGACATCGGCGGCATCCTGCAGCTGATCGAGCCGCTGGAGGCCGATGGCACGCTGGTCTACCGCGGACGCGAGCTGCTCGAGCGCGAGGTGCAGAGCTTCTTCGTGATCGAACACGACGGCGTGATCGTGGGCTGTGCCGCGCTCTATCCGCTGGCGGGCAAGTCGGCGGAACTGGCGGCGCTCGCGGTGCGGCCCGAACATCAGGGCCAAGGCTACGGCGAGAAGCTGCTCGAGCACGGCGAGGTCGAAGCGCGCCAGCTCGGCTACAAGAAACTGTTCGTGCTCACCACGCGCGCCGCGCATTGGTTCATCGAGCGCGGTTTCGCCGAAGCTCCCATTAAGGCGCTGCCCGAACCGAAAAAATCGCTGTACAACCTGCAGCGCCGTTCCAAGGTACTGCTGAAAAAACTCTAGAGGCTGCGAGATACGGCGGCTCAAATATCGCCGCATACAACCAGCGGGCTTGCGCGCTGCGCGCGCCAACCGTGTCTTCTGTGCGGGTGAAAAGCGCATCCGCACAGAAAACACGGTTATTGATAAAAGCAAGGACAGCGCGGGGGTTTTATCCAAGATCGCCGCTTGCGCGCGGATGTGCCTTTCATCCGCGCGCAAGCGACGATCCGCGCGGACGGGACGCCGGCCGCGCAAGCTCGATCGCAGCAGCTCGATCTATCGTCCCGGGCACAACCGGCGCCACATCAATGCGGCAGGCGATCGAGTTCTGCGGCGAGCGCATGCAAACCCGCTGCGATGTCGACGCGGTACGGCGCGGGCGCGGGATCGAGTGACTTGAGCTGCGGCGGCAGATGCGCCAATTCGGCCGCCGCGCGCGCATGCGCAACGGCCAGCGATTCGGCGGCGGCCACGCGCCTGCCTGCGCTCATGACCGGCAGCAGCAGCGGCGAGCCGCGCTGCGCATCGCCCTCCAGCGCCACCACGTCGTGGTCGAACGTGCCGTCGGCCGCAACATGCCGGTACACCTGCTTGCGCCCGGGCCAGGTCGCTTTGCCTTCCGAGTGCTTGCGCCGCGCCGTTCCCGCGTATTCCTGCAGCTTGTAAACGCAATCGAGGAAAGGCGCATCGCTCGAGGTATCGAGTGCCGTGCCGATGCCGAAGCCGTCGATAGGCGCGCCCGCGGCGAGCAGCTGCCGCACCTTCCACTCGTCCAGGTTGCCGCTGGAAAAAATAGTCGCCTCGCGCAGGCCGCCGCGGTCGAGGATCGCGCGCACCGCGCGCGCATGCGCCGCCAGATCGCCGCTGTCCAGGCGCACCCCGCGCACGCGGATTCCTTCGCGCTCCAACTCGGGCGCCAGCAGCACCACCTTTTCCGCTGCGCGCTCGGTGTCGTAGGTGTCGATCAGGAGCACCACGTTGGCGGGGCAGGAGCGCGCGAACGCGCGGAATGCGGAGATTTCGTCCACATGCGCCTCGATGTAGGAATGCGCCATGGTGCCGAACACCGGGATGCCGAACTCGACGCCGGCCTGCACCGTCGCGGTCCCCGAAAAACCCGCGAGGTAGGCGGCGCGCGCGGCGAGCAGCCCGGCCTCGGCGCCGTGCGCGCGGCGCATGCCGAAGTCGACCAGCAGTTTCCCCGGCGCGGCGAGCACGCTGCGCGCGGCTTTGGATGCGATCAGCGTCGAAAAATGCAGCAGGCTCAGCAGCCGGCTTTCCACCACCTGCGCCTGCGATATCGGCGCGGTGATGCGCAGCACGGGCTCGTTGGTGAAAAACACCGTGCCCTCCGGCAGCGCGTGCACATCGCCGGAAAAGTGCAGCGCGCCGAGCGCGGCGAGAAACGGCTCGCTGAAACCGCCGTGCGCGCGCAGCCATGCCAGCTCGGACTCGGTCACGCGCAATTGCTCGAAATAACACAGCACCTGCTCCAGCCCCGCGGCCAGCAGGAAATTGCGCCCGGGCGGCAGTGCGCGCACGAAGAACTCGAACACTGCGGTCTCCTGCATGCCTTCATCGAAATAGGCCTGCAGCATGGTGAGTTGGTACAGGTCGGTGAGCAGCGCGCTCTGGTTCTGGCTCACGATGCGAGATCCTCGTAACGTATGGTGCGCGCACCCAGCTTCTGCATCTCTCCCTGCGCGCGCGCCCCATCCCCCGCATTCACGTCGACCGCGCGGATCGCGTCGGCGAGCAGCAGCACCTCGAAGCCCGCGGCGAGCGCGTCCTTCACCGTATTGAGCACACAATAATCGGTGGCGAGGCCGCCGATGAACAACCGCGTCACGCGGCCCAAGCGCAGGCGCGCGGCGAGATCGGTGCCGCCGAAGCCGGAATAGGAGTCGGCTTCGGGCGTCGCCGCCTTGGAGACGATGACTGCCGCCGGCGGCAGGGCGAGACCGGACGCAAACTCGGCGCCGCTGGTCGCGGCGACGCAATGGGGCGGCCAGATGCCGCCCTGGGCCTTGAACGAACAGTGGTTCGGCGGATGCCAGTCGCGCGTGGCGAATACCGGCAGCGCGCGCGCGGCGAATGCCGCAATATAGCGCTTGAGCGCCGGCACGACGGCGTCGCCTTCCGGCACGGCGAGACTGCCGCCGGGCAGAAAATCGTTCTGCACATCGACCGCGATCAGCGCATCGCCGGATTGCAGACGGATGGAGGGACTGGTATTCATGTGGCGCACCGCGGCGAACGGGAGCGGTATTCTAACGCTCCCCAGGGCATTGTCCGGCCCCGGCGCGGCCGCGATATTGACAATGGTCAATGAGCCCGCCGCGCGCGGCACCAACAGAGACACAACTCGGCCTGAAAGCCAATAGCAGCAAGCACCTTCGGGCAATGCGTACGGCTGCCTTGGCAAGCGGCTAAAATGCCGCACATGATCGGCCCGCGAAATCAGCCCGCGTCATCGCTCAACGAAGGCCAGGCGCGCTACATCCTCATCGACCCGGCATTGCGCGATGCCGGATGGAATCTGGAAGACCGTACGCAGGTCGGTTTCGAGATTCCCGTCGATGGCTATGACGCCGAGCCCTGGAACGGCGTCACCGATTATTGTCTGTATGCGCCCGGCGGCGAAGTTCTCGCCGTCGTCGAGGCAAAGCGCTGTTCGCGCAACCCGCGCGAGGCCGACGAGCAATTGCGCCACTACGTCACCGAAATTGCAAAACGCCAGTCGTATGCGCCGTTCGGCTTCATGACCAACGGTCTGCAAACCTGGTTCTGGGAAGTCGGCTTGGCCAATCCACGCGTGGTCGCCGGTTTCTTTTCGCCGCAGGATCTGCAGCGTCTGCTGTTCCTGCGGCAGAACGGCCGGCCGCTTCCAAGCACGGCCATCAACACCAGCATCGTCGACCGGCCCTACCAGCACGAAGCCATACGCCGCGTGGCCGAGTCCTTCGCCGCCAACAAACGCCGGGCGCTGCTGGTGATGGCCACAGGCACCGGCAAGACGCGCACCACCATGGCACTGATCGATTTGTTCCTGCGTGCGAACCAGGCGCAGAACGTGCTATTCCTCGCCGACCGCGACGCACTGGTCGATCAAGCGTTGACCGACGGCTTCAAGGCGCACCTGCCGCATGAACCACGCGACCGCATCTATACCTGGAAGGTCGATACGCAGAAGCGCCTGTTCGTCGCCACCGAGCAGACGCTTAGTCTGTGTTTTCAGAAGTTCAATCCCGGGTTCTTCGACCTGATCATCTTCGACGAGGCGCATCGCTCCATCTTCCGGCGCTTCACCGAGGTCATCGAATATTTCGACGCGCGCATGATCGGCCTCACCGCCACGCCGGCTAACTTCATCGATCGCGATACCTTCCGCGTGTTTCAGTGCGACGGCGCGACGCCCACCTTCCTCTACGAATACCAGCAGGCGGTGAAGGAGGGTTTCCTCGTCGATTTCAGCCTGTATCAGGCGCGCACCGGCTTTCAGCGCAAAGGCATCAAGGGCGCCGATCTCACCGAGGAAGACCGCAACGCGCTGATCGAACAGGGTCTCGATCCGGATGCCATCGATTACGCCGGCACCGAAATAGAAATCGAAGTCAGCAACAAGGACACGCTGCGCCGGCAGTGGGAAGAGATCATGGAAGTCTGCCTCAAGGACCAGTCCGGGCAGCTCCCGGGAAAAACGATCGTGTTCGCCATGACCAAGGCCCATGCGCATCGCATCGCCGAGGTGTTCGAGGAAATGTACCCGCAGCACGTCGGCGTGGCGCAGGTCATCACCTCCACCACCGAGCGCGTGCGCGACGGCAGCTACGGCGACGGCCTGATCACCAAGTTCAAGAAGAACGACCGACCGCGCATCGCGGTATCGGTCGACATGCTCGATACCGGCGTGGACATACCCGAAGCCGTGAACCTCATCTTCATGAAACCGGTGCAGTCGCGCATCAAGCTGTGGCAGATGATCGGGCGCGGCACGCGCAACCACCAGGCATGCCGATTTTTCGACCGCCTGCCCGAAGGCCGCAAGACCGAATTCAAGATCATCGATTTCTGGCAGAACGATTTCGACAAGCAGGCGGACGAGCGCGCGCCCTCCGAAGTGCCGGTGCTGGTCTCGATCTTCAATACCAGACTCAAAATCCTCGCGGGCCTGCTGCCCGATCACGAAACGCTGCCGTTCAAACAGACCGCGTCGGACCTTCGGGCCATGCTCGACCGCATTCCCCAGGACTCGTTTCCGGTGCGCAAGGTGTGGGCAGAAATAGAGCAAGCCTGGCAGGACGGTTTCTGGAAGTTGATCACCCCGGCCAAGATCGATTTCCTGCGCCTCCAGGTGGGGCCGCTGCTGCGCTTCGCGGCCGACGTCGACGTCGCCGCCGAAACCTTCACGCACAAGGTCGAACGCCTGAAACTGCAGATGCAGTCTGGGTCTCCGTCCCCGCAACTGCTGCAGTCGATTGCCGAGGACGTGAGCCTGCTGCCGGAAATCGAGCGCCTGATCGAGATCTTCCCCAGCGCCAAGCTCGCGCTGTCGAACGCGCTCGCCTCGGCCGAACCGGGCCAGTTGACGCGCCTGATCGCCGAACTGGCGCCGCTGATGAAGAACCGGCGCAACCGCCCCAGCGCCTTTCTCAACATCGATCTGCCGGACTTCATCGAAACCCGCGGCTATATCTCGGTCGGCGAGGGCGGCCAGCAAATCCACGTCGAGGAATACCGGCGGCGGGTTGAGGCCCGCATCCTGCAGATCGTCGAGACCCACCCGGCGCTCGCCGCCATCCGCGAGGGTCGCGAGGTCAGCGACGAACTGCTGGTCGATCTGGAGCGCACGCTGCACCGTGACCTCGGCGAGAGCGATCTGCATCTTTCGCCCAAGCTTATCCACATTGCCTTCGGGTTCAAGACCGACAATTTCCTCGGTTTATTGCGCCACGTCCTCACCTTGGACGCGATACCCGATTACCCCCAGGTGGTCCAGCGGGCGTTCGAGCAGCATGTCGCCGCACACCGCTACAATGCCGACCAGATTCGTTTCCTGCGCGCGGTGCAGGAACTGTTCCTCAAGCAGCGCCGCCTGGTCGAGGCCGATCTGTACGAGCCGCCGCTGACCCAGTTCGGCCGCAATGCGGTCGATCGCTATTTCAGTCCCGCCGAGATCAGGGGTCTGCTGGAGCTGACCGAACGGCTGGCGGCCTGAGCCGTTTCAGACAAGCCGGCGGCTGTATAATGCGTGTTGAAAGTTTCAACAATGGAGGTGTGTTGTGGCGACAGTTAACTTCAGCGTGCCGATGGAGATCAAGAACGCGTTCAACAAGGCGTTCGAAGGCGAGAACAAAAGCGCCGTGCTGGCGGTGCTGATGCGTCAAGCCGTGGAGGAGCGCAAGCGCAGAAAGCGCCGCGCCCTCGCGATTGAAGCGTTGCTCCGGTTGCGGCGCCGCGTTCGGCCCGCCACCGCCGCAGCGACCGGGCGGGCGAGACGCAAGGGTCGCCCGTGATCCTTGTCGTTGACGCAAGCGTCGTCATCAAGTGGTTCTTCCGCGACCCCGCGATCGAGGAGCATGCTGAACACGCGCTGTTGGTGCTGCAATCCGTGCGCGCCGGAACCGTGGAAATATTGCAACCACCGCACTGGCTGGCCGAGGTGGCCGCGGTGATCGCACGCCTGGAGCCGCGCCTCGCGGACGAGGCCATGGACGTGCTCGACGCCATGGAGCTTCCCGTCGCCGCCGATGTCGCAGTGTACAAGCGGGCGACGTCGCTTTCCGCGGCACTGCGCCAGCACGTTTTCGATACGCTTTACCACGCAGTCGCCTTGGAGCATGGAGCCGAGCTCATCAGCGCCGACCGCCGCTATTGCCGGGCAGCGCAGCACCTCGGACGAATCACCTATCTTGCGAATTGGGACCGGTTGCAGCAAGGCGCTGCCCGATAGCCTCGTGTTCACCGATACCAACCTTCGCTCCGCCGTCGATGCCCTATGGGACAAGCTCTGGTCCGGCGGGTTGTCGAACCCGCTCGACGCGATCGAGCAATTGAGTTTTCTGCTGTTCCTCAAGCGGCTCGACGAGAAGGAGCAGGACAACGAGCGCGGCGCCCGGCGGCGGGGCACGAAATTCAAACCTGCCTTTCCTAGAAAGGAACTGCGCTGGTCGCACTGGACCCAATTGCCCGCCGGCGAGGCGCTCAAGGCGGTGAAGGAAGAGGTCTTTCCTTTCATCAAAACTCTCGGCGGCGCGGGCGGCTCGTTCGCCGCGCAGATGGAAAACGCCGAGTTCAAGATCAACAAGCCGAGCCTGCTGATCGAAGCGTGCAAAGCCATCGACGCCCTGCAGATTTCAGCCCAGAACCAGGACGTGCAGGGCGATCTCTACGAATACCTGCTGTCCAAGCTCAATACCGCCGGCACCAACGGCCAGTTCCGCACGCCGCGCCACATCATCCGCATGATGGTGAAAATGGTCGACCCGCACCCAGGCGAGCGCGTGTGCGATCCCGCCGCCGGCACCTGCGGCTTCCTGGTCAATGCTTGGCAGCATTTGCTTGAAACCCACACCGACCCGCGCGACTTGAGTTACGACGAAGAGGGCTACCCGCACGGCGTCACCGGCGCGAAACTCCCGCGCGAAGTGTTCGCCGAAGACGCGCAACGCCAGGCGATCACCGGATACGACAGCGATTCGGGCATGACCATGCTGCGCATCGGCAGCATGAATCTGATGCTGCACGGCATCAGCTCACCCAACTTCCGTTACAGCGATACGCTGTCCAAGGCCTTCGACGAGGAGCGCTGTTACGACGTCGTGCTCGCCAACCCGCCGTTCAAGGGCGCCGTCGACGCCGCCGACGTCAACCCCTCGCTGCCCGCCAAGGTCAAGAAAACCGAAATCCTGTTTCTGCACCTGTTCCTGCGGTTGCTGGAGAACGGCGGCCGCGCGGCGGTGATCGTGCCGGACGGCGTGCTGTTCGGATCGAGCAAGGCCCACACGGAAATCCGCAGGCTGCTGATCGAGGAAAACCGGCTCGACGGCGTGATCTCCATGCCCAGCGGCGTGTTTCGCCCGTACGCGGGCGTGTCCACCGCCGTGCTGCTTTTTACGAAGGGCGGCACCACGGAAAAGATCTGGTTTTACGACATGGAGCACGACGGCTATTCGCTCGACGACAAACGGCAGAAAGTTCCCGAGAACGACATCCCCGACCTGCTCGACTGCTGGCGCCAGCGCCGCGATACGAAATTCCAGCAAAAGCGCGCCCAGCGCCTCGCCGGGCTGCAAAAGCAAATCGCCCCGCTCAAGACCGATCGGCTCGGGCATCACGAGATCATCCACCGCCTCAAATTCGAGGAAGTGATCGCAAACGACGGCAAAGCCGACGCCGCGCGTACCGCACGCGAAAAGGCCGAAGCCGAACTCGCCACGCTACAGGCGCAGATCACGCCGCTGCAAACGGAGATCAACCAACTCGGCCGCCAGTTCTGGGTGACGAAAGATCAGGTTAAGGCCAACAACTACGACCTCTCTGCCAGCCGCTACCGGCGGATTGAGCAGGACGAAGTATTTTTCGAAAAGCTTCAGGTTACGCTCGGTCGATTGCAGGATATTGATCGCATGGCGGCGGGAATAGTTCGCGAACTTGAAGCGGCGCTCAAGTGATGTGGGCGACAATCGGCGACCTCGTCGGCAAGGTTGAGCAACTTCATCCCGCCAATCTAGGCCGGGATTGGATCGCCTACCTAGACATTTCCTCTGTAGATAGGGATTCCAAGCGAATCCTTGCAGTTCAGCGTATTCCGGCCCATTCAGCGCCAAGTAGGGCGCGACAGGTTGTGTGCGCTGACGATATTCTGGTTTCGACCGTGCGACCAAATTTGAACGCGGTCGCATCGATTCCAGGCTACCTAGACGGTCAGATTGCCTCGACCGGATTTTGTGTTTTGCGGCCGAATCCAACACGGGTGTGTCCGCGATATTTGTTTTACTACTCCCAGACCGAAACATTCGTCTCGCATCTATCCAGAGTTGCTACTGGCGCTAGTTATCCGGCAGTCACTGACAGCGACGTCCTGGAAATGCCAATTCCATTACCGCCCTTGTCCGAGCAGAAGCGGATCGCAGGGCTGCTGGAGAAAGCAGACCAGTTGCGCCGCAGTCGCCGTTGTGCCCTCGAACTTAGCGATACATTCCTTCGCGCCGCTTTTCTAGAACTGTTCGGAGACCCGATCAAAAATTCCGCTGGATTCCGAACTGAGCAGCTTGAAGATCTCATCGATCCCGATCGCCCGATTTCATATGGCATCCTGATGCCCGGTCCGGATATTCCTGGAGGGGTGCCGTACATTCGAGTCACAGATATTCAAAATGGCAAAATTATTTCGGCGAGCATTCGACGAACCACCGCGGCAATTGATCAAGCCTACAAACGCTCGAAGCTCAAAGGTGGTGATTTGCTAATGACGATTCGTGGTCATGTCGGGCGAATAGCAATTGTTCCTCCCAGCCTTGAAGGTGCAAACATCACCCAGGATACTGCGCGTCTCGCGCCCCGTAGCAGCGTGAACGCACAATACCTTATGGGCTGTCTTGGGACTGACGGTATGCAACGTTGGATGGCTGATCTTACGAGGGGCGCGGCAGTTCAGGGCATCAATCTCGGAGACGTGAAAGAGCTTCCGATTCCAGTGCCGCCCATGTCGTTTCAGAAAAAATGGGTGTCGCTAGTTTCCTACGCCGACCAATTACGATCGGCGCAACGGGAGGCCCTGCGCCAAGCCGATCATTTATTCCAGTCACTCTTGAATCGAGCATTTAGGTAAGCCGCGATTAGAGCGCCGTGCGTGGTGACGACGAATACCGGCGCTTCGGTCTTCTTCGCGACGATCCTCTCGCGCTATCGGTACTTCCTGAACTGCCCGACCACCACCCCGAAAATCTCTAGGCCGCTTGTAGGGCGTATGACCGGATAGGCCTTGTTTTCCGGTTTGAGTACGATGCGACCTCTCTCTCTGTGCAACCGCTTCAACGTGAACTCGTTGTCAATGATTGCAACGACAATCTCACCGATGTTGGCGGAGGCGCGTTTTTCGACGATGACCACATCGCCGGAGTGAATGCCGGCATCGATCATCGAATCGCCCTTGACGGTGATCAGCACGGTCCTCGAAGGGTTGGCGACAAGGTATTTGTCGATGGAAAGCCCTTCAGGGTTTGAATCAGTAGCCGGGCTGGGCAGTCCCGCCGGTACGCTTTCGGCCAAAGGGCGCTCGAAGAACCGCTTTCCCGGCTTCAAGCGCCGGTCCGGCGCGCTTTGCACGAAGCCTTCCCCCTTGAGACGGAGCACCAAGTCGGCAACAGAGGCCTTCGATTTCAAGCCAACGAGGTTGCCGATCGCAGAATACGAGGGCAGGACTCGGTGACGGGCGTAGTAATCCTGCAGTCGGGCGAGAGATTGACCGTCAGTTGGCATTGGGCTAGGATACCGAACGATCGTTCGGCAGTCAACGGGGGTTCCATGAAAGGCAAGAGCGGTTCGCTCCTCCTGCCCGACGCGTATCGCGGCCGGGAGCAAGCGTACGTGAAGCACTGCCTTCTGGAGGCATACCTCGAGAAGCTGTTTCTCATTGTCGGGATGGGCGCCAAACGTCTCGGCATCAGGGAATTGTGTTACGTGGACTGTTTTGCGGGACCTTGGGGCGATGAGAGCGAGGCCATCGAGTCGACATCAATCGCTGTCTCGTTGCGCGTGCTTTCGAAGTGCCGGCAAGCGCTGGAAAATCTGGGCGTCAAGCTATCGTTTCGCGCGCTTTACGTCGAAAAGGATCCCAAAGCTTTTGCGCGGCTAAAGCGGTACCTGAATGAAAGAGAGGTGGATGGGATCGATGCGGAATCACTTGAAGGTGATTTCGTCGAACTCCGACCTGCGATTATCGAGTGGGCATCGCGGGACTCATTTGCATTCTTCTTTATTGACCCGACCGCGTGGCGGCCGGTGAGTATCCGGGTGTTGGAGCCACTCTTGGAAAGGCCACTATCCGAGTTCTTGATAAATTTCATGTACGACTTTGTGAATCGGACGGTGTCGATGCCCGACTTTCAGCCGCAGATCGAGGAACTCCTCGGCGAAGACCCAGAGGTCAGCCATTTGCACGGATCTACTCGTGAAATGGCGCTCCTTGGTATCTATAGGCGCAATTTGAAGAGATCGGTGCCAACAGAAACTAGATTGCCGGCACGCTCGGCATACGTGCGTGTCCTCGATCCGGAAAAGAACCGACCGAAGTATCATCTTGTGTATTTGACAACCCACCCACGGGGCATCGTCGAGTTCATGGCAATTTCAGAAAAGCTCGATTTGGTTCAGAAACGGGTGCGAGCTGCGACTCAGCAACGTCAGCGAATAGCAAAGACTGGAATGGGGGAACTGTTCGGCTCGGACGAGCACGTCCGCGACGAAGACGGGCACGCGAGCCCCGAAGAGGTGGAACGATATTGGATAGATCAATTGAGCGAGGAGCCGCGTAGATTCGGATATGTGAAATTTGCGGACATGCTGGAGGAGACTGATTGGTTTCCCGGAGATTTTCAGCGGGCACTCGGAAATCTCATTGAATCGGGCCGAGTTTGCAACTTGGATGCGGCTAAAAGGCGGCGAACAAAATTTCTGCACCTGGAAAACGATGGCGAGCGGTTGCAGCTGATTAAGGGCAAAGAATGAGCACACAGAGCAAGATTGAATGGACGGAGGTGACCTGGAATCCGACGGTGGGTTGCACCAAGATCTCTCCTGGCTGCAAGAACTGCTACGCGGAAACGATGGCCCGCCGCCTAAAAGCGATGGCCGTGCGAGGCTATGAAAATGGATTTCGATTGACGCTAGTGCCGGAGAGGCTTATGGAGCCACTTGAACGGCGCAAACCGACTGTCTACTTCGTGAACTCCATGTCGGACCTGTTCCACGAGAAGGTGCCGTTCGAGTACGTCCGCCGCGTATTTGACGTCATGGCTCGCTCACCGCAACACAAGTTTCAGATGCTGACCAAGCGCGCCGAGCGCATGGCCGAGTTCTGCCTGAGCGTGGAAGTGCCTGCGAACGTGTGGCTTGGTGTCTCTGTGGAGAATCGCAAACACGGCGTGCCCCGCATCGACGTGCTGCGGACGGTAGCAGCCAGAGTTCGTTTTCTTTCGGTAGAGCCACTGCTCGAAGACCTTGGCCGAATTGATCTTTCAGGAATCCATTGGGTCATCGTTGGCGGCGAGTCTGGTCCCAAAGCAAGGCCGATGCGACCGGATTGGGTGGATAACATAAAGTTGCAGTGCGATCGTGCAGGCGTGGCGTTCTTCTTTAAGCAGTGGGGAGCGTGGGGGGTGGATGGTCACAAGCGATCGAAGAAAGCGAACGGCCGAAAGTATCGCGGCAAGGTCTGGGATGCTATGCCTGCATCAATGGCGGAGTTGTAGGCGAGGTCGAATCGGCTCTCCAGTAAGTTGTCTGTCCTGGTCGCATCCGCGAAGCGGGCGTGGCCGGAACGTTTCAGGCCGGTAAATTCCTTCGCATCCGGCGGTTCGCTCCGCAGCGATTTGCCCGGACCACTCAGCTTTTCAAGCGCGGAGTTCATCTTCTCCGCCGATGAGCCACAGCTTGGGCTGGGCGAGCACCCGCGTGATGAACGCGTTGCCTTGCTTGATCCGCTTTTTCAGGTCCTGTTTTGAATACACCGTCGGGTTCACGGGGCGGCCGAGGCGCTTGGTCGCATCTTCCAGGCTGGCGAAGAGGTCGGCGTAGTTTAGGCTGTCGCTGATCACCATCAGGTCGATGTCGCTTCCCACCGCATCCTGCTTTTTTGCGACCGAGCCGTAGACGAAGGCGGCGCTGATGGCTTGCGCGTGCTGCGCCAGCGCCGCGCGCAGGACGTCAGCTAGCCCTGATGTTTTCAGTATGAGGCCGCGCAATTCCTCGAATACCGGAGCGGCGGCGTTGGCCTGATAGTGTTTCTGGTTGCCAAGGCGTTTGACTGTGACGAGGCCGGCCGCATCGAGGCGCCCAAGCTCGCGCTGCACGGCGCCCGTGCCGGAGCCGGCGAGGGCGATGATTTCGTTGGCGTAGAAGCTGCGCGCCGGATTGCCGAACAACAGCCCCAGCACGCGCTGCTGGACTTTCGTGAACAGCGCACCGGCGGTGTCTGATGTCGGCGTGGCACGCACTTTGGAGGCTACTTTCTTTGTTCCCATATTGGGTATGATAAACCCCAAAGTGGGTTTTATCAACAGATCTTGAATGGCAGGCAGCGTCACTGAAGGTGGTCGCAATTTGCGACCACCTCGTCGGGCAATATGACTACCTGCGAGCCGATGCCGCGATGCGTTCGATCGCTTTGTAATCGGGCTGAAAGCCAGTATTGACGCGGAGTTTCTGGCGGTATCCCTGTTGCGCCAGTTGCTCTAATGAAAATCCCTCGAGTGCGTCGCCAGCCTACCTAGCAGTTCGCTGTGGCCGGCCAGCCGGTTCGCGATTACGTGCACCACTCCACTTTCGCACTCTACCGATTCATCGAGCCGCTTGGCCAGTTCCTTGTGCGTTGCGAGCGCGTCACGTAGCTCGACGAAGGCGCGCACGATGAACACACTCATTTCTGTCGCCCGGGGCGAGTTGAGGATGGTCGCGGCCATGATGGCACCATGCTCGGTGAACACATAAGGCAAGTAGCGTCTGCCGCCGCGCCCGCTGATTGATGTCGCAATTTGCGACCTCAAAGCCGCATGCTCCGTATCGCTTAACCGGAACATGAAATCCGCGGGAAAGCGTGCAAGATTGCGTTTTACCTGCTCGTTGAAGCGCTTCGTCGTCACCCCGTAAAGCGCGGCAAGATCGGCGTCGAGCATGGCCTTCTGGCCGCGGATGACGAGGATTTGCCGGGCGATTTGCGCGGTGACGACGAGTGCGGCCGCTTCGGTGTCCTTCGCGATGCTGCGGTTCTTCATGCAGGAATCAACGATCCGGATCGCTGGTGAGTTGACGGCGCGATGCTTGCGCTCACTCGGCAATCGGCCTGAAAGCCAATAGCAGCAAGGGTTTCCAGGCTATAGGTCGCCGTCGCAGAGTCTGGAAAAGCCGTTCAATCGGATGGTGATGCGCTACGACGAAACGCAAGCCGCCGTCATCGCACCCTGAATACCAGCTTGCCGCGCAGGTGTCGCCCCTCGCTCACCTTATGGGCAGCGGCAGCGTCCGATAACGCGTAGGTCGTGATCTCGGGTACGCGTACGGCGCCGCCGGTGACCAGCGCGACGATGCGATCGAGATGCGCGCGGTCGCGCCCGACTTTGGGACGCAGCGAGGCGACGTCGGCGCGCGGCGAGGCCGGCGCGGCAGCCCCCGATGCGATGAATGCGGCGCGTCCGCCCGGCCGCAGCACGGCGAAAGAGCGCGTTGCGACCTCGCCACCGACGGTGTCGAACACCGCATCGCAGCCGGACACCACTTTGGCGAAATCCTGCGTGTTGTAGTCGATGACCTGGTCGGCACCGAGACCGCGCAGGTAGCCGTGATTCGCCGCGCTCGCGGTGGCGATCACGCGGGCGCCAATATGCTTGGAGAGCTGAATGGCAAAACTGGCCACGCCGCCCGCGCCGCCCTGAATCAGTATCGTTTCACCGGCCTTCAGCTGCAGCGTGTCCTCGACCGCACACAGTGCGGTGAGGCCGGTCAGCGCCACCGCCGCGCACTCCAGGTGCGCAAGCATCTCCGGCTTTCTCGCCACGATCGCCGCGCTGATCGCGATCTTCTCCGCGTAGGCCGCTTCCTGGCCGACTGCGCAGACGCCGAAGACCGCATCGCCGAGCGCGAAGTCCTTCACCCCGTCGCCGAGCGCACTGACTACACCGGAGAAATCCCGCCCCGGAATATACGGAAAATCGGTGATCGGAGCATAGCTGCCGGCGCGCACCCTCCAGTCGGCGCCGTTGACGCTGGCCGCGTGTACATCGACGAGCACCTGGCCCGGCCCGGCGGCGGGATCAGGAACGTCGCCGTACTGCATCACCTCCGGCCCGCCGTGCTTGCTGAAGTACGCTGCTTTCATCTACTCGCTCCCGGTGAATTATTCCGTCCGGCGGCAATGCTAGCATGCCAGGCGCGACGCTTCCCAACCGCGGGACATCAGTCTGAAAGCCAATAGCAGCAAGGGTTTTCGGGCTATCCCAAAAGCCGTTCAGCCAGCGATCGCGGTGAGAGGATGGTCACTCCAGCGAACGATTTGCCGTAACCCGTACCAAAGTGCGTGCGATCGCCTGTGACCAGCGCAGCGCAGCGCAAACGTATTGCAGCGGCCACCACGATGCGATCTTTTTCCGGCAGCCAGTTGACCAGCTTCAGTTCCGGGCCAGGCGCTTGTGCGGAGCTGATGCGCAGGCGTTTGAGCAAGGCCTCGAATGCGATCAACGCGTCCGGCGCCTTGGCGGCGAGATTCCGGCGCGCCTCGATCACGACGTAGTCGTCAGCGCAGCACTCGTGTCCGCTGTCGAGAAGCAAATACAGCAACTCGCGCACCGCGCCGGCGGTTTTCGCCGCAGAAAACAGGATGTTTGCGTCCAGAAACACGCGCATGGCGTGGTCGCGCTGTGTTCAGCGGACAGATTTACGCTTGGGCAGTTTGGCACGCTTGCCCGCCGGGGCCTTGGCGCCGAGGTAGGCGGTGAGTTCTTGTTCGGCCGCGTCGAACTCGCGCACGCGCTCGGGCGTGTACAGCTCCACCGGCAGGGTGACGGCAGGGCGCAACAGCAAACCCTCCGGCGTGGTTTCGGCGATCAGATGGTCTTCGGCCTTCAGCCCGAGCGCCTGACGCAGTTTGACCGGCAGTGTGATCACGCCGCGGCTGGTGATGGTGACATTGGCTTTCATGCGTTGCAGTATAGCAGAATTACTGCAAGATACATCGGTTTGAAAGGCACCAGGAGCTCGGTGTTCTGGATTTTAGCGACGCTGCTTCTCCTCTTCCGGCGGCCGCACTTTCCGGAACAGCGCGAGCAGCAGCAGGTCGTAGGCGATCTTCACCCCGCCCGCCACCACCAGCGGCCAGCCGAAGCTCGACAGGCCCAGCATCCAGCCCGCGAGGAACGGGCTCATCGCGGCGGCGAGGCTGCGCGGCACCGAGGTGATGCTTGCGGCCGCCGGCCGTTCCGCCGGCGTCACGATCGCCATCACGTAGGAACTGCGCGTCGGCACGTCCATCTGCGACAACGCGCTGCGCACGAACAGGAGCGCAATCGCCCAACTCAGGCCGGGGACGAACGGCAGCAGGATCAGGCACACGCTCGACGGGATGTGCGTATACACCATGGTATTCACCAGCCCGAAACGGCCGGCGATGCGCACGGCGACGAGATAGGAGGCCGCAGTCAGCACGCCGGTCCAGAAGAACACCACGCCCGCCGCCGCCAGCGACAGGTCGAAGCGCTGATACAGCCACAGCGCCACCATCGACTGCACCACGAAGCCGCCGCCGAACGCGTCCAGGCTGAACAGCGCCGCCAGCGTGTAGACCTTTTTCTTCGATTGCTGCAGCGGCGCCATCGGCTGCCGCTCTTCCGTCGCCAGCGCCCTGGGCAACCCGCGATAGACGAGGCCGGAGGCACAGGCAAGCAGCGCATACAGCACGAACATCGCCTGGAGGGCATGCGTCGAAGACACGCCGCTCGCGTTGACGATGGCCGCGGGCAGCGCCGCCGCGAGCGATCCGGCAGCAGCGAGCAGGGAGCCCACGAGACTGTAGCGCGCAAACGTTGCCGTGCGCTGCCGGTCGCTCACCACGCGCGAGAGCACGGCATGCTCCAACGGCATGAACACGCTGACATCCCCGCTCGAGGGATTCAGCGTTCCCACCAACGCGACCAGCAGCAACGGCCAGAAGTCGGTAAGCAGGGCGAAACCGAAACCGGTGAACGCCATCAGCACCGACGCGGCGAGCAGCAGACTGCGGTAGTGGTAGCGCCAGGCATGCAGCCCGACCGCGAGCGTAAGCAGGCCGGAACCGACGAGGGTGGTGGTCGCGATAATGCCGACGTGCAGCGGGCTGAAGCCGAGTCCCAGCAGATACAGCGGCAGCAGCAGGCTCACATAGCCGTCGCCGAACGCGCGCAGACCCTTCGCGACGAGTACGCGATTGACATGAATCGGTATGGTGTCCAGGGCCCGCCCCTTTGCCAGAGCGGCAGATTTGGACGGGACACCGTCTTGGCGGGAAGCCATCGGGGATCTGCCTCGCCCCGATGCGTGCAGCCTAGCGCAATCGAGCCGGATCGGCAATCATCGATCCCCTTGGGTCCATGGGATCGGACCCTAGGCTGTCACTGCGCTACGGCTTCCGTGAAATTGACTTGGGCGGTAGTTAGGCTGCTACTTAATGTCACGGCATTGCTTGAAGGGGTGAACGTATAGCCCGTGAGGCTGGGCGTCACCGTGTAGTTCCCGGCGACGACGGTGAAACTGTAATTTCCGCTCGCGTCGGTCACCGCGGTTCCGGTAGTGGCGCTGCCGGACGTCAGGGTGATCAACACGTTCTGGTCCACAGGTCCGTTCACCTTGCCGGAAATGGTGTAGGTCGCAGCGGCATTGGCCGTCTGCGTGAAACTGGCTGCCGTGACATTTGCGCCGCTGATGGTCACGGCCGTGCTGACCGGGGCGAACGCAGAGCCTGCGCGGGACGGCACCAGGTTGTAGGTCCCGTTGGGGAGTGCCGTGAAACTATACGTCCCGTTCGTGTCGGTGGTGGTGCTCCCCGTTCCGGCGCCTGTCAGGGTGATGGTCACACCCAGCGGCGTGCCGCCGCTTACCGTGCCCGAGATGCTGTAGGTGGAAGTAGTGGCGCTGGCATTGGCCGATGAGGTACCACTGTCGCAGGTCGAGGTATTGGCCACACCCAAACTGCCGCAGCCGGAGCCGCAGCCGGAAAGGAGCGCCGCAACAAACAGCGGAACAGCCGCCAGCATCAGCTTCCTGCGCCCGAACGAAATGTCCATTTTATTGCCCCTTTGTTTATGCGCTCTTGCCAGGTTCCAGGGCCGGCAGAACCGCATCGAAATTATGGACAATTCTAGAGCATGGACCGAATTGGCAACGTCAAAGTTTGTATCAAATTGTGATCGGGATCAGCTAAACCCCAGTTCGAGCGCGCCGAAGTCGCCGAAATCGGCTTTGACGTTATCCCCCGCCGAGACCGGTACCGGCGTCAGGCAGGTGCCGGTTATCACCACGTCGCCGGCGCGCAAGCCCTCGCCATGGGTGCACAGTTCGTTGGCGACCCAGGCGAGCGCGGCGCGCGGGTCGCCCAGCACATTGGCGCCCGAGCCTTGCCCGGCGAGCACGCCGTTGCGATAGGCCGCGACGCCGTGCTGCACCAGATCGCGCGCACGCCAGTCGGCGCGCGCCGCCGGGCCGATGGCGTACCAGCAGGCACAGGCGACATCCGCGATCAGTTGCGCCGCGCCGACGCGGGTAAAGTCCTCATAGCGCGAGTCGGGCACTTCGATCGCGGGATGCAGCGAGGCGACGGCGGCCAGCACCTCGGCGACGCTGTAGACTGCGGCGCGGCTGGGCAAGGGCTGGCCCATGCGGAACGCGAATTCCGCTTCGGCGACTTTCATGTTGTTGCCAGCCAGGGATATGCGCGCGCCCGCTTCGACGGCGCGCGCCGAGAGCAGGCAGCCTGCAAGCGGCCCATCGACGCGGATGTGCCGCTGCCCCGCGGTGCTGGTGGCGGCGATCTTCCAGCCGACGATGCGCTGGCCCGAAAGTTTTGCCAGCTCGGCCTGGATCGCATATCCCTCGGCGCGGCTGGCCGGCCGGCAATGCGCCGGCAGCTCATCGAGTCGGGTGGACTGCCGCCAGTGTTGCCACAGCATAGCGGCGGCGGCGTGGATGTCCTGCTGATTCATCTGTTTTCCTCCTGAGCCCGCGGCGCGCGGCCATGTAGAATAGCACCGGTACCAAGAGGCCATTCCAGCATTACCGAAATGGCCCCTGACTTAGGGGAGCATGAGGGGATACATCCCCTCATTTCGTAATAAACTCCCAGCCTCGCGTGTCTGCGCCGATCGCGGGAATCACCGGCTCGAACAAATCAACATGACTGCATTCGCCGAACCCATCATCCTCGCCAACAGCCACGCGGCGCTCGAACCCTTGGCATACGATCATCACGACGGTCTGGCCGAGGCCGTGCGCGACGGCGAGTTGTGGAAGCTTTGGTACACCGCGGTGCCTTCGCCCGAAGGCATGCGCGACGAAATCGAGCGCAGGTTGGGCCTGCAGCGGGCCGGTTCGATGCTGCCGTTCGCGGTGCGCAGCCGGGCCAGCGGCAAGCTCGTCGGCATGACGACTTACATGAACATCGACGCGAACAACCGCCGCGTCGAAATCGGCTCCACTTGGTATGCCAAATCGGCGCAGCGCACGCCGCTGAACACGGCCTGCAAAATGATGCTGCTCGGGCATGCGTTCGAGACGCTGGACTGCATCGCGGTCGAATTCCGCACCGGCTACTTCAATTTCCCCAGCCGCCGCGCGATCGAGCGCCTGGGTGCAAAGCAGGACGGCATATTGCGCAGCCACCAGCGCTATGCCGACGGCAGCCTGCGCGATACCGTGGTGTTTTCGATCGTTGCGCACGAGTGGCCGGCGGTGAAGCGGCATCTGCAACTCAAACTGGCCGGGGACTAGAGCGATGGAAACCCTGCTGCCGCTGGCCGAACGGGTGGCGCTGCTGCTGAAAGCACGGCGCGAGACGGTCGCGGTCACGGAGTCGTCGGCGGGCGGCCTGCTGTCGGCGGCGCTGCTCTCGGTCCCCGGCGCCTCGGCCTATTTTCTCGGCGGGGCGGTGGTGTATACGCACAAGGCGCGGGGCGCGCTGATGCAGATTCCGCGCGAAGCGGTTGCGGGCATGCGCTCGGCGTCCGAGCCTTATGCGCTGCTGCTCGCGCGCACGGTGAGCCAGCGTTTAGGCGCCAGCTGGGGCCTCGCGGAAACCGGTGCCGCGGGCCCGAGCGGAAATTCTTATGGCGACAGCCCGGGACACAGCTGCATCGCCATCGCAGGCGTCGCGGAAGAAGTCATTACCCTCGAAACCGGCAAGGCGGACCGGGTGGCGAATATGCGCGCGTTTGCCGCGGCGGCACTGGAACTGCTGCAGCGCCATTTGTCGCAGTGACCTGGATGGCGCGAAGGCGCCCTCCCTCAGGCCACTGTGCTATGTTTCGTAACAGTGATGGTCACCATTGATTCACGGAGATAAGCATGAAAATACGCGCCGCCGTGCTCAACCAGATGCACATACCGCAACCCTACGCAAAGACCAAGCCGATCAGCATCGAGACGATCGAATTGGACCCGCCCGGCCCGGGCGAGGTGCTGGTGAAAATGGCCGCTGCCGGGCTGTGCCATTCGGATCTTTCCGTCATCAACGGTGACCGGCCGCGGGTGATGCCCATGGTGTTGGGCCACGAGGCGTCCGGAATCGTCGAAGAACTCGGGTCCGGTGTCGTCGGTTTGGAGCGCGGCGACCATGTGGCGCTGGTATTCGCGCCCAATTGCGGCCACTGCCTGCCCTGCAGGGAGGGCCGTCCGGCGCTGTGCGAACCGGGTTTTGCCGCCGGCGCCGCCGGCACGCTCCTCGGCGGACACCGCCGTCTGCACCGCACGGACAAAAGCATGCTCAACCACCAGGCCGGCGTGTCCTGCTTCGCCGAATACGCCGTGCTTGCGCGCGGCTCGCTGGTGAAACTCGACCCCGAACTGCCGCTCGACATAGCCGCTCTGTTCGGCTGCGCCGTGCTCACCGGCGTCGGCGCGACGATCAATTGCGCGCAGATGAAGCTGGGCAGTTCTGCGGCCATCGTGGGTCTGGGGGGCGTAGGCCTGTCGGCTCTGCTCGGCGCGCTGGCGGCGGGCGCGCGCCAGATCGTCGCCATCGACAAACTCGATTCGAAACTCGAATTCGCGCGCGCGCTCGGCGCCACGCACACGTTCCGCGCCGACGATCCGGAACTGGTGGCGAAGGTCAAGACGGCGACCAACAACGGCGTGGACGTGGCGATCGAGGCGGCGAGCGCGGTTGCCGCACTGGAGACCGCTTACAAGATCACCCGGCCCGGCGGCACCACGGTGACGGTCAGCCTGCCGCCGCCCAGCGCCATGTTCAACGTGCCGGCGGTCAACCTGGTGGTCGAGGAACGCACGCTCAAAGGCAGCTTCCTCGGCTCAGCCGTGCCGCAGCGCGATTTGCCGCGCTACATCGCGCTTTATTTCGCCGGCCGGCTGCCGGTCGACAAGCTGGTGACGCACAGAATCAAACTCGACGAAATCAACCTCGGCTTCGACCGCCTGGCCAACGGCGAGGCGATCAGGCAGGTGATCGTTTTCTAGATCGGCGCCAAGGGTGCAGCAGCAGCGGCGCGTATCCGGTTCCTGAAACGCACGTACAGCCGCGCAGCGCCGACCAGGTTCCATTCCAGCCAGAGGCAGGACGCGCTGAACGCCAGACCGGCCGGCAGCGCCAGCGCCGGCCAAATCACTGCCGCGAGCAACAATGCCAAAGCGGCGAAATGCAGCCGCATCTGGCCGCGCATCGCGCGTTCCGGAATCATCTGTTTCATGTTGGGCTGCGTGCTCACCGTTCCGCCCTGGCGCTGCAGGTGCAGCCAATTGAGAAAGGGCATGATCTTGTACAGCATGCCCTGAATCACCGAGAGGAACACGCCAGGCAGGGCGAGCACGCCCAGCCACAGCGGCGCGCGCGCGTGCCCGCCCAACTGCGGCAATGCCAGGAACAGCAGCCAGGAAACGGCCAGGGCCAGCAGCGCCAGCATGGCTCCGCGCCAGAACACCAACGTGACATCGGCCTGGCGCCGCCGCCGGCTCGATTGCAGCCAGAGCGTGGCGACGGCGTAGAGTCCCGCCAACAGCATGCCCGCCAGCACCACGCCGGATTGCCAGGATTGCGCCGCGCTCGTGCCGGGCAGGAGTTGCAGCGACCACAGGCACAGCGCGAGGAATAAACCGGCTGGAACCAGGCGCGTCAGCCAGAGCGGATAGGCCGGCGTGAGCTGAAACATGGGCACCACCAGAAAGGAAACACCGATCACCAGCATCAAGGCCCAGCCGCCCAGCCCCCAGGCGACATGGACATTGATCAGCGTAGGCAGGGACCAGATCGATTGCAGGCTCCGGTGCAGTCCGAGCGTGCTGGCCAGGGTCACGCCGAGCACGACCGTCAGCAACAAACCGAACACCGCCAGGCGCAACACCCGGATCGACGCGCTGCGCGCCGGCGTGCGCACAAGCGCGACCGCCATGACCGTCAGGAACAGGCCCAGCGCCGTGGCGAACACCAGTGCCGCCAGCAGGAACAGGACCTGCTGCCCCAGCAGGAAAGCGGTCGCGAGAAATACCGCGCCAGCGGTGATCAGCGGATGCACCACCGCGGCGACCAGACGCGGCCGCCAGATGTTGGCTCCGGCCACCACCGCCACGAATTGCAGCAGCGAACCGCACATCACCTGCAGCATGAAGTCGACCACGATCAGATGGGTCATGGCGAGGGCACCGGAGGACCAGCGCGTCGCCAACGCCGCCGGTCCGAACCATGCCAGGACCAATCCAGCCACTGCGCCAAACAGCGGCGCGGTGAGAAAAAACCGGTAAGGCACCGATATCGGCGGCGCCTGCTCGAACGACAGGGTGGGCTGCATCCTGCTCGCGGCTTAGCCTTTTTGAATGTGAATCTCGTTGCTGCCGTCGGCACGGCGCTCGGAGCGGTAGCGGTAACCGTTACGATCGAGGATCGAATACAGCGGCAGGGGTTCGCAGCGCAACAGCATGATCAGTTCCGCACCCGGAGCCAGAGTTGCGAGCGCGGCCAGCGCCAGTTCCAGCGGCTCCGGCGGCTCCATGTCGCGGCCGTCGATCATTTGCGGCTCAGGCACGCCTCTGTTCCAGCAACGCACTCATTCGTGCGGCAATGCGCTCCGCCTCCGGCCCCAGCGCCTGGTCGCACATCGGATAGAGGATGTTCTCTTCCTTCATGTTGTGTTGCTGCATGAGGATCAGCAGGGTCTCGGCGATGCCGGCGTAGTCTTCTCCATCGCGCGCGGCGCAGGCGGCCTCGAGCTGCGCCAGCAATGGGCGCATCTGCTCGTGCTCCAGGCGCATTACCCGGGTCGGGCCGGAACCGGAGCCGGCGGCCGCCTCGAACGCCGGGAACAACAAGTCCTCCTCGGCCGCGAAATGCGCCTTCATCTGAGTTTGAAAGTGCTCGAAGGCGGATGTGGCCGCGGTCCAGTCGCCGCGCCCGGCAGCCTCTTCGGCGGCGACGAATAGATCGTCGCAATGCCGGTGGTGAGCGGGAAGTATTTGGGTGGGGAAACTCATGCCGGCGTCCTTACGCTATGCGATCGGGCAATCTTAGCAGCAGCCCCGACCACTGGTTTGCACTACCCCAAAATTTCCGCGGCTGCGAGCAGGTGGTAGGCAGCCGTCCGCTGCATCCGGTGGACGCGCCGCGCTTATTTTGCAGCGTCGTCAGCCTGCTGTGCGCTCTTCTGCGTCTGGTCCATCGCCTTGCCGAGGTTCTGCTGCACCTGGTCCATGGTTTTCTTGCCCTGCTCGATTTCCTTCTGCTTCGCAGCGGCCACCGTTGCGGCGGTGGTTGCCGTCTCGACGCCGCAGCCGGCAAGCGCGGCGGCGGCGGCAAGGACTATGATCGCTCGCATAAATTCCCTCCTCGTGTGAAAGATATGAAACTGCGGGCGAGGCGCGTTCGCGCCGCAGGCAATGCGAGTTCTATTCTGGGTCCAGCGAAACGCTAGCGCAAGCGCCCCGTTCTGCCGCAAAATGCGCCCCGTGGCAGCCCGATCATGATATTCACCACCCTAGCCAGCGCGGACCAGTTGGCACAACATCTGCACGACCCGCAGTGGGTCATATTCGACTGCCGCTTTGCGCTGACGCGCCCGCAATCCGGGCGCCAGGCTTATGCAAAGGCCCACCTCCCCGGCGCACACTATGCGCATCTGAACGAGGATTTGTCCGGAGCGATCACGCCGACCAGCGGACGCCACCCCCTGCCCGATCCCGGCTTGCTCGCGCGCAAACTGGGCCTCTGGGGCGTGGACCGGAGCAAACAGGTCGTGGTCTACGATGACAGCTTCGGCTCCATGGCGGCGCGCCTGTGGTGGCTGCTGCGCTGGCTGGGCCACGATGCGGTGGCGCTGCTCGACGGCGGATTTCCGGCCTGGCAGAAACAAGGCCGCGCGCTTAGCGTCGAAATTCCCGTCACGCGGCCAAGCCAGTTTCATGCCGCGCCCGACGATGGAATGTGGCTGGGCACTAATGCGGTGCTGGAAGCTCTGCGGCGCGAGCGCATGATCATCGACGCCCGGCCGGAAGAGCGTTTCCTCGGCCTGATCGAGCCCTTCGACAAGGTGGCGGGGCATATTCCGGGGAGCCTGAATTCACCATTCGAGGATAATCTCGATATGCGCGGAAATTTTCTCAAAGCCGAAGAGCTGCGCGCGCAGTACGAATCGCTGCTGCGCGGCGCTCCCCCGGGCGAGGTCGTCCATTTGTGCGGCTCCGGAGTCACGGCCTGCCACAACCTGCTCGCGCTGGAAATCGCCGGACTGACCGGCGGCAGACTCTATGCCGGATCGTGGAGCGAATGGATCACCGATCCGTCCCGGCCAATTTGGTCTAGGAATCCGTAGCAAAGCTTTTCCTGCTACGACCGGCTTAGGAGAGCACGAGGGGAGATCTCCCCTCGTCTCGTTTTAGACTTGAAAGGAAAATACCATGAACAGCGGCAAGACCACGCGCGAACTGCAGCGCATCATCGAAGCAGCCGCGACCTCCGACGGCGCCGGCGTCAAGCTGCGGCGCAGCCTGGGGCAATCGCCGTATGCGCGCCTCGATCCGTTTCTGATGCTGGACGAGTTTTCGTCGTTCGACGCGAACGACTATATCGCCGGCTTTCCGGCGCATCCGCACCGCGGCTTCGAGACCGTCACCTACCTGCTCGACGGCCACATGCTGCACGAAGACCATCTGGGCAACCGCGGCGACCTGAAGAGCGGCGCGGTGCAATGGATGAGCGCGGGCCGTGGCATCATCCACTCGGAGATGCCGCAGCAGGAGCACGGGCGCATGCGCGGCTTCCAGCTGTGGATCAATCTGCCGGCGCGCGAGAAAATGAAACCGGCGAGCTACCGCGACATCGATCCCGCCGAAATTCCGGTCGTCACGCTGCGCGGCGGCGGCCGCGCCAAGGTCATTGCCGGCACGCTGGAGACGGACGGGCAGAGCGTGGCGGGACCGATCCAGGGCCTCGCCACCGAGCCGCTGTATCTGGACGTGGAACTTCCTGCGGGCGCCGCGTTCAAGCAGCCGGTGGCGGGCAGCCACAACGCCTTCATCTATGTGTTCGAAGGCAGCGCAACGGTCGGCGCCACGGCCGAGGCGCGCAGCCTGGCCACGCACAGCGCGGGTGTGCTGGCCGCGGGAGACCTGGTCGAAGTTCGCGCCGGCGCAGAAGGCGCAAGGTTCCTGCTGCTCGCGGGCAAGCCGCTGGGCGAACCGGTGGTCCAGCACGGTCCGTTCGTGATGAACACGCGCGAGGAAATTGAACAGGCGATCAGGGATTACCAAAGCGGCGAGCTCACGCGCTGACCCGGTTAAAAAACACGTTGCGAAAGGATTTTCGCAACGATCCAACATAGGGGAGCATGAGGGGATCTATCCCCTCATATCGTAAGGATTCGCGCAGTCTGAATAGGCTAAAATAGCAGCACGCATCGACAGGAGTTGTGGCAATGGCAAGAATGGTGAA
>VFSW01001798.1_pt1 | contig 32568 bp, 32 predicted proteins | sample 5358111 | NCBI WGS metagenome assembly VFSW01 (sample SAMN11554181, study PRJNA540505) | mine drainage metagenome | isolation source: sediment from site ElyBrook_90M | place: USA: Ely Copper Mine, Vershire, VT | collected 2017
TTACTCAAAAAAAGGTGACATGACGTAGTGTTATGTCACCCTAACCACATGAATTAACACAAGCAGAAATCTGAAAGCTGTTAATGCAATCCATCCACCAGACATTTTCTGTGATTGCTCGATACCTATGTGAGTTCCCGCTATGAGCAAACCCCTTTACCAGCTGATTCTGACGACCCTGCCCGATGCGCAGTCCGCGCAGCGACTGGGTGAGGCACTGGTGCGCGAAGGCCTTTCCGCCTGCGTCAACATTTTGCCGCCGATGCAATCGATATATACTTGGCGCGGCAAGGTCGAGACCGCCACCGAGTACCTCGTTCTCGTCAAATCTCTGGCTTCGCGCTACAGGGCGATCCAGGAACGGATTCAGGCATTGCATCCTTACGAACTTCCCGAGATTATCGCGGTCCCAATCGCGGACGGCTTAGCTGCCTACCTGGCATGGCTGCACAACCCGGACATTGCTCCATGAAATATCTGCTCTACGCCATGCTAGCCATGGGCTCGGCCCTGGCCATCATCCCGCTTGGTCACGCCAATTCTCTGCCGAGCGGACTGCTCAAGGCCGACAAGGCGTTCGCGCTCAGCGCCCAGGTACGCAATGGCGACGCCGTAGTGGCACACTGGAACATTGCCAGAGGTTACTATCTCTACCGCGACAAGTTTCGGTTCGTGGTACAGAACAGCGGAATTGCCCTGCAGAACCCGGTTTTCCCCGCGGGCATTCGCAAACATGATGAGTATTTCGGCGACGTCCAAATCTACCGCAACGCGGTGAGCGTGCTACTGCCAGTATCGCGCACCGATCCGGCAGTCCGAACGCTGAACCTGCAGGTCACGGCCCAAGGCTGTGCCGATATCGGCGTGTGCTATCCGCCCATCGTCAAGACAGTAACGCTCACGCTCCCTCCCTCCCGTGTGCCGACCACGACACCAGGGCGCCCGCCGGCCTCTGCCGTTGAGACATCGGGGACAACCGACGACAATCGCCAGTTCCTGAAGCCCGGACAGGCGTTCCGTTTGCAGGTCGTACGGCGCACCGTCGATTCTCTCAGTGCCCGCTTCGCGATCGCACCCGGCTATTACCTCTACCGCGACAAGATTCATTTCAAGCTGCTGCCGGGACAGGGCATAAGCCTGGCACCCTACGTACTACCCAGTGGCCTGGTGGAAATCGACCCGTTCATAGGACGCACTGAAATCTACGAGACCGCTTTCAAGATCACATTGCCACTCATCGGCAACACCGGCCAGGCGCCCGTGGTCCGGCTCCAGGCGAGTTACCAAGGCTGCGCTGAGAAGGGGATTTGCTATCCGCCAATCACGAAGGTGGTAACCGTAGCGATGACCGGCGCTGGCATGACGAACGAAGTTGCCTCAGCCAGTGGACCCGCCGCCAGCGGGCCGGGACACCATGCCAGCTTCAAAACGTACATGCTCGCGATGCTGGCGGGCTTCGGCACTGGGCTGCTTTTGGCCTTCACCCCCTGCGTCCTACCCATGATCCCGATATTATCGAGCATCATCGTTGGACAGAGCGACCGTAATGTTACCAAACTGCGCGCCGCGATGTTGTCGCTATCCTACGTGCTTGGCACCGCGGTGACCTATACCGCGGCCGGGGAACTGGCGGGAGCAACAGGCGTTCAACTGCAGGCTTATTTCCAAAATCCCTATGCGATCGGCCTGTTCAGCGCCATATTCGTGTTCCTGGCGCTTTCCATGTTCGGGTTCTACGACCTACAGGTCCCGGCCTTCATACAGTCGCATCTTCACCACCATAGCCGGGAGCTGCACAAGAAGAGTCATCGCATCAAGGGTGGTGCATTTTTCGGGACCTTCGTACTCGGGCTGGTCTCAGCCCTGATTGTCGGCGCCTGCGTATCGCCACTGCTGATCTCGGCGCTGGGCATCGCCATCTCCAGCCATGATCCAGCTCTTGGCGCCGCCATCATGTTTTCCATCGCCATGGGCACCGGCGCGATACTCATTGCCATAGGCGTGGGCGCGGGTTTTCTCCTCCCCAAGGCCGGTCCCTGGATGGACAAGGTGAAGCACGTCTTTGGGGTACTCCTCCTCGGAGTGGCGATCTACGTTTTGAGCGCTCTGCCGCAGGTACCCGTACTGCTGCTATGGGCAGCCCTGCTGATTGTCGCCGGAGTATATCTCGGCGCCACGCAGACCCTGGCAAAGGACGCAGGCGGCTGGAGCTACCTGTGGAAGGGGGTTGGCACGGTATTGCTCATCTGGGGCGTCTTTGCACTGTTTGGCGCCCTGAGCGGCAAACGCAACATACTTAACCCCCTCCCCCGCGGAGGCGTCGCCGGCATCGCCACACAGATCACCGCGGGCACACCTATGGAGAAGGCAGCGTCCTCCGCCCCATTGTTCCAGCGCTATGCCACGCCGAGGGAAATTTTGGCCGCCATGGCCGATGCGCGCGCCCAGGGCAAACCGGTGGTCCTGGACTTTTATGCTTCCTGGTGCGTCGACTGCGTACAGCTGGAACGCGGCACCTTCTCCGATCCGCGCGTGCGTGCCGCGTTGAGCCACTTTGTCGCGCTGCAGGCCGACGTGACCGACACCGATGCCGCGACCCAGGCACTTAAGACGCAATTTGGCGTCCTCGGCCCTCCGGCGGTGTTGTGGTTCTCACCTGACGGAAGGGAGCTGAAACGCTTGAGCTTCTACGGGTACCGGTCACCAGACCGTTTTCTCGCCACGGTGCTGCAGGCTGAGGCCGAATTTTCCGGGAAAGACCGGATTCCATCTCAACCCGGAGCAACTCCATGAAAAGTTTCCTTTTGCTGGCGGTGGCCGCCATACTCGCTGGCGTGGCTGGAATGTGGCTCGGACAACATTTTCACCACTCGCCATTGTCTGTCCAGCAGGCAGTGGGAACGCAAACCGTCGCATTCTCGCTCCCCGATATCCAAGGACATAGCCGTGATATCCAGGATTGGAACGGCAAGGTTCGCATAGTCAATTTCTGGGCAACCTGGTGCCCGCCGTGCCGCGAGGAGATCCCGGAATTCATTAAGGCGCAGCAGCGCCTTGGCCCAAGTGGCCTGCAGATCATTGGTGTCGCCGTGGACAGGACCTCGTCCGTGATCCGCTTCTACAAGGCCAAGAAGATGAACTATCCGGTACTACTGGGCGAACAGCAGGGCGTACAGTTGATGGCGAAGTACGGAGATATGGAGGGCGGTCTGCCCTACAGCATCATTCTCGACCGGCATGGCCGAATCGTGGCCCGCAAGCTTGGGGCATTCTCCAAGGCTGGCCTGGAAAAAACCTTGCGACCCTATCTGAAGAAGGCCTCATCCTGATGGACGTGAGTCGCCCAGTCCCGTAATTGCCTCCATCGGTTCTTTGGCCCGAACTCCGGCGATTTTGCTGGAACTTGTCTTGAACTGGACAAAACCTGCCCATCTGCGTACTATCCTGAGCCCAATTGATACTGATACTGTCTGTGCGCCGATAAGTCCTGGTTCGCGCGGAAGTGGGCACCAATCGGGGGTCTATGGCCGAGATACTGGTACTAAACGGACCGAATCTCAATTTGCTGGGGACGCGCGAACCCCGATATTACGGTTCCAGCAGCTTGGAGACAATCAATACAGAACTTGCCCGAATCGCGGCAGAAGCGGGCTACAAATTGAGCGTTTTTCAAAGCAATGCCGAGCACGAACTGGTGCAGCGCGTGCATCAGTCAATGGAACAGAAAGCAGCGTTCATTTTGCTCAACCCCGCCGCCTTTACTCATACCAGCATTGCGCTACGTGATGCGCTTGCGGCGACAGCCATACCTTTCATTGAAGTTCATCTTTCCAACATCCATGCGCGTGAGTCATTTCGCCGCCATTCCTATTTCTCTGACCTTGCCAAGGGAGTCATTAGTGGGCTTGGTGCCCAAGGTTACGAATTGGCGCTCGCGGCGGCCATCCGGTACTTGAAAAACCAGGACAACAATCGTGGACATACGCAAGATCAAGAAGCTCATTGAGATGCTTGAGGAATCCAACCTCTCGGAAATGGAAATCCGGGAGGGCGAGGAGACCATCCGGCTGAGCCGCATGATGACGGTCGCGCCGACAGCTCCGGCGCTGGCTCATGCGCCGATCCAGACATCTTTCGCGCCGGCCCCGGGATCCACCGCGGGCGGCGAGAAGCCGGCGGAGGTCTCCTCCGTCCCTTCAGGTCATGTCGTTACCTCGCCGATGGTCGGCAGCTTTTACCGCGCGCCATCGCCCAATGCTGCACCATTCGTGGAGATTGGCAGCCAGGTGAAGGTCGGCGATACGCTTTGCATCATCGAAGCGATGAAGATGCTCAACCCTATCGAGGCTGACAAGGCTGGGACGATCAAAGCCATCCTCAAAGAGAATGGCCAGCCGGTGGAATATGGCGAACCCCTGTTTGTCATCGAATAATCGTCCTTCCGGCAACCTCACGATAATCCCATGATCGAGAAAGTGGTCATAGCCAATCGTGGTGAGATCGCACTGCGCATTCAGCGGGCGTGCCGCACCCTTGGAATTCGCACCGTCGCACTGCACTCGGAGGCCGATCGGGACGCGAAGTACGTCAAGCTTGCGGACGAATCCGTATGCATTGGTCCGCCACCGGCCAGGGACAGTTACCTGAACATTCCAGCGGTCATCAGCGCCGCCGAAGTCACGGATGCGGTCGCCATTCATCCAGGGTACGGCTTTCTCTCGGAAAATGCTGATTTTGCCGAGCGCGTCGAACAGAGCGGCTTTATCTTCATCGGTCCGCGTGCCGAGACGATTCGGCTGATGGGCGACAAGATTTCCGCCATCCGGGCAATGAAAAAGGCCGGAGTACCCTGCGTACCGGGGTCCGATGGACCGCTGGCGGATGACGACGACGAAAACCTAAGGCTCGCCGCGGACATCGGTTACCCGGTACTTATCAAGGCTACTGGCGGTGGTGGTGGAAAGGGGATGCGCGTGGTGCACAGCGAAGCCGCTCTGCGCAACGCCATCTCGCTCACTCGTGCTGAAGCGAAAGCAGCTTTCAACAACGACGTTGTCTACATGGAGAAGTACCTCGAGAACCCGCGTCACGTGGAGTTTCAAGTGCTCGCAGATCAACATGGCAGCGCCATCCACTTGGGCGAACGCGATTGCTCCATGCAGCGGCGTCACCAGAAAGTGGTCGAAGAAAGCCCTGCCCCGGGCATCTCTGAAAGAGTGCGCCAACGCATGGGGGAGCGCTGTGCGGAGGCCTGTCGCAAGATCGGTTACCGCGGAGCTGGGACCTTCGAGTTCCTGTACGAGAATGGCGAATTCTATTTTATAGAAATGAACACGCGCGTGCAGGTGGAGCATCCGGTGACAGAAATGGTCACTGGCGTCGACATCGTACGCGAGCAGCTGCTGATCGCCTCCGGCGAACGCCTGTCGTACCGCCAGAAAGACATCACTTGGCACGGGCACGCGATTGAGTGTCGCATCAACGCCGAAGACGCCCGGACCTTCATGCCGTCGCCAGGGCGCATCACTCAATTCCACCAGCCGGGCGGACCAGGAATCCGTGTGGACTCACACGTTTACAATAACTATGTGGTGCCACCCAATTACGACTCGATGATCGGCAAACTGATTGCCTATGGCGAGAATCGCGAGACCGCTATGGCCCGCATGCGCATTGCGCTGAGCGAGATGGTGATCGATGGGATCCGAACCAATATTGCCTTGCATCAGGACATCATGAACGATGCCGCATTCGGGTCCGGCGGAGTAAACATTCACTATCTGGAAAAGAAGCTTGGGCTTTGACGAACAAGCCGTCGCCGGCTGGGTACGGTCATTCGGCACTCGGAGGTGAATCCAAGCCGTGCAATCCGCGCTTCGACTCCGACAACAACTGTCGCGCCAACACTTCACGTGAACCGAAATGCCCTGGCTCTGCGTCCGCCTGAGTGTTGACCGAGAGCGGGTGGACAGCGTCTCCGATGCCCTGGAATGCTGCGGCGCACTCGCGGTCATGCTGGAAGATGCCGGCAACGAGGCTCTGTTTGGCGGCGCCGGCGACGACGAACTGCGACTCTGGGCGCATACCACCCTGTGCGCGTTACTACCCGCTGACACGGAGCCTTCACAGTTCGTCCGCGACGTCACGGCGCTGCTGGGTATGAATACACCCCTGACCTGGGAAGCAGATCGGCTTCCGGACCAAGATTGGGAGCGAGCATGGATGGACCGCTTCAGGCCGATGCATGCTGGTGGGTATTTATGGATCTGTCCGAGCTGGCTTGCCCCGCCGCCACCTCCGGCGGTAGTCGTCACGCTCGATCCAGGGCTTGCCTTCGGCACCGGAACGCACGCCACCACCGCTTTGTGCCTGAACTGGCTGGCAACCCACGCACTGTCCGGAAAGGAAATCATTGATTTTGGCTGCGGTTCGGGCATCCTTGCGATAGCCGCCTTGAAGCTGGGCGCGCACAGCGCCTGGTCTATCGACATCGACCCCGGCGCACTAGCGGTCACCTGTGAAAATGCCCAGCGCAACGAGGTAAGTGACCGGCTAAGTGCCGTTACTCCGCAATCCCTGCCGGCGGGCGCAAACGCCGATGTCGTCGTCGCGAACATCCTGGCTGATCCCCTGATCCAGCTCGCCCCGCGTCTCACCGGACTCACGCGCACGGGCGGTGTTCTGCTGCTATCCGGGATGCTGGAGCAGCAATCTGCCGAAGTTGAACGTCACTATTCGGCGGAGTTTGCTGTCGAAACCCACGTCCGTGACGGCTGGGCGCTACTGGCCTGTCGCAGACTTGCGCTGGGCACCTGAAGGCCTGCGGCACGACCGAATCATGTACACCCGCTGCCCCCGATGTCACACCGTATTCAGCCTTACCGATGTTCAGCGTGCGGCGCGCGGAGGTCTGGTGCGATGCGGGCGGTGTTCCACCGTGTTCCAGAGCAACGACAGGCTGCTTCAAGCGCTATCCATGGAGAACGAGGTTTCCAGCAGCGATGCGGCCACGGCAGGCATCGCGGACCGGGCAGCAACTTTCAATGCGGTGGACATCATGCTGCCTGAAACACGCCCAGGAACAGAGCCGCTGGAGTTCCCCCTGCTGCGCCGGGCACGGCGCCCACGTACGCGTATGCCATTCTGGATATTGGGTAATCTGCTTCTCATGCTCCTTCTTGGTGCACAGGCGCTATACTTTTACGGCACTACACTGTCGCGATGGTATCCGCCGATCAGCCAGATCGAGGCAAGCACCAGGCGCTGGTTCGGATTCAGGACACCTGCACGACTGGACGTCGACCTGGTCGACCTAGAGCGGGCGCAGATTGCCCCGCATCCCAGAGTTGCTAACGCGCTGCGCATCACGGCAACACTGGTCAACCGGGCCGCACACGCACAGCCTTATCCGCTGCTCGAAGTGACTTTTAGCGGCAACGGTGGCAATGTGGTCGCGCGGCGCGTGTTTCATCCACATGAATACCTTGGCAAGGCGCAGTCGGGTGCTGGCATGCCACCGAACATCGCTGTCCCAATCTCCTTCGATGTGCTCAATCCCGGCCGACGCGCGGTCGGCTATGAAATCCAGCTGTTTGCCGCCCGGTAGCGGTGCGTCTGCGTCCCCCCGCACCGCCGCCATGCGGGACGCGCTGAACGTGACACGAACACGAACCGGATCCACGCGGGCGACAGGCATGATGGTGCGTCAGCCTCTTCCCTGTACCCACAATTTATGAGTATTATGCCGCCTCTTCCGCTTGCGACTCGAACAAGACCTCAATGCGACTGGGCCCCTACATCCTGAAGAGCAATCTGATCGTCGCGCCAATGGCCGGGGTCACTGACCGGCCGTTCCGCCAGCTGTGTCGCAGGCTCGGTGCCGGCATGGCGGTGTCCGAGATGGTTTCTTCAAACTCGCTGTTGTGGGGTAGCGAGAAAACCCTGCGGCGAGCAAATCACGACGGCGAGCCAGAACCAAAATCAGTGCAACTCGCCGGCGCCGATCCGACAATGATGGCCGAAGCCGCACGTCGCAACGTGGACCGCGGCGCGCAGATCATCGATATCAACATGGGTTGTCCGGCCAAGAAGGTTTGCAACGTGTTGGCCGGCTCCGCGCTGCTGCGCGATGAGCCACTCGTGGCACGTATCGTCGAATCGGTGGTGCGCAGCGTAGACGTTCCGGTCACTCTCAAGATCCGTACCGGCTGGGACCGGGACCATCGCAACGGCGTGCAGATCGCGCGCATCGCCGAGGCGACTGGCATCCAAGCGCTGGCTGTGCACGGTCGTACCCGTGCGGACGCCTACCAGGGTGAAGCGGAATACGAAACCATTGCTGCGATCAAGGCAGCGGTCCGGATCCCGGTCATCGCCAACGGCGACATCGACTCCGCAGAAAAAGCCAAGTATGTACTGGAAAAGACCGGTGCCGATGGCGTAATGATCGGCCGTGCTGCCCAGGGAAGGCCATGGATTTTCCGGGAGGTTTCGCATTTCCTCCGCACCGGCACGCTCCTGCCGGAGCCGGGGCCACGCGAGATTCGCGACATTCTGCTCGGCCATCTGGCCGATCTGTATGGATTCTACGGCGAGCGTCTGGGCGTGTGTATCGCGCGCAAACATATCTCCTGGTACAGCAAGGGCTTGATCGGCGGCGGCGCTTTCCGTCATGCCGTCAATCAGGCGGAAACGACGACGGCGCAGGTCGACATGATTGAGGAGTTTTTTATACGACAGATCGACGCGATCGGGCAGACAGCCGGGATGGCGGCATGAAGGAACATCACCGCAAGGGGCCACTTGCCGCCTGCGTCAGGACCGCGCTGGAACGCTACTTTCACGATCTGGACGGCGAGAAACCGGGCAGCCTGTATGCCATGGTCATCGGTGAGATCGAGCGCCCGCTGCTTGAGGCAGTCATGCATCACGCACAGAGCAACCAGTGTAAGGCGGCACGGATGCTCGGGATCAACCGCAATACATTGCGCAAGAAACTCAAACTACACGGTCTAGACTGACGCACCCAGACAATCACGCGGCAGGAAAAGGCGCGTCGATCAACGGGACTTTTCCTGTGCGGAAACACGGCAGCGCCAGAGTATTCCGGCATCTTCGGCCATCGTCTAACCAACAACCGCTAAAGGGGTAGCATGGCGATCATCAAACGCGCTCTGATCAGCGTTTCGGAAAAGACGGGCATCATCGCGCTCGCCCGGTTTCTGCGGTCCTATAACGTCGAAATTATCTCCACCGGCGGCACTGCCAGGCTTCTTGCCGACAATGACGTCGAGGTCATCGAGGTCTCCGACTATACCGGCTTTCCGGAGATGCTCGATGGACGGCTGAAAACCCTGCACCCCAGAATTCACGGCGGAGTTTTGGGACGGCGCGACCTACAAAGCCACCGCCAGGCCATGGAGGCTCACGGCATCCCACCGATAGACCTGGTGGTCGTCAATCTCTATCCGTTTGAACAGACTGTGGCACGCAAGGACTGCGGACTCGAGCTGGCGATCGAAAACATCGATATCGGCGGCCCGACGCTGCTGCGCGCTGCCGCGAAGAACCACTCGGCGGTCACGGTGGTCGTCGACAACGCTGATTTCGACATCGTGCTCGAGGAAATGAAAGCGCACGGCGGCTCGGTAACCGACGCGACGCGCTTCGCGCTGGCAGTCAAGGCGTTCGAGCACACGGCTCGCTATGATGGCGCCATTGCCAACTATCTCGGTGCCATTGAGCCGGGCGGCATCCGCACACGCTTTCCCAGGACCTTCAACACTCAGCTCGTCAAAGTCCAGGACATGCGTTACGGAGAGAACCCGCATCAGCAGGCGGCGTTCTATCGCGAGCGTGCTCCGGCAGAGGCATGCATCGTCACCACGACGCAGCTGCAGGGCAAGGAGCTTTCGTTTAATAACGTCGCCGACACCGATGCCGCACTGGAATGTGTGAAATCCTTCGGCGAGACGGCATGCGTCATCGTCAAGCACGCGAACCCGTGCGGTGTGGCGGTGGCGGATACGCTGTATGACGCATACCATAATGCCTACATCACGGATCCGACATCTGCGTTCGGCGGCATCATCGCCTTCAACCGCGCGCTTGACGCGCATACAGCACGCGCGATCATCGATCGCCAGTTCGTAGAGGTGATCGTCGCGCCGTCGGTCACGCCGGAGGCACGCATAGCCCTCGCGGCAAAGCAGAACGTGCGTGTGCTTGAGTGCGGTGAATGGGGGAACGAACGGCCGCCCGGCCTGGACTTTCGGCGCGTCACCGGCGGACTCTTGGTTCAGGAGCGTGACAACGCCACCCTTGACCAAGCCGGCCTCAAGGTTGTCACCAGGCGCGCGCCGACTGCGAATGAACTCAACGATCTGCTGTTCTCCTGGAAGGTCGTCAAGTTCGTCAAGTCCAATGCCATCGTTTACTGCAAGGCCGGCCGCACCGTGGGCGTCGGCGCGGGCCAGATGAGCCGCGTGTATAGCGCACGCATCGCTTCCATCAAGGCGGCGGATGCTGGCCTCGAGGTCCGCGGCTCGGTAATGGCTTCCGATGCGTTCTTTCCGTTCCGCGATGGCCTGGATCAGGCGGCGGAAGCCGGCGTCACAGCGGTGATTCAACCGGGCGGTTCCATGCGCGACCAGGAGGTCATTGAAGCTGCCGACCAGCATGGCATCGCTATGGTCTTCACCGGTATGCGCCACTTTCGGCACTAACCATCCGCGCGGTGCAATGTGCCGCTGCCAGGTCGATATGAACATTGCCATGGCCACTTCCGAAAGGGAGATCAGACGCTGCTTCCCCGTCATGGTTCAGCTGCGCACGAAACTTGTCGAGGACCAGTTCATCCGGCAAGTTCAGCAACTACAGCGGCAAAGCTACCAGCTTGCCTATCTTGAAGATAGCGGCAAGGTGCGTTCGCTGGCCGGGTTCCGGTTCATGCAGAGGCTGTCACACGCGAACATCATGTACGTCGAGGATCTGGTTACAGCGGATGATCAACGATCACGCGGTTACGGCGCTCAACTCTTCGACTGGTTGGTCGAGCGCGCTGTCGCGGAAGGGTGCACTGAACTGCGCCTGGATTCCGGTGTGCAGCGGTTTGCCGCACATCGCTTCTATTTCGCCCGACGCATGCACATCTCTGCCTATCATTTTTCCTTGAACCTGGACGAACGCACATGAAGGTTCTCATCGTGGGTGGCGGCGGGCGCGAACATGCGCTGGCCTGGAAGTCGGCGCAATCCGCCCGCGCCGAAAAGATCTTCGTCGCACCCGGAAACGCCGGCACCGCACGCGAGGCCAAGTGCGAAAATGTCGCCATCGCTGCGGAAGATGTCGATGGACTGCTGCACTTTGCGCTTGCCGCCGGGGTCGATCTCACGATCATCGGGCCTGAGGCACCGCTGGTGCTAGGCATCGTCGACCGATTCAGGGCGGCCGGTCTGCGCTGTTTCGGACCGAGCCGCTCGGCGGCGCAGCTTGAGGGTTCAAAGGTTTTCGCCAAGGATTTCCTGGCGCGCCACTGCATTCCGACCGCTGCCTATGGCAGCTTCACCGACGTGGCAAAGGCCGTCGCATACATTGAGCGGATGGGCGCGCCCATCGTCGTCAAAGCCGATGGCCTGGCGGCCGGAAAAGGTGTGATTGTCGCGCAGACAACGGAAGAAGCGGCGGCGGCGACACGTGCCATGCTCGCGGACAACACGTTCGGCGAAGCCGGCCGGCGCGTGGTGGTCGAAGAGTTTCTGACTGGGGAAGAAGCGAGCTTCATCGTGATGGTGGACGGCAAGCATGTGCTTGCGCTCGCGACCTCTCAGGACCATAAGCGTTTGCATGATGAGGATCAAGGGCCTAACACCGGCGGCATGGGTGCATACTCACCGGCACCGGTTGTCACACCGCAGATTCACAACCGCATCCTGCGAGAGGTCATCGAACCCACAGTACGAGGGATGACAGATGAAGGCTGTCCTTATACCGGCTTTCTTTACGCCGGTCTCATGATTGCTGCCGACGGCACACCCAAGGTTCTCGAATTCAACTGCCGCTTCGGAGACCCGGAGACCCAACCTATCATGATGCGCCTGCGCTCGGACCTGCTGTCTCTGGTCGAAGCCGCGGTCGAGGGCCGTCTCGACCGCGCCGAGGCACTGTGGGATCCGCGCGTGGCGCTGGGCGTGGTCATGGTGGCAGCCGGCTATCCCGGGGCTTACCGCAAAGGCGATGTGATTCATGGCCTGAGCGCGAAAATCGGACCGGAACAAAAGGTATTTCACGCAGGAACGGTGCTGTCCGGCGACCAGGTGTTGACCCAGGGCGGCCGCGTTCTGTGCGCGACTGCCCTGGGCGCGAACGTCGCTGAAGCACAGCGGCGCGCTTACGCGCTCGCACGCAACATCAGTTGGGAGGGCGTACAGTACCGCGCCGATATAGGTCATCGCGCCATCGCCCGCGGGCTTTAGTGCGTATTCTTTCACAAGCACGGCCGGACCCGCTGCCCGGCCGTTTCCCTGTATAATCCGGCGTTGCCAACGATGCATATCCAGCACCGGGAGACAATGTAGATGAGCAAACCTTTCGTAGCGGTTCTGATGGGCTCTGATTCCGACCTGCCGACGATGGAGACAACCGCCGCCGTGCTGGATAAGCTCGCCGTGCCGTATGAAATAAAGATTACTTCTGCGCACCGCACACCGGATGCCACCCACGCCTATGTCAAGGATGCCGATGCCCGCGGCTGCGCCGTGTTCGTCGCCGCCGCGGGGCTGGCTGCGCACTTGGCCGGAACCGTCGCCGCGCTCACCATCAAGCCGGTCGTTGGCGTACCCATGGAAGGGGGCCCTCTTAACGGCGAGGACGCCCTGCTCTCCACTGTGCAGATGCCGGGCGGGATCCCGGTGGCATGCGTGGCGATCGGCAGACATGGGGCGAAGAATGCTGCCTACCTGGCGGCGCAGATCCTGGCCCTCAACGATCAAGCGCTCGCCAGACGACTGGTGGACGAACGCGCCGCCAATGCCGCCGAGATCATCGCAAAAGACCGGGCGCTGCAGCTGAAGCGCGGAAAATAATCATGTCGGCGAGCAATCTGCAGCACGCTGCTGCGGTGCTTCGCGCCGGAGGTGTCGTTGCCTACGCCACGGAGGCCGTGTTCGGCCTGGGCTGTAATCCGCGCAATCGGCGCGCGGTTGAGCGCCTGCGCCGGATCAAGCTACGCAGCACCCGCAAGGGTTTCATTCTGATCGCCGCACATCCGGCACAGCTGGCGGCCTACGTCACCAACTTTTCGCCACGTGCGCTCACAAGCTGGCCAGGTCCGCATACCTGGCTGCTGCCAGCGCGCATCCGAATCATCCCTTGGGTAACCGGCCGGTCCGCCACCGTAGCCGTCCGGGTGACGGCCCATACTCAGGCGGCAGCGCTGTGCCGCGCCTGTGGCATGGCTATCGTCTCTACCAGCGCCAACCGCGCCGGCCAGCGTCCGGCACGCAGCCACCGTGATGTGCTGCGCCGATTCGGTCGGCTCATCGATTACGTCCTGCCCGGCCACGTCGGCGGCTTGAGCCGCCCCACTGCAATCGCCGATGCGGCGACCGGCCGCCTTGTACGCCCCGGCTAGCGGGAAGCACACATGGATAGCGGCGACACCGACAGCGTAAAAACCTACCTGCTGAATCTGCAGGACCACATCTGCGCGGAGCTGGCACGCACCGATGGCGGGCCACAGTTCCGCGAAGACACGTGGCTGCGGCCGCAAGGTGGCGGCGGCCGCACGCGCATCCTCACTGATGGTACGGTGTTTGAACAGGCAGGTGTCGGGTTTTCGCACGTTTACGGCGAGCAGCTTCCGCCTTCAGCAAGCGCGCTCCGTCCGGAGCTGGTAGGGCGGTCGTTCCAGGTCATGGGCATGTCACTCGTGATCCATCCGCGCAACCCGTATGTACCCACCGCCCATTGCAACGTGCGATTTTTCGTCGCAGATACTCCCGGGCAGGCACCACTCTGGTGGTTTGGTGGCGGTTTCGACCTGACGCCGTACTATGGATTCGAGGAAGATGCCGTACACTGGCACAGCGTCGCACGCCAGGTCTGCGCGCCGTTCGGAGCAGATTGGTACGCGCGCTTCAAGCGCTGGTGCGACGAGTATTTCTTCATCAGGCACCGCGGTGAGGCGCGTGGCATCGGCGGAATCTTCTTCGACGATCTCAACGAGCCTGGGTTCGACCGCAGTTTCGCTTTTCTGCGCTCGGTGGGTGACTGCTTTCTTGCTGCATACCTGCCGATCATCGAGCGGCGCAGAAATACGCCCTATGGCGAGCGCGAGCGCGATTTTCAGCTCTATCGCCGCGGACGCTACGTGGAATTCAATCTCGTGTACGATCGCGGCACGCTGTTCGGTTTGCAGTCAGGAGGCCGCACGGAGTCAATACTGATGTCGCTGCCGCCGCTGGTGCGCTGGCGCTATGACTGGCGGCCGCAGCCAGGCACGGCGGAAGCACGCCTGTACGAAGAGTTCCTCAAGCCGCGCGATTGGGTCTAGCCGGGCCTGGCCATTTGGCCGAGGGCGCCGCCGCCACACACGTTCGGCAGCTGCGGGCGAATGCGGTAGATCCACAGCCGCCTATGTTTTTTCCTTCTGCAGAAGGTCGCGAAACGTGGTAAGGATATCCACGGGCAATGGGAAAACGATGGTCGAAGTCCTTTCACCCGCAATAGTCACCAGGGTCTGCAGGTAGCGCAGCTGCAGAGCCTGCGGGCTCTGACTGATGAGTTGCGCCGCCTGCACCAGCTTTTCCGCCGCCTGGAATTCGCCCTCGGCATTGATCACCTTGGCGCGCCGCTGACGCTCAGCCTCAGCCTGCTGCGAAATGGCGCGCACCAGAGTGGGGTCGATATCCACGTGCTTGATCTCGACATTCGCCACTTTGATGCCCCAGGCGTCGGTCGCGGCGTCGAGGATTTTCTGGATGTCGGCATTGAGCTTGTCACGCTCGGCCAGCATCTCGTCCAGCTCGTGCTTGCCGAGCACGCTGCGCAGGGTCGTCTGGGCAAGCTGGCTGGTTGCAGCGTAGTAATCCTCGACCTGAATAATGGCACGCTGCGGCTCTATCACGCGGAAGTAGACAACGGCGCTGACTTTCACCGAGACGTTATCGCGCGATATCACGTCCTGTGGCGGCACTTCGAACACGATGGTGCGCAGATCCACCTTTACCAGCTGCTGGATGACGGGAATGACCAGGACCATCCCCGGTCCCTTGACCTTCCAGAACCGCCCCAGCAGAAACACCACACCACGCTCGTATTCACGCAGGATGCGCATCGCCGAAAGCAGCAATACCAGCACTACCAGGACTATGACGACTAATGACAGGAATTCCATGCTAGGTGACTCCCCCATCGAATGGTTCTACCAGCAATACCAGACCTTCCATGCCCACCACCCTGACTTTCTGGCCGGAGGCCAGCGGTTGGTGCGTGCGTGCCTGCCACTCCTCGCTGTGCACCCGCACCCGTCCATCGGTCTTGAAGGTGGCCAGTGCCTCACCGACCGCGCCGATCATCTGTTCTCGTCCGCTCACAATTGGGCGCCGGCGCGCCTTCAGCGCCAGCGTAACCACCGTCATGAAGAACGCCGCGCTCAACAATGCCACGCCACCGACCAACCACCATGATGGGCCGAAACCTGGCGATGCCGCATCCAGCAACATCACCGAGCCGACGACGAACGCAGAGATCCCGCCCAGCCCGAGCACGCCGAAGCTCGGCAGGAATACTTCGGCCACCATCATGCCAATGCCCAGCAATATCAGCCCCAGGCCGGCGAAACTCACTGGCAGGACCTGGAATGCGAACAAGGCCAGAAGCAGGGATATTGCCCCGATCACACCGGGGAAAACGAGACCGGGATGCCACATCTCGAAGAATAGGCCGTAGATCCCGAGCAGCATCAGAATATAGGCCATATTCGGATCGGTAATCACCGACAGCAGGCGGTTTCGCCAGTCGGGCTGGAAGCGAACCACGTGCGCGCCCACGGTATCCAGGGTGATCGAACCACCCGGCACACTGACCGCGCGTCCGTTGATCTTGGCAAGCAGGTCGGGAACATTCCGGGCAACCAGATCGATGACCCGCAGATTGAGCGCTTCCTCCGCAGGCAGGCTGACCGCCTGGCGCACGGCTTTTACCGCCCAGACGGCATTGCGCCCACGTAGCTGCGCCAGACTGCGTATGTAGGCAGCGGCATCGTTGACGGTCTTGCGGGTTTCAGTGCTTTCGTGCGACTCCGGTGCACTCGATTTCCCGCTGCTGCCGGCCTTCGGTGCCTTTCCGCCGCCGGATCCAGGCAGGGTGCCGATCTCTATCGGAGTGGCGGCGCCGAGGTTGGTGGCGGGCGCCATGACGGCAATGTTGCAGGCGTAGAGGATGTAGGTGCCGGCGCTGGCCGCACGCGCCCCGCTTGGCGCAACGAAACCGACCACCGGCACGGGCGAGGCAAGAATGTCGCGTATGATCCGGCGCATGGCGAGGTCCAGACCACCCGGCGTATCCATGCGCAGCACGATAAGCACGGCATTCAGCTTTCTGGCACGCTCCAGCCCGCGGTGTACATAGTCACTGGTGGCCGGACCTATGGGTCCGTCGATGTCCAGCTGCACCACAATTCTGTCCGACGCCATGACAGCCCCGGGAAGAAACACCGGCAAGGCGACAAGCACACACAAGACCAGCAGGCCTGGGCGCGACATAGCGCTACATTACCAGCATTACCAAACGATGAGTAGAAAGAGTTCCGGGTATTCTGATTTGAACGGGCTTGAGCCGTCCAACCTGCCGGATTCGATTTACCGGGTCAGTGTACTGACGTCCTCACCCGGCCTTTAAGGACGGAGATTCCTGCGGCACGGTACAAAGGACGGCGACGAGCACACGCAGCGTGCTGCCGCGGGCCCGGGTTTTCTCGAAATCACGGCACAGCCCTCGACGAGCGTCCGCGCGCTTCAGCTGCAGGGCCAGCGGCGTAATCCAGTCAACGGCACCGGTCAGTCCTGGCCAGGTAGGACAAAATGAAGTCCAGTACTTCGAAGCGATCGTACGCCTCCTGCAGGCTCTGCCCCCAGACTGTCGCGCCATGCGCACGGACCATCAGGGCGGAAACTGCAGGAACCGCCTCGCTGAAACGCCGACGAATTGCCTCGGCGATTTGCTCGACGTCCAGGCTGTTTTCGAACAGTGGCAGCCTGACTTGCGGATCCTGCTCCCAGATGCCGAGCCCCTTAAGCATCTCGAGCGGCGGCAAGTTCAGGCTTTCCGAGCGCAGCTCGGCGTGGTCTGCTGCCAGGCACGCCTCCACACTGTGCCCGTGAAGACAGGCTCCGGCGTCGGGAAACAGCGCATAAATGATGCGATGGACGCAAGTCTCGGCCGATGGTCTGTCCTGAGGCGTGAGCCGCTCGATCACGGCGCCGTCGACGATCCGGATCAGCAGAAAATCCGATTCCTGCATGCCACCCTTCGGCTTGCCGCTGGCAGAAATCCAGAAGTGCTCTCCATCAGCACGCGCACTGAGGTTGCCGGAGGTGCCAGACATCCAGCCGCGCGCGTGGAAATCACGCGCGATATCGACGAGCGCAGAGCGCGGCGGGCGGCTGTCGAACAGGTGTGCCATGGGGCGGCAGTCAGACCGACAAGAACGTCACTCGAATGCGGCCAGCGCGCGCTCCGTGTATACCGGCGCCCAGCCCGAGGTATCGATGAAGTAGCGCACTGCCTTGATGCGTTGCGAGTCCTTCATCTCAAACCAGTGCTCGGCGTTGGCCGGAACGTTGATGTAGTCACAGGCATTGACCTCGAGTAAGAACTGCTCGCCATCCGGCTCCACAAACCCGAAGTAACCGCGGCCGGCGACGACGTAGCGCACTTCATCATCGGTGTGGTAGTGGATTCTCTCAAACTTGGCGAGCATATCGGCCAAGCCCGGCACATCCTCGTGGATCACAACCATGTCGCGGGTGGTGTAGCCGTTGGAACGCTTGAGTTCTTCGAAGCGATCATCCACGGACTCCAACAGCCGCGCCTTTTCCGCCTCGTCGAGAGCCTTCTTGCCGAGCAATGCACGCATTTCCGGATCCGCGGGCGCCGCCCACGAGTTGAGCACAACACCCAGGCGCGCCAGTCGGCGTTGGATCGCGGCAAAGTCCGTGGTTTCGGTTCCGTCGGAAGAAATGATCTTGGCCATTCCAGGGTTCTCCATAGCAGGTGTTGTCGTAACTACTGCGCGCCAACAATCATCCGATCACCGGCTTCTCCCGTTGCTTGTACCGGTGCGATGGGCCACGCTTCGACCGCGGCAACTCGACCTCGGATGCAGCTGTTTTCGGGACCAAAGGCGCCGCAGGGGGCGTCTGCTCTCGGACAACACTGTCCGGTCGTGGTGCGTCGTGCCGCCGCGGGCGGTCCGGTCCACGTTTCCGCGGCCGCGAGTCACGGTGACCCGAACGCTCGCGGCTGCGATCCACCCAGCCTACGGGCCGCTCGAGCACGGGCAGCAGGTCGTCGCTCACGCGCTCGACCGGAATTTTGTGCCCAATGTACTGCTCGATGTCCATCAACGAAAACGCGTATTCCTCGCAGGCAAAGCTGATGGCGTCACCGCTCGCACCGGCACGCGCAGTGCGCCCGATGCGGTGCACGTAATCCTCGGCGTCCTGCGGCAGATCGAAGTTGAACACGTGACTCACGTCCGGAATGTGCAACCCGCGGGCCGCGACATCGGTTGCGACCAGTATCGGCAGCCTTCCCTCCTGGAACTCGCGCAACAAGTGCTGGCGCTTGGTCTGAGGCACGTCACCTGATAGCACTTCGGCATTGAAACCGTTTGCCGACAACCACGCCCGAAGCCGTTCTGCCGCGCCCTTGGTGTTGGTGAACACCAGACTGCGCCTCGGATCGGTTCGCCGCAACAGACCCACGAGCAGCGGGATCTTTTCCTCGTTGGCAGTGTGGTAAAGCGCTTCGGTCACCTTGTCCGCGGTAATCTTGTCCGGCTCTATCTTGATGAGCCGCGGGTTGTTCATATGCTCGTATGCGAGTTCGGTAACACGATAGGACAGCGTCGCGGAGAACAGCATGCCCAGGCGCTGATCAGGCGGCGGCATCCGGCGCAGCAGGTAGCGAATGTCCTTGATGAAACCGAGGTCAAACATGCGGTCGGCCTCATCCAGTACCATGACCTGGACCGCATCAAGTCCGAAAAAATGCTGTTTGAAGTAATCGATCATGCGCCCGGGCGTTCCGACCAGCACGTCCACACCCTGCTCTAGGGCACGGCGCTGGGATTCGTATCCGGTGCCACCGTAGACCAGAACTAGCCGGAAACCGGTGTGCGCACCCAACAGTTCGGCATCCTTGTGGATCTGTATGGCCAGCTCACGGGTGGGGGCGAGAATTACGACCCGCGGCTGATTAGCGCGCCGGGTCTGGGCTGCCGGATGCGTCAAGAGATGGCTGAATGCCGCTAACAGGAATGCCGCGGTCTTGCCGGTGCCGGTTTGCGCCTGGCCGGCCACATCGTGACCGGCCAGCGCCAGCGGCAGGGCCGCAGCTTGGATCGGAGTACAATATTCAAATCCGAGATCGCGGACACCGCGCAGCAGGGGTTCTGCTAGGCTCAGGTCGGCAAATCGCCGGTCGGTAGGGTATTGTGCGCTCATTGATGGTGCGCCAAGGATAACAGGAAATGACCGCCTTGGGGATAAGAGTTCGGGGAATCGGGCTCAAATCCACCGATTTTTGGCCCTGTCCTTGAATTGGCAGGGCGAATCCGCTCAAAATACCACACGCTCGGCATTCGGCAGCGGAACACCCGGCTGCCATGCGGTAACCCATCCCACAGTCACTTCGGAGACAAGCGACCATGAGTCAAGGCATCAGTCACGTTACGGACAGCTCTTTCGAGCAGGAGGTGCTCAAAGCGCCTGGGCCAGTTTTGGTCGATTTCTGGGCGGAGTGGTGCGGGCCCTGCAAAATGATAGCGCCGGTGCTTGAGGAGATCTCGGGAGAGTATGCAGGCAAGCTCAAGATCACCAAGCTCAACATCGACGAAAATCCGGCGACACCCCCAAAATACGGTATTCGCGGCATTCCGACGCTGATGCTCTTCAAGAACGGCAACGTAGAAGCGACCAAAGTCGGCGCCGTCTCGAAATCGCAACTGTCGGCTTTCATCGACGGCAATCTGTGACGGCCCGTCCGACACAGGAAGTATTTTCCAATCCTTAGCTGAGTCTGGGAGCGGCGTCAGCGAGTCATTCTTAATCAACCGGATTTGAGATCCTGTTCACGAGTCGCAAGGAACAGCTTATGACGGGCTCTCTGGAGACGTTCCGCCGGACCTGCGTCTTGCCCGCCGGGCGAGCGTTGCAGGGGGCCAATCCGGTCTCGTTAGCAGGTAGCGACTTGAGTTGGTCGTAGGGCGTCATCATCGCTTCATAGCGCTCGCGCCGCTTTAATTTTTCGCGTGCATGGGTCTCGGGGGGAGAAGCAGGGGATAGTGGTGATTCACGGAGGGATTGAGGTGCTGCTGACTGAAGATATTGATCAGCCTGGCAAAGTGGTTCGGGATATGGCTGTCGCCGAAGATCTTTCGGACCACAGCCCCGTTCTTGTTCTTCGCCAAGACATGGGCCTTGGATTGTCATTAGTGCAGTTCGGTGGACTCAATGAGAAGTTTTTCGAGCGGATCTGATAACCTGTTTGTTAATGTATTCCGAACCGTGATATTTTTAGAAGCGATTGTGGAATCACTGTCACGGCGTGTTGATTGAACTGTCCGATGGAGCGTGAAAAAAGTACGCGGTACTGTCCGATCAATCGGGTGAGCTGCTGCCGGGAATAGTCGCCAACCCGCATCAGGGACCGGATGAGTGTGTTTTGAATCCATTGGTAGCGAGCCGCCGGGTATTGGACAGGAACTCGGCCCGCTGATCAAAGGGGGTGAAGTCATCGAGACTCATGCGGACTTTCACCTCTCTACCATAAACAGCGGCCAAGACCGGTTTCAGACTCATTTCATACAGGAAAAAGCACAGGCTAGACGACGACCGAAACAGGTGCTATGGTAGTTGCTCAAGAATCGAATAATTCCTTTTGAGTTTTCCAACTCCAATTAGTTAGGTTTAAGCCCTTTTTTTTCAACCCATAGGGCTGCCGCCGTTGGGCCAGCCCGTCCTGTGCCCTCCCTATGTACCCAGCTTCTACCTACCGATCCGACCCAGAGACTTATGAACCTTTCAGAACTGAAGAAAAAACCCGCCACTGAACTGGTCGACATGGCCACGGCCATGGACCTGGAAGGTGGCAGCCGGCTGCGCAAGCAAGACCTGATATTCGCGCTGCTGAAGGCCCAAGCAAAGAAGGGAGAAGATATCACCGGCGAGGGCGTGGTTGAGATCCTGCAGGACGGGTTCGGCTTCCTGCGGTCTGCCGACAGCTCCTATCTGGCCGGTCCCGACGACATCTACGTTTCGCCATCCCAGATTCGGCGCTTCAACCTGCGCACCGGCGACACGGTAAGCGGTACCATCCGGCCGCCCAAGGAGTCGGAACGATACTTCGCGCTGCTCAAGGTGGACCAGGTCAATTACCAGTCCCCGGAAGAAGCCAAGAACAAGGTGTTGTTCGAGAACCTTACCCCACTGCATCCGAATCGCCGGCTCATGCTTGAGCGCGACAATGCATCGACCGAGAACCTCACTGGCCGGGTCATCGACTTGATCGCCCCCATCGGCATGGGACAGCGCGGCCTGATCGTCTCATCGCCGAAGAGCGGTAAGACGGTCATGCTGCAAAACATCGCCCATTCCATCACCGCCAACCATCCGGAGTGCCTGCTGATTGTCCTGTTGATCGATGAGCGCCCGGAAGAAGTGACGGAAATGCAGCGCTCGGTGCGCGGCGAAGTGATTTCTTCGACTTTTGACGAGCCCGCTACCCGTCACGTGCAGGTCGCCGAGATGGTGATAGAGAAAGCCAAGCGGCTGGTGGAGCACAAACGCGATGTGATCATCCTGCTTGATTCGATCACGCGCCTGGCGCGAGCCTACAACACCGTCGTACCCGCTTCAGGAAAGGTACTTACCGGCGGTGTCGACGCCAACGCACTGCAACGACCGAAACGGTTCTTCGGTGCGGCGCGCAATATCGAAGAAGGTGGCAGCCTGACCATCCTTGCCACGGCCCTGATCGAGACCGGTTCCAAAATGGACGACGTCATCTACGAGGAGTTCAAAGGCACGGGTAACATGGAGATCCATCTTGACCGCAGGCTTTCGGAAAAGCGCGTCTACCCGGCCATTAACATCAACCGTTCCGGCACGCGCCGCGAGGAACTTTTGATCGAGCCGGCGGAGCTGCAGAAAATGTGGATACTACGCAAACTGTTGCACCCGATGGACGACATGGAGGCTTCCGAATTCCTGCTCGACAAGATGCGGTCGACCAAGAACAACGCCGAATTCTTTGATTCCATGAGGCGCTGAGCCGGGCTTGCGTCGCATCCGAGTTTTGCTTAAGATGCACGCCCCTCGGGGTCTTCCAACCCGCCCGGAGCAAAGGTAAACCCATGAAAACTGGCATACATCCCGAATACAAGGAAATCCAGGTGGCCTGTGCCTGCGGTAACATCTTTACGACCCGCTCCACGCTCGGCCACAACCTGCAGATTGAAGTCTGCGCGAGCTGCCATCCCTTTTATACCGGCAAGCAGAAGATTGTTGACAGCGGCGGGCGGGTGGAGAAATTCCGCCAGAAATACGGAATGGGCACGAAGCGTTAGCGGTGAAAATTCCCCTACAGACATCAAAAAGGCGCCGGACGGCGCCTTTTTGCTTTGGATCCGAAGGAGGCCAAGGTCCAACCAGGTCTGCAGCGACAGGATGGTGGCCCATCACGCGTGACTGAAATCGCCCGCTGCGGCGGCACGCTCCAGCATATCGATGCTTTTTAATTCATCTGGTTCGGAAACATATGGAAAACGACTTTAGACAAGCCGCCCTCGATTATCACGCACTGCCGGTACCGGGCAAACTGAGCGTCACCCCTAGCAAGCCCTGTGTCTCTCAATACGATCTGTCCTTGGCCTATACACCGGGGGTGGCTGAACCGGTGCGTGAGATCGCCAACGACCCCGAGGCGGCGTACCGCTACACCAACCGTGGCAACCTGGTAGCAGTCATCACTGACGGCACCGCGGTACTGGGGCTGGGAAACGTTGGGCCGATCGCAGCCAAGCCCGTACTCGAAGGCAAGGCGGTACTTTTCAAGTATTTCGCAGGCATCGATGTGTTCGATATCGAGGTCGCGGCGCGCACCACCGCTGAATTCATTAATACCGTTGCGGCAATTGCGCCGACGTTCGGGGGAATCAACCTCGAGGACATCGCCGCTCCCGAATGCTTCGTGATCGAAGATGCCCTCATGAAGCTCCTGGATATCCCGGTATTCCACGATGATCAGCATGGCACGGCGGTTATCATTGCTGCCGGCCTGCTCAATGCCCTCGAACTTCAGGGTAAGAAACTAGCGGAAGCACGCATCGTTTGCCTGGGGGCGGGCGCAGCCGGCCTGACATCAATGAGCCTGCTGGTGGACCTCGGCGCCAACATTGAAAACATCATGGTCGTCGACAGCAAGGGTGTGATCCACAGCGGTCGCGATGACCTGAACGTGTACAAGCAGCGCTTTACACGCGTCACCGCAGCCCGCAGTCTCGCAGATGCCATGCGCAATGCCGATGTCTTTGTAGGCGTGTCGGCCGCAAATCTGGTAAAACCGGAGATGCTCACAGCGATGGCCCCAAAGCCCATCGTTTTTGCGCTTTCCAATCCTGACCCGGAGATTCGCCCCGAAGTTGCGCGCAGTACGCGCAGCGATCTCATCATGGCCACTGGACGGTCCGATTTTCCGAATCAGATCAATAATGTATTGGGATTTCCGTTCATCTTTCGCGGAGCCCTGGACGTGCGAGCGCGCAGCATCAACCGGGAAATGATGATCGCGGCTGTCAAAACACTCTGCGCTCTGACACACGAACCCGTGCCGGCCCAGGTCCTCGAAGCCTATAAGCTCGCGAGCCTGAGCTACGGACCCGATTACATCATTCCCAAGCCGCTGGATCCGAGGCTGATTCAGGTCGTACCGCCGGCGGTAGCCCAGGCAGCAATCGACTCGGGCGTCGCGCGCGCACCATTTCCGGCGCATTACAGCAGACCACAGGGCGGTGACTGGTCAGGCCGCCTGCCCAAAAGCATGCCATCGGAATAGCCGGACGCGCGCCCCCGGCTGCTCAAGTCCTGGCCCGGCTTCGCCGCGCACGTGGCTTACTTGGGAGGGGCCGCAAGAACGGAGCGCTGCGGGCGGGCGCCAGCGACAAACCACGGCTGGCCCTGCGCGCAGACTACAGGCGGACGGTACGGCGATCAGGAACTTGCGCCCATTTCCTCTATACTAAAAAGAAAAAAATGCTGGACTGGAACCCGGCGGCCGGGAATTGGAGCATTCAATGGACAAAATCACCATCGTTGGTGCAGGGCGGGTAGGCGAGTCCACAGCTCATAACCTCGCGAAGGCGGAACTGTGTCGGCGAATCGTCCTCATCGACATCAAGGAGGGGATACCTCAGGGAACCGCCCTGGATATACAAGAATCCGCGCCGATATTCGGGTTCGACACCAAGCTGACCGGGCACAACGAGCTCGGCGCCATGGCCGGCTCGGACCTGATCATCATCACCGCGGGGGTTCCGCGCAAGCCCGGAATGTCGCGATCTGACGTGCTGGATGTCAATGTTCCGGTGGTCACTGCAGTTGTCGATGAGGCGGTGCGTTCTGCTCCGGAGGCCATGATTCTCGTGGTAACCAATCCCGTTGATGTGCTGACCTATGTCGCCTGGAAACGCAGCGGTTGGAAACGCAACCGGGTGTTCGGGCTGTCCGGGGTTCTCGATTCGACGCGCATGGCCAGTTTCGTGGCGATGGAGACCGGCTTTTCCGTCAAAGACATCAGCGCCATGGTACTGGGAGGACATGGTGACACCATGGTGCCACTGCCCCGGTTCACCTGCGTCAACGGCATACCGATAAGCCGCTTCCTGGATCCGCAGTCCGTGGCGCGTATTGCCGAACGCACACGCCAGGGGGGTGCTGAGATTCTGGCCCTGCGCAAGACCAGCAGCGCCTACGACGCCCCGGCGGCGGCAGTGGCAACGATGGTCGATGCCATCCAGCACGGCCGCAAACGAATACTTCCGTGCGTCGCCATTCTCGATGGGGAGTACGGTCAGCACGGGATATGCATGGGGGTGCCGGTGATGCTCGGCAGCAACGGCATGGAGCAGGTCGTGGAACTGGATCTGAACGAAGAAGAATCCGGTCAATTCAGCCGCTCGGCAGAACACGTCCGCACGGACCTCGCACGGCTCAAGCTCAGCTGACGCGACGCCTTCAGGACGGCATGCCGGCCATGCCCGCAGTTATCGCGAAACGCATCGCGTCCTGCGTCGACATGGGAACGGACTTGATGGCAGATCGTGGTACCAGCACCATGTGTCCGCCGATCTGATAACTCAGTGGTATGTACACCGCCACTGTGTCTTCGCTGCCCATTTCCGGCGGAAACCCGGCAAAATCCTGGCGGGTGACGAACCCGAGCGTACTCAGGTTCGTCTGGCCAAGAGTTACCAGTACCACGTGGCTGAAGCCACGATCCTCGCCGCCCGAAAAGAAGCGCATGAGGTCGCGCAGCGAACCGTAAATAACCTTGACCAGTGGAATCCGACCCAGGATGTTCTCGCCCCAGCTGAACAGACGGCGCACCACGAAGGCCCGCATCAGCACACCCAGGATGAAAACCAACAATACGCCGGCGATCACCCCCATGCCTACGTGGTACAGGCCGCGCGGCAGCACCAGCTTGATTCCGGTGCCTAAGATTGACTCCGCCCACGAAGCCAGCCGGATCAGGACATAAAAAGTGATGGCAATCGGCAATATTGCAGCCAGCCCGGTGAGAAACGTCTTGCTCAGACCTTTCATGTCGCATGTCTCCTAAAGATATTCCTCGATGAGCAATAGTGTACGCCGTTTAGGTTGATTCTGGCCGGCCGAAAGGCCACTTATGCTGCTCTGCTGTACTCCACCACGACGAAGGATGTTGGGGGATCCGTCCGTCTGCCGCGCCGGGGCGACGATCGGACGGCGGCTCTGCCAGCCCGTGATCGGTCGAGTTTTGTGTGTATAACAAGGCTATAGGGACGGTGACCGGCTTGCAGCGAGGAACGGTCTTGCAACCAGAAAGCATAAGCACCGGCGGTGAATCCACCATGGAAAACGTAAGGCGCCTGCTGGGCGGCCTACGTAAAACCGCAGAGGGAGAAATCCTTCACGGCCTGATCGACCGTGCGCTGCAGCGCTATCGAACAATGGACGGAGGCAGCGAACAGGCGTTCGCGGGGTTTTTACGTCGGCTGCTCGACAACTACGTCGACAAACCCATCAGCGACCCTGTGACTCGGATCAAGGTCCGGGTTCTTCGCCAGCGTCTTGCCGCCTGCCTGCCGCAGACCTCCCGCGCAACCAGGACGTCTGAAAGGCAGGATGACCCTGCCAGGCATCCGGCTTTGGCGGAAGCGGCGCGGGGAGGAGCTCCGGCGCTCGCCGCTTCTCCCTCGACGACATCGGCTGCGTACATCGGTGATGCCGTGCAGGCGCGGCAGCCTGACAACGCGGCGGCTGATACGATAACGGTGGATTCGCTCCCTATCGAGGCCACGCAGATACGGCCTGCGCTCAATCTGGGATTTGACGGCCTGTTGCAATCCGGCATGGCCACGATCAAGCACAAACACGGCGATGCCGATGGCCTCAGGAACCGTTTGATCCGCGGCATCGAGGAACTCGTCCGCAACCAGCATGCGCTGGACGAACATCTGCAGGCGACCACGCGCTACCTCCGCGCAATCCATGCCGACAGGCACCACCTCGCCGATGCGCTAGAGCAGGCACGCTGCTACAGTCTTACCGATGAGCTCACGGGGCTGCCCAATCGCGCCGCCTTCCTCCGCCAGCTGGAAAGCGAGATCGGGCGCACGCGGCGCTACCGTTTCTCCTTGGCGCTGGCGCTGATCGATCTCGATGACCTCGGTGCAATCAATGACCGCCACGGACGCGATGTCGGCGATGCCGTGCTGAGTAGCTATAGCCGCGAAGTGCTGTCGCAGTTCCGCAGCTACGATATAGTTGCGCGCTACGGGAACGATGAGTTCGCCGTCCTGCTCCCCAACACACAACGCGAAGGCGCCATGTGCGCCCTGGAAAAGGCACGGCAGCGTGCCCGCGATATGCGCATCAAGCACCTGGGCAGGCCGCTGTCCCTCCCGAGTTTTTCGAGCGTTCTGACATTTTATGCGCCGGGCGAGAAACCTGCGCTCTGGCTTAAGCGGGCGAATGAGGCCCTGAGCCACGCGAAAGCCCAGGGTCCGCGACAATCGGTCGTGGCCTTGCAGACTGGCTAGCCGGGCAGATTTCGGCCGCTGCGGCCGCCCCAACCCCATCATCGCCTGTTTGCCTGGCTACCCAAAGGTGCGGCGGGGCAGTGCCCTTTCTCGCGCCATTTGTTATTCTTCTCCGGCTGGTAGATTTTCCCTTGCAGATCATGTGAATTCAGAACCAAACAAATGGGAGCTAGTCTTGGCCGCCGTTCCTGTCCCACCCGATGAATCGGAGCTGATCAGCAAGCTGCTGGCGCTCGCGACCACCCTGCTACAGACGCCCGACGGCACTGTGCTGCGCGCGCAGCTTGAGCGGGGCAGCAGCGTGCGCACCAACATACTCAAGTCGGTCGACCGTGCTTATATCGCCTTCGTCCACGCCCTGTTGCGCCAATACAGCAAGAATCCCAAGAGCGACCCCGCTACCCGTGTGCGCACTATACTTATTCAACAGCGTATCGCTCCCTATCTGGAACCGGACAAGAGGGCGGGAACAGCAGCAGACCCAGGGTGGCAGGCCGCCGGAGCCGGTGCGCTTGGCGCAATTGAAAGCTTCGAGCAGCAGATAGCTTCGGTATTATGGTCCGTGAGAAACCTGGCGCAGGTCGACACGCAAGCTGAATATGCATTGGCGCCGGACAACCGGCGCCAGATACAGAGACGGATAAGCGACGGCACCGACGCTGTCCGCAGTCCGGATCCCCATGCCGAGCACAACCGTCTTGCGGACATCCACACAGCGCTCGGTCAAGGTCTCGACCGGGCACTGTCCGAAACGATCGATTGCATCGCTCATATTAAGACCGCCCAGCTCGCCCTGCATCAAGCGGACAATACATCGGAGATCATCGCGTTCCGGCAAATCCTTTTCGATTGCATGGACGAACTGATTCAAGGCCAGGCCTGTCTGGCTGGGCACTTGCGCTCCGCCGACAGCCGCGCGCGCGAGTTGCGATTACTGCACGATCAGCCGGGGTCTGAGGCCGGACAGCCGCACGACCCGACGCTGACCGACGCGCTGACCGGCATCCCCAATCGCGCTGCCCTTTTGCATCGTCTCAGAGCCGAGACCGGGCGGGCACAGCGTTATGGAATGCCGCTGGCGCTGGCAATCCTGGATCCGGACAGACTCAATGACATCGGCAGTTTTGCTGGTGCCGCGGCAGCCGACGAAGTCGTGCGCTGCTACGCACAAGACATTCTGGCGAATTTCCGAGCCTACGATATGGTGGCGCGTTATAACCATGACGGGGAGTTTGCCGTGTTGCTACCCAACACAGGGCGCGAGCAGGCGGTATCGGCACTGCACAAGGCCCGACACAGGGTAAGCGGGACGTATTATCAGCACCGGGGCAGGCGGCTGTCGGCCCCGACGTTCTCTTCCGGCCTTACCTGGTATCTTTCCGGGGAACGTCCTGAAGATCTGTTGCAACGCGCGTCACAGGCATTGCGGCGCGCCAAGAGCAGCGGCACCAATCGCATCGAAACTGCTTTGCCGGAAACAATTAGCTGCTGAGCGTTTCATCAGGAATTACCGCGCGCCGGCGTTTGGCGGCAGGATAAACCAGAACCGGCGATTCTCAGGTCGTGCGCGGCCAGACACGCGGTGTCGGATATCAACCGTGTCTTCTGGCTGCCAGTCCGATGTGCGTAACTCCGGCCACGCGGCAGGCATCCATCACCGCCATCAGGCTCTGGACTGAAGCCTGTTTCGCACCCTCAATGGTGACAACGACATGGGCCGGGTCGCGCCCCTGCAGGAGGGCCGTCAGCTGGACCGCGGAAAGCGTGCGCCCACCCACCGTAATAATGCCCTCGGAATCCAGCGCTACCAGGACCTTCGGTCGTGGCAGGGAGGTAGCGGTAGCGCTATCGGGGAGACTGGTCGCGAGTCCCACTGATGGAATCATGCGCAACGTGATCATGATAAAGAAGACCAGCAGGAAAAACATGATGTCGATCATCGGGATAATTTCGATGCGGGCTTTTTTTCTTTCGAAGTAGCGCACTTCAGATTTCTCCTGCTCTGAGCATGCGCGGAACGGCCGGGCGCTCGCGTCCGCGCGGACCGGCCTGCAGCGGAATCCGGTAATGCGGATACATCCGATTGATGATCATCACTTTCAGCGTTTCAAGCTGGTGCATGATTACGCGCACCCGGTTGTTAAGTCCATTGAACAGCACCAGCCCGATGATGGCCACGAACAATCCCGACGCGGTGGCCAACAGCGCCTCGGCCACACCGCCGGTGACCTGGCTGGGCGCGCCGGCGGCGTCTGAGAGCACATGAAAGGTGCTGAACATGCCGAGAATGGTTCCCAGGAGACCGAGCAACGGTGCCAGCGTGACAATGGTATCGAGCGCCCACAGGTAGCGGTCGATGCGGGGTGCTTCACGCAATATCGCCTCCTCGATCCTGTCGGAGAGTCGTTCGAACTCGTGATCCAGGTCGTGCTTGAGGGTGGCTGCCAGCACCTGGGCGGGGGGCAGATTCTTGCAGTTTTCGCCGAGATCCAGCAGTTGCTGCTCCTCGAGCCGGGTTACCGGGTCCAGCTTTGCCATGATCCGGTTTCCCGCCACGAGTGCCCGCTTAAGGTACCACGCCCGTTCCAGCGCGATGGTCAGGGCAATGAACAGCAGCAGCGCCATTAGGTAGACGATGTCGCCGGTAGAGTTTGCCGCATGCATGAAAGTGTCGAGATTCATATGCCTTGCCCGTAATGATGAAGGTACCGTGGCTGTTGTCCAGGCGCGGATCGGGTACCGCGACTTGGGTCGACGCCTCGAAAATTCGAGTTGCCTTGTGCCCGCTGAGCCTCTATCCCATGCTGCCTGGGTTTTCGTCCAACCGTTCCGATTGTGGGCAACGACACACTGCGCCCGCTTGAAGCGGTCTGCTCACGCCCACGCAAAGAGCCACTCCCGCAAAGCCGTGGCGGTCACTTCTGCACCGGACACTGCTGTTGCAATCGGCTTCGGAATCGATCGTGAATCTAGACCAGGAATATTACGCAGGCATGACGCTTCGATGACTTTGATGCGACCGGTGTACCGGTGGCACAACCCCTGGCCGATCCGATGCCGTCACCGTCTGCAGGCAGATACCGGCCTGGCAAACCGCTCCGCGGATGCAAGCACCACCCGGAGAATCGCCCACTACTATCAAGAAAATTCGCGCAGGGTCAGCAGCGGTGGGCAGGTGAACACAAAGCGCGTACCCCATACGCCAAAGAATCCGACCCCGATACCGCCACCGATCAGTCCGGCAAGCCACAGTCGCGGATCGACGCGGTAGTGGAGATGAAACAGATGCGACGCGATAAGGTAGCCCGCGACTGTCGCGGCAAAAGCCGCCAGAATCCCGGAGAGCATTCCAAGGGCGACGAACTCCACCGCCAGACTCAGCGTCAGCTGGCGCGTGGTCGCACCCAAGGCACGCATCAGCGCGATCTCATGCGTGCGCTCGTCCTGCGTGGCCTGGACGGCGGCGTAGAGCACCGTCAGTCCTGCCAGCAAAGTAAAAACGAACACATATTCCAGTGACAGGTTCACGCGGTTCATGATGCTGCGGACTTGGGCCATCACCGCCTGCACGTCAATGATGGTGAGATTGGGGAAATGTTGCATCAGCTTCTGCAGCAGCCCGTGCCGGGTCGCAGCAAGATGAAAGCTCGTGATATACGTTGCCGGATAGCTGTCGAGCAGGCCGGGCGGAGCCACAACGAAGAAATTCACGCGGAAGGAATCCCACTCGACCCGCCGCAGATTCGCAACGCGGACAGAAATGTCCCGGTCTGCGATACGGTATTCAAGCGTGTCGCCAAGCTTTATTCCCAGTGTCTTGGCCAGGCCCTGCTCCACCGATATGAGCGGCTTGCCATATTGCGCTACAGTCCACCATTGGCCCGCAATGACGTGATTGTCGCGCTGCGGTCGCGCGGCCCACGACAGATTGAACTCTCGCTCAACCAGATGGCGGGCGCGGATATTGGAGTAACTCGAGGCATCCACCGGCTTGCTGTTGATCGCGAGCAGCCGCCCGCGCACCATCGGATAAAGCTCTGTGCCCTTCAGCCCGTTGGCAGCGAAAAACTGCTGCAGTGACGTGACCTGGTCGGGCTGTACATTGATGACGAACTGGTTCGGAATGCCCGACGGCAAGCTATGTTCCCACTCCCTGATCAGATCACCGCGCACGAGCGACAGCAGCAGTAGCAGCATGATGCTAACCCCGAATGCGACCACTTGCACAACACTGGTGCCGGCGCGGCGCGCGATGCTCGCAAGCGCGAAACGCCAGGCAACGCCGGAGTGCGCACGCAGCATCCTGAGCAGGCGCACCAATCCGTACGCCACCGCGCCCAGGATGACAAGTGTGGCCGAGGTACCGATGAGCAGGTAGGCCGTGAGCTGCAGATCACGCGTTTGCCAGAGCATGAGCGCGGCGATGACCGCCAGCGCAGCAGCATAAACCACCCAGGTTCGTGCCTGCATCTGGCCAAGGTCGCGCCGCAGTACGCGTGCAGGAGGCACGTCCCTCAGCCGCAGCACCGGAGGAAGAGCGAAACCAAGCAGGGCGGCCAGACCGGTAAACATGCCGCTCACTACCGGAAGCCATGACGGTGGCGGAAGCGGTGCAACGACCAGGCCGGAAAGCAGGTACACGAGGACCTGCTGAGCAAAGTAACCGACGGCACAGCCGGCCAGGCTGGCGCCCAGACCGAGCCACAGCATCTGCAGTACATGAAGCCATAGAATAAAGCGCTGCGTGGCCCCGAGACAGCGCATGACCGCGGTACCGTCAAGATGGCGCGTGGCATAGCGCCGTGTCGCCGTCGCGATGGCCACTCCCGCGAGCACCACGCTGACCAACGCGGCGAGGCCCAGAAACTTCTGCGCGCGGTCAAGCGCCTCGCGCAACTGCGGGTTGGCATCGCGAACGTCTTCGAGACGCTCCCCCGGTTGAAGCCGCCGGCCGACCCACCGCCGGAACGTCGCTAGCGCCGGCG
>VFSW01001799.1_pt1 | contig 32566 bp, 35 predicted proteins | sample 5358111 | NCBI WGS metagenome assembly VFSW01 (sample SAMN11554181, study PRJNA540505) | mine drainage metagenome | isolation source: sediment from site ElyBrook_90M | place: USA: Ely Copper Mine, Vershire, VT | collected 2017
CCGCGCTTTCCCGTGTGGGGGCGGCCGCGGGGGGCCCCCCGGGCCGCCTTTTTATTGGGGGGGGGCGGGTGGGTATAACCTGGATTTAAGTTCCTGTGGCCGTCACGTCGGCGGGATCAGGCAGCGCGATCGTCGCGCCGGTATTCCAGGCAGTGAAATCGACTTTGAAATCGTACGAGCCGCTGAGGGTGAAGGGAACGCTTGAATTCGAGGTCGAGATCGAGCCAGCAACGTGCTCGATGATCCGCTGGGGAAAATGATCGTCCGCGCGAATCCACAGGTCTTCCGTTTCGGCGCTGCTGCTGCCGACAACCGGCGTACCTGTGCTCGCGACGTTGGCGGATAAATGGTAGGTAGCGGCGCCGTTGAGCGTTTGCGGGCCGATCACCTTGACGTCGTTCAGCCGCGCATAGTCAAGCACCCGAGGGCTGCCGATGGCGCTGCTCAGCCCTCCCTTGAGCCATTTGGCTTGTGCCGGCAGCTTGAGATAGATCGTCGTGCCGTCGATGATTTCTTCGACGTTGACCTCGGTGCCGCTGACCGTGATGACGAAGGTGATGTCGTCGCGCGCAGGGGTGGTCGTCAGCGTGCCGGCGCCGCTCAAGGAGAGCGGCAGCCCCGACGAGCCAGTCGACGTGCCGCTGGGCGGCACGATCGAGAGGGTGAAGGTCGCGTCTTTGAGCTGCGCGCTTTGCGCCATGCTGAGGATCTCAGACGCGCTGAGCGATCCGGACGATTGTGTCCTGGCGCTGGGGCCTACACCAGAGCAGTCAACGAGCGCGAGCGTGGCGCACGCGACAACGAGCGCGATGGAGAGCGTCCGTCGTGAAAATGAATGCGGCATCGTCGTACCTCATGAGAATGTATGAATGGGCCGAGCCAGCCGGCCACGTCAAATCTAGCTGGTTCGCCTGCCGCCTGTCAATGCGTCAATCTTTCCTGTGGCGCATCATCGACGTGGTGGCGAGCATTCCCTCATATGGCGATCACGACGCGATTGGCACCACTTGTGCAGTGCGGCATAGGAAGAAGGTAGCGCGCGGTATCTGCGCGCGCCTGTCGTGTGCTATGCTCTCAGGGAGCAAGTGCCGCTCGACATCCTTCCCCAAGAGGAGGGCCGGTGAGCGAAGTCTCGATTATCATCGTCGAACAAAGCTGTGTCGTCGCCGATTTCATCCGCGCGCGTCTCGCTGGCAAGCCTTATCAGTTCGTGTCCGTGCGTGATCCGGCCCAGTTCGACGCCGCGTTGCGCACGCGCGGTGTGATCGCGCTCGCGCTGATCGACGTGCATGCGGTGGGACGCGACGCGACGGGACGCGAGCGACCCTTCTGGCAAGTGCTCGCGGCGCGATCGGCGCTGACTATGCCGGTCGTTTGTTTTTCAGGAGCGCCGGGCACGCCCAGCGACACGCCGCTCTTTACGGCGCCGCCTGAGACGGTCTCGGTCGCCGATCCCCAAGACTTCCCAGCCATCGCCAGAGTCGTCCAAGAATATGCCGAGCTGGCGATAAGCCATCCTCTGCTCTTCGAGGCGCTCAAAGGCGCATTGCTTCCGTCGCTGCGCGGCACATTGCAAGATTTCAGCCTCGAATCAGTGCTGACGCTCATCAAATATGGCCCACATACGGGATTGCTGCTCTTGCGCGACGGCGCACATACGGGCATTGTCGCCTGCGAGGATGGCGACGTGGCGCACGCGCTGCTGGGCGCGACCAGCGGCAAACAGGCGGCGGTATCGCTCTGTCAGTGGCAAGACGCGCGGTTCACCTTTTTCGAAGGCCTGACGCTGGGTGTGCACTCGGTCAGAAACGTTATGGAAGATCTCTTGCTCGAATCCAACCGCCAGCGCGACGAGGCCAATGCATTCGTCGCCAGCCTGCCACCGCAGAGCTTTGTGCGGCGTGTCCGGGGGTACACCGATCTCTTGCCAGGCAAAAACCTGAATCAAGCAGAGTGGGAAGTCCTCTCGCTGGTCGATCACTATCATGTCGTGAGCGAGCTGATGGCACGCTCGCGCGCGGGCAGCCTGGGCGTCATGCAGGCGCTGCGCAAGCTGCTCAAGATGGAGCTGATCGAGGTCATCAGCGTCGATCATGTCAATACGCCACTCATGAGCGCGTACTCATAAACGATCGTCATCGATCGTCTTCCCCATCCTCCACTTTTTCGATTGCGATTATGGCATGCTCTGGTGATTACGAGAGATTGCGTAGTACAATTTTCAGTGATGGATTCGCGAAACATAAAAAAGTGCTCAAACACTTGACACGCCACGTATTTGAGAAAGGGTTTCCATCCATAGAAGAGAGGAAGGTGTGCTATGTTGCTGATTATTTCCCTCGCGGCGGTCGCCGTCATCGCTGGATTTATCATCTTTGCCGTCTTACGGGTGCTCGGCTGGCTCACGCAACGGAGGCTGCGCGTCGATGAACGCGGGCACATCGCCAGGGAGACCCTGCATTATTATGAAACCGAAGTCGTGCGTCATTTCGATGAGCCACACGGATCATAGCAATCCACGTGCGTGCCACAAATAGCATGGCTCCAACACTTCCTTTGTGAGGCAAGCTAGCGATGGAACAGCCGCTCGAAGTGATCCAGCGAGGCCAGGAAACCGCACAGCATGGCACTCCTATTCTGTTCGTTCACGGTGCCTGGCATGCTGCCTGGTGTTGGAACGAGCACTTCCTCGCGTACTTCGCGCAAGCGGGGTATACGGCATGGGCGCTCAGCCTGCGCAAGCACGGCGGCAGTTATGGCGCTCAGCATACGCGCGGAGCAAGAATCGGCCAGTATGTGCGCGATGTCGCGGAAGTCGCCGCTCTGTCGCCCACGCCGCCCGTGCTCATCGGGCACTCGATGGGCGGCTTTGTCGTGCAGAAATATCTGGAGCGGCATTCCGCGCGGGCTGCCGTGCTGCTGGCGTCAACACCGCCGAGAGGAGCGATCGGCGCCACAAGTCGCATCGCCGCACGCCACCCACTCGCCTTTTTGCAAGCCAACCTTCAGACTCGCCTGTATCCTCTCGTCGCCACGCCCAGGCTCGCGCGTGACGCCTTCTTCGCGCAAGATCTGCCGGAGGCGCAAGTGGAGCGCTATTTCAAGCAGTTGCAAGATGAATCATATCTGGCTTTTCTTGATATGCTCCTCTTCAGCCTGCCGCGCCGCCGCCGCATACGCCAGGCAAACATTCCTATGCTGGTGCTGGGCGCGACAAAGGACCACATTTTCACTCAAAGCGAGATCCGAGCGACGGCACGCGCCTATCGCGCGCCAGTCACGATCTTCCCCGATGTGGCGCACGACATGATGCTCGATCCGCGCTGGCAGAGTGTCGCCGATCACATCATCGCCTGGTTGGGCCAGCAGGGAATTTGATACCCCTACGCTGAGTCAGCGTCTAACGTCCGTTGCCGTTGCCGTTATTGCGCAACGAGCGCAGCAGCGCGGCATTTACCTGGTCGATGCGCCGCCCGCGATTATAGCTGACAAACGCCCATACCATTAAAATCACACCGACGCCGCCCGCGAGGATGAGATAGCCATAGCCTGGATAAATGGGAAAGCCGCTCTGTTGTCCTAGGTACATCGGATGGTTGCCGTTGATGTAAGAGGACGGTGAGCCATAAGCGTAGGCCTCATCGGTGCTATAAGGCCCCTGGAAAAACAACACGACGCCGATGGTCGCAAAAAACAGCCCCAGCAAGAGCTGGATTAGTGCCCAGCCGCGATAACTGCGCCCACCGCCGCCTGGCAGCACGGGTGGATAGGGCGGCTGCTCGCGATGGCAATTAGGGCACACCTGGGTAATGCTCAACAGCGGCGCGTTGCAATATTCACAGCGAACCATGCGCGACCCTACTTTCTCTTCCGCCTGGCAACTATCGAAGTCTACCCGCGCCAGTGTTTGACGCAGCGATGATTCCACAAAAATGATACCATGCGCGCCACCTGATTGCCAGATGTTTACCAGATCTTTCACCTTCGCGCGCGACCGGACCTACCATCCAATTTCCATTTCTATAGGGCTTTCGCTCGGAGAACATGATCACGCCGGGCGAGGACGCCGGGGGATGAACCCCCAGCTCGAAAAACAAAGCCCTCCGGGCTGCTGCTGGCTGCTGTCACACATATCTGAGCGAAAGTCCAATTCTATTTTTAGGTGGGGTAGCCGCGCAGGCAGTATGGGATCCGCACCATAGACGAAAGGTAGAGGGCCGTATATACTACCGTCAAGCTCTCTGCTTTCCGCGCGTCGGGTGTGCGAGTGATCTCTTACATCTCAGCATTGGGGAGGGTATCATCACTATGGCGTCGTCAGCAACGACTCTGCCTCGCTCAGGCTTTCTCTCGCCGCAGTTCTGGCTTGGCTTCCTCGCGGTCGTGGGCACGTTTGTGCTCGGCCAGTTCGGCATTCCGCTCAATCTCAACTTCATCAACAATCTGCCGTCGTCCGTGCGCGACTCGATCGTGCCCGGCGTCGTCATCGTCGGCGCGATCATCGTCTACATCGTGATCTCGTCGCACTTGCAGACGCGCAAGGTGCGCAAAGGCACGGCTCAGCCGGGCCATCCCGCGCCCAAAGGCGGCAAGATGTTCTGGCAAACGTCGGAGTTCTGGCTGGGCTTGTTGACCGTCAGCCTCAACTATTTGCACGACACCGGACGCTTTGCTCCCGACGTACATGCCTCGACCAACACATCAACGCTAGTCGTCGCGCTGGTCTACACATTCGCGCGCTCTCAGCTCAAGCAGGCGTATGCATCGGCGGAAGCGGCAGGCAATTGAATAACCTGAGAAGGAGGGTCGCGATGGCAGACCGCTGGGAAGAGCTTTTCACGTTGCAGACCGAGCTAGCCGCGATGTATGTCGCGCGCCGGCCGGCGGGCTTTTACGCGCTGCCGCCGCTCGAGCGCTGCACGACGTGGACTCGCGCACTGGTGCACGAGGCCTGCGAGCTGGACGACGAGCTGAATTGGAAGCCGTGGAAGAATCCGCGCGACATCGACGCGAACCGCGAACGGCGGCTCGACGAAACCGCCGATCTACTGCATTTTCTGTTGCAGCTAGCGATCGATCAGGGGTTCAGCGCGGACGATCTCTTCGCGGCGTATCACCGCAAGCACCAGGAGAATCGCGAGCGTCAAGAAAGCGATCCGGCATATCATCCCTGAGTCGAATGCTTGCGCTGGATCGATACACTCTTGTGTGTGAGTTTTGTGACCTTTGGGCCAGATCGACCGATCGCCCAAGTGCGACGTGGTACGATCTATGCTATACGCAGTACTTCAAATGCTCGCGTGAGCCATCAGAGCTCCGACAGGTCAGCGGCGACGGTCGGGTGGCATAGCCATTTTGGTGGGGCGCTGACCTGTTGGCTGGCGTAAATCGTCACACGGTATAGCACCGCTTGCACGATGCCGCCCTGCCTGGGGGATCGGCTGGCGGCCTCGCATGTTCATTTTCTCATCATGCTGATGATTCAGCAGAACAGCGTCGCAGGGAGGGTATGCCGGAATGGACCGATCGCATGAGCGACTGGCGACTATTCTCGACCACCTGGTGAGCTTTCCGACAGTGGCCGATAACGCCGACGCCATCCACAGCTGTGTGGACTGGGTGCGGGCGTCGATCTTGACACGATCACCGCGCCTGTCGGTGCAGCGCTTTACCTCGCACGACAAGCCATCCCTGCTTTTCATCGCCGGCAAGCAGCCGCCGCGCGTGCTCTTGTGCGGCCATATCGACGTGGTCGAAGCGTTTCGTCTCGACGCCTATCACGCCACCACCAGCGGGGACGAGCGCATGCAGGGGCGCGGCACCGCTGATATGAAAGGGCCAGTCGCGGCGCTCATCGACATCATGGAATCCGAGCCGCAGTCGGGATTGGGATTGCTCTTGACCGCCGACGAAGAGATTGGCGGCGAGGATGGCGTCGGGCATTTCTTGCGCAGCGTCGAATGGCGGCCAGAGGTCGTCATCATGCCCGACGGCGGCGCGAATATGCGGCTGGTGATCGAGCAAAAAGGCATCTTACGGCTGCGCATCGTCGCCAGCGGCACTCCGTCGCACAGCGCGCGGCCCTGGCTAGGCGAGAGCGCCATCGAGCGCCTGATGCGCGGCTATCATGCGCTCTCGAAAGCGTATCCCATGCCGGCGGACGAAGACGATTGGCGCGTGAGCATCGCGCTCACCGATCTGCACGCCGGAATCGCCCAGAATGTCATTCCCTGGCAAGCCGAGGCGATTCTCGACATTCGTTACCCGGCCAGCGGACCAGAGACGGGCCAGCATCTGGCCAGCGACATCACCCGCCGCCTGGCGCGCCATCAGATTTCCACGCACGTCGTCATGCACGCGCCAACTTTCACCGTCTGCGACGACGCGCCGATGGTGCAACGCTTGCAGTGCGTGGCGCGCGCTCTGCGCCTCGGACCGTTGCCGGTGGCGCGCGAGGCGGGCGCGTCTGACGCGCGCTATTTCTCGCAAGAAGGCGTGCCTGTGCTGATGTTTCAGCCGGAATGTCGCGGCTGGCACACTGCCGATGAATGGGTAAGCCTGCCGAGCCTGGCGGGCTTCCGCACGTTGTGCCTGCACACAGCGCGCTCGCTCTTGGCGCGAACGGCACACGCGAGCACACGGCCCGCTGCGGAGCCACCACGCCCCACAACGCGCCAGATCGAGCCACGCGCGCCCCGCCGACCACGCGCCGTCGCGCTCTCAGGCGCCGATCCTGCTCTCACCTATGAGGCCAGCAAATAGCCTATCGGACTCTGTCTGTGTTTTAGCGGAGGCACCGCTCATCCTCTCATCATGAGAGCGCAGTCGTCACAGGCGGCGCGTGGGCGTCTCGGTGATGTCTGGTGGCACCATCGCCGGCAGGCCGACCGTCGGCTGATCGATCAGCTCATCCGCGCTGGTCGGCGCGAGTGGCGTGCCGTCGAGCGCGCCAGTCGGTCGCTCGGTGATATCGGCGCCGGGCGCGACAGCGGGCATCTCTTGTGTCTCGATCTCGTCGGGCGCGGGCCAGTCTGGCAGCGCGCCGGTCAGTTCGCGGGCGAGCAAGCCCTGCTCATGAGAGAGTTGTGAGGGCGGCATGATGCCTTGCTCGCGCAGCCAGTCTCGCGGACCCATCGCTTGGCACCTCTCAACGCTTCGATCCAGACCTGCCGCCGGCTTTCCATTACCAATGTCTCGCGCGCCCCGACACTCATCAGTATTGTAGCATCAACTGAGCTGTTGGGCCATATGCCAGCCGCCCGTCGCCTCAAGGCGCGGCTTCGATCACCAAGCATGCCTGCGCAGGCTAGATACGAGGCTGCGAAAGCGGCCTTCGTGATCGAAGGCGCGGGTTTACCCGCCGGCCCCAGTGATCCTCTCGCTTCCTTGCGCACCCGGTATGCTGAATGAGAGAACGTATGCCGGCGGGGCATTCCGCGCCCCGTGCGCTGAGGAAAGCGACAAATCGAGGTATGGAGCATGTCATCGCGGCGATCGTCGTCGCTGGCCTGGGCATCGCGATCACGGTCGCGATATCGGTGCTCCGTGCTCGCGACACCCCGCGCGACGAGGCTGAGCGCGAGTCAATGCGCGTGCCGGGCGAGCCTCACGCCGCGCGGTCGGACCACGCGCCGGACGATCGCCTCTCGCCGGTGACGCTCCAGCCCGGCGTGCTGACCGGCGATGAGCTGGACTGGATCGCGCAGGCCGCCGATGGTCTGCGCGCCCCACTGGCGGTCCTGCGCAGCTATGCGGACTATCTGCGCCAGCACTTGAGCGCGGGCTCAGACGCCGATCTGGCTGGCGTCTCGGCACGACTGATGAGCGAGATCGAGCATATCGAGGGAATGATCGAGGCGTGGTCGGTCACGGCCCAGATCAACGAGGGCGATCGCGACCCCACCGCGCGACCGGCAGACATCCTCGCGCTCATCAGCCGATTGTGCGCCCGCCACGAAGAGTGGCGCGATCCCTCGTGCGAAGTCGCCGATGGACCTCCGCTGTGGGCGCTGGTAGATGGCGCGCTGATCGAGCAGGCGCTCGCGGTGCTGGTGCGTAACGCCCGCCGCGCCGCGCCGCATGGCGTAGTCGAGATCATCGCCCGCGCGATGGGGCAGGGCGAGCGGGCGCGCATTTGCCTGGCTGTGGCCGCCCGCCGCGCTATCACGCGCGGCCCGCAGCCCCACCTGTGGGAAGCGAGCGCGCTAGGTCTCGCCAGCGTGCTCGCCGCAGCGCTGGGCGGCTGGCTCGATTTGCAAGATCGCGCTGGTGGCGGCGCCGCGACGCTCATTTGGCTGCCGGGCCAGCTCATCTTGCCAGTTCCGCGCCCTCGCTCCGCTTTTGAGACCGCCCCGCGCCAGGCGGCGCTACGCCCGGCCGGCTGAGGCTCAGCGCCGTTGCGCCAGCCCGCTAATACAGCCGGTCAGCAGCACGAGATAGCCGGCGAATGCCACGATGAGGCCATAATTCGTGGAAAATAAAAATTGCGTGCCCGGGGCCAAGGCCTCGAGGTAAAAATAGAGGCACTGGAAAAACAGCCCCAGCACGCCCATGACGCTCGCCGCGACCGCGCCGCCCCAAAACCACAGCGCGAGCGTCTGGCGCATATCAGCCAGGGCGACGGCCAGCGCGATCACCGCCATGATGAGCGGCAGACCGATGAGGAAGAATTGCGTCACGGCAAAATCGTTGCCGGCCGCCTGTACGCCAAAGAGGCGCGTGGCGAGGTTCCAGCCGCTCAATGTCGTGATTGAGAGCGCAGGGGATCCGTCAGGATTGATTCCACCATTTTGATTATAGAGGCGAAACCACGGCAAAAAGAACGCGAGTGCCGCGAGTGCCGCGCCCCCCGCCGTGATCAGCGCCGGCACGTTGCGCGGCTTGGGCGGCGCGCCGTCGAGCGTGCTGACCTCCATCGAGATAATGCCCCTTGGCTGCGTGTCGGATGGCGGAAACATGCGTCATTCTCCCCGCTGCATAAAGTGACGGATGAGTGCGGATTGTTGCCTCAGTGTATCGGGTGATCGACGGGTCGTCAAGACCAGTGAAGGCCGGGAATCCGCTCAGCTGCGCGTGCTATAGTCTGAGCAATCTCATAACGTCTCATAGTCGCCGGCTTGGCGAGAAATGGAGTGTGGCACGTATGGCGCAGCGGGCGGGCATGGTGGCGTTGATCGGCTCCGCCGAATTCTTGCCGGCGAGCGAGACACTCGATCGGGTGTTGCTGGATCATGTAGAAGGCGAGCGGCGCGTGGTGGTGCTGCCGACTGCTTCGGCGCCAGACGGCGCGGGCGTTCCCGAGCGCTGGGCGGCGATGGGCGTGAAGCATTTCTCCGCACTTGGCGCGGCGGTGTCGCCGGTGATGGCGCTGACACGCGCCGACGCGGAATCACCAGCGCTGGCTGGGCAGATCGCCGCCGCGAATTTCGTCTATCTGTCGGGCGGCAAGCCGGGCTATCTGCACAAGACGCTGAGCGACTCGGCGTGCTGGCGGGCGATTCAGTCGGTCTTCGACGCGGGCGGCGTCGTGGCGGGCTGCTCGGCGGGCGCGATGGCGCTGGGCAGTGAGATGCTTGACTTTCCGCGCCTCTGGCGCACGCAAGAGGGATTGGGCCTCGCGCCGGGCATCCTGGTCATCCCCCATTTCGACGAGTTTGGCAGCCGGATGGGTGGCCTGGCGGGCCTCGCGCACACGCGCGCGACGATCGTTGGCGTCGACGGCGCGACAGGCCTGGTCGGCTCCGCTGGGGCATGGCGCGTGGCCGGCACGGGCACCGTCACCATCCTTTCCGGCCAGCACAAGGGACACTATCAAGCCGGTGACACGGTGCCGATCGATTGATAGTGCCGGCCCCTTCTCCTATCGTCTCGATGCGAACTCGTCAAAAATACTCTTGACAAGGCAGTCAGGAGAGTTTATAATCAAAATAGGTTTACATCGTAGACTAGTTTCAATGACTGTCAAACACCTGGCACAGAAGGGAAAACAGCAATGGTCAGCATCAACACACCAGAAACCGTCACCGATCTGCAACATCTGACGCGAGAGTACGCCAGCTTTTCGCGCAGCCGCGGGGGACTGGGCAACGTGCTGGGAGGTGTGGTCGGCCTCATCGTCTTTGGCGTTGTCTGGCTGCTGGGGAGCAGATTCAGCACCGCCGTCATTGCGATAATCTTGACGCTCGTCTGGCTGATCGGCAAAGAGGTCATCCGCCAGCGCGTGTATCGCCGATTTGGCCAGGCCCAAGAAATCTGGACCGGCTCTCAGCAGCGGGCACACCAATTCACCACGCTCCTACTGACGCTCGCTTCGCTTGGCTTCGCCGTCGCGCTCATCGCCGGTGGCTGGCTGACGAAGCCGGTGGCGTGGCCCTATTTTGTCTTTTGCGTCGTGGCGCCTTTGATTGTGTGGCGCCTCTTATTTACCGCGCCTGAGATGGTACTCGGCATCGTTCTGCTCTTCATGTGCGCGGTTGTCGCCAGCGGCCACACTCCTGACTTGTTGGGCCTGCTCGTTGGGCCGGTCTACGCTTTGGCGATGATCCCCCTCGGCTTGAAGGAGCATCAGCAGTTTCTGACTCTGGAGCGCCGGCTTCAGCCGAACAGCGGTGGGGCGCAATGAGCGCGAAGGAATCATCGGACGCCGAGGATCTGACCGGCGCGAGCGTGCACGAGGCGCTCTTGCTGGATCGCATCGTGCACGAGCCGGCTCGCCTGGCTATTCTGGCCGTGCTCAGCAGCGCCGATGACGTAGATTTTGCCTTCTTGCAGACCGCGACGGGTCTGACGAAAGGGAACTTGAGTCGGCAGGCGAGCAAGCTTGAAGAAGCCGGGTATATCGCTATCCGCAAGTATTTCCGGGGCAAGATTCCGGCGACGGGGTATCGCATCACCGCAGCCGGACGCGAAGCGCTGGCGGCCTATGTCGAGCGTCTCACGGCGATCGAGCGGCACATCCAGCTGCCTCGCGAGTAACGACCTCTTGCGTCGCCATCAGAGTCAGAGGTCTCATCGCTTCAGCCGGGCCGCATATTCGCCGGTCCGGCTCGCTATGTGGTATAATCAGAGCGAACATGTGCACGAGCATAGTCCACACCGGGCGCCACATTCACCTTGCTTGTGGTTCGAGCACGACGACGCAGTCGCGCTCAGGCTTTTTGCGTGCCTGATTCCAATGCGACGAGGTGAGAGCTATTACGTACCAGACACGCAACGACCTGCGCAACGTGGCGATTATCGCCCACGTCGATCACGGCAAGACGACGCTCGTCGACGGACTACTCAAGCAGAGCAAGATCTTTCGCGACAACCAGCAAGTCGGCGACCTCATCATGGATTCGAGCGACCTCGAGCGCGAGCGCGGCATCACCATCCTCGCCAAGAATACCGCCATCCTCTTCAACGGCGTCAAGATCAACATCATCGACACGCCGGGCCATGCCGACTTTGGCGGCGAGGTCGAGCGCGTGCTGAATATGGCTGACGGCTGCCTGCTCTTGGTCGATGCCGCCGAAGGGCCAATGCCCCAGACGCGCTTCGTGCTGCAAAAAGCCTTCGAGGTCGGCCTCAAGCCCATCGTCGTCATCAACAAGATCGACCGCAAAGACGCGCGCCCCGCCGAGGTGCTCGGCCTGACGCAGGATCTCTTTCTCGATCTGGCGACGAGCGACGATCAGCTCGACTTTCCCGTGCTCTACACCATCGCGCGCGAAGGCATTGCCCGGCGCGGCCTGGACGACCCCAGCATGGATTTCAAGCCGCTCTTCGAGACCATCCTCTCGACGGTGCCGGCGCCGCGCGTCGAGATCGACGCTCCTTTACAATTGCTCGTCACCGCGCTGGACTACGACGACTATAAGGGCAAATATGCCATCGGTCGCGTGCATCGCGGCACCGTTAGCGCCGGCGCGACCATTGCGCGCATCGACCGCGAGGGTGCGATCACGCGGCACAAGATCGTCAGCGTCTATAGCTATCAGGGCTTGAAACGGCTCGACGTGCCCGAGGCCAGCGCCGGCGACATCGTGGCGCTGACGGGCATCGCCGAGGCCAATATCGGCGAGACGCTGGCCGATCTGGTGACACCTGAGGCGCTGCCGACGATCGCCATCAGCGAGCCGACGCTCAAGATCACTTTCGGAGTCAAAACCAGCCCTTTCGCCGGACGCGAGGGCAAGTGGACGACGTCACGCCAATTGCGCGCCCGCCTCTATCGCGAGCTTGAGACGAACGTCAGCCTGCGCGTCGAGGACGGCAACAGCGCCGACGAATTCGTCGTATCGGGGCGCGGCGAGCTGCACCTCTCGATTCTCATCGAGACGATGCGGCGCGAGGGCTATGAATTGCAAGTGTCGCGCCCTGAGGTCATCACTAGAGAGATCGACGGGCGGCGCTGCGAGCCGATGGAGCATCTGGTCATCGACACGTTCGAGGGCTATATCGGCGTCATTAGCGAAAATCTGGCGCGGCGTCTGGCCAAAGTGACGGACATCCACCATGACGGGCACGGAGGCGTGCGGCTCGAATATACTGTCCCCACGCGCGGCCTGATCGGCTTTCGCAACGAATTTTTGACGCTGGTGCAGGGCAACGGCGCGACGGCGAGCATCTTCGCCGGCTACGAGCCGTGGTTGGGGCCGATCGGCTCGGCGCGCAACGGCGCGATCATCGCTTCCGACAATGGCGTTGCCACAACCTATGGCCTGAGCAACGCCCAGCAGCGCGGCGACACGTTCATCGAGCCGGGCACGCAGGTCTATGCCGGGATGATCGTCGGCCTCAACTCGCGGCCCGACGATATGATGGTCAACGTCTGCAAAGAGAAAAAACTGACCAACGTGCGCTCTTCCACGTCGGATATCGCCGTGCGCCTGACACCGCTCATCGATCTGAGCCTCGAGCAATCGCTCGATTTCATCAACTCGGACGAACTGGTCGAGGTCACGCCGCGCAACATCCGCCTGCGCAAGCGCTACCTGAGCCAGCACGACCGCGCCCGCATGCGCGAAGTGCTGGCCGCTCGCACGGAATAAGAGGCGACGGGCACCCCAGGCCAGTTCTTTGCGGTGCCTACTTTAGTCAGGCGCGTTGCTGTCGCCAGCGCTGGTATCCCCGCGCGCCAGCCAGCGCGAGCAGGCTCAGACCCAACAGCGCCAACACACTCGCCACCCCTTGCGCTATCGTTGCCTGATGGACCGCCGCGCCGTCACCGTGGAAGAAACCGACGAGCATAAAGTCACCATCCGGCGTGATCAGCGTGCCATTCAGCGTAGGGAGCGCGGAGAGCTGGAGCAGATTGCCCCAGAACCAATAGCCCACGAAGAGGAGCTGATAGAGCGGCGTCCATATGACGGCCGGGCAGGCGATAGAGAACGCCGCGACAAAGAGACATCCCGGCAAAATTATCCCAATCAGCGGCAAGAGCGCCAGGGGCACAGCCACGATATCGTGCCCGCGCAGCGTGAGCACATAGCCGATGCCCAGCGCGTAGATGAGGAGCACAGGAGTCAGCGTGGCAGCGGTGCCGCCCAGATACTTCCCCGCGAGTCGCGCCGCGGATGATGTAGGCAGCGACTCCAGCACTTCCGTCACTTTCGTCGCGCGGTCGCGTGGCAGCCGATCCGCGAGCAAAAGGCCGACAGCCACAGGAATGAGCAGCATGACCAGCGAGGCGACATCCGCGAAGCTGAGGAGGGCGGTACGCTCGTGGCTATACGTCCGCCAGGTGTTGGTTGTCACCGTCAGGGCCAGCAGCGCCAGCACGAACCCAGAGAGTGTCAGCCAGAGCGCGCGCCGGCGGATCTGCATGCAATATTCATATTTGATCGCTCCCCATAAGCCGTTGCGCTGCATGCGCTTCCCCCCCTTTCACATCCGCTCTTGTGCGTGCATCAGCCACACATAGCTGTCTTCCAGCGTCGGCTCGACCGGCGTCACTTCCGGATGTTGACGCAGATCGCCGACCACCCGATACTGAGTTCCCGCGCCTGTCGAGAGCACCGAGACCACGCTGAGCGCGCCCTGCGGCTTGCCGCCGGTGGTCGTGAGAGCACCGACGCTCCCTGACGCCGCCTGAATGAGTGCATCAGTCGTGCCCTGAAACAGCACGCGCCCCTGGTGGAGGATCGCCAGATTGTGGCAAGTCTGTGCGATATCTTCGACGATGTGCGTAGAGAGCAGCACGATCCGATCGCCGCCTAGCTCAGCGAGCAGATTGCGAAAGCGAATGCGCTCTTCCGGATCCAATCCCGCCGTCGGCTCATCCACGATCAGGAGCTGAGGATCGTTCAGCAGGGCCTGAGCAATGCCGATACGCCGTTTCATGCCTCCGGAAAACGCCTTGAGCTTGCGGCCCGCGACATCGCTCAGTCGCACCAGGTCGAGCAGGTACTCGACCCGCTGGCTGCGCCGCGCGCGATCGTCCAGTCCTTTGAGGATGGCGATATAGTCGAGAAACTCGCGGGCGGGGAGATCGGGATACAAGCCAAGATCTTGCGGCAGGTAGCCCAACATGCGCTTGATGGAGGTCCGCCCGGCTTCCGTCGTCCCATCGATCGCGCCCACCCGTAACGTGCCGCTCGTGGGGTGTAGGATGCCCGCGAGAATGCGCATGAGCGTCGTCTTGCCCGCGCCATTAGGACCGAGCAAGCCGAACATGCCATTAGGAATCGCGAGATCGACGCTGTTGAGCGCGCGCGCGTTGCCGCGATAGATCTTGGTCAGCTGGCGAATGGCGATGTCCATCGTAGCTTCCTCTCTGTGCGGTTAGCTAGCATTTTCAGCCGAGCCGCTCCGAAGCAGGGCTTCCGTGTTGCCCAGCAAGATCCGGCAAAGCGGCACGAGGAAAAGGCCGGTCACGATCAATTCCAGCCGATTGGTCAGCCAGAAATCAACGAATGGCGCGAAGGTGGTTGGGAACAGAAAGACGGGATGTAGCCAGACCGCCGTGAAAAAGCTGGCGGCGAAGGTCTCGACAATCCATATTCCACCAATCAACGCCGCGCTGGCCGTCGGATTGCGCAGCACGAGCGCCAGGCCCAGCCCTATCGCCGCCAACCACAGCAGTGGGGCGATCCAGACCAGTTGCTCGCCCAGGTAGCGCGCGAGTGGCGGCCAGGCTTGTATCTGCGCGGGAACGCGCCAGAGATTGAGAGTGAAGAGAGAGCTCGCCCCCAGCCAGGCGCAAAGCGCCGTCCAGGCCAGCACCAGGCCAAAGCGCCGCAGGGCCGTGCGCGCGAAAGGCGCGGGCAACGTGAGATGAAGCTCCATGCAGACGTCTTGCGTGAGGAGCATTGCGCTTATGATCCCCGCTGAGAGCGGCAGCAGCATCTCGATGGTCGCCGTCAAAAAATCCGTGAGTGTCGCGATGCCGACCGCGACGAGCGCCGAGCCAATCAGGACGGCCAGCGCGGGCGTGCCCACCCGCCAGCCGAGAATGCGCAGCTCATAGCGGAATCGATCCATTGCGGTGCTCCTGCATGACTTCATCAAACGTTGCGGCGCGGATACCCCTCGCCTTCAGGTATGGGGAGGAAGGGCCGCCTGCCTGTAGGCAGACCTCTCTTTCGTTGGTGCGCTTGACATCCACAAACGGATGTACTCCACTACTATTATGAACAAAAGTCTCACCCGCACCGTCTGCATTAAACTTGATGCCGCCGCGTATGACGCGACGTTGACCGCCACGATGCGGACGTTTAACGCCGCTGCATCGTGGATTGCGCGTGTGTGCTGGGATGAGGGCATTACCAACACGAATACGGCCCACCATCGCGTCTATGGCGAGACCCGCACCGTCTTTGGCTTGCCCGCTCAACTGGCCGTCAATGCCCGCGCGAAAGCGGTTGAGGCGGTCAAATCGGTCCAAGCCAAAAAGCGGGAAACCCGTCCCCAATTCGGCGCACGGGGTAGTGTGCGCTATGACGCGCGCTGTTTCAGCTTCAAGCCGCTGGATCACGTCTCTCTGTTGACTCTTGATGGCCGTGTCACCTGTCGTATGGTCCTTGGTGCACGCCAGCACATGATGCTCACCGATCCCACCTGGGAAAGCGGTGGGGCGGATCTCGTCTGGCGCAACCACCGCTACTATCTGCACGTCACCCAAAGCCGCGAGGCACCCGATGTCACGGAAACGCCCGCTGTGATCGGGGTGGACCTGGGCATCGTCAATGTCGCGGTCGATAGCGATGGGCAGGTCTTCACCGGTGAGCAGGTGCGCGCCGTGCGCGTGCGCTACAAGCGCCAGCGTGAGGGATTGCAAAAGGTCGGCACGAAGTCGGCCAAGCGCAAAGCCCGGCGCAAGAGCGGCACGGAAAGCCGCTTTCAAGCCGATGTGAATCACTGTATCAGTAAGGCTCTGGTTGCCAAAGCGGTTGCGTCGTGCAAGGCACTCGCTCTTGAGGATCTCACAGGGATCCGAGAGCGGATCACGGTTCGTCACGAGCAACGCTACGAACGGCATTCCTGGGCTTTCTTTCAGCTCCGCACCTTTCTTCAATACAAGGCCGATAGCGCGGGGGTGCGGGTGACGCTGGTAGACCCGCACAACACGTCGCGGCGCTGCCCTGAATGCGGCCATTGCGAGAAGGCCAATCGTCGTTCCCAAAGTGAGTTCCTTTGCCAGAGAGGAACTCATAGAGTGGCACCCACAGCACCGCTGGGCAGGCCAGCGAGAACGCGCCAACGAACAGCGCGCCCGGCAGAATGATAGCCCCATACGTCGCGATGCCCCAAACGAAGGCCGCAGGATCGTGTGTGTGGGCGAAAAGGCCAACAACCCCCAGCGCGTAAAAAAGGCTCACCGGCAAGAGCGTTGCTCCCAGGCTGCCCAGATATTTGCCGGCTAGACGCGCGCCCAACCCATCCGCGACAGTGGCGAATAGCTCGCTCACTCGCGTGCGCCGATCGCGCGGCAGGCGGTCCGCCATGAAGAACGCGACACCAATGAGCATGAGAAAATTGACAAGCACGCTCCACTGGCAGAGAGCTGTCATGAGTGAGGCATGTGGCGGCGTGTCGAGCAGGTCTGGCAAGCCCCCCACGAAGGGCAATGAGACAACGGCAAGGAACCCAAAGGCCATCCACATCGTCTTGCGTCGCACTTGCATGCGAAACTCCGCCCGCGATGCGCCCCACATCACGCTCATAGGATGGCTCATTCTTGTTCCTCCATTCCTTGCGTCACGCGATCGGGAGCGCGCAAGCACAGCCAGCCGACCAGGACTGCGACGAAGCCCATAACGAGCCAACCCACCTGCACGAATAGCCAGCGCTCCACCGACCCGGCGCCGGTGGTTGCCACGAGCGTGACGGGCCAGAGCAAGGCGAGCACGACGCGACTTGTCGCCGGGCTGCGCGTGACGATTGCCGCGCTCCATCCGAGCGCTGCGCACCACCACACGAGCAAGAGGCATCCTGCCAGAGCGACCCACCCCGCACGAGGATCGGCAGCGGAAAAGGGCGTGGTTTCCGGCCACATCCGCATGGCGTACAGGATGCCGAAGACAGTTGCGGCAACGGCGCCACTTCCCACCCATGACAAACGCGAAACGGACGAGGGCCGTGTGCCCATAGGGCACGGGCAGCGCGAGGGGAAGATCTCTGGCCGCTTCGTGCGCGACCAGACTGGTTGCGAGCATGCCGGCAAGGAGTGGAATGAACCCCTCGACCCCCAGCCAGGCCAGGAAAACGCGGAAGGCTTGCGTGCCAGGGAGCGCCACGAGCGCTAGCAGCGCTGCCGTCAGGGAGGTGCCAGCAACGCAGGGGCTAGCAGCAGGCGCCAGCCGACAACATGCGTTTCCGCCATCAGACGCGCGGGCATGGTGATGCGCCTCATAGCCCCTCAGCGGCCAGGCGCGGATGTCGAGATGCATACCACGCGGCAAAGACCAGCAGCGACACACTCAGAACCAGCATCAGCGGGGAAAATTGCCAGAAGCGCGCACCGAAGACGATCGCCACGCCATGTGTCAGGCGGATCTGGCAGGCTTGTAGCGCCACGCCGATCAGCGCCCCCACCAGAGCCAGAGACGAGCCGGCAAAGGCCGCCAGCGCGAGCGTCATAGCCGCCAGCGCCAGGAGCGGCGGCGCCCAGAGCTGAATCAGCGCGGCGGCTGATGCGCCGCTCGCCAGCGCCGTGACGCCGGAAGCTCCACACGCCAGGACCACGAGATAGCCGACCACGATCGCGCCCCGGCTGAGCAGAATGGCTCCCGCTGGGGTGCGTGTGGCCAGGACCACTTCCAGGCTGGAATCGTGGCGCGCATCAGCCAGGAAGGCGACGCAGCTCCCTGCGCACAGCAAGGTGACGATCGCCAGAATCATCCCCGCTGCGGGGATGAAGCCAGGAGTGCGCAGGGCCGAAAACGACAGAAAGCAGGTAGTGGCCGTCATGATGCCCGCCAGCACCCACCAGATGCCCGGATGGATGATCCTGGCCTGAGCGGCTCCTACCCACCAGCAATGCGCAGCCGTCCCCATCCAGCGCCGCCAGCCAGTCGCCAGCTCCGGCATCGTGGCTGTTTGTGGTGCCGGCGCTATCGCGGCGCTGCGCACGGCACTGCTGGCGTCATGCAGCGCCGCCTGGAGGACGGGATGCGCGCGATCGGGAAAAGCGGCGCGTAATGTCAAGGCCACCATTTCGCGCACCTGCCAATCCTCATCCTGGAAGGCGAGCGTCACCTCCTTGAATGCGCCCAACTTGCCCAGCTCACATACGGCAGCCGCCCGCACCAGGGGATGCCCGTCGCGCAAGGCCTCACGCAGAGCGGCGTGGCTCCCAAGCGATCCCAGGCCTCGTGTGGCTGCCGCGCGAACCTCCCAGCGTGGATCGAGCAGCCCCCGCTCGGCCAGCGCCGCCTGTTCCAGATATGGTTGGCGCGCTGCGAGACGCTGGCGCACATTGGACAGCAGCGAATCTGACATTGCCGCGGAATCCTCTCCTAGTGGTCCCGGGCGTATGGGGCCGGTTTCCATGCCTGGCTCCCCTCATGATGTGACACCAATAGCGCGCGCAGTTGGCGCAGACCGCGATGGATGGCTGATTTGACCGTTCCGAGTGGCTGATCGAGCAGATCGGCGATCTCGTGATAGCTCAGATGCTCGAAGTAATAGCAGGTGAGCGCGATACGATAGCGGTCCGGCAGCTCGGCAAGCAGCGCCAATAACTCCTGCTGCTGCTCGATCCGCTCGATGAACTGCTCAGGCTGGTCTTCCGTCGCGTCTTCCAGTCGGATCTCCGGGGCGTCTTCGCCCTCTGCCAGAGGGATGAGTTGGACCCGCGCGCCGCGATGCTGATGGTGATAGGCGTGCAGCGTGATTTTATAGAGCCAGGCCTGAAGGTGGAGCGCGCGGATGCGGTCGGGTGGAAAGTGTTCCAGCGTGACAAACGCACCCAGGAACGCTTCTTGCAAGATGTCCTCCGCCTCGGGGCGGCTGCCGGTCAGGCGGAATGCGAACGCCATGAGTCGCTGCTGAAATCGCGTTACCATCAGGTCGAAATAACGCGAGAGATCATCCGCCAAGAGCTGGCACAGGTCGGCGTCAGGGATGGTCATGCCCGACCTTGCCTCATGCCCGGCACGATCGGGAAGAAGCCCGTCAGGCAGAGTGCGGCCAGCATAGCGCAATCCTCCTTCGCAACGTCAACGCCCCGCTGTCGGAAGGTATATGCCATTAGGCACCGGAAAAAGTTGCAACATGATGATAGCAGCACGGTATGAGAAGGAAATGAAGTCGCGTCGCGGCGCTCACGCCATCTGGCGCACGTCGCGCACCGACAGGCCGATGGCCAGTAGCAGGCAAGCTGACAGTCCTCCGGCGACGAAGACCCAGCTCGCACCCATGCGATCGGTCAGCATGCCCACGAGCGCGAAGCCGACAGGTGTGACGCAAAAAGAGCCGAGCCAGTCGATGCTGCTGACGCGACCGAGCATGTTCGACGGCACTAGCTCTTGCATGACCGTCACCCAGATCACGTCGAATATGCCCGTGCCCACGCCAAAGACGACAGCGGCGGCGATCGCGATAGCGGGCGCGGCGGCGCGCGGCAGCGGCAAGCCCAGCGCCAGAAACGCCAGCGACGAGGCAATCAGCGCGCTATACGCGATGAGGCCCCGGCGCGGCAATCGCGGCAGGTGCCCGATGACGACTGTCGCGATCAGCGCGCCGGCGGCACTCGCGCTCAGGATGAATCCCAGCAGCCAGACGCCCTGACCATAGACATCATGGACCAGGCGCGGCAGCGACACTTGCAGCGGCGCCCAGGCGATGTTGCCGAGGGATGCCATCGCGATCGTCACCCAGAGCCACGGCGAGCGCAGCACATAGCCCAGCCCCGCGCGAATGCCGCCGAGCACGCTCTCGCGCGTCGCCACGCCGCTCTGTGCCGGTTCCCCGGGCGGCGGGCGCATGGCAATCAGGAAGAGCGCTGAGATGACAAAGGTCGCGCCATCGAAGGCAAACGCGCTCGACGGTCCCTGAATGGCGACCAGAGCCGCCCCCAGAGCCGGTCCGATCAGCAAGCTCAGGCTGCGGCTGGCGCCAGTCAGCGCGTTCGCTGAGGTCAGCGCCTCGCCCGGCACGATCTGCGGCGGAATGGCTTGATACGCTGGAATGAAGAACGCTTCCGCCAGACCAAAGCCCAGGCCGAGCGCCACCAGGTGCCAGAGCCGCAGCACATGCAGCCAGCCGAGCGCCGCGATGGCTAGCACGAATACCGCTCGCGCGCTGTCAGACCAGAGCAGCACGACCCGACATGGCAGCCGATCGGCCACAATGCCGCCAAAGAGCAGGAACGTCACACGCGGGATCGACTGGGCGACCAGCACGATCCCCAGCGCCGTCGCCGAGCCAGTCAGAACGAGCACCTGCCAACTCAGCGCCGTCAGAAACGCGCCGTCGCCTATCGCTGAGATCGCCTGCCCGCCCCACAGCAGCGCGAAGGGCCGCACGCGCAGCGCCTTGACGAACGCTCCGCGCTCAGGTGCCGCGCTCGCCATGCTGTCCTCCAGGTCATCCAATTCCCCTCAAAGGACATTGTAGCTCAGAGCAGGCACAAACGATCAGACCCGCTCCGGCGGCTGGAAGCCGCGAAAGATCTCTATCAATCTGCGCGACGGGTCCACGCCGGCAATGCCGGTTATCTCGCGACCGGATAGTCCGCCTCAGCCAGCGCTTGCTCGATGACCGCGAGCGACACTTTGGCCGGATCGAACGAGAGTGTGACCGTCTTGCTCTCGATATCCGTTTTCACGTCGCTCACGCCCTGAAGGGGTGAGAGCGTCTGATCGATGGTCTTGACGCAATGCTCGCACGACACGTCGGGCACGCGCAGGGTAACGGTTTCCATGGGTTGATCTCCTTTTTGCTAGCGAAGCTACACGACGAACGATTGTCTGGTGAGCTTGCGCGGGAGCGGCGTTAGCGCCCAAAGCCGCGCAATCTCAGCGAATTCGAGACGACCGTGACCGACGACAGCGCCATCGCCGCCGCCGCGAAGATCGGCGCGTTGGCTTGCAGCGCCGCGATAGCTGGCGATGCGATGGCGATGGGGATCAAGATCGTGTTGTACCCAAACGCCCAGAAAAGATTTTGCTTGATGGTGCGCATGGTCGCCCGCGAAAGCGCCAGCGCCGTCACCACGGATCGCAGATCGCCGCGTACCAGCGTGATGTCTGCGGCCTCCATCGCGATGTCGGTGCCCGTGCCCATCGCGATGCCCACGTCGGCGCTGGCCAGCGCAGGGGCGTCATTGATGCCGTCGCCGACGAAGCCGACCACTTGTCCCTCGTCGCTCAGCGCTGTGACGCGCGCCGCTTTGTTGGCGGGCAGCACCTCGGCCAGCACGTGATCGGGCGCGATGCCGACCTGAGCCGCGATGGCCGCCGCCGTGCGCCGGTTGTCGCCAGTAATCATCCAGGGCGTGATGCCGCTGGCGATGAGATCAGCGATGGCTTGCGCTGCTTCGGGCTTGACGACATCCGCCACGCCGACGATCCCCGCCGGCGCGCCGTCCACCGCGACGAGCATCGCCGTCTCACCCTGGCCCTCACTCGCGTCGAGAGCGCCAGCCAGCGCGCTGACATCGATACCCTGTGACGCCATCAGCGCGCGGTTGCCAATGGCTATGCACCGGCCATCGACGGATGCCACCATTCCCTGGCCAGGGATGGCGTCGAGCGACGCGGGCGCGATCGTGGCGATGCCGCGCTCGCGGGCATGCTCCACAATCGCCCGCCCCAAAGGATGCTCGGAGCCGCGCTCGCCGCTGGCCGCGACGCGCAGCACGTCCTCTTCATTCCAGCCGGCGGCGGGGATGACGCGGGTCACGGCGGGCTGGCCGCGCGTGATTGTGCCCGTCTTGTCAAAGAGTACCGTTGTCACCGCCTGAATTCTTTCCAGGCTCTGGCCGCCTTTGATGAGCACGCCTTGCGCCGCGCCGCGCCCCGTGCCGACCATGATCGCCGTCGGCGTCGCCAGGCCCAGCGCGCAGGGGCACGCCCCCACCCGCACGGCGATGCCCGCGACAAGCGCCCGCACCCACACGGCTCCTTCGCCGCCCGGCGCGTGGCCGAGCGCCGAGGCGACGAGCCAGCCAACGATCGTCAGCGCCGCGATGCCCAGCACCGACGGTACGAAGATGCCCGACACCTCATCGGCCAACCGTTGAATAGGCGCTTTGGACCCCTGCGCCTGCTCCACGATGCGGATGATCCCCGCCAGCACCGTCTGCCCACCGACGCGCGTTGCCCGCACGCGCAACAGCCCCGTCTGATTCACCGTTGCGCCGACGACCGTCGTGCCCGGCGCTTTCTCGACGGGCAGGCTTTCGCCGGTGATCATCGACCCGTCGATCGCGGATTGCCCGCTGAGGATGCTTCCATCTACCGGCACGCGCTCGCCGGGGCGCACGAGCACCTCGTCGCCCACAACCACCTGGCGCACCGGTAAATCGCGCTCTTGACCGCCGCGCACGACGTGCGCCACGCTGGGACGCAGCCCGGCAAGCTGCTTGATCGCCGCCGACGCCTCACCCTTGGCGCGTGCCTCGAGATATTTGCCCAGATAGATCAGTGTGATGATGAGCGCGGTCGTGTCGTAAAACGTCGCGCCGCCAGCGACACGCGGGGCGAAGGTCGCGACGAGCGAGAGCGCCAGAGCCGCCGTCGAGCCGAAGCTCACCAGCACGTCCATATTCGCGCCGCCGTGCCGCAGCACGCGCAGCGCCGTGGAGTGAAAATCCCAGCCCACGTAGCCCCAGACGGGTAGCGTCAGCGCCAACAGCACCAGTTTCTCGCCCGCGAAGCGGTCCATCGCGAACATACTCAACAGCACGACCGGCAGCGAGAGAGTGACGCCGATGATGAGCCGCCGCCGGCGATCGGCCAGCTGTGCAGCGTGTCGCTCCGCTTCGATGTCGGCCTGCTCCTCGGCTTCTTCAGGGACGATAGGGAGCGCGCCATAGCCGGCGCGCTCCACGGCGGCCACGAGATCATCCAGCGCGGGCGTCGCGGCGGGGTCCACGGTCACGCCGGCGTGCTCGGTCGCTAGATTGACGCTGGCGGCTTGAACGCCGGGCACTCTGGCCAGCGCCTTTTCGACGCGTCGCACGCACGACGCGCAGGTCATGCCCGTGATGCTGAGATCGATTTCCACGGTTGGCCCGGTCGCGGTTGTCGCCGCTGCCGGTCGCTCTGTCGCTTGCATTGTCATAATGTCTCGCCGCCTTTGTCGAGCTGAGAAACGCGATTGCCACCTCATCGGGCTGGCGGCTAGAAGCCGCGCCCGCGATCACGATGGCCCTCTTCGGGGCCTGGCACAGCCGCGAAGATCCGCGTGCCAGGCTGTTTCAGCGTAGTTTACCGGTTGCCGCCAAGGTTGTAGAGCTGCACCAATTCCTCGATGACGGCGGACTCGCGTCCTTCTTTGATGCCTTCGGGCACACAATGGTGCAAATGTTCGGTGAGCAGCTTTTCCTCCAGCTTTTCGATCGCCTTGCGGATGGCATACGTCTGCCGCAAGATATCCACGCAATAGCTGTCACCCTCGACCATCTTGCGCACGCCGCCGATGTGCCCCTCGATATAGGACAGCCGCTTCAAGATATCCTGCTTGTCCGCTCGCATGGCGCACCCTCGCTCTCTCGAACCCATACCCCCTGGGTGGGGGTCACGATCAGATGCTAGCATATGAGAACGAGATTGCGCAACACAACAGTCGTAGCGGAAGCGCCGACGATTGATGATCTTTTACAATTTAGGAGATGTGCTGGATCGGCCAGGTGGCCACCATAGAAAAATCGTAACTACTCGGATACCCCAAACTCTTGGTTTTGTCAGGGTTAGAAGCGGTACGACTGTGAATCGAATCACTTCGCAAGCATCCAGGAGCCATCATCAGAGATAGCCAGATGGTAGAGGAGCGTTTTATTCCGCTTGCCAAGCGCTCTTCGCGGGCGCTTGCTCTCACAGGCTTTCTGAGAGATGAGTCAGAGATAGTCGTCTTAGACCCGGCCAGCCGATCACGCTTGCGCTGGTTAGAGCAGGCTTGAGCTGAGCATGACCCCGCTCCCCGCGCGATCACGCATGCGGCTGACCCCAGCTGGGTGGGTCGCTCGCCGGGAACGACTCCATCGACGCTTCTTCGACCTGGTCGCGCGGCTCATCCTTTTGCGGCGCGGCATCGTGCATGGATGTGTCACCGCCAGCCGGTGGCGTTTGGTCTGGCGGCGGGGGCGCCGGCTGCTCGTGCTCACTCGGCTGCATCGCGTCACGATCCTTTCTTGGGGGCAAGCCCGATATGCGCGTGCCGTTTGCTCCCCCCTCCATCGGAATGGAGAGGGAAAAGGGGTGAAGGATTGCTATTCGCTGGCGGGGCCGGTTGCCGCCGCGCCGGTCTGGGGTCCAATCCACACCGTCTGGATGTTGACGAACTCGCGAATGCCGTACTGCGACAGCTCGCGTCCATAGCCGCTGTGCTTGACGCCGCCGAAAGGCAGGCGCGGATCGGATTGCGTCATGCCGTTGATGAAGACGCCGCCCGATTCCAGTCGCCGGGCCAGCACGCGGCCCCGCGCGATGTCGCTCGTCCACAGGTTGCCGCCCAGGCCAAACGTCGAATCGTTGGCGAGGGCGATCGCTTCGTCGGCGTCTCGCGCCTGAATGACTGCCGCGACAGGGCCGAACGTTTCCTCGCGGAAGACTGGCATGGCCGGCGTCACCCCCATGAGCACCGTCGGCGCGAAGAAGTAGCCCTTGCCCGGCAGCGCCGCGCCGCCGGTGGCGATGCGCGCGCCCTCCGCGACCGACGCGCGCACCTGGCGCGTCAGATCCTCGCGCAGATCGCCGCGCGCCATCGGCCCCACTTGCGTCGCGCGATCCATAGGGTCTCCCGGTCGCAAATCAGCGGCCAAACGGGCGAACGCCGCCTCGAACTGGTCCGCGACGGCTTCCACGACGATGAAGCGCTTGGCGGCGATGCAGCTCTGGCCGGTGTTTTGGAAGCGCGAGCGAATCGCCGTCCGCGCCGCCGCGTCGAGATCGGCGTCCTCCAGCACGATGAAGGCATCGGAGCCGCCCAGCTCGAGCACCGTCTTTTTGAGCGCGCGACCGCTGGCGGTGGCCACGGCGACGCCGGCGGCCTCGCTGCCGGTGAGCGTCACCGCCGCGATGCGCGGGTCGGCGATCAGCTTTTCCGCCTCAGCGCCAGAGATGAGCAGCGTCGTGAATACGCCGTCGGGCAGACCCGCTTCGCGAAAGATGCGCTCGATCTCCAGCGCGGCGCGCGAGACGTTCGACGCGTGCTTGAGCACTGCGGCGTTGCCGGCCATCAGCGCGGGCGCGGCGAAGCGAAAGACCTGCCAATAGGGAAAGTTCCACGGCATGACGGCCAGCACGACACCCAGCGGCGTGAATTCGACATAGCTCTGCGTAGCGCTCGACGGCGTGGGTTCGTCGGCCAGGAACCGCCCGGCGTGCTCGGCGTAAAAGTCGCAGTTCCAGGCGCACTTTTCGACCTCGGCTTCCGCTTCGGCGATCGGCTTGCCCATTTCGAGCGTGACGACGCGGGCCAGCCGATCGCTCTGCGCCCGCAAGAGCGACGCCACACGTCTGAGCGCCTGGGCGCGCTCGGTAAACGTTGTCTCGCGCCACGCCAGATACGCGCGCCGCGCCTGATCCAGCGTGCGATCTACCTGCGCCGCGCTGTGCGTCTCGAAAGATTCCAGCACCTCTTCGGTCGCCGGATTGATGGATTGAATGCGCATCGCAGCCTCCTTTTAGGAATGAGCCAACGTGGCTTGCCGTCCACATCCTCCTCGCCACCAGGATGGAGCGGGGCCAGAGGTGAGAAATCCTCGCCGCCATCTCGATGGTGAGAGGAGAGATAGTGAGGGCCTAAGCCTCGCCGGGTGTCAGCGGGATCTTGAGCCGGCTGTTCTCGCGATAATCGACAGGCACCTCGACGAGCGACGGCTCAGGCAGTGCGAGCGCGCGGGCGAGCGTGGGCAAGAGGTCCTCCGCTCGCTCGACACGAAAGCCGGGCAGGCCAAACGCCGCCGCGTATTGGACGAAATCGGGATTGGTGAAGTGGGTGCCAAACGTGCGCCCGAAGCGCTGCTCTTGCTTCCATTCGATGACGCCATAGGCCGAGTCGGACCAGATGAGCGTCACGAACGCCGCTCCAACGCGGCGCGCCGTCTCAAGCTCCTGTGAATTCATCAAAAACCCGCCGTCGCCGGTCACAGCCACCACGCGCCGCTCAGGGAAGGCTAGCTTGGCCGCGAGCGCGCCGGGAACGGCGATGCCCATGCTGGCCAGGCCGTTCGAGATGATGACCGTGTTGGCCCACTGCGCGGCAAAGCGCTTGGCGACCCACAGCTTGTGCGCGCCCACGTCGCTGACGACGATGTCACGCGAATCCAGCGCGTCGCGCAGATCGGCCAGAATGCGCTGCGGCTTGAGCGGAAAGCTCGCGTCAGTCGCTTGCTCGTCGCGCTCGGCGACGATGCGCTCGCGCGTGTCGTCGCGCCCCGCGAAGCCCTGCCCGGCTTGCCAGCCGGAGGCCAGCACCCGCAGCGCGCCACCGATGTCGCCAACCAGCTCTACCGCCGGCAGATAGGCGGCATCGACCTCAGCCGGCAGTGAATCGATGTGCGCGATCGGGCGATCGGGCTGGTGATTCCAATTGCGCGGGGCGAATTCGACCAGATCGTACCCGACGGCCAGGATGAGATCAGCGTCGTCCAGTCCGTGCATGGTGGCGTCGCTGGCTTGCAGGCCCATCACTCCCCACGACAGCGGATCGGCGTCGTTGACGATGCCCTTGCCCATGAAGGTGTGCACGACGGGAATGCCGAGGCCGCGCGCGAAGCTTGCCAGGTCCGCCGCCGCGCGCGCGCGAATGACGCCGTTGCCGGCGACGATGACGGGGCGACGCGACTGGCGCAAGAGCGCGAGCGCCGCCTGAATCGCCGCGTTGCCGGGCAGTGACGCCTGTGCCTGGTGAATCGCCAGCGGCGCGCTGTCGGGCAGGCCGATGTCTGTTGCCGCGACATCTTCGGGCAGCTCCAGATGCGCCGGCCCCATCTTTTCGGTCGTGGCGACGCGAAATGCCTTGCGCACCATCTCAGGGATGGCCTGGCCGCGCTCGATGCGCGCGTTCCATTTCGTGACTGGCTGAAACATCCTGACGATGTCGATGTATTGATGGGATTCTTTGTAGACGCGCTCAAGCCCCGCCTGGCCGGTGATGGCGACGAGCGGCGCGTGATCCAGAAAGGCGTCGGCCACGCCGGTCAGCAGATTCGTCGCGCCGGGGCCGAGCGTTCCCAGGCACACGCCGGGCGTGCCCGTCAGCCGCCCCCAGACGTTTGCCATAAAGGCCGCGCCCTGCTCGTGGCGCGTCGGAATGAAGCGGATCTTCTCGCTGTCGGCCAGGGCTTCGAGCAGATCCATCGTCTCTTCCCCGGGAACGCCATAGATATACGGCACGCCCTCGTGCTCCAGGCAGCGCACGAGCAATTCAGCGGCTTTCAACGGCGCCATCCTTTCCAGCCCATGCTCACCGTCATGTGCTCTACTAAATAAATGTATGCCTCATAAGACCGTTTCGGCAACGTTGTCAGGCGCGACAAGCGTGAGCAAGCAAGAAGTATATTATGGCGCACATCGCCTTGAAGCGTGCGTATGACGAGCCGGCGGCGAGCGACGGCACGCGGGTGCTGGTCGATCGCCTATGGCCGCGCGGCGTCTCAAAAGAGCGCGCCCAGATCGCTCTCTGGCTCAAAGACATCGCGCCCAGCAACGAGCTGCGCGCGTGGTTTGGTCACGATCCCGAAAAATGGGACGAATTTCGGCGGCGCTATCTGGCCGAGCTGGCGTCAGAGCCGGCTCAGGCCGCGCTGGCGCAATTGCGCGAGCTAGCGGCGAGCGGTCCCGTGACATTGGTCATTGCCGCCAAAGATGTCAAGCATAATGAGGCCGTCGTGCTGCGCGACCTGTTGCGACATATTTAATGGGTTCTGAGACCATTTTAGTGACTCTGCCTGGTTCTTTGTCAATTCAAGGAGGGATTGGCCGTTTCCTGCAATCATCATAGGCCGCACTCTACTCCGCGCAATCTGTTGCCCACTGCCCGACCGACGTGCGCGAGTTGGACTGCGACTTCCTGGCCTTTTCCGGCCACAAGATGCTGGGGCCGACGGGCATCGGCGCGCTGTGGGGCAGGCGCGCCATTTCGGCCTCCCCGCTATCGCTTACGTCTACACATCCTTTGCTGACATCGACGCGCTCGTCGCCGGCCTGGAACACACTCACGCGGTGTTTGGGTTGGCGTAGCCTGAAAGGATTTCGCCCCCTCTCAGCCGTCGAGCACCGCCAGATCGAGTTGGCGGAGGCGCGCGGGGTCGGCGACGGGCTCGATCTCGGCGATCTTCCCGCCCGTGATGGTGAGATTGAGCACGAGGAACAATCGCCCGTGCCGGATTACGACGATTCCCACCGAACCGTCCACCAAAGCAGGCCGCGCTCCCTGTGCGCGCCCAGCGCCTCGCAGTGCCCCGCGAGAGATATGCCTGGCTACTTTCAGCGCGCCACGAATCTCGATTGGCGCGCCGGAAGAGGCGGCTATACGCTCTGCCCGGAACACGACGTCAGGGTCGAGCAGCGCGAGCAGCGCGTCGAAATCACCGGCGCGCGACGCGGCTAGGAAGGCATCCACCACAGACCGGCTTTGCGCGAGATCGGCGTCGGAGCCCGTCGCCGCACCCCCCACCCGGCGACCCGCGCCGCTCGCAAGCTGTCCCGCGGCGCTTTGGGCACGCCCCCCCCAGGGCCCGATCTCCTCCGAGGGCACGGCGCCAAGATCGTGCAGCACAAACGCCATCCGCTCGGCGGGAGCCAGCCTGTCGAGGACCACGAGCAACGCCAGCCCGACCGACTCGGCCAGCAGCGCTTCTTGCTCAGGGTCGATCCCACCTTCGCGGCTGGCAATCGGGTCGGGCACGGACGCTTCCAACGACTCCTCGTGCCGCGACGAGCGCGCGCGCAGTTGGTCGAGACACACCCGCGCGACAACCGTCGTCAGCCACCCGCCGAGGTTCTCGACATCATTCGTGTCGGTGCGGCTGAGGCGCAGCCAGGATTCCTGCACGGCATCGTCCGCCTCTGCGAGCGAGCCGAGCATGCGATAGGCCACCGCCCGCAGATGGGGGCGCTCGGCCTCAAACCGTTCCGCCAACCAGTCAGGTTCACCCATTGGTCACATTCCTGCGTCGTGTTGCGTCATAACCATGACGAGCGAAACCCGCCCGATGTGACAGGGATACCAACTCGCATGGGTGGTGCCGTCATGACCACAACCGGGGTGATTGGCATCCCGATTCAGCAAAGTTTTCAATGTAACAGGAGGAAATCGCCGTGAAGATCAAAGTGACCAGCATCTATGTGGACGACCAGGAGAAAGCGTTGCGCTTCTACACCGACGTCCTGGGCTTCGTGAAGAAGTCGGATTTCACGCAAGGGCCGTTTCGGTGGCTCACCGTGGCCTCAGCCGAGGAGCCGGACGGCACTGAGCTGCAGCTCGCCCCCAATGACAATCCGGCCGCTCGGACCTACCAGCAGGCGATGTTCGAGCAGGGCCAGCCAGGCGCAATGTTCTACGTGGATGACGTGCAGCGCGAGTACGACCGCATGAAACCGCTAGGCGCGGAGTTCACCATGCCGCCGACCAAAGTGACCGGCTCGACCATCGCCATGCTGAACGACACCTGCGGCAACCTGATCCAAATCGCTGCGCTCGACCGCTGGCAGAGATGATCAGTTGAGCGCCGCCCAGGCAGCAGCGGCGCGCCGCTGATCTGCCACCCAGGGCGGGCCGGCCGATGCGGGCCACGGCCGCGACGACAGCTTCGGACGCGGCCCGCTCTGGCGCGACATGGATGACTGGCAAGCCCTCCGCCTCGGCTGGCGATCATCATTCCCATGATCGCTGTGACCAACCGCTTCAACCGTCAACGCTCCTGCCAGACAGGGAGCAGGTCAGAACTCATCAGACGACTGGAGACGGGCGCATCGGCGCGACGCTGGATCATTCGAGGCGTCGCGCCAATCCTTCTGTGTTATACTGCTCCTTTGTACAGCTAGGAGCGGAGTCGCGAAGGGCCTGAACAAAGGCGTTCCGACAGCGGAAGCCAGGTAAAGCCTGGTTAAAGAACGGCGCGAGAATTCCCCTCCCGTTCAGGGGAGAAGGATGAAAGCGCCGATGGACCATGGGCCATCAGAGGGCTTGACTATCTGGATGCATTTTGGTAGATCGGTAGCAGGAGGATGATGATGGAACGGGTGCGCATCTTTCCCCTGAGCGGACTGGATACCTCCACCCGTCTGCGCCTGAAAGCGGCCCAAAGGGAAGCGGCACGGGTGTGGATGTATTGTGTCGAACGCCACCATGCTGCCCGTCTCGCGCATGCTCCCTGGCCAGGTCGCCAGGAATTGCAAGAGGAAACCAAGGGCGGGCAATATGCCCTCCACTCCCAATCCATCCAGATGATCACCCACCAATTTCTCGCCAATGTCGAAACCATCGCCAAACTACGCCAAACCGACACGCGTCATCGCTACCCCTATCATCCCAAGACCTACCTGACGGTGGAGTGGCCGACCCAAGCCGTCAGCCGCCAGGGGAATACCCTGCTCTTGCCGATGGGCCGGGGCCGCAAATCGTTGCGGTTTCATCTGAACGGCTTGCCGGACCAGTTCGGAGCCGTCTCCCTGGTGTGGAATGGGGGGTACGAACTGCATCTCGTGGTTTCCTCGCCAGATTCGATTCCTCCTGACATGCCTGCGTCCCCGGAACAGGCGACAGTGGATCTCGGCGAGATTCACCTGGCAGCGGTCACGACCACGACCGGCAAAGGGCTGATCGTCACCGGACGCGAGATCCGCTCGCTGAAGCGCCAGCACACCATGACGCTACGCGAGATTCAAAAGAAGCTGAGTCACTGCACCAAGGGGTCACGCCGCTATCGCCGCCTGTGCTATGCCCTGGAACGCTGCAAAGGCCAGGCGAAACGCCAAATACGGGATCTGCGCCACAAGGCGACACGGCAGGTGGTGAACTTCTGCCAACAGGAAGACGTACAGACGGTCTTCATTGGGAATCCCGATGGCGTGAGAAAAAAAGATTCGGGACGGCATCATAACCAACGCATGGCGCGTTGGGAGTATGGCAAAGACAAGGACTATTTGCAGCAGAAATGCCAACAAGCGCACATGACGAGCTTCACGGGCAGTGAGCGGGGAACCAGCAGCACGTGTCCGGCATGTGATCGGAGAAAAAAGCCGCGCGGGCGCATCTACGCCTGCCGGCACTGTGGCTTTGTGGGGCACAGGGACATCGTGGGGAGCATGAACATGCATTCCCTCGCCTTTGGTTCACGGATCAGCTATCCGCCTTCGCTCACGTATCGACGGCCTGGTCCCGCGAGGGTCCGGTGGCGGGATGAACACCCGTTGCCGGTCGCAAGAACCGGAACGTCGTAGTCCGCCTGGGCACGGGCCTGGGGAGCAATCTCCAGTTGTCTGGGAGCGCCAAGCGTCTCAGCCACCAGCTTCGGCTGGCTCCTGCGGGAGGTGGTCACGGATGTGCGGGATGCGCCTAGAAGCTCGCCCCCTTCTAGGGGGCGGGAGTGTCACGGACGAGGTATTGGCTTAGTGGTGCATCCGGAATGATCATGCGACGTTGGGCATGAGACCAACTCCCGACTGACGTGGCGTGTGATGCCGCCGCCGGCGGCCCCAGACAAATGGGTGTTGGTGGGCGTTCCAATACGCCGTGGCCTCGCGGATCGCCTGGGCCAACTCTTCCCAGGTCTCAAATCGTCGCCCTTTGAGCGCTAGCGACCGTAAGGCCTTCCACCACGGCTCAAGCCAAAGATAGAGCCTTTGGCGCGTCGCCCATAATCGATCTCCCGCTTAGCCCGTCGAGCCGGACGTTGGCGTGTATCGACCGCGGCTTGGCCGGCAAAGGTCTTGGCCGATTGGGGTCCCATCTCGTCCAGACACACCACCAG
>VFSW01001800.1_pt1 | contig 32560 bp, 25 predicted proteins | sample 5358111 | NCBI WGS metagenome assembly VFSW01 (sample SAMN11554181, study PRJNA540505) | mine drainage metagenome | isolation source: sediment from site ElyBrook_90M | place: USA: Ely Copper Mine, Vershire, VT | collected 2017
GGGATGTACTGGAAGATCATCTTGGTGTTGTCTTTGTCAAAGCTGCCCCAGCCGCCGTTGCGGCATTGCATGGCAAACTCCCAGTCAATGGCGCGCTGCACCACCTGGTGCTGGTAACGCTCGCGGGGGTTGTCCACTTTATTGAGAGCCAGCAGCACCTGCGCCGTATCGTCGGTATCAGGGTAGAACTCATTGTTGAACTCGAAGTACCAGCCGCCGGGCTCGGTATTTTTGACCTTCACGGCCCAGTCGCCCTTGTGGCGGACTTCCTTTGACAGCATCCAGTCCGCTGCTTTGACCATGCGCGGATCATTGCGCGGAACACCGGCCTCGCCTAGCGCAAAAACTGCCTGCGCCGTATCCCAGACAGGGGAGACGCAGGGCATCATGCGGAAGGTGGGCTCCGGCATAACTTCGTTGGCCGGAGCCTCGATGCCCAGCTTCTCAAACTCGTCGCGGGCGCGAATAACCTGGGGATCGTCCTCAGAGTATCCCAGGCAGCGCAGCGCGATGATGGCGTTCAACATGGCCGGGTAGATGGCGCCCAGCCCATCGGTCATCTCCAACCGCTCGAGCAGCCATTTTTCCGCGCGCTTCAGCGCCAGCGTGCGCAAGGGGCGAATGTGAACCGCCTCCGCCAGATGCATGATGCGGTCAAGAATGATGAAGAAATTACGCCAGGAAACGATGGGCTTGCGGTCCAGGCGCAGACGCAGGATGGAATTGGCTCGGCCACCTACATATAGCTCATCGATGCCCTGCTCCTGCGGGATTCTCTTGAATGGTTTTTTGGCGTACATGATGGCCAGCGGAACCAGAATCGACCGCGACCACGAAGAAATTTCGTAGATATTGAAGTAGAACCAGTTGGGAAAGAGAACAATCTCCGGCGGAACCGCGGGAACCGCGTCGTAGTCGTACTCGCCCAGCCCGCAGAGGTACATCTTGGTGAAGGTGTTGGTCGCCACCACGCCGCCGTGTGCCAGAATCCACTCGCGAGATTTGACCAGCCGTGGATCGTCCGCGCCGATACCCATCAGCTTGGCGGAGGAGTAGCACTTGACCGAGAGCGAGATGTTGCCAGGCCCGCCTGGATAGATGCTCCAACTGCCGTCTTCGTTCTGATAGCGCATCATCTCGGTGCATGCGCGTTTCAGCCTGCCCGGATCGCCGCTCTCTAGCTGCGTATGCAGGTAGATGTAGTCAGCCTCGAGCATGGAGTCAGCTTCGAGTTCGCCACACCAATAACCTTCAGGATGCTGTTGGGATAGAAGGAAATCCCGTGAGCGGACCTCGGCCGACTGCACGTCTGCCAAGTCCGCGTCCAACCGCCCAAACCGCGGCGCTGAGGATTGTGTCTTTCCTTGAATAGTCATGCAGTTTGAAATGCCTCAGTTCCTCTCCGTGCGCCCAGATACACTGGCTGGATGGGTTCCGTACCTATCCATGCCATCAAAATCGCCTCAAGCAGGATACTCCGGGGAACTCCCGCCGCGGCGGAAGACCTGGAAATCAGATTCATCGCACGGGTACAGCATCTGCTCCGCTGGCGCTGCCTATGGCCTGCACTATCTCCGGCGGCAGGCCGAAACGGACATTCTCCGGCATCACTTCAACTTCTTCGACGCTATTGAAGCCCTTTTGCCGCAAATAATTTACCACTTCCTCGACCAATACTTCGGGGGCCGAGGCTCCTGCTGTAACAGCGACATTCTTCACATCTTCCAGCCACTTAGGGTCGATTGCCTGGGAATTCTCAATGAGATAGCCGATGGTTCCCAGGTTACGAGAAACCTCAACAAGGCGGTTGGAGTTGGAACTGTTGGTTGAGCCGACTACGAGCACCAGCCCGGCATTGTGAGCCACGTTACGCACTGCCACCTGACGGTTCTCGGTGGCGTAGCAGATGTCCTGCGAGTGGGGGCCGGCAATGTTTGGAAATTTGGCTTTGAGTGCGTGGATAATATCCCGCGCCTCGTCGAGGCTGAGGGTTGTTTGGGTGAGATAAGCTACGTGATCGGGGTCGGGCACTTGAAGCGCCGCAACCTCGGCGACGTTTGAAACCACTTGAGTTACTTCTGGTGCCTCACCCAGCGTTCCCTCGATTTCGTCATGGTCGCGGTGTCCAATGAGTACCAGGGAGTAACCCTGCTTGGCGAACTTGACAGCCTCAATGTGGACTTTGGTTACCAGCGGGCAGGTGGCATCAATCACTCTCAGGCCGCGGCCCTTGCTCCGATCCCTGACGGCAGGGGAAACACCGTGAGCCGAATAGATAACTCGCTGGCCGTCGGGCACGTCGTCGATTTCATGAACAAAAATCGCGCCCTTCTCAGCCAGTTCATTCACGACATAGCGGTTATGAACAATCTCCCGGCGCACATAAATGGGCGCACCGAAGGTTTCAAGAGCGATCTTTACAATATCGATCGCGCGCACCACACCAGCGCAAAAACCGCGCGGTTTGAGTAACAACACCCGCTTCTGACTGGGGGAAGTCTCGGCGTGGGTACCGTTCGAGATGGAATCAAGCACAGTAGGGGTCACTTTGTCAGTATACCAATGCGCTCGGCGAAGGGATAGAAAAGAAAACCGGAGAGTCCGGCAGCGATTGGCCAGTAAACCTGAGCGCACGCTTTGACTTTGCTCTTATGCTCAGGGCTCAGATATTCAAACTGGTATATACATTGCCGTATCTACATTCAAGGTCGCCGTAAATTGCTCACTACCGGCTGGCGGCGATCATCTGTGCGGCGTGCTGGAGGCTGGTTTCAGTAACCGTTGCGCCAGATAACATGCGGGCGACCTCGTGGGTGCGGGCGGTGTCGTCGAGAGTATGAATCTGGGTCTTGGTGCGGCCGGCAGACTCGCGCTTGTCTATGAGAAGATGCTGATCGGCAAAAGAGGCAATCTGCGGCAGGTGGGTGACGCAGAGAACCTGCTGGCCTCGGCTGAGCGACTTGAGCTTCTGGCCGACCGCCTCTGCCGCGCGGCCGCCGATGCCGATGTCGATCTCGTCGAAGACCAGCGTGCGGGGGGTGGGCGTCTTGGTTTTAGGCTTGACCGCGCCCTCTTCCACGGTGACCTTGAGGGCCAGCATGACGCGCGACATTTCGCCGCCGGAGGCGATCTCATGCAAGGGCTTGAGAGGCTCGCCGGCGTTGGTGGCAATGCGGTACTCCACCGTGTCCCAGCCGGTTGAGGTCCAATGGGTGCCTTGCTGGTTTGCATTGACGGCAACCTCAAACTTGACCTTCATCGCAAGAGAGTTGATCTGCGCCTCGGCCAGCTTGGCCAGCTTGGATGCGGCGACTTTGCGCTCGGCGCTGAGAGCGGCTGCGGCTGCTTTATATATCTTGGCCGCCTCATCGAGATCGGCGCGCAGCGTCTTGAGGATTTCGTCGCGATCCTCAACCTCGGCCAGCTTATGGGCCACCTCCTCGCCAAAGGCGGTGACCTCGGCGATGGTATGGCCGTATTTGCGCTTGAGCCGGTCAAGCAGTGCTAGGCGGTCCTCAATCTCCGCCAACCGCTCCGGCGAGGCGTTGATGCTCTCGGCGTAGTCGCGCAGGCTGGCGCTGACATCGCCCACGATGGCGCGCGCGGACTGAAGCTGTTGCACGGCCTCAGTAAAACGGCCGTCGTAGCGGGCCAGATCCTCCACATTGCGCAGAGCCGCGCGCAGGGCGACCTCGGCGGAGGCGCCGCCCTCGTAGAGTTGCTCAAAACCGCCACTTGCAGCGGCATAAAGCTTCTCTGAGTTGGCCAAAACGCGCTTTTCGGTTTCCAGGGCTTCATCCTCGCCAGCGACAAGGCGCGCCCCGCTAATCTCCTTGTCCTGATAGCTCCACAGGTCCACCATACGCAGCCGGTCCTGCTCGCCCTGGAGTAGTTCGTCAAGTTTATTTGCTGCGTTGCGCCAGTTGGCGTGGGCTTCGGCGACGGCGTCAATGGAGAGACCGCCGAAGCGGTCGAGCAAAATGCGCTGCTGGGTCTGGTCAAAGCTGTTGAGGGTCTCAGTCTGGGCATGGACCAGCGCCAGCTCAGGGGCAAGCTGCTTGAGCACGGCCACGGTGGCCGGCTGATTGTTGACGAAAACTCGTCCCTTGCCAGAGGAGAGAATTTCGCGGCGGAGGATGATTTCGCTGCCGGCTGAGTCGATGCCGTTTTCTTCGAGGATGGTCTCCGCTCCCGCGGTGGACTCGAAGACGCAGGCCACAACGGCCTTGTCGGCTCCGTGGCGAACCACGTCCGCGGAAGATTTTCCTCCCATAAGCAGAGCCAACGCATCTACCAGAATGGACTTGCCCGCGCCGGTTTCGCCGGTGAGCAGGTTGAGCCCAGGGCCTAAGACGGCAATGGCGTGGTCAATGACGGCGTAGTTTTCAGCGCGCAGTTCAACGAGCATCTTGAGCGAACCTCTTGAAACTTGTTCAATGACAAGTACAATCGCAGGCCATGGCTTGAGCCCATACAATCCGAGCGCAGCATAGCATGATTGGCGGGTTGGCGGCGCATGCAAGCGGTATGAAAGCGCGCAGGAGCATCCATTCGATAACTTGGAAGCGGCTATGGCGTCTGATACCGTTGAATATGAGGTGAATGACGATTTTGATTGCCGCCTTTGTCTTTCTCTTGCAGCCTGACAGCGGTGCTGCTCCCGTTTGGCCGTCCTGGTCACAGGGGCCCAGTTCGCTGGTTGACTTGATTTCGCAAATCGGCCCTATTGCGATGGCCGTGCTGGTGCTGCTGCTGATCGCTAGTCTTTATTCCTGGACCGTAATCTTTGGCAAGATTTCAACCTTCGGCAAGGCCACCAAGGAGAGCCGCCGGTTTATCAGGGCATTCCGCAAGGCCACGCGCCTGCAGGAAATTGCAGCCATTGCAGCCGACTACACATTGAGCCCTCTGGCGCAGGTCTTTGAGGATGTTTACGAGACCTACAAACGGCAGACGGGCGGGTCGGGGCCTCCGCGCAATCTTGTTCCGCTGGAGCGCTCCGCGCAGACCGCCGCCAGCGAGGCCGTGACGCAGATGGAGAGGCGGCTTCCGTGGCTAGCCACCATTGCGTCTGTCAGCCCGTTCGTGGGCTTGTTTGGCACGGTGATGGGTATCATCGATGCCTTCCACGGGCTGGGCAACGCCGGCGCAGCAACACTGCGGGCGGTAGCTCCGGGCATCTCAGAGGCCTTGATCACTACCGCGGCCGGCTTGTTTGTGGCCGTGCCCGCCGTAATTGCCTACAACCAGTTCAACGCGCGGATCAGGGTGTTCGCCTCGGCCATCGACGATTTTTGCCGCGAGCTGCTGAACTCGCTCGAAGAACTGCCGGTGCGCGCCCCCTTGCCCCCGCGCAACCCTGCCGCCGAAACTCCGCGCGAGGTCGAACGTGGCCTTTACAAATAGCAACGGACAAACCCGGGGATCGCTGGCGGATATCAACATAACGCCGCTGGTGGACGTGGTGCTGGTTCTGCTGGTGATATTCATGATTACCGCGCCAGTGCTGCAGTCCGGCATTGAAGTGCAAGTGCCCAAGACGCGGACGGTAAAAGAAATTACCGAGCAGCGGATCGTGCTGACAATCGACCGCGACCAGAACGTCTTTTTGGGCGACCAGCCAGTGAACCTGCACGACCTGGCCCAGAAGCTTCACCAGGCGAGCACCGACCCGGCTCACCAGGTGATTTATCTGCGCGCCGACCAACGAGTTCCATTCGGAGCCTTTGCCAGCGTGATGGACGCGGTAAAACAGGCTGGCATTACCAACATTTCCATTGTGACCCAGCCCCTCGACACCAAGGGCTCGGCTTCGAGCCAAGACCAAGGCCAGTGAGCGGACTGACCATCCGCGGATATTGGAGAAGAGAGCCCGGGGCAAGCGCATGATGAGTCTGCTAAACGACGGCGAGCAACTTGAACGCGAACTGACGCCGGAGCCGGTGATAGCTCCGGCGCTGCGGTCGGTGCTGTTTCATGTCGCCCTGGCTGGCGGACTGGTGGCCTACGGCGTAATCGGCGGATTTTTTCATCACAACTTGTGGGGCGCGGCGGGTGCTGGCGGCTCCATCCAGGTAAGCCTGGTAAGCAATGCTCTGCCCTTGCCCTCCGACCAGCCGCCGAACCAGAACGTACTAACCACCGACACGCCCAGCCAGGCCCCGGCCGAACCCACTCCCAAGGCCAAACAGGCCGAGGACGAGAAAACCATCCCCATCCTGGGCAAGCAGAAGAAACCGCAGCGCCAAACCGTACAGAAGACACAGCAGCACCAGCCGCTCCAGAACAACCGCGCCCAGTACGGCGAGCAGGCAGGCAGCTTTATGGCGCGCGCCACCCAGCAGACCGGCTCCATTGGCCCAACTTCGGTGAGCAACGGCGACTTCGGCAGCCGCTTCGGCTGGTATGTGGATGGCATCAACCGCAAGATGGCAACCAGTTGGTACAAGCCGGAGGTAGACCCGCGCACCCCCAAGGGCGCCCGCGTTTACCTCACCTTCTCCATCAACCGCGCAGGAAATCCGAGCGACGTCCAGATTGAGCGATCCAGTGGCAGTACAACGCTGGACCGCTCTTGCCAGCGCGGCGTGCAGAGGGTTGACACCTTTGGCAATCTGCCGAGCCAGTACAACCAAAGTTCGCTAAAGGTCTCTTATTATTGTGAGTATTAGATTTAAGGAGATCATTGGCAAGCAGAATTTTCCACGCGCGTGCAAGCGCACAAAACTCCGCTCTTCACCAGGAAGGAATGCTCATCGTATGAAAGCATTTTTACGGATTCTGCCCCTCGCTGCCGTTGTTCTGGCCGGATTGGCCGCAACTCAACTGCCGGCCCAGGACTGGGTTCATACCGGAACCAACCTGGGCAATGACCGCATCCGCATTGCCGCCGCGGACTTCAAGCCAGTGGGCGAAGATCCCCAGACTCCGGTGCTGAAGGCGGCCTTCGACGCCACTCTTTACAGCGATCTTGCCAACGCGGGAATCTTCGACCTGGTGTCAAAAAGCATGGCTCCACAGGCCATGCCTGGCTCGCCGCAGGAGATCAACATAGCCCAGTGGACCGCCGCGCCGGCCAACGCGGCCATGGTGGCTTTTGGCGCGCTTTCGGCCACCAATGGCCGGCTGATTGTTTACGGATGGCTCTACGACACCCACAACACAGTGAGCCCGCAGGTTCTAGGCAAGCAGTATAACGAGGAAGCCAGCCAGGACATGGCGCGCACCGTGGCCCACCGGTTTGCCGATGAGATCATCTACCGGCTTGGCGGCGGCATCAATGGCATCGCCGAAACCAAAATCTACTTTGTCAGTTCTCGCACCGGGTCAAAAGAAATTTGGGTGATGGATTACGACGGACAGAATCAGCACCAGGTGACCCACCTGGGCAGCATTTCTCTCTCTCCGCGCATCTCGCCGGACAATTCGAGGATCGCCTTTGCTTCCCTTGGCCGGATGGGATGGTCTATAAGAATGTATTCACTGGAGCTTGGCCGCCTAGTCGGCTTCCCCGCCGGCACGGCTGGCGGCAGCAATCAGTCGCCGGCGTGGTCAGCCGACGGAACCAAAATCGCCTTTTCTTCTTCGCGCTCCGGCGACCCGGAGATCTGGGTAGCAGATGTGAGTGGCTCCAATCTGCACAGGATCACGACCTTCCGGGGGCCCGACGTTGCGCCTTCCTGGAATCCGCGCACCAACGCGCAGATTGCCTGGGTGAGCGGACGGACCGGTCTGCCGCAGATTTACACCATGGACCAGGATGGATCGAACATTCAGCGGATGACTGACGGCGGTTACGCCATTTCTCCCTCATGGTCGCCCAACGGCCAGCTTCTGACCTTCAGTTGGAACCGGAAATACGGCCCAGGAGACCCCGGCGGGCAAGACATTTACGTGATGGATATCGCCAGCAAGCGCTGGCTGCAAGTGACCCATGAATCGGGGAGCAACGACTTCCCATCCTGGGCTCCAGACGGGCGCCATATCGTCTTTGAGCGGGCAATCGGCGGACATAGCCAGATATGGACGATGCTCTCCGACGGTACCGGCCAGCATCAATTGACCCACACGGGCAGCAATTTTATGCCTAATTGGAGCTGGAAATGAAGTGTAAATGCTCATATGTGCAAAATTATCCTCGGCTTGACGGCCGAGGTGCGATGAACTGAATTTATGCACCAATTGAATTTTTGAACTATGATTCTATCGATGCTATAAATCCTGCGCAGACTATGCTGTGGGGTTGAGGCGAATAGGCGCGCCGGCTACGCATTTGACTCAGGTCAAGAGGCAGAGTCGGACTCAACGTCAATGTTTACTGAACGGACGCAGGCCAGATCCATTGCGTTTCAGGCCGCCAAAGTTGAGGGCGGAGTTTCCTGGATGGCGAAGTGACGCCACTGGGCGAGAGAGATGCTAAAGGCCAGGTCGCTTGGAAGACACTTTAAATTTGCGGAAGGAGTATTGAATTGAACAAACGTAATCGCATTCTCGTTCCCGTTGCTTTGCTTGTCGCCCTGGTGGCGGTTGCAGGTTGCAAGAAGAAACCGTTGCCACCCCCGCCGGCCCCGCCCGCGATCGCTGTGCCCGCGCCGACCGCTCAAATCACGGCAACTCCCTCAGTGGTCTCTGCGGGAGACCAAGTGGAGCTGACCTGGCGCACAACCAATGCCACCAGCATATCCATTGATGGCATCGGCGATGTGCCCTCTTCGGGCGTAAAGACCGTGACCCCCTCCGTCACGACCAACTACCACCTGGTTGCACGCGGTGAAGGCGGCTCGGCCGAGGCCGATGCGAGCGTTACCGTCAATCCTCCTCCTGCCGTAGTGGTGCCTACCAACACCATGAGCGCAGAAGAAGAGTTCAAGGCCAATGTCCAGGACATCTTCTTCGATTACGATACGTATTCGATACGTGCCGACGCCCAGGCCACGCTCTCGAAGGACGCCTCTTACCTTGCTAGCCATCCCAACGTGAAGTTCGTGATTGGCGGCTACTGCGACGAGCGCGGCTCGAACGAGTACAACCTGGCGCTGGGGCAGAACCGCGCCGATGCGGCCAAGAATGCACTGGTGAATGCCGGTGTGGCAGCCAGCCGCATTCGCGTAGTCAGCTATGGCAAGGAAAAGCCCTTCTGCACCGAGTCGACCGAGGAGTGCTGGCAGCAGAACCGCCGCGCCGGATTCTCCATGGACCAATAAAACGCATACCTGACGCCCCATCGTGGCCTATTCGCTATCAATTGCGAACGCGCCACGGTGGGGCATTACAATTTTCTAACTGCTCCGGTGGCCCATGTATCAACAGCTACCGCTTCCGATCAGGAATCCGCTAGGGGCCGTTCAAAATTCCCAGGAAACATCCTGGTTAATCCTTGAGAAGACCTGAATATCGAGTGACTCTCACGTCGCATAGAATCAAATGCGGATGCAGCCAATACCAGCCCGTTGCCGTATAAACTGTTTTCATAGGTGAAGAATGCAGATAGGACGCACACTTCGGAATCGTCTTCTCGCGGCGGCATTGTTTGCCGTGGTTCTGGCTTCCACGCCTGCGCCGGCGCATGCGACGTCGAAGGAAATCATCGAGTTGCAAACGCAAGTGCAGCAATTACTTGACATGGTGCAACGCATCCAGTCCACTCTGGACACACGCTTCGGCGTGCTGCAGAACCTGGCCCAGCAGACCGCCGACAATGCAAATCAGATGACCGCGGCCGTCAATGCCTTGCAACAGAAGATCAATGTCGAGAACGAGGCGACAAACGGAAAGCTGGACATCAACTCCGGCCAGGTTCAGTCACTCAACGACTCGGTCGATGAGTTGAAGTCCCGCATTGCCAAGCTCGATAAAACGATCGAGGAGATGCAGACGCAGTTGCAAAACATCCAGACTCCGCCCAATTCCGCATCGTCCGCGGCGCCTGGCAATGCAGCTCCCGGCGCTGCTCCCGCAATTGGGGCTCCTGCCGCAAGCCAGATACCTCCGCTCAAAGAGACATTTCAAGCTGGAGTTCGCGATTACAACGCCGCGCGGTACGAAGTAGCTGCTGGTGAGTTCCAGGACGTGATTCACTACTATCCACTGGACGATCTTGCCGGAACCTCGCAGTTTTACTTGGGCGAAATCGCTTACCGGCAACAGAACTACTCCGACGCAATCAAGGACTATAACGCGCTGCTTGAGGGTTTCAGCGGCAACCCCAAGGCTGCCGCGGCGCAATTGCGCAAAGGGCTGTCGCTTCTGCAGATGAACAAGAGAACGGCTGGCATTCACGAGCTTCGCCTGCTCATCCAGCGCCATCCACAGACCCCAGAGGCAGCACAGGCGCGCAGCAAACTGAACGGCATGGGCGTGAGAGTCTCTGAACGCTGAAACAGCGTCCGCAACAGAAAAGCCCCGCAATGTGCGGGGCTTTTCTGTTTGAGGCTTCAGGTAAGAGCAACGTATGAATATCTTTAACTCAGGTTGGCCATCAGGCTGTCCAGGGCGGACTTCGGCGGCCGTGTGAGCGACTCGGGCAAAGTAGCCAGCGGCGCATCCACCACGTTCAACTGGTCAATAAATGTCGGCTGCTGCGTATTGATGTAGAAAACGCCGGTGAGAATTTCGTCGTTATCGTGCGCTTCCATCAGCGTGCGCACAGCATTGGCCTTGTCGCTGGGGTCGTAGTCCTCAAGCAGTTTGCGGAGACGCAGATTGGAGCCGTCGTGCATCTCCACCTCATACACCTGCCCAGAGTCGTAATCGACCTCGATATCTTCAAAGCTGGCGACAAAGCCGAGCTCGTTGATAGGTTCGTCGTTCTCCTGCATGAATTTATAGCTCTTGGTTGAGCCTTCATGGTCATTGAAAGTGACGCAGGGGCTGATCACGTCAATCATCACCGTACCCTTGTGGGCAATGGCGGCCTTGAGCATGGAGAGCAACTGCTTTTTGTCTCCAGAGAAGGAGCGGCCCACAAAGGTGGCGCCCAACTGAATGGCCAGAGCGCAGGTGTCAATGGCTGGCAACTCGTTGATGATGCCCGTCTTGAGCTTGGAGCCAATATCCGCCGTGGCGGAGAACTGGCCCTTGGTGAGCCCGTAGACGCCGTTGTCCTCAATGATATAAATCATGGGCAGGTTACGCCGCATGAGGTGGACAAACTGGCCGATCCCGATGGAAGCCGTATCTCCATCACCTGAGACACCCAGCGCGGTCATGGTGTGATTGGCCAGCAGCGCGCCGGTGGTAACCGACGGCATGCGTCCGTGGACGCTGTTGAAGCTGTGGGCGCGGCTGAGGAAATAAGCCGGACTCTTTGACGAGCAGCCAATGCCGCTCATCTTCATCACCCGCTCCGGCTCGACGCCCATCTCAAAGAGCGCGTCGACAATGCGTTCGGAGATGGCGTTGTGGCCGCAGCCGGCGCAGAGCGTGGACTTCTTTCCGCGGTACTCAATGATGGGAAGGCCGATGTGGTTGACTTTGGGCGTAGGGGTTGCGGTTGCCATTAGAGGCCCTCCTTGGTTGCGAATTCTTCAGTAATGGAACGGGCGTCGATCGGCAATCCGTCATAGTGGAGGATGCTGCGCAGCTTGACCACCTGGTCGGCAGGCAGATCGAGCTTGAGCAAACTGGCCAGCTGTGCATCGCGGTTCTGCTCTACCACGTAGATGCGGTCGTGAGATGCCACAAAGTCATGAATCGCATGCGCAAAGGGATAAGCCCGGATGCGCATATAATCCGTGTCCTTTCCGTATTCCTTCTTGATCTGGTCCTGGCTCTCGCGCAGTGCGAAATCCGTGGTTCCGAAAGCGAGGAAGCCAACCTTCGAGCTCCCATCCTTTACCTTCACAGGGACGGGAACCAGATCGCGCGCATGTTCAAACTTGCGCGCCAGCCGATCCAGCACTTCCAAGTACTCATCCGGCTTTTCGGTATAGACAGCGGCGTCGTTGTGTCCTGAGCCGCGGGTGAAATATGCAGCCTTGGGATGATTTGTGCCCGGTAGCGTGCGCCAGCCGATGGCATCGCCATCCACATCGCGGTAGCGGGCAAAACCGCCCAGACGCTCAACATCTTCCGCGGTAAGCACCTTGCCGCGATCCTGCGGCGTGGTGGGGTAATCGAACGGTTCTGACATCCAGTTGTTCATGCCCAGGTCAAGATCACTGAGAACAAAGACGGGAGTTTGCAGCCGCTCGGCTAAATCGAAGGCCGCATAACCCAGCTCAAAGCACTCTTTCACCGAACCCGGCAGCAGCACGATATGCTTGGTGTCACCGTGGGAGAGAAAAGCCGTGGAGAGCAGGTCGGACTGCTGTGTGCGGGTCGGCATTCCGGTGGATGGCCCGGTCCTCTGCACGTCGAAGATGACGCCGGGGATTTCAGCGTAATAGCCCAGCCCCGTGAACTCCGCCATCAGCGAAATTCCGGGCCCTGAAGTTGCGGTCATGGAACGCGCGCCGGCCCAGCCAGCTCCCAGCACCATGCCAATCGCGGCCAACTCGTCCTCAGCCTGAACCACAGCGTAAGTCGCCTTGCCTTCCGGCGTGAGGCGAAACTTCTTGAGCAGGTCCGTGGTGGCTTCAACAACCGAGGTGGAGGGCGTAATGGGATACCAGGCAACTACCGTAACGCCGGCGAAAACCGCGCCCATACCGCAGGCCGCGTTGCCGTCTATGATGATTTTGCCGGCCGTTTTGTCCATGCGCTCGATGAAGTACGGATCCTGCTTCGTAAACTTCTCGGCGGCATAATCGAATCCGGCCTTGACCGCGCCAAAGTTGAGGTCGAAGACCTTCTGCTTCTTGGCGAACTGCTTGCGCAGGCCGTGTTCTACAACGCCCAGATCGATGGAGAGCAACTGGGCCGTAACGCCTACGTAGACCATATTCCTGACCAGCTTGCGCAGCTTGGCTTCAGGGCAGATGGCCGCCGTGATTTTGTCGAATGGAACTGGGTAGCAGACGACATCTTCGCGGTACTGCTTAAGGTTGAAGCTCTCTTCGTAGATGGCCATGCCGCCGCCGGGCAGATCGAGCATGTCCTGTTGTGCCGTTTCAGGATTAAGCGCAACCAGAACCTCTGAAGAGCGCTTGCGGGCCACATAGCCCTCTATGCTGGCGCGAATGAGAAACCAGGTTGGCAGTCCCGCAATGTTGGAGGGAAAAAGGTTCTTTCCACTGACGGGCACGCCCATTCCAAAAATGCTCTTCAGCAACACACTATTCGCAGATTGCGATCCGGAACCATTGACAGTGGCTATGCAGATGCTGAAATCGTTGGTAACGCGCCGTTGCGCGCCGGTTTTACCCTGTTCTTGATCCAGGGCTAAGTCTCCTGTCGCCATTTGGCGGAATTCCCTTCCGAAAAATTCTTCAAAGCGTCAATCTTTCGCTCAAATGTGATTATAGTCACCTACTGGGGGTCACGTCCTGTTCCTGCCGCCGGTCTTAGCACTTAAATCCGAGGGAAGCAACCGCAAGACGCGGCACTCGAAACAGTAAACAATCAAGAGCCATGGCTTTGAGTAGCCAGCGCAGGCCGCGCCGAATCCCTATGCCAGCGCAACAGCACGGTGAGAGCAATGACAACTAAAGCCAGGGTAAGGCCAATCCACAGGCCGTAGATGCCCCAGTGCATGGCAAAACAAAGCACGAAGCCCAGCGGCAGCCCCAGCACCCAGTAACCGACCAGGTTGGCATACATGGGAATTTTCGTCTCTCCAAGACCGCGCAGCGCGCCGGTGGAAACGGTCTGAATGCCGTCGAATATTTGAAAAGCAGCTACGATGCCTAGCAGGCTTGTCCCCAGTGCCATGACCTGCGGATTGCGCGTGTAGAGCGCGATGAGCGGCACGGGCTCAGCCAGGAACGCCACCGCTGCGAGCAGCATAAATCCGGTACCCAGGGCCAGCGCCAGCCAACCAGCACGGCGCGCGCGCGCTAAGTCTCCGGCCCCCACGGCGTGACCCACGCTGACCGCTGCGGCGGCCGATACCCCCAACGGCACCATGTAGGTGAGACTGGCGTAGTTGAGCACAATTTGGTGAGTAGCCAGCGCCACCGGGGTCAGCCATCCGGCGGAGAGCGTGGCCATGTTCCAGGCGCCCACTTCAAGCAGGATCTGCCCTGCCGCAGGCGCGCCCAGCCGCACCAGTTGCCTGATGTGCGCCAGGCTGGGTTCTGCCCAGTGACGAAAAAGGGGGTGGCCGCGCATACGCTCGTAGCGCCAGGCAAAACCCAGCAGCAAAACCGCCATAAATATCCGCGAAACCACCGTCGAGATTGCCGAGCCGTCGACGCCCATCGCCGGTAGGCCCAGCCGTCCGTAGATCAGCGCCCAGTTGCCGATCCAGTTGATCAGGTTCGCCGCAATCAGGGTGAGCGTAACCACGCGCACCTGGCCCACACCCTGCAAGTAGCGGCGCGTACCGCCATAGAGCAGCAGGGGCAGCGTTCCCCAGTTGAGGATGCGCATATAGCCAGCCGTAGGAACTGCCACCTGGGGGGCGATTCCGAACAGCGCAAAGCCAAAACTGGCCAGAAAAATCAGCAACATCAGCGGCGGCGTGGCGATACAGGCCAGATAGATGCCCTGAGCAAGCCAGCGGTGGCAATCGTCGTGGTCCCTGCGCCCATGAGCCTGGGCCACCAGCGTATCCAGCCCCAGCAGCAGGCCCATGCCGAAGAGCGCAGGAGCATAATAGACGGCATTGCCTAAAGCGACAACGCCAATGGCCAGCGGCCCCAGCTTGCCCACCATGATGGTATCCACTATGCCCTGAACCACCCATCCCAGCTCGCTCAAGACCACGGGGAGCGCCAGCGCAATCATCGCGCCCAGTTCCCTCTTCCACTTGCCTTGCTCAAGCCCCATCCCTTCACTGTAATCGCTGGTCAGCCGATGAAGCATTCAATGCCTGTTCACATTACGGCGGCAGGTCACATGATCGTGTAAACATGCTCCGTCCAAGCCTGAAAATTTCACAATGCGGAGCCCGTGGACAGAGAATGCAACAAGATGGAGGTGCGACGCGTCCATTCATTTGTTATGACTCTCCACGAGGCACTATACTCATCTCCCGTAAGGCGCTCGTCCCGTAGGGCGCACCGGCAAGCCGCCACCAAGAGCGGTGCTTACCCAGCAAGGAGCATTGGCAATGAGTTTCACTTTATCTATTCAAGAAGCGGATCTGGATTTCGACAATGGCCGCTTCGATGCAGCCGCGTTCGCGGCGCAAACCCTAAGCAGTTGGCAATCGCTGGCCGGGGTGATCGACCACACCCTGCTGAAGCCTGAAGCCACACGCGAGCAAATTGAGGATCTCTGTGACGAAGCCATCCGCTACAGCTTTGCCTGCGCTATGGTGAACCCGGTGTGGGTGTCCACAGCGGTGGGCGTACTCTCCGGAACCGGCGTTGCAGTGGGCGCCGTCATCGGTTTTCCGCTAGGCGGATCACTAGCCTCTACATTGCGCCAGGAGGCAAGCGCTCTGATCAAGCTGGGCGCATGCGAACTGGATATGGTGCTGCCAGTCGGACAGCTCAAAAGCGGCAATTATCAGGCCGTGGAGCACACGATCCACGCCGTGGCCACAGTAGCCCACCACTACGGAATTCTGCTCAAGGTGATTCTAGAAACTGCCCTGCTGAGCGTACAGGAAAAGCTGCGCGGCACGGAGATCGCCATCCAGGCGGGCGCGGATTTTATCAAGACCTCTACCGGCTTTGCAGCCGGCGGCGCAACCCCGGCCGATGTGGCGCTGCTGCGCGGTGTGGCTGGAGCGCGCGCAGGAGTAAAAGCAGCGGGTGGCATTCGCACCCTGGCCGATGTGCGCGCCCTGCTTGAGGCCGGCGCCAACCGCATTGGCGCATCGGCCTCTGTGGCCATAGTGCGGGAACTGGGAGCGGAATGAAGCAGCCAATAGCTTTTAGCCCAGGCACTATCCGGGCGGAGCTGCCATGGTAACGCAAGATGAAATCCGCGCCGCATTTTTCCGGCCTGCGCAGAGCATATGGGCGCTGATTTGAAGCTGGCGGCTGGAGGCTAGAAGCTGAAGGCTGATTCCTGTTCCCTGTCTGCTAACACCGGAACGCCAATCCACAACCCTTGTTCCGGTATGATTCTCTTCGACGCCATGTCCACGAATCCTCCATCTCCGCAAGAAGAACCCGAACTCGAAGGAGATTACCGCCCCGCCGGCCCCACGAACCCGCTGGCGCATCTCGATCCGCTCAATGTGCGCGTGGAGCCGGCCGACGTGGCATACCTGATGCAACTGGCGGAAGCGCTGAACACTACGCTCGACCTGCAAACCCTTCTGAATCGCACCTCCGAACTGGTGCGCGCGGTGATTCACTACCGCATCTTCAGCATTCTGCTGCTGAACGACCATACCCACGACCTTCGCATGAGGTTCCAGATCGGCCACACCCCAGAGGTGGAGCGGATGCGCATCCCCGTCGGCAAGGGAGTGGTGGGACAGGTGGCGCTGACCCGGCAGCCGATATTAATCAATGATGTAAACAGCGAGGAAAACTATATTAACGCCAACCCCGAAGTACGCTCGGAGCTGGCGGTGCCTCTGATCGCCAAGAACCGTCTCATCGGAGTCATGGACCTGGAAAGCGAACAGGCAGACTACTTTCGTCCCGAACACCTGCGCGTGCTTACGCTTACCGCATCGCGCATTGCCCAGGCAATTGAAAACGCGCGCCTTTACACCCGGGTTTCGCGCCAGGCGCAAACCCTTGAAGTGATGAACGAGATCGCCACCGAGCTGACCTCGATTCTAGACCTGGGCCCGCTGCTGGAGCGCGTGGGGCAACTGCTGCGCCGGCTTATCGACTACCAGATGTTCACCATCATGCTGCTGGACGAGAAGGGCGAGACACTGATCACACGTTACGCTTGGCGATTCGGCTACGCCCATGCACCGCTGCGCCGCGTTCCCGTAACTACCGGACTGGTGGGCGCGGCGGTGCGCGAGTGGCGGCTGGTGAATGTGCCAGACGTGCGCAAAGACCCGCGCTACCTGCCCATGAATACCGAGACCCGCTCGGAGTTGATTGTGCCTCTGTTCTACAAAGGACGCATCATCGGCGTGCTTGACCTGGAACACACGCGCACCGGCTTCTTCAATGAGCAGCACGAGCGCATGTTGACCACCCTGGCGGCGCAGGTGGCTATCGCAATAGAGAACGCGCGACTCTACCAGGCCGTCCACCGCCAGGAGCGGCAACTGGAGCTGGACATCGCCATGGCTCGCGAAGTGCAACTGCGCCTGCTGCCGCACACCGCGCCGGAACACAGCCATGCCGAGCTGGCAGTGCGCTTTTTGCCGGCGCGGACCATCGGCGGCGATCTGTACGACTTTGTGGACTATGGTCCGGGTCGAACCGCCATCGTGATGGGCGACGTAAGCGGCAAGGCGGCGCCGGCAGCCCTGTTTGCAGCACTGGTGAGCGGCATCATGCGCTCCGCCGCCCAGCAGCGGCCAGAGCCGGCGCAAATGCTGGCCACGCTCAACGATGCACTGCAAGAGCGGAAGCTAGAATCGCAGTACGTAACCATGCTGTTTACAGTGTGGAACGACGAGAACCGAACCTTGCAGGTGGCCAACTCCGGCGCCGTACAGCCTGTCTTTTGCCGCTCCGGCGCTTCAAACACTATTCGCGCCGAAGGCTTCCCGTTGGGCATGTTTCCCGATGCCGCCTACGAGGAATTCAGCGTGGCCACTCAGCCGGGAGACGCCATCGTCTTTATCTCCGATGGCATTTTGGATGCGGAGAACGCACAGGACGAGATGTACGGCGAGGAGCGGCTAGCGGCTCTCTTGTGCAGCCACCGCAACAAGCCCGCCACGGAGATTGCCGACATTATTCTGGACGACGTGACCCGCTTCCAGGGCGGGCGCGACCGCTTCGACGATGAGACCATCATTGTGCTGAGGGTACTGTGACAGGCCAGCCGCCTACTTCTAACCGCCCTTCCGTTGCTAAACTTGATTAGACCCCACCACGGAGCATTTTTTGCACATCGCGACTCAAGAACGCATCGTCCGCCCGGCGCGCAACATCTACGGAAGCCTGCGCCTGCCCGGCGACAAGTCCATCAGCCATCGCTACGGTATGCTGGCCGCCTTTGCAGCGGGAACCTCGCACTTCACCAATTTTTCAACCGGCGCAGATTGCGCCTCGACGCTCTGCTGCATGGAAGCGCTGGGTGCGAGAGTCAACAGGCTTGATAACGGTACAGTGGAAGTGACCGGCGTGGGCGGGCACGTTACGCCTTCAAACCAGCCGCTGGATTGCGGCAACTCCGGCTCGACGATGCGCATGATCTCCGGCCTGCTGGCGCCGCAGGAGGGCAGCTTTACGCTGGTGGGGGACGACTCGCTGAGCCAACGGCCAATGGAGCGCGTTCGTAAGCCATTGGCGGAGATGGGCGCGCGGCTCACCCTTACCGAGGGTCATGCGCCACTGAAGATTGAAGGCAAGCCACTGAAGGCTATCGAATACACCACGCCGGTTCCCAGCGCGCAAGTGAAGACCTGCATTCTGCTGGCCGGCTTGCAGACCGAGGAAACAACAACGGTACGCGAGGCCATCCGCACCAGAGACCACAGCGAGTTGGCGCTCAGGGCCTTTGGCGCCAAGCTGACACGGACTGCGAACTCAATCTCCATCGCCGGCCCCCAGGCGCTCCACGCCATTGAGGCCGCCGTACCCGGCGACATTTCATCGGCCGCCTTCTTTCTGTGCGCGGCGGCGTTGTTTCCCGGTTCGGGCCTGGTACTGGACTCGCTAGGAATGAACCCCACGCGCGCTTCGCTGCTGGACGTACTGACCGCCCTGGGCGTACACATCAACGTGCTGAATCTTGAAGAGAAGAATGCCGAACTGGTGGGTACCGTACAGATTTCCGCTCCGCCCGAGGGGCTGGGGACAACAGCGATCACCGGCGCGCTGGCCGCGCAGTTGATTGACGAACTGCCTGTACTGGCCGCTATTGCGCCTTACACCAGCGGCGGCATCCGCATTCGCGACGCAAAAGAATTGCGAGTCAAAGAGTCCGACCGTATCGCGCTGGTGGCAAAGAATCTGCGCGCCATGGGGGCCGAGGTAGCCGAGTTCGAGGATGGCCTGGATGTGCCGGGCGGTCAGACACTGCACGGCGCAACCATTGACTCCGGCGGCGACCATCGTATCGCCATGGCTTTCAGCGTGGCTGCACTGCGCGCGGAAAGCGAAACGCTGATCCAGGGCGCGGAGTCGGCAGCCATCAGCTTTCCTGAGTTCTTCAATCTGCTCGACCTAGTTGCGGAGCGGTAGGCCGTCTATCCAGATTCAACCGCTTCAATTATCCACGAACAGAAAAGCCCGGCGCGTAGCCGGGCTTTTTCTGTTTTGGCTTGCAAGAAGCTACTGCGCGGCCGGTGGAGCTGTCATGGGCTCATTGCCTGCCTTGGCGGGCTGCAACCCAGGAACCATGGGAACGGCCCCTACGTTGCCTGTTGCGGCATCATTCAAGTTGATGCCGTAATGCTGCAAGGTGTCAGCAAGAGTCTGATACAGGCCTGCGCGATCTTTGGCATATGCGGCGTTGGCTGCAATCAGGTTGTTCTCAGCCGTGGCGAGGTTGCGTTCCTGGAGCAGCACGTTAGCCGTGGTCGATGCGCCAAGCCGCAACTTCTTTTCCTCGGCGTCGAAACTTTGCTGAGCATAGTCCCTGGCCGCTATGGATGCCCTGACCTGCGCCCGGTCGTTGGTGATTGCAAACTGCGCGTTGACGACCTGCATACGAATCTGCGTGTACAACTGCTCCAGCCGCAACTCCGATTGCCGGTATTCCATCAGCGAACGTGCCTGTTCCGCTTGCGCCGTGCGGTTGCGGATGGGAATGGTCAGGCTGAATCCGACGCCCTTATCGGGTGCGGAGCTGTTGAAGAGATTCTGCAGAACCGTTCCATAGCCAGTGGTCGGCACATTGGGAGTTCCGCCGCCAAAAACGCTCGTATTATAGTTGGGGTTCAGCGAACCGCCCAATGCACTGGAGCCGTAAAACCCGTAGGCGTCAAGCGTAGGCAGCAACCCATTGCGCGCGCCGCGCAAGGTGATCTCGTTGTTTTTGAGCTGCAACACCGCCTGCTCCAACTCCGGCCGCTGCTGGAATGCCTGTTGCACAAGGCCTTCAATCGGCTGCTTTTCCTCGGACAGTTCATCCAGGTTGACGCGATCGGTGGGAATCACGGTCGCAGCCTCCAGCGCCGGATCGTTGAGGTTGCGCGCGATGGCCTGTTTGATGATCTGCTGCTGGTAGTTCAGATTGCTTTGCGATGAGATGAGAGCCTGTTTGTCGGTGGCGACAGTTGAGTCGGCGTTCACCACATCCAAGGGAGCCATGGTGCCGATCTCCAACTGCTTGCGCGTATCGGCATCCAGTTTGGTACTCTGGTTCAACGCCCGCTCCTTGGCCTGCACATCCTCATAGGCGCTGACCAAGGTCCAATAGATGTTCTCAACCTGGTTCACGGTGTAGAGAATCTGTTGCCGGAACGATGAATCGGCAATGCGCCGATCATTGGTAGCCTGATAGATAAAACGCTTGTTAACCCAGATGCCGGCTCCCTGCAACAGATGCTGCGTCACGGTGGCCTTGAAGTTCGAACTCAACTCAGGACTGTAAACCGAGAATGGGTTGTCCGTTGTTATACGTTGGTTGCTCACAGTCGCGGACAACTGCGTTCCTGTGATAAATCCCTGGTTGTAGGTGAAATTGTACTCATTGGTATTGGTACTCAATGAGGTCTTTCCGCCTGAAAACAGCGTGTTAGCCTGTGGCAAGTTCGATCTTTCAAACTGAATGGTGCCTGTGACCGATGGGTCGAGAATTTCCGGCGTGGGCCCTGCGCCCGCAGTGGTAAGAACCAGTCCAGCGCTGCCTGAAGCCGCGCCGCCAGCGCCACCTGTTGTACCGCCTGGACCACCGCCTACCGTCAGTGTTGTGGAGGTTCCGCCCTGCGTGTTGCTCACTACGCCAGTGTTGACGCCAAGCGGTATAGACCCGGCGCGTGCGCGCAGAATATCCGTATCGGCAATATCCAGGTTATAGCGCGCAATGGCGATGTCGTAGTTGTTCTCGATAGCCAGGGCAAGCGCGTCCGAAAGGCTGAGGTAGATTTTGCCGTCCTTGACCAGATCGTCAAGGCGCACCGAGTTCACAAAGCTGGCCTTGGCGATAGTGGTAGGGCGGTATGCGTTGATGGGATCGCCGAGCAGACGTCCCGCGGGCTTGGAAAAATCGCGCGCGGACTGACGGAGGTTAAACGGCTTTGTCAGCACGGGCGCCGGCGCCGCCGGAAAGTCAGATGCGGCCTTATCTCTTGCCGTTGCCGGCTGTTGGGTAAATCCTGAAGGCACTCCCGCTGCCAAGGTCACCATTACCGCAGCCAGCGCGCGCAGCCGTAAGCCTGCCTTTGCGCGCCCCTCTAGCCTGCGATTGTTGCGCGCGGTCTCATCCTGCTGCTGCTCAAACACACATATATCGAACGAATGCATGGTTCCTCTCCACGTAATGTTGAGGCATGTGGGGTGCCATTCTTCAAGACGCCGGAAAAGCCTCTCCGGACGCATATTTGTGAATCTCAGGGCGATTTTTGTTTCAGCCTGGCATTTGGGCTCTTCGGTGAATACGCGCGCTGCCGCCAATTCGTTCCCTGCGGCACAATTCTGAGAACTCCGGTCTACTTGGCCGCCAACGCATATAAAAACCTGAGTATATCTCACCTGCTCTCAATTCACCGGCATGGGCTGTAGTCGAGTAACCTGTTGACAGCACGAATGCCTGTGACCGAAGCTGCCCAAACCGCGCAAAAGCAAACCTGGAAACTTACCCTGGCCTATGATGGCACGGAATTCCGAGGCTGGCAGGTGCAGCCGGGAGAAGTCACCGTCCAGGGTGAGTTGCAAGCTACTCTGGGCCGCGTTACCGGAGAAGCGCCTCTGCCCCAGGGCTCAGGCCGTACTGACGCCGGTGTCCATGCCCTAGCCCAAGTTGCCAGCTTCAGCCTGCAGGCGCCTATTCCGCCGCAGAACCTGCAACGCGCCCTGAACCGGACGCTGCCTTCCTCCATACGGATTCTCGAAGCAAGAACGGCGCCAGCCAGCTTTCATGCGCGGCACTCGGCGGTGGCCAAAACGTATGAGTACCGCGTTTATATGGGCGAAATCTGCCCGCCGTTCCTGGCCCGCTATGTCTACGCCTGCCACTGGAAGTTGGACATTGGCGCACTCGATGCGGCGGCCCACGCTTTTCTAGGCGAGCACAACTTTCAGAGCTTTGCCGCCACCGACCCAGACATTACTACCCGCACGGGAAGCACGGAACACGACCAGGGAGGAATAGCGCCGCCTGTGCCGATCCGGACCATCTACTCCTCGCGCTGGGAACAACGACCATGCGAGGCCGGCACGCTAATGGTCTACCGCATCCGCGGCAACGGATTTCTGCACCACATGGTCCGCAACCTGGTGGGAACTATGATTGACACGGGACGCGGTCTGATCAGTTCCGAGGATATCCCAGGAATTTTGGCCGCCTGCAGCCGCTCCGCCGCCGGGCCAACCGCTCCAGCGCGGGGGCTCTTTCTGCATTCGGTGGAATACGGCGAGGCAGACTTGGCCGACAACCCAAAATAAGAACTTTATTTCATCCTATAGAAGGACTATTTTCAGGCCACCAAGGATATCTGGGGGGCTCTATGCGCTTTTCCACTCAAATCAAGCCCATCAGCTACGTGAAGGCCCACGCCGCCGAATTGCTGGACCGGATCAACGAAGAGCGGGAGCCGATCATCATCACCCAGAACGGCGAAGCACGGGCGGTGCTGGTGGATGTGGCTACGTATGACCAGACGATGCACGAAACTCTTACATTGCTCAAGATTCTAGCGTTGGCAGACAAAGAGATCGAGGCTGGGCAGACGGTTCCTATAGAAGAGGTCATGACGGAGTTTGGCGTGGAGGCTCCACAAGCTTGATGGCGTTTATCGTCCGGTTCACCGTAGGCGCACACGAATATCTGCGCGCTCTTCACGCATATATTGCGCAGAACGACTCCAAGGAAAACGCCGACCGTGTGGCGCAAGGAATTGTTCGAGCAGTTTTAACGCTCAAAGAGTTTCCAGAGCGCGGAGCACATCTCGCGGAACTGCTGACACATGGCGTCCGCACCTATCGCCAGATATTTTTCAAGCCGTACCGCATTATTTACCAGATTCGCGCAAGCTCGGTATTAGTTGCTGTGATTGCCGTTGGGAGACGGGATATGGCCAAGTTACTTGCGAGGCGATTGCGTAGATCCCAACTCGAAGATTGAGCAACGGAGCTAATGGAGCTGTAATTCGATGATATCCGCGAAATTGTATCTGCTCTGCCTGCTACCCTGAAAAAGCCTCTATGCCGCTCGTTCCCCACAAGTCGGCTTTTTTCTTGGTTACGGCGCTAGCCAGCCAGCGGCCGGTCCACTCCGCCTTTGCCTGGCTGCACGGCAATCCCAAGACCGTCATGGACTGGCAGACAGAGTTGGTTGCCATTCCTGGCCCGCCCTTTGGCGAAGAGGCCCGGTCAGAGTGGATGGCGGCCCGCTTTGCCGAAGCCGGGCTGAAGGGAATCCAAACCGACGCAGCGGGCAACGTCCTGGGCATGATCTCAGCAGCGCAATTGCCGCCGGAAAGTACCGGGCCGGTCGTCGTGCTCTCCGCGCACCTGGATACGGTCTTCCCCGCTGACACGCCGCTGAATCCGGTAGTAGACGGCGACCGACTGACAGCTCCGGGAGCCTGCGACAATGGCGCCGGGGTGGTTGGCATGTTGGCCATTGCCAATGCGCTGATCAAAGCCGGAGTTGAACTGCCCGCTCCACTGATTCTACTGGGGAATGTGGGCGAGGAGGGCGAAGGCGATTTGCGCGGCGTTCGTCACTTTTATAAGCACAACGCAATGGCCAGCCGCATTGCCGCGCACATTGTTCTGGACGGCGCGGGCGCGGACACGGCCGTGACGCAGGCGCTGGGAAGCCGCCGCTTTCTGGTGTCGATTACCGGCCCCGGCGGCCACAGCTTTACCGATGCGGGCACGCCCAACCCCATTGTCGCGCTGGCCTCGGCGCTGGCCGTGTTGGCCCAAACGCCGCTGCCTGAGGAGCCTTGCACCACGCTGAACCTGGGCACGATAAGCGGCGGCACCAGCGTAAATTCGATTCCGGAGAGCGCCCAAGCCTCCATCGACTTCCGTTCAACCGATGCCGCACAACTGCTGAGGCTTGAGGTGGCGCTGCACCGCGCCGTGGAAGACGCCGTGGATCTATGCAATGCTCAAGCCAACGCCGTCTCCGTGCGAGGCAAGTTGGCTTATACGATCAGAACAATCGGCGACCGGCCTGCCGCGCATCTGCCCGGCGACTCCCCGCTGCTGGAGGCGCTACGCGCAGTGGATCGCCACCTGGGCCTGCGTAATGAGTTGCGCCTGGGCTCTACCGACGCCAATATCCCGCTCTTGCTGGGTGTTCCGGCCCTGTCAATGGGAGCGGGCGGCGACGGCGGTGGCGCGCACACCCAGGCCGAGTGGTACTCCGCCAAAGACCGCGAGGCGGGCCTGCGGCGGGTGCTGCTGCTGACCCTGGCCATGCTGGAGTGGGCCGCCGAGCAGTAGTTTGTTACACTCCGCCCATGCGCTTCTTCACTACGTTGCTTGCCGCTTCTCTTGCCGTCGTGCCCATCTGCTCCGCACAGACCGCCTCGCGACCCAAGCCATACAAGCACTCACCAGCTCACACTGCTGCGCCAGATACGATCTTTTTCAACGGAACGATCTATACCGGCGTTGGCCTGGGAGAAGACAAGCCCCAGACCGTGGAGGCCATGGCAGTTGGCGGCGGCAAGGTGCTGGCCGTGGGCACAACAGAGGAGATAACCAGGCTGGCAGGTCCGCAGACCCAACTGCGCAATCTGAATACGGCACACACGCATCTCTACATCTTTCCCGGCTTCAACGACGCGCACACGCACCTGGGCGCTGCGGGGCAAACCAAGCTCAATGTGGACCTTACCGGCGTAAAGTCCCTCAGTTCGATGCTGACCAAAGTTGCAGCCTATGCGAAGGACACCCCTACAGACCACTGGCTTATCGGTGGCAACTGGGACCAGACGCTCTGGGCGGAGAAATCGCTGCCCACGCGGCAGGAGATGGACAAGGTTACCGGCGGGCATCCAGCGTTTCTCGATCGCATTGACGGTCACATCGCCATTGCCAACTCAGCGGCGCTGGCAGCAGCCGGCATCACCGGCAAAACCAAAGCGCCCATGGGCGGAGCCGTCGATCTGGACGCAAACGGCGAGCCAACCGGCATCCTGCGCGAGTCGGCGAAGGAGCTAGTCGAAAAGCTGATTCCGCCGCCTGGCCACGACGAGCGCCTGCGCGGAGACAAACTGGCTATTGCCGATGCACTGGCGCACGGTGTAACCAGCGTGCAGGACTTCAGCGACTGGGATGATTTTCTAGCCTTCGAGGAGATGGAAAAGGAGGGCGCGCTGCATCTGCGCATCACGGAATGGCTGCCTTTCAAAGCCCCACTTGCTGAAGTGATGAAGATGCGCGCTCACCACAGTGTCAGCGATCCGCTGCTTCACACCGGAATGCTGAAGGGCTTTATGGATGGTTCGCTGGGCTCGCGGACGGCGGCCATGAAAGCTCCCTACTGGGACGACCCAGGCAACACCGGCCTGCCCCAGTACACACAGGCGGAGCTAAACAAAATGGCAGTGGCGCGTGCGCGGGCCGGCTTCCAAATGGGCTTTCATGCCATCGGCGATAAGGCCGCGTCCATGGCGCTGGACGCCTATGCGCAACCCGGCGTCTCCACGCATGCACGCAACCGCATTGAACACGCGCAGGTCGTGGATCCGGTGGATATTCCACGCTTCAAGAAGCTGGGCGTAATTGCCTCCATGCAGCCCAATCATCTGTTGACCGACATGAACTGGGCAGAAGCGCGGCTGGGACGACAGCGGGCTGCCTACTCCTATGCCTGGAAGGCTTTTCTCGATGCGGGAGTACCGCTGGCCTTCGGCACGGACTATCCTGTCGAACCCATCACTCCCTTTCGCGGGCTCTACGCCGCCGTTACCCGAATGAACGAGGCAGGGACCAAAAGCTATTTCCCTGAAAACAAGCTGACGCGCGGACAGGCGCTCTACGCGTATACCCAGGGCTCTGCCTACGCCGAGTTTGCTGAGAAGCACAAGGGCAAGCTCATGCCCGGTTACGACGCCGACTTCGTCGTGGTGGATCGCAACCTCTACACCGTTGCCCCACCGGCAATTCTGAGCACTACAGTTCTGCAAACATATGTGGGCGGCAACGAAGTCTACGCAGCCGCCATGTAAGATTAAACGGCAGCGGGAAGTTCCGGCGACGAATTGGCCTGCTTTTGCACCAGCTCGCGCATCTCCACACGCATTGTGGGCAGCGCGTTGGGATAGTTTGCCTTGAGGAACTCGATCATCTTCTCCCGCACCAGGCAGCGCAGGTCAAAGTTCTCAGAGGAGCCGGCCGAGCTCATCAGGCATCGCAGTTCCATGGTGCGCTCAGTCAGGTTGGTTACTTGCAAGCCGCAGACGCGCCCATCCCACAGCGGCGAGGCTTTCACCATGCGCTCCAGTTCGGCGCGCAACGGCTCCACAGGCACCGAATAATCCACATAGAGGAATGCCGTGCCCAGGATGTCGCTCGACTTGCGAGTCCAATTCTGAAAGGGCTGTTCGATGAAATAGCTCAGCGGCACCACCAGGCGGCGCTGGTCCCAGATGGCCACCACTACGTAGGTGCTGGTGATCTCCTCGATGCGGCCCCACTCGCCCTCAACCACCACCACATCGTCCATGCGAATCGGCTCGCTCAGCGCGATTTGCATGCCTGCAATCAGGTTGGAGGCGGTGGATTTGGCGGCCACGGCCAGCACCAGAGAAGCCAGTCCGGCAGAGGCCAGCAGCCCGGTGCCGTACTTCCATAGCCGTTCGTCGTGCAGGCTCCAGAGTAGTGCCCCGGCGTCAAGAACCAGCACCATGGCGATCAGCATGCGGCGGATAAACTGCATCTGCGTATGCACACGGCGCGCGCGCAGATTATTAGCCACTGTAATGTCAAACCTGGCGAGCAGGAAGGCTTGAAAGACGTAGATTCCGCCCATGGCCAGCCAGCCCACAAACAGCACCAGCAGGATGCTCGCGCCCTGCTCGATGCGGTCGCGAAAGAGCGCGGGAATATTAGGAACAGCGGGAAGAACAATGAGCAGCCCGATGGTGAGGAATACGGCGCGCGCAGGCTTTGCTAGGTAGTTCTGAATGCCGAAGGTCCGCCATAGCGGCGCGGCAGGGTCTTTGCGTAATAAACGGAAGACCAGGTAATGGATCCCGTTGCCAAGAACCAGCACGGCAGAAAAAAGAAAGATGAAATATATCCAGTCTTGCCGTGAAAAAACCATCGTTGCCAGAGCGCCGTTCACCGTATCCATAGTCACTTTGATGCGGAACAGGCGAGTTGCGCAACACCCGCCAGCGCTTCCCCGCTCGCAGCCCGATTTCCGGCTGCAATAATCCAAAGAGATGAAACTGCGCGCCTATCTGCTCATGCTACTGGTGGTTGCTGTTTGGGGTTCGACTTTTGTACTCATCAAAGGCGCGCTGGCCGACGCCACTCCCGCGGCCTTCAACCTTGTGCGCATGACGCTGGCCTTTGCCGTATTGGCCGTGGCGTATCACCGTTACTGGCGGGCTATCCGCTTGTGGCAGGTGGCCTCAGGAGCGCTGGTAGGCCTGTGCCTGGCCACCGGCTACCAGTTCCAAACCACAGGCCTGGCGCGCACCACTCCCTCGAAATCGGCCTTCATCACCGGACTGCTGGTGGTGATTGTGCCGCTGCTCTGCATCATTCCCGCTTTGCGCCCACCCGGCATGCACCGGCCACGCTGGAACGCCTTTATGGGTGCCGCGCTGGCTTTTATCGGCATTGTGCTGCTCACCGCTCCCGCCGTAGCGCAGACGACGGGCCAGCTTTCAGCAATGGGCACAGTCTGCGGCCTGCTGCCCGACATGACTTCAATCAACCTCGGCGATGTGCTCACTTTAGGCTGCGCAACCGGCTTCGCCTTCCACTGCATTGCGCTAAGCCATATTTCGCCGCGCATCGCCTTTCAGCCCCTAGCCCTCTTGCAGGTGGGCTTCTGCGCGGTCTTCATGGCCCTGAGCCTGCCCTTCATCGAGCATCCACACATGAACTGGACGCCCCGCCTGGCCATCGCGCTGGGCATTGCCGCCGTACTGGCCACCGCGGCCGCGTTTTCCATTCAGAGCTGGGCGCAGTCGGTGCTGCCCTCCACGCACATGGCGCTGGTGCTCACCATGGAGCCGGTCTTTGCCTGGATTACATCATTCCTGGTAACCGGCGAGCGACTGGGTCTGCGCCCGGCCTCCGGCGCATTGCTTATCCTGGCTGGAATCGCTCTGACGGAACTGCTTCCGCAGCCGCATGTGCCTACCGCACACGAAGCGTGAGAGAGGCCGCAAGTCAGCGAGTTAGCGCGGCGCGGGCTGCGCCGAGTCTGCCAGAGCATAAGCCAGCACGGCCATGACCGCAGCATTTTCGTTCAGGTGTTTCGGGTCCACCTTGTCGAAAGTGTCGGCGGCGGTGTGGTGGTAGTTGAAGTAAGTGCGGCTGTCCTGCACAGGGGCAAAACTGGGAACACCCTTTGCCGTAAGGCCGTCTATGTCCTCTCCCGTGTCTGTAGTGCTGGCCAGATTTCCAGCTCCAATACCGTCCAGCACCTGCGCGACAGGCCGCAGCCACTTGCTCAGCTCCGGCTTGCCCGCATAGTAAATGCCGGTTGTGTGGTCAGCGCCCAAATCACTCTCGATGGCTCCAATATGGCTGGAAAATTGGTCCTTGTGATCGGCCACATAAGCCGCCGCTCCCTCCGAGCCCTCTTCCTCGCTCATCCAGGCGATGAAACGCACTGTGCGCCGGGGACGAAGGCCAAGCTCGTGGAGCAGATGAATGGCCTGCATGGAAACCACCACGCCCGCGCCATCGTCGATGGCTCCGGTACCCAGATCCCAGGAGTCCAGATGGCCGGATACGCCACCCACCTGCTCGGGGTGCTCAGTTCGCTTCCAGTCGGGCCTCCCGTTGTAGCTGGCGGCGTCGGGCGGGGTCTGCGGGGTCAAGGTGAGGTGCAGCTTGACCGGCCCCTGACTGGTGAGATTCTTCAGCAGTTCGGCGTCCTCGGCCGTGACCGCGGCGGCGGGAATCTTGGGAACTCCATCGGTATACATGGTCAGCCCGGTGTGCGGAAGCCGGTAGTCCGCCCCGCCCACCGAGCGCACCAGTACCGCCACAGCGCCCATGGCTGCTCCGGCAATGGGGCCAGCGCCGCGATAGACCACCCCGCCAACATAGGCATTTAGGCCGTCGCCTACGGCGGCCATTTCCTTGTCGAACGCTCGGTTGAAGAGCAGAATCTTTCCCTTTACCGCTCCCGGCGGCAGGGCGCGGAGCTGCTTCCAGTTGTCCACCACTAGCACCTCTGCGGTAATGCCCTCGGCGGGCGTGGCCACGCTACCACCCAACGCGGTCAGCACGACCTTTTGCGTGGTTCCCGGCGTCTGGCCGGGCCAGGCGACCACTTCCGCCGTCTCCACACCGCGCACCCAGTGAGGAACCTGCGCCTTTTCCAGGGTTACCTCAGCCCCCAATGCGCGCATCTCGGCGGCCACATACTCCACCGCCTGCTGGGCCTGGGGCGAACCGCTGAGCCGCGGCCCGATATTGTCTGTGAGGTGGCGTAACTGGTTCAGTGCATAGGGGTCTTTCATTGCCGCATCGCGCAGCCGCTCCATATTGGCTAGCTGCTCCGGCGTCCATGCGCCGTTGCCGCCGGAAATCATGCTGTTCAGGCGATCAAGAATGCTGGTGGCGGCAGGGGCAGCGGGTGCATTCTGCGCTGTGCACAGCGGTGCGGCCAACACGGCGGCCAGCACCGCAAAGACGACCAAGTCAATCCATCCATTGCGTTTGCGATCCATGTCCATGCCGGATGTTACCACGACTCTTTGCTCCGAAGCGCGTCTATACATGAGGAGACTATTGTTCGCCCCTGCCTTGGTGCGAGCATCAAAGAATCAGGCACGCCAGACGGGATTGCCCGCCACTGGCTATACTGAAAGTTAGTGCGTTACACAATCCAGCCAAAGGCTGTCTCGCTACGAGGTCAAATCAAAGATGAAATCGCTTTTTGAACGGCTGCGCTCACGTCGCCTCGCTTCAGCGTTTGTATTGCTTTCCACGCTCACCATCGCCATTGTGGCCGGTTCTTTTGCGGCCCACGGGGTGAGCGGACAAGAGCGGAAGAACGACAGCGCAGACGCCACTCCCTTGAAGGTCGTCAACTCCACCATCCCCCCCAACGAGTTTGTGAAGATTGCCAAGCGAGTAGGACCGGCGGTGGTGAATATCAATACTGAGACGCTGCCCAAGCAGGCGGGAAATAAGGGCAATCCGCACAGCCGCATTCAGCCCGTTCCCGACCAGCCCGGCGACGACGGCCAGGACGACCAGCAGCAAGGCCAGGGGCAGGATAACTTCCAGGACTTCTTCAAACACTTCTTCGGCGGACAGATCCCCGACCAGGGCAGTCCGGATAACGGCGGCGGCGTGCAAGAGTCGCTCGGTTCCGGCTTCATCGTCGATCCTAAGGGCTACATCATCACCAACAATCACGTGATTGAGAAGGCCGACAGAATTTACGTCAAGCTCTCCACTGATCCCGACACCCAGGATCTGGGCCGTCCAGCGCGCGTCATCGGCTTCGACAAGGCCACTGACCTGGCGGTCATCAAGATTGACACCAGCACGCCTCTGCCGACGGTGAAAATGGGCAATTCAGACACTGCGGAGGTAGGCGACTGGGTCGAGGCGATTGGTAGCCCCTTTGCGCTCTCGCAGACGGTGACGGCCGGCATTATCTCCGCCAAAAACCGGACCATCGAGCCCGGCGTCAGCGGACAGTTTCAGCACTTCATCCAGACAGACGCGGCCATCAATCCCGGCAACTCCGGCGGACCTTTGCTGAACATGAACGGCGATGTCATCGGCGTCAATACTGCCATCTACACGCAGTCGGCAGGCTACCAAGGCATCGGCTTCGCCATGCCGTCCAACACTGTGGTCGAAATCTACAACGACCTGATCGGACCCAGTCACAAGGTGACGCGCGGCTCTATCGGTATCACCTTCCGCCAGGGGCTCTCCGGCGCGGTCAACCGCGTCTACGGCTTCAAGAACGGCGTATTGGTGCAGCAGGTAACTCCGGGCGGGCCGGCTGAGAAAGCAGGACTGAAAGCAGGCGACATTGTGACCGCCATCGATGGCCGCAGCATCAAGGACGGCGACGACCTGGTCAACGAGATTGCTAGCCGGCGTCCGGGTTCTACCGCGCGCCTGGGCTACCTGCGCGATGGCAAGCAGCAAGACACCACGGTCACCATAGGCGACCGCGATAAGGTGTTTGCCCAGTTGAATGGACAGCAGGCGCAGGCCAACCCGAATGAAAGAGGCGATGCGGGCGAAGCCAAGCTGGGCATCGTTGTGCGCGAAGCCTCTGCCGCCACCGCCACCAAGCTGCATATTTCCGGCATGGTGATTCAGGCGGTCCGTACCGGTTCGTTTGCGGACTTGCAGGGACTTGAGCCAGGACTGGTCATCACCCGCATCAACAAGCAGCCGACCGGAAACCGGGAACAGTATGACGCCGTGGTGGACAAGCTCAAGAATGGCGACGATGTTGTCTTTGAGATCATGGACCCGCGGCATCCTGACGGCGGAATCAACTACCTGGGCGGTACTCTGCAGTAGCATGGAAAGCGTCGGCCATGAATATTTCCTGGCCGGCGCTGTTCCAGGGACTATTTAGCTTTTGGATACTGGATTGTATTTTATTGTCGCAATGCGGTACGCTCAGCTACACTACAAGCGAACGCTCCTAACGATTTTTCTTCATAAGAGGTGGACAAGCGTGCTTTCATTCCGAGCAAGCATGGCATTTGCATTGTTTGCGGCCATGTCCTTATCACCGGTCTTCGGCTCGCGTATTCACCGGGCGCCAACCAGCGGACACAAACAGGCCATTCACGCTCAAAGCAAGCATAGGCAAAGCAGCCACGCTCATCACGGCCCCAAGCGTAGAACCAAGGCGCGCCGCTCGCATGGCCAGCAGGCCATTGAGCCGGCACGGGTGACGCAGATCCAGCAGGCTCTTATCCGCGAACACTATCTTAACGGCGAAGCCGACGGCAACTGGGACGCCAGAACCCAATCTGCCATGCAAAAGTACCAGGCCGATCAGGGCTGGCAGACCAAGCTGATGCCCGACTCCCGCGCTATCTTGAAACTAGGTATCGGACACGACTATTCCGATGCCATCAACGCCAAAGACTCTTAATTTGAGCCCCCACCGT